>Ga0208032_1001269_pt1 | contig 11035 bp, 3 predicted proteins | sample MalvirAntarct_66_FD_184254 | JGI IMG/M metagenome (GOLD analysis project Ga0208032, IMG submission 184254) | Marine viral communities from the Global Malaspina Expedition - Malaspina viral metaG Antarct_66 (SPAdes) (version 2) | ecosystem: Environmental > Aquatic > Marine > Oceanic | place: West... | reverse complement strand
TCACTATACATATCGTACATCATGCCCAATGCACCCATCAGGGGCATACCTGCCACACCCGCAAACGCAGCAGAAGATACCATAAACCTACCCAGCTGTCCTCGGGCTATGGCACGATCTTGTTTCTCTGCATCTGTAGTTGCGCCTTTAAAGGCGTCATTAGTCATTTCAATCATCATGGCGTACTTGCTGATGGCAAACCGCTTGAACAACATAAACACGTTACCAATGCCAGATTGTGCAATAACAGGACGCCCTGCAGATGCAGTAGCACCCAGCGTTGTCTCTGTCTCGTTAACGGCTTCAAGTGCAGCAGCGCGTTGCTTCTCACTGTCTGACATATTACGTTCTGCAGGTTTGGGGTTGTTACGTAAACGGTCTAATTCTAGTTCGTAGGTAGCTGTCATAAGGACTTCACGACTATAACGCTCGGAGTGGTGGAACAACCAGCTAGTATACGCGTTCAACATCTCAAGACGATCTTTGCCCCGTGTTACGTCCATGTGTTCTTGGTTTAGCGACTGACTAAACTGCGCGTTTTCGCTACCAACTTCCGCTAACATTTCCAAGTCTAACAGTTTCTTTTGTTGTGCCTTCGTCATACCTGCTTTTTTTAATTCAGCGTCCGACATGTTACGAATCGCGTCAAAATTATAGTTGACCACAGAGAACCCAGCCATGCCGCCGTTAATTTTACGTTTTTCGGGTATGGCATTACCCGCGCTGTCAACTTCACTACCATATGTCTCTATAAGCCGTTCTTTGGGGCTATTTTTTAGAACGCTTGCAGCCCTACCCAACGCTTTGATGGCCGCTTTGTCTCCATACTTACCCATCAATCTTGGTGCGCCAGACATAGGGACATCGAATATGGCCGTAGCTGCAGAAGATAGGTTAAAGCCCATAGTCCACGCATATCCCAACGATGTGGCTGTCTGTGACCAACGTGCCACGTTAGGGCTTTGTGCAAAGTTAGCAATATCAAACAAGGTATTTTTGTAGTCAGCGGTTGTCTCGTCTATTGCCTTACCTTCGTACGCCTTGTTAACGCCAGTTTTCCATTTTTGTATTTTAGACCCGTACTGCATCTGTATGATCTGGCGGTTATAGTCACGACCTTTACTTTGCACAGTATCAAGCAAGTCAAACGCCTCTTGCGCCATACCTGTAGGTGTAATGTCTCCTAAGAACCCTCGCACGTCACCACGTTTACGGAACGATTGCATGAATGATCGTTCGGGCATAGAATCTAGGACCAACTCTATAACGCCGTTATACGTTTCTTTTGGCACACCCGCTTTGTCTAACTGTGTTAACAAGTTATATACAAACGAGTTTTTAGGGGCTTGATCAAAATTATAATTAGCCCCCCGTACGCCTTCTACGGTCTTACTTGTTCGGATTATTTCAGCCTGTACGGGAGTTAGTTTACCATCGGCCAAAAGTTTAGCGTTGTACTCAGTCAAGTTCTTTTTTGCGCGTTCCCTTGCAGATACACCCACAAAATACTCTGTGTAAAACTCAGGTAATCCTGATCTAGGGTCTATAGTCACATACTCAAGTCTGTAGTTACCGTCACGTCCTAGTGGAGCGAATGGTTTGATAGCGCCACGTTCCGCTTCCAACAATTCAGCTAATCGTTTGGATGCAGCCAGACGTCCTGCATCGTCGGGTATGCTTGCTGCTATGGCTTCGTCAACTGCGGCCTGTGCGTCCGTCAGACGGGATTCAAACATATTGGTGATAGTGCGATACAGCTTCTGCCCATTTTGATTCATGCTTAGATACTGGGCACGGAGTTCGTCATGTATTTTCTTAGCCTCAACAGGGCTTAACTGCTTGGCTTTATCTTTTTTGACACTGTAGGCTTTTTTGAAGTTTGGTTCGCGAGGGTCAATTCTGTAGTATGATGCGTTAGGTATAAGGTAAGACAGTGTGGCAAAATCTTTAACCGCCTTGGGAGTTTTGTCTTTTTTCATCTGCCTTATGTCTTCGACCAAGGGGCGTAGCTTGTCGTTGGCCTCACGTAACGCGTTACTCATACCATTTACAATAGTGTTAAGTTCGGGGGCTTCCGCAATCTTAGACCTTGCTAGTTTACCCAACACATTTACAGGCATAAATTTAAGGAACACTTTACGTGCAGTTCTAGGTATATCTCCTATCGCGTCACGGACAGCGTCAATGTATTTATCGTCAACTTTTATCGTGCTTGTTGCGAGGTTGTTAATTATCGCTTTTGATCCTGCAACAGTTTGAGACATTACGTACATCTTACTAGCGTTGCGTCCTTCAAGTGTAGGAGACATGAGGGCTTGTACTAAGTTGTCAACGGCATCAAAGGTAGATTGTTCCGGCACTGTAGGGCGTCCGAGCAATGTCCTAATATAATTAGCAATAGACCGAGCCATTTGATAGAACGGGTTGCGTCCGTTGACCGTAGTTATTTTCATCTGTGTGGAGAAGTCAGGGTTAGCCAAAGTTTCAGCTACAAACTCATCTAAGTTTGTGACCGCATATTCGCCCGTTGCCAATTCCTGCGCTTTCACACCCTCAAATATTTTAGTCAGTTGTTTTGTAAGTGGATGTGACTTGTTTGCTATTGTAGCAGACGTGACTGCGTGTATTGTCTCATGCAACAAGGTGTGCGCGTTGATACCAGATGTTTTGTTTAGCGTAATGGTGTTAGTCTTAGGATCAAAATAGCCAGCAACAGGAACCCCATCAGGAGTTTTTAAATTTTCCTTAACTATAAGTTTGGTAGAATTAGCAGGGTCATAAGACATGTTATACACTTGGCTGGCGTCAAACGCCACGTATTCCATAGCGTCTTCGTTCATTACACCATCATAACCTTTATCTTTAAGTTCTGCGATACGCTCCTTTGATAAAATCATGGATGCTGCACGTTTATCACGTTGCGCTTTACGTACTTCTTTTTCGGTCTTACGCCCTAAAGCTACGTCAATACGATCTAACAGAGATTGTTTATCTGTTCCCTTAATTATAAGTGGGTTACGTATGTCCAACCTAACTTCATAGACACGTCCGTCACCCGTAGCCCCATCAGACTTGCGACTAGCTACGTAATCTTGCGCCAAACCCCTGTTGGGACTGAAATAAAGTCCCTGCGTGTAATCGCCAGACTTAAACTCTACTATGTCTGTCTTAGGGCTACCGTGATACACAACGCCCTTAACCTTAGAATTTTTTGTTGCTGCCTTGATTTCGGCTAACCGCTTTGCGGTTATAATATTTTTCCCTAATTTAGTAGCCAAACGCTGCACTAAAGGTGACGGAGAAGTAAGTCCTAATGCACTTAGCGCACCACTCAAATCTCCTTTAAGTAACATAGTTTTTACTACGGGTCGTAGAGGTGTGTCTATTGTAGCCTCGGCAAGTAATGGCTTTTTAGCGTCTTTTGCTAAATCTGCTTCACGTATTGTTAACGCTTCGGGCGATAAATTTGCAGCTGCTTCTGCTACCTTATCTGATTTAAGGTATTGTCTTTGTGCTGCCCTAGCTGCACTTTCATTTTGTATAAGTTGGTTGACGTGTTTAACAAACGTAGAAGACATACCTGCATCTTTAGTCATCCAATCCGTAACAAGACGCGCAGATTTTTCTGTCATAGCAGGCATACTTTTAGATTTATCATCTAAATAAAATTGTTCTTGTGCTGTAGTTTCTGTATAGTCTTCGTTTCTACGAGATCGTGATACTTGCATACCTACATCATAAGTAAGCGCGTCTATTGCTCCAGTAAATGTAGGAAACGAATCAAAATATTTTCTTGCTGCGTTTGTAAGTTTGCCAGTTTTACGCTTGTCATTTAATAATTTTAATATTTTATTTTTGTCTGATGCAGTCATAGGTGCATTAGGAGCATTTGATTCAGTGTCAGCCTTACCAATATCTTGAATAGCTTTAGGTTGGGCTTCAAACCTAGCCTTGTGTGCAGCATCAGCTTCTTTAGAGCTAACAGTTTCAGCACGACCTTTTTTTGCAGATGTAGCATTTTGATCTGCAAACTGTTGACTAGATGTTTTTCTTCGGGGTTTAGGCGCAAACCGTTCTTTTGTATCTGCTGATATTTTTCTATCAGTTGTTTTAGACCGTGCTACACCGGGAATTACTTGTCCTGCTGCCCCTGTTGTTTTTCCACCTACAGCATCACGATTAAACTCAGCGGGTTTTTTATCTTTTGCGTCTGTCTTTAATGTATCGTCGCCTTCGCCTGCTCTACGACGAGACTTGCCAACCCCTCGGCGAGCGCGTCCCACTCCTTCTCCGTCAGGTGACTTAACTCCATCGGCACTTGCAGCGGCTCCGGTTTGCCCGACACCCTCACGCTGTTGTCCAGCATCTGCATCGCTAATTCCACTTGTTCCCGTGTCAGGTGACTGAGTGCCTGCATTTTGTGGTCCTTTTCCTAGATTAGAAAACGCATTTAAATCTACATCAGGTTGCGCTGGTGCAACGTCAGGATCAAGTTTAGGTTTAGGTTCACGAACGCCCTGCCGTAAATTTTCTCGAAATGATAATTGTTCTGGCCTCTCACGATCTGCGACTCTTCGTTCAGGCTCAGTAACCCGCGCCTGCATATCCCGCAGACCTAACTCGGTGTCTACGTCTATGTTTTCTTGTTTTTGTCGCGCTTGTTCTGTAGCTTTACGTACGTTTGCGCCTGTCTCTTGTGCTTCAAGTGCAGCAATACGATCAACTAAGTCTACCTCGGGATTAGCTGCCCTACCTGAATCTATTGGTCCTAACATCTCAGACACAGCTTCAGGCGCAGGTGCAGGTTTGCCGTACTTACGTTCGTCTTGTTCGCGTTCCATTGCAAACAAATCCGGTTGCTCAAAGGCTTCTACATCACCACGTTCTGCAGCGGCTAGTCCTTGACGTTCACGTGCCCTAGCCTGCGCGGTTTGTTCTTCTACAGCTATGCTTGCTGTTCGACCTGATCTTCCTGCGTCAGGAGAAAGACTATCACGTTTTTGACTTGCAATAACATCAGGAGGTATATTGCCGTCTCTTGGCGGAACAAGATCACGTTGAACGTCACCTACAGCACGGTTATCTTGCGCACCTGTACCTGTTAGTCCTAATGCAGGTTCGTACCGTGCATCTTTTAAGGCGTCAGCAGCCTCTTTTGGTGTGAGGGTAGTCTCTATGTCTTTACGCGTTTTAGGCGTTATCATACCGTCGTTTTGTAATTCAGCCTTGGCTTGTTCTATTACTGCAGCTTTGTTTTTATTTGCTGCGGTTAGACTAGCTATTCCTTCAGAAGTACGGGCCGTCCGTTGATCTCGTGTAGTAGGTACACCCGTTGCAGCTTCGTTTCTTAACCCAAGATCGTCTGGACCTGTAAGCAACTTTTGTTGCATACGATCTACAAGATCAGGTTCACTGTCTGGTTCGGGACCAAAATCAAATTCTGTTTGACGCGGATCAGGTTCTGGAGCAACGCCTTCACGTTGAGGTGCCTGACCTAAATCAACCTCATCCGCAAACATCTCACCTTGTTCGCCTTCAAAATTAGTGCGAAGTCCGGGCCGTGGGGCAGCGCCAATACCGCCTTGTAAGTCCATTTCAAGCTGCGTAGGCTCTGCCGTCTCTGTAGCAGGTCCAGTTTTGCGACTGTTTGTAAACGCATCAACAAGGAACTGAATAGCCGCACCTGCACCACCACCTAACGCAGCAGACTCTCCTGATCCTTCTAAAATGTCTCGTGTTGGATTGTATCCACGTTCGGCAAGGTTTTGAATAATCTCAGCAGTAGCTTCTTGTGCGCCTTCTGCGCCACCTGTTACAGCAGCATTTTGAATACGTTGTCCTATGGTTTCAACTTCTTCAGGACCAAGTTTGTCCATAAGTTTGTTAATTACAGGAACATCTACCGACTTCATAAATCTGCCAAGAGGTGCAACCTCTAACAAACCAAAAGGTGCGGCTTTGCGAATAGCAGTATTACGTTGTTCTTCTGTAGCGCCTGCGGCACGGGCACGTTCACTAGCTTCACCAGCGGCTGTACCTACACCAAGTAACGCGCCTGCGCCTGTAGCTACGGCTGCAGCGGGAGCAGCAACGGGTAATGCAGCTATACCTGCGGCTACACCAGCAATCGGTGCAGCAAACCCCGCAATAGAACCAAATGTTTGACCAATCTTGTATGACAAGTCATCAGTGTCGCCACCGCTAGGTTTTATTGCATCTGCAATACCTTGTATTTTATCACGAGCAACAACTTCAGCTTGTTCATCTAGTAACGTAGCTGCACCTAACGCAGCCATTTCGCCTGTACCAACAAATCCTGAACCAAAACCTTTGGCTAGGTCTGCAAACATTCCTGTTTCACCTACCCCTCCTTCGTAGGTGATTCCGTCTAATGCTGCATTAAATTCACGGTCTCGCTCTTCTTTACGAGTTTGATACTTACTATCTCGTGCTTCACGGCGTTGTTGTTTTACTAATTTTAATAGTTCTTCATTTGTAGCACCGCTAGGAGCGTCTACACTAAGTTGCGAACCATCGGACAGATCAAGTGCGTACGTAACCATATAGTAAACTCTCGCAGATTAGGGTGTTGTAGTAGTATTAGTTATTTCTAAATCACTATCTAAGTCTAAAAGACTCTCTGTAACTTGTCGGGCCATAGTCTCTCGACTTAACAAACCTCTATCATTCATAGCTTTGTTAACCTTAATGTTAATTACAGCCTCTTCTTGTCTTATTTTTTTGTTAATTTCTGTTTCTTTTTCTGGACTAATATCCCGATCAGCTAATTCTAATTTAAGTCCGACCAATAATTGATTATTTTCAGTTTCGCTAGTATACAAATCCGACCTAGTTTTATCAACATCAGCTTGCACAGCTAAAGCGGCTTGAAGTCTAGTTCGATCATCGTAACTTTGATTTTTTGCTTTATCTATTTCACGTTGCACTTTTTTATCTGCCGCGTCTAACAAAGTTTTTTCGCGATTTGTAAGACGGTCTGCATCTGCAGTAGCCTGTTGCATTTGTGCTTTAGATAGTTCTGTAACGTTATTGCGAACATTGTTTTCGTTAGATTGTGCATCAGCAGCAAACTGTTTGGCTAAGTTTAAACCCATTTCAGAAAACACGGCATCTGCGCCAACAATTTCTTTTTGTTTATTAAACTTATCCATTAGACGATCACGACCATTGGACCTAGATATACGTTCTTCGTTGCTCATAGCAGCCATCCCGCCGCGCATAGCCGCACCTAGTGAACCTGTACCGCCCATACCTACCAAGAACGATTGGACTTCTCTACTAGCCTGTTCTTCGGGAGTTCGATAAGTTTCTGCATCGTATTTATCTAATGCAGCAAGACGATCTTCCATACTAGCAATGTTACTATCACGATTAGAATTTGCATCGGCTTGTGCAAAACCTGCTTGCACAGCTTCATCTACATTTGTTCTGTTCTCGGTAGTAATATTAGGCAGTTCAACAGCACCTGCAGTTTGTGGCGTAGCGTCTAATCCACCAAGTCCTTGATCTGCGGGGTCAGGAACAACATCTTTAGTTACTGCAGGAGCAGGAGTTGGACTAGGAGGAACAGGAGAAGTAGGGCTAGGAGGAGCTACAGGCATTGGACCTGTTTGTTCCGCAGGTGCGGTAGGTGCAGGAGGTGTGCCTGAAGGAAGCATACTACCTACTTGTGCAGGACTTAAAACAGACTGAATACCTGCTAAATCGCTAAGATTTGTACCCGCACGTTCTTCCAACGCTTTTGTCACTCCCATGTAAGGAATACGTTCTGCAGGAGGTTGTGTAGGGTCAGACAAACCAAGGGCTTGCCCCACTCTAGTTTCAGCTAAGTAATTACCAGCGTTCTGCGCAAAAGTGGCTGGAGCTGATAAAACGTCTGCTGCCATTGCAGCGGGAATAGCGGCAGTATTACCTGTAGAGGCTAGTCTATTACGATCATTAATTAACTGCACAATTTTTTGTTGTTGAGTTGCATCCATTGCGTCAAATTGTTGTTTAGTTATGCCAAGGTCTTCAATCCGTGCTAATGCTCGACCACCGTAACCAAGTTCTTTATTAGTTTTATCTGGCGTTAACATTCCCTTAAGAACACTTTTACCTTCAGCAAAACCAACAATACCGCCTTGCGCCATCATTTTAGGGCCACCTGCTTGTGCAGCCTGTGCCATACGTGCGCCAGCTAATCCTTGAGCCTGTGGGGGCATAGGACGGCGCTGTGGTTGTTGTGGTGGCCGTGGTGTACCTGCGGCAGCGCGTTGCATATTTTGACCCTGCACACGTTGTTTCTGTGCCATTGTACCTTGCGTACGTTTAGCCAAATCACCTAACGTACCTGATGTTTCCTGTTGGATACTTTCCATCAAGGCTTTTTCGTTTTGCGCAACAATAGTATCAGGGCTAGGTTGTGTTTCTGCGTCTAATGCGGCCTTGGCCTGTTTCTTCATTTCCAACGCTTTACGTGCAACAATAGCATCCATAGTAGCGCCAGAAACTTTAGCGCGTTGTTCTAGTGCCTGTTGCGGCATACCGTACATATTCTCAGCTTCGCTAGAAACTAAAGAATTAAGTCCACCTGTAGGATCAATAGCCATTATCTAGCATCTCCCGAAATTAAGGGATTTTGTACGCTTTTACTTCCAGCAGTTTTACTCTCATTCGGGAACAGTTTGTCGTACAGCGCACTAAGACCGCCAGACGTACTAGAAAGTTCTGACAACACACTAGGTTGTGCATAGTTGTAAGACCGCGCTTCAATAGGTAGACCTTGTAACAGAGACTGCATGTACTGGACTTGTTTGTACGGGAAGTCACGTTCTTCTTCAAATTGTGCTCTATCCGCATTAACACCTTCAGCTTCAATACCACGTTGCGTTGCGCCTGCATCAGACAGCGCACCTAGTCCAGTAAACCCGTACTCATTTATACGGTCTTGAGCAGTCATACCGCGATCTTGTTCTACATTAAATTGATCTACAGCGTTCCTATATGCATCTGCGTAGCCTTGACCTGTAATACCTGCAATATTACGTTGCATACCAAATTGATTTTCAGCATCTAACACTGCCTGTCGTGATCCACCAAATGACCCTGCACGGGTCATGCGTCCCGCGTTAGAGATACGATCAATTTCTGATTGTCTACGCGCTTCGTCAATTTGTGGTTGCAAAGACTGCATTAAGTACGGGTTCATGTACTGGCCTACATTCTCGCCTGTAAACGCTTGAGGTGTATACCCAGCCGTACCCATTTGGTCTGTAGGTAAATTAAGACCTCCAATACCTTCAAATGCTTGATCTTGTAGATTAGAAGTACCTGCGGTTAACGGCCCTGAATACGCGTTATAACCTTCCTCACCAAGTGCTCTACCCTGACCAAGCATGTTGGTAACATAATCACCTGCCCAATTTGAGAGCGAAGATTCTGTACCTGTGTAACTTCCGGGCATCCCCGAGTCACCAGCAGTTACACCAGAAGTAATGTCTTGTTCAGCCATAATTCACCTCACACGGGTAAGAATTTTTTAGGGTCAATTTCTTTTCCCTGTTTGGTATTACCCGTCCGTTCTTTACGAACACGAGCCATCATATTTTCAAGAACTTTTGCGCCTGCATCAGAATTACCGTTACCAAGGTGACTTACAACATCTGCAGGAATAACAAATTCACCGTCACTAAGTCGGGCTTCTTGCATACCATCTATAGACGCAGGAACTTTATCAGCCATACCATCTGTCTTGCCGTCAAGGTACTTACCTTGTTTTAATTCTGCAATACCACCCACTGCCATTTGTTGCACAGGAGGAGTAGTAGTAGGTTTAATTTCTTCTTGCGCAGGATTAGCAGCATTTAACGCAGCCAGTCCAGCAGCAGACATAGGTACGGAGGGTGTCGCACTTTTAGGAATATATTGAGCATCAGTAAAGTAACGCTGCCCCCCACTTCCGGGTCTTCTGTTAGGATCATATGTATTAGGTACTACTTGCCTAGACATAGACAACTCAGGAATTTTACCCTGATATCCTGTTTGAGGTATTTGAGCTTGCCCAATACCTGATTCATTTAACAAGTACGATCCACCCAATGAGACCGCAGTTTTAAGCGGGTCATCAGTTAACTGATTTAAGATACTGTCAAACCAAGACATTACACTTCTCCAAGTATTCTTAACAACATATCATTTTTATCCTCTATTTGTCCACCCTGTGCAAAACTACCGCCACGGGAGTTTGCTGTAGGCGCAGGCCCATACGGACTACCAAACAACGCTTCTTGTTGAGGGTTAGCAAAAACACTTTCAAAATCATACAAATAATCAAGATTTACTTTATCACCTGACTTTACGGCTACCTGTTGTCCACTTAAATCATTTGCTCTCATTAGCATATCTTGAAATTGGTTAAAGTTTGTTTTTTTACCCAAGGTATCAATTTGCGTGTTTAATTGAGTATTTAAGTCAGTAGCGGTATCTAGTTGTTGTTTGTTTTGTATTTCAGCATCTGTTTGAAGTTGTGTGATTAAATCGTTTTGTGCGTCTAATTCTGCGTACAAACCAGTGGCAGGAGTAAACATAGACGTGTCAGCTAATTGTACGTCAGTATCTCCACCTAACCTTTGCAACAATAAATCGCTGTCAAATTGATTTACAATACCGTCACTATTAACATCATACTGTGTTATTTGTTGATTAGTAAGAACTTGATCTAAGGCTATGCTATTTGCAACAAAATCAACGTCTGCTTGCGTTACATTGTTCGCAGGCTTGCCAAGCACTTCGGCAATAGAATTTATATCGTTGCCTAAATTTTCTGTTACTTGCGCTATGTCAGCAGTTAACGCAGCTTTAGTTGTACCAATCTCCGATAGAAGTGCAGTTTCAGTTGTACCTAACTCTTGTGTTAGTGTGTCTAACGCTGCCTGTGTGGCCTGATCTCGTGTTAAACCTGCTGCTTCGTTAGCGTCTATGAGTGTGGTTAACCTAGTTTCAGTGGCAGTAATATCGTCACCAAGCTGAGTAA
>Ga0208032_1001263_pt1 | contig 11053 bp, 19 predicted proteins | sample MalvirAntarct_66_FD_184254 | JGI IMG/M metagenome (GOLD analysis project Ga0208032, IMG submission 184254) | Marine viral communities from the Global Malaspina Expedition - Malaspina viral metaG Antarct_66 (SPAdes) (version 2) | ecosystem: Environmental > Aquatic > Marine > Oceanic | place: West... | reverse complement strand
GCCCTGACGGAGAAGAAAGCGGTTTAAAGCTTCCTTATGTCGTTACTATATTGGCAGATACAGGAGATGTTTTAGCTATTCGTCGCAATTATGACGAAATGGACATGATGAAGCGTAAGAAGCCTTACTTTGTTCATTACAAGTTTCTTCCGGGCCTTGGCTTTTACGGCTTAGGATTAACTCATATGATTGGTGGGCTTGCTCAAGCTTCTACATCCATACTGCGTCAGCTTATCGACGCTGGAACTTTGTCTAACTTGCCCGCAGGATTTAAGGCCCGTGGTGCGCGTATTCGTGATGAGGAAAGCCCAATTCAACCGGGTGAGTTCCGTGACATAGATGTTGCTGGAACGGACATACGCACCTCTCTGATGCCTTTGCCGTTCAAAGAGCCATCTGGTACCCTTTACAACCTATTAGGCACTCTTGTGGACGCAGGTCGCCGCTTTGCATCTATGGCTGACATGAAGATAGGTGAGATGGGTGGTGAAACTCCTGTAGGCACCACAATGGCTATTATGGAGCGTGGTACGAAAGTTATGTCCGCAATTCATAAGCGGATGCATTATTCTCAGAAGATTGAGTTTAAACTCCTTGCCAGAGTGTTCTCTGAAACAATACAATCGTATCCTTATGCGCCTTCAAACGAGTTTGGCCCAGAGGTTTTTGCTGCGGACTTTGACGGAAGGGTTGATGTTCTTCCTGTTAGTGATCCGAACATTTTCTCTATGGCCCAGCGCATTGCTTTGGCGCAAACACAATTGCAGTTGGTTCAATCAAATCCTCAGATACATGGCGGACCACAAGGACTGTATCAAGCTTACAGAAATATGTATGAGGCTCTTGGAGTTAACAATATTGATGGCATTTTGCCTCCGCCTCCACAGCCTCAACCTGCTAATGCTGCAAAGGAAAATCAAATGGCTATGGGCGGTGCTCCTCCACAAGCCTTCCAAGACCAAGATCACAAGGCGCATATGGAGACACACTTGTCAATTATGTCCACTCCTGTAGTTCAGATGAACCCGCAGGTACTGGCTGTATTGCAGGGTCACATTCAAGAGCACATTGGTATGCTGGCTGAACAGCAAGCTACTCAGATGGTTATGGAGCAGGCTGGCCCAGAGGTTCAGCAGAACCCTGAAGCCGCACAGATGTTGCAACCTGCGATAGCTCGTCAAGCTGCTATGATTATAGCAGAGCTTACTGAGCAGTACGCTCAAACAGTAGAGCCCGTTGCAGAAGGATCAGATCCGCTTGTAGAGATACGCAATCAAGAGCTTCAGTTAAAAGCCGCAGATTTGCAGCGTAAGTCAGACGAATTCCAAGCGCGTCAGGAGCTTGACCGTGAGCAAGATGCAGCGGATATGCAATTAGCTCAAGAGAGATTGAATTTACAACAAAATGCTTTGACTGACAAAACCCGTGTTGCGGAAGACCGTGTTCAAACTCAACGCGATATTGCAGCACTTAATAATCAGACAAGAGAAAAGGGAATGAATAATGTCCAGTAGTGTTCGTGAGAAAATGGCGAGAGTCATAAGGGAGGCTAAAAATGCGACTTGGGAAAAAGAAAAAGCAGCCAATGTCGTTGTTATTGAAACAGTACGAGCAAGAGACGAAAACGGACACTTTATCTCCGACGATCCCAGCACGCCTGAAAACGAAGCTTGGGTTGAAAAGCCAAAAAAGAAGACCCCTGCCACAAAAAAAGCCACAAAGAAAAGTAGTAAGTAGGTTTAGCGCAATCGCTAGACCCCAGAGATTTACTGGTGTTTTTTAAAATATTGGGATATGTACTTGTGTTTTCCTCTAGATCGTATAAAGTTCTAGCGGGAGACACACATGGACTCGCTACATTTAGCTGATTATCTATACAAAAAGTTACGTCAAAAACAAGAGGACTTACAAATTTCTCTTGGTACTGGAAACGTGGCTAATTTTGAAGAGTATAGATATATAGTTGGACAAATAAAGGGTCTCACGTTCATGGAAGATGAGATCAGAACCTCAATGAAAAACATAGAGTATTCAGATGAATAAAAAACTTTACGTTCCTGAGCATATTGCCAGAAAAACTAAAAAACCAGATGGTATGGAAAATATCCCTAAGCCTATGGAGACAGCGTTTGGTAAGCCAAAGGTTGATGAAAACAAGAATGAAACTGATCCATCACAAATGGAAGGTTCTGTAATAGAGAGGCTACCACAGCCTACTGGATACAGAATGTTAATCATTCCGTTTTACCCTAGCGAAAAAACAAAAGGCGGACTTTACGTTCCTGACGCTGTTAGAGACCGTGAAGCATTTGCAACCGTGGCTGCTTATGTTGTTAAGCTTGGGCCAGACGCATACAAAGACTCCCAAAAATTCCCAACAGGGAACTGGTGTAATGAAAAAGACTGGGTTCTTATAGGAAGATATGCTGGGAATCGCTTTAAAGTGGAGGGTCTTGAGGTCCGTGTGATAAATGACGACAATATTATCGCAACGATACTTGACCCCAAAGATATTTCTTATGTATAGTCAATTTAAGAGGAAATCGTTTTATGCAAGATGAAGATCAAGATCAAATTGTAGAGCAAGAATCAACTTCTGTAGAAATAGATGATGATGACATTGTCGAAGAAAGTTCTAGCGACTCTAGTGTCGAAGCCCGAACAAATGTTCAGGATGATGAAGAATTAGATAAATACAGTAAAAAAGTTGACAAGCGTATAAAGAAATTAACCGCTGCTCGGCGACACGCTGAAGAAGAAGCGGCTGCGGCTGTCCAGTACATTCAAAAAGTTGAAGCTCAAAACAATGAGTATAAGCAGAGATTGTCTAACCTAGATAAAGGTTACATGAGTGAGTACGAGGGAAGAATTACAACTCAAGAGTCTCAAGCTAAACGTGCTTTGACTGAGGCTTATGAGGCTGGTGAGTACGATAAAGTTGCTGATGCTCAAACTGCAATTTCTCAAATTGCTATTGAAAAAGAGCGTCTGCGTATGCAGAAACAACGTTCTGCTCAAAACCAACAGCAAGAGCAGCATCAACAACAGCAAGCTCAACAACAGCAACAGCAAGTTCAACAACAGCAGAGAGCTCCTGCAAGAGATGACAAATTAGACTCTTGGATGGGCAAGAACCCTTGGTTTGGGCCAAGTGGAGACAATGTTATGACGGGTGCTGCAAGGGCTATTCACAATACATTAGTAGCTGAAGAGGGTTTTGACCCTACCAGTGATGATTATTATTCGGAAATTGATAGGCGTATGCGCCGTGAAATGCCGAACAAGTTTCAGGGTGACAAGAAAAACGTCCAATCTATCACTCCTGCGGGTAGCGCAAGCCGCTCACTAAAAACAGGACGGAAAAAACAAGTAGATCTTAATCCCGGTCAAGTCGCTTTAGCACAGAAGTTAAACATACCTCTGGACAAATACGCTGCTGAAGTCGCCAAAATCGCAAATCGGAGAAGTTAATATGTCGGATCGTATGTCACGCGAATCAAAATCGCGGGAGCTCGAAGAGCGCAAAATATGGCGTCCCGGTTCAGCATTAGATGCTCCTGAGCCGCCTCTGGGATACCAACATCGCTGGATTCGTGAATCTGTGATGGAATTTGATGACAAAACAAACGTCCATAAGCGGCGGCAAGAGGGATATGAACTTGTTCGTGCAGAAGAATATCCAGATTATGTTGGTCCAGTAGTAGATGAGGGACGCAACGCAGGCATCATTGGTGTTGGCGGTTTAGTATTAGCTCGTGTTCCCAACGAAATTGTAAAGCAAAGAAACAATCACTATCAAGGCGTAACCAATAACCAAATGGAAGCCGTTGATCGTGACTGGATGCGCGATAATAACCCTGCAATGCCTAAAATGGTAGCGCAACGTAAATCATCTGTGAGTTTCGGTTCACGGAACAAATCTGAAGGATAAGTAAAATGGCGAATCAAGACGCCCCTTTCGGCCTTCGCCCAGTAAAAAGTAGCACAAGTTCTCAACGGCAGAACCGCTACCGTATTGCTTCTGGTTATAACACTAACATTTTCCAAGGTGACCTAGTAACGGTTGCTACTAATGGAACAATTGTTCGTGTTGTGGCAACAAACAATGCTTTATGTCTGGGCGTATTTAATGGTTGTTCATATGTAGATCCAAATGGGAACATCATTTTCTCAAACTACTGGCCTGCAAACGCAACTGGAACTGATATTTTCTCTAATATAATTGATGATCCAAGTGCATTCTTTGAAATTCAAGCAAACGCTGCATTCCCTGTAACGGACTTGTTTGGAAACTTTGATATTGTGGACAACAACCCAGTTGGAAGCACAGTAAGTGGCAATTCCCGAATGGAGATTGCTGTTTCAACTGGCGCAACTACCGCTGCTCTTGCTCTTAAAGCTATAGATATTTCTCAAGATCCTGAGAACAGCGACACAGCCACCGCGAACACTAACGTGATCGTAAAAATCAATAATCACCTGTTCAGTGCTGGCACTGCGGGTCTGGCGTAAAGGAGACTAAGTTATGGCTATTTCACGTTCACAACTGGTCAAAGAGCTAGAACCGGGCCTCAACGCTTTGTTCGGCATGGAATATGACCGCTACGAAAACGAACACGCTGCAATCTACGAAACTGAATCATCAGACCGTGCGTTTGAGGAAGAAGTTATGCTCGTCGGATTTGGGAATGCTCCCACAAAATCCGAAGGTTCTGGCGTCGAGTTTGATAACGCAAATGAAGCATATACTGCTCGTTACTCACACGAGACTGTAGCGCTTGCATTTGCTCTTACCGAAGAAGCTGTTGAAGACAACTTGTATGACCGCCTTGGCGCTCGTTATACTCGTGCTTTGGCTCGTTCTATGGCGCACACAAAGCAAGTAAAGTCAGCAGCTACGCTAAATAATGCGTTTGATGCTAACTTCACAGGCGGCGACGGCGTTGAGCTTTGCTCAGCTGCTCACCCTCTATCTGGTGGCGGTACATTCCGTAACGAACCGGCTACGCCTTCAGACCTCAACGAAACTTCACTTGAGAATTCTCTTATTGATATCTCAACGTTCGTTGATGAGCGTAACATGATCATTGCCCTACGTGGCATGAAGATGATTATTCCACCACAACTGCAATTCGTTGCAGAGCGTTTGTTGGAATCTAATCTTCGTGTTGGAACAGCGGACAATGACATTAACGCAATTAAGAACATGGGAATGTTACCAGGTGGTTATAATGTTAACCATTTCTTAACAGATCCTGATGCTTGGTTCGTTAAAACTGATGCTCCAAACGGCTTTAAACATTTTGAACGCTCACCAATGCGTACAAACATGGAAGCTGATTTTGACACAGGCAACATGCGCTTTAAAGCTCGTGAGCGTTATAGCTTTGGCTATTCCGATCCACGCGCTGTGTTCGGTTCTCCGGGCGTATAATAAAACTTTGTTTTATTAGTTAGAGGCGGTCTTCGGATCGCCTCTTTCTTTTTGTTTAGAGCTGTTGTATCGTGCAGACATCCCTGACAGTTACATCCCGTGACTGACTTAACCCAGACAGGAGATCGACATGGGTAATACAACTTTTTCTGGCCCAATAAAGGCTGGCACAATTAAAGATACAACTGGCACAACGCTTGGCTCTGATATTGCTAACGTAGGTCAAGTTGTAATGTCTCAATCTATTATGATTGACGCACAAGTCGGCGCTGGAACAACTACCTACAATGTCGGCGTCATTCCAGCGAATTCACAGTTACTGGGTGTCACAATAAGAGTGGCTATAGCTAGTAACGCTGCTGGCGCAGCTACTGTTTCTGTAGGGGTGTTGAGCAAGACGACTCAATTTCTTATTGCAAATACCAATATTAAAGCGGTTGGGGAAACTAAAACTTTGGCCGCTGGGTCTTTAGACACAGCAGATCGCTTTAGTGCTGACAGCCAGATCACAGCAACACTTATCTCTGCGGGAGCGGCTGCTACTGCGGGTCAAGTCACTGTGACTTTCACTTATGTACAGGACAATTTTCTGCAAGACGCAACTGCGGTAGTCTAGTCTGCTCTTTCTTTTTAAAAAAACATGTATATACTTTTATTATTCCTGACAGCGGTATAATGCGGCTGACTTAACCCAGACAGGAGATCAACATGGGTACTACAACTTTTTCAGGTCCGATTCGGGCTGGCACGATTAAAGACACAACGGGAACTGCTCTGGGCTCTGATATTGCCAACGTAGGTCAAGTCGTTATGGCGCAAACATTCTCTGAAACTTTAGCTGACGGTGCTTTAGCGGCAAAAATTACGAATGTGGTTATTCCAGCAAACTCACAAATTATTGATTGTGTTATTGACGTTATAACAGGGGCAAGCGGAGCAACTAACTTGAGCGTTGGTGATACTGTAGGTGGTGCTGCCACCGTTTTAAACACCTTCGGAATTGGTACAGATGCTGGACGCAAATACCCGACAACACAAGCTGGTGGAGCGTTAGCATGGCAGGACACAGGTGTTGCGGACATTCGTTTAACTATTACGAACTCTGCTGCAACAAACGCGGGTCTTGTGCGAATTACAATCCTGTATCAGCAAAACAACAACTTAGCTTAGATAGGAGGGTTTTGTGATGGCAGGCTCAGACATAATTGCAACCACAATACAAGATGGTCAGACTGCTAGTACAACTTTTGTTGCGGCGGCGGCAAATCCTGCAGTAGCGGCTGGTTATACTATTGCCAATGGATCTTTTACGAATAATCATGGGCGTTTCTTGACCGTTACTACAACTGGAACAAGTGATAATGGCAAAACCATTACAATTGTTGGTACAGATATAAGAAATAATGTTATGTCTGAAGTTATACAGTCTACGGGATCAGCAGAAACAGTAACAGGAACCAAGTATTTTAAAACTATTGTTTCTGCTACGCCAAGCGCTCAATATGCAAATAATGCGTCAATCGGCATGACTGTTAATGCTGCTGCAACTTTCTTTAATGAAAGATCTAGGCTTAAAGCATTTACTACGATTGCTACGGCAACAGCCGGAGTTATTGAGTTTCTTGACGGTACTCCTGAATCTGGAACTATTGTTTTTAAAACAAAAACCAGCGGCGTCAACAACGCGGCGGACGATGTATATATACCAGAAGAGGGTGTTTTGTTTAAAACAAGCTTGTCTGTAGTGTATAGTATATCCCACGCACATATGATTACGGCGTTTCACGCATAGGAGTCCGCAATGACTGCTACTAGCAAAGGCAAAATGCCTAAGCGTAATAAAAAGAATTTCCGTCCCACTAAGTCTGGGGCGGGAATGACTGAAAAAGGCGTAAAAGCTTACCGTAAAAAGAATCCAGGTTCTAAGTTAAAAACTGCGGTTACTGGTAAAGTTAAAAAAGGCAGTGCAGATGCAAAGCGGCGTAAGTCTTATTGTGCAAGATCTGCAGGCCAAATGAAGAAGTTTCCTAAAGCAGCTAAAGATCCTAACTCAAGGTTGCGTCAAGCCCGTAAGAGGTGGAAATGCTAAGGCTTGGGTCTAAATAATGGCTATAGGACGTTCTCAAATGTCTCAGCAGATTAGTAAGCCTCCTATGAAGCGAAAGGTGAAAAAAAATGCCAAAAGACGCATGTTACAAAAAGGTAAAAGCAAGATACAAGGTGTTCCCAAGCGCATACGCTAGTGGAGCAATAGCTAAATGTCGTAAAGTTGGTTCAAGTAATTGGGGAAATAAAGTTACTAAAAAGGAAATGGGTGGAGAAATCATGCCTTCTAATGAATATCGCAAACGTCCAGTTCGTAGAATGTTGGCTGGAGGAGAAGCGATTGCGAATGGATGTGGTAAAGTGATGTCCAGTCGTCGAAAAGTAACAAGTTTAAAATAATGACTGTTCGCAAAACAAAAAAGGGTTCTGCCCTAAAGAGATGGTTTAAAGAAGACTGGGTAGATGTCAAAACAGGGAAGCCTTGTGGTCGCAAAAAAGGCGAAAAAAGGGGTACTCCATATTGTCGCCCAAGCAAGCGCGTAAGTTCTAAAACACCTAAGACATCATCAGAGATGACAAAAGCGGAAAAAAGTAGTAGAGTAGCTCAGAAGAAACGTATTGGGCAACCAGCAGGAAAACCCAGACGTGTTAAACCATTAAAAAGGAGTGCTAAGAAATGATGAAGAAAAAAGGTGCAGCCAAAGGCGGCGTTCGTAAGATGCGTGGCGGCGGAATGGCTAAAAAAAGTGCAGCTAAAGGTGGCGTTCGTAAGATGCGTGGCGGCGGGATGGCTAAAAAAGGTTACGCCAAAGGCGGCGTGACTAAAATGAAAAGTGGAGGTAAAGTAGCTACTAAGGGCGCAGCCAAAGGTGGAGCGAAAATGACAGTATCTCAACTACGTTCTGCGGCAAAAAGCATGGGTATGAAGGTTGTAAAAGCTTAATATGCCATTTCTGCAAAGCAATATACCACACTTTAAGTGTTGGGTTCGTCGTGAATATACGGTCAATCATGAACGTTATCACGGCGAATTCCTTCATGCTATGGCTATCGCGGTAACTACGATGCCAAATCGCTGTCTAAGTTTTCAAATCATCTTTACAGGATGTGAAGCGGATGAAGACGGTGACGAAAACGTTCATGGCGGTGCGATGTGGGCTAGAATGCCTATAACTGCTTTGGTAGCGGATGAGCCTTTAGAGGCTTGGCCTATTCCAATGGCGGTACACAACGCGCAGCCTTGGGACTGTCCGTCACATACGCACGCTGTATATACTCTTGAAAGAGCCAGCCCTTGCCCTTGGATGGCAAAGATTGAAGGTGGGCTTTACCCAGCTAAGTATATGTTTACTGTAGATTACACCGACACAGACGTTGCAGATGACCCTGCGCAACACAAACAGGCTCATGTATTGCAGCTATTAGATGCTGGCGAATGGACGGGTAATATTGTCGCTTTGCCCAACAATCGAGTGCGTGTAACTCATCCTGCTTGGTTTGAAACTGGACAGGGTGCTCCTGACTTTAAGCCATCACAGCATATACATTATTCCAAATCTGATTTAGACTACACATTAGATGTCAACAAGGTTTTCGATAACCTTTATAACGAGGAATGACATGACCGTATCAGGCTCCACAGACTTTGAACTTGACGTAGCAGAATACGTTGAAGAAGCATTCGAGAGGTGTGGCTTAGAGGCTAGGACTGGTTATGACTTAAAGACAGCGAAGCGTTCTTTAAACATAATGTTTGCTGATTGGGCAAATAGAGGTTTAAATCAGTGGACTATTAAAGAAAGAACTGAAACGGTTGTTGAGGGTCAAAGAGTTTATCCTATGCTTCAAGACGTAATAGATGTCTTAGCCGTAGTAGTTCGTCGTGATAATACTGATTACACTATTGATAGAGTAAGTAGAGACCAGTATTTATCTATACCGACAAAGGAAACTAAAGGCCGTGTTACGCAATTCTTTTTAAACAGGCAAATTACACCAGACCTGCAAGTTTGGCCTGTACCTGACAATAGTACAGATATTTTAGTTTATAACTGTCTTACTAGAATAGATGATGCCGATACGATGACGAACACAATGGATGTTCCGTTTCGTTTTTATCCATGCCTAGCGGCTGGTTTGGCTTATTATATATCTCTAAAAAGAGCTCCTGAGAGAGTTCAGATGCTTAAAGCTGTGTATGAAGAAGAAATGAGACGCGCTGTAGATGAAGATAGAGATAGGGCTTCTTTTCAAATTTCTCCTAGTTTGAGGAATTATAGAATTGTCTAAATTTGCAACAGGGAAAAACGCTTATGGCATATCTGACCGTTCTGGGTTTAGATATCGCTTAAGAGACATGCGACTTGAATGGAACGGTCTTCTCGTAGGCCGAGACGAGTGGGAGGCTAAGCAGCCTCAATTAAATCCTATAAGAGCCACTCCAGACCCTCAAGCTTTAAGAAACCCTAGACCCCCTCAAAATGTAAAGCAAAAAAACAATATACAGTGGGGATGGAACCCAGTTGGAAGAGCGGGAGATGATGACTTGACGCCTAACAACTTAATCGCTCAAGGTTCTGTTGGAATAGTTACGGTGGTGATATCATGAGTTTTACATACGCAGAGTTAAAGCAGTCTATAAAGGATTACACTGAATATTCAGAAGTAAGTTTCTCAAATAACATTCCTTTGTTTATTAGATTGTCAGAAGAAAGAATTTTAAAAACCGCTCAACTCAGTCTTTTTCGTAAAAACGTAACAGCCAGTGCTAATCAAAACTATCAGTACTTGAGAGTTCCAGAGGATTTTTTAGCGCCTTTTTCTCTAAGCCTAAAAACCTCTACAGGGAATCCCGCAGTGTTTGGGGATATGTTTTTTGCAGAATTCAAAGACCCAAGTTTTTTGCAAAGCTACACTCCAGATCCGACTACAACGGGAGTCCCAAAGTATTATTGCCAGTTTGATGTCACTAACTTTTTAATGGCACCAACGCCTGAAGCTGCATATATAGTGGAGCTTCATTATTTTTATAGACCTGATAGTATCACACAAGGTGCGGATTCTGAAAAGACATGGTTAAGTACGAATGCAGAGATGGCATTGTTGTATGGGGCCTTGATAGAAGCGTATATTTATATGAAGGGTGATCAAGATGTTATGGCTATGTATAATACCCGCTTCCAAGAAGCCATGAATGGTGTTAAGATGCTTGGAGAAGCTAAAGAAGTAACCGACGAATATCGCACAGGCAAGGTCATAAGGAGTAAGCAGTAATGAACAGTCTTAATTTTGATCTTCCACAACATGAAAACGTGGTGTCAATCATTACTACCGATAGACGCGGATTTACTCCTGACGAATTAGCGGAAGAGTGCGTTAAGAAAATCATCTCTGTGTCTGACACAGCGTTGCCGGGAATAAGAGATCAAGCTCGTGCTTTCAGCGGCCTTGTAGAAAAGTTAGTAGCTCAATATATGCGTGAGGCTATTAAAAGTGACCGGACAACGGTTTTTAATGCAATAAAGGATGCGGGTCATCCTGAACTGGCTGAACTCATAAGGAGACTCTGATATG
>Ga0208032_1001249_pt1 | contig 11150 bp, 7 predicted proteins | sample MalvirAntarct_66_FD_184254 | JGI IMG/M metagenome (GOLD analysis project Ga0208032, IMG submission 184254) | Marine viral communities from the Global Malaspina Expedition - Malaspina viral metaG Antarct_66 (SPAdes) (version 2) | ecosystem: Environmental > Aquatic > Marine > Oceanic | place: West... | reverse complement strand
GCATGGGACTATCTAAGGTCACGACTACGTAGTACTGCAACTGATCTTCCTATTTACATGAGAGCTTCTACGAACCCCGGTGGTCGTGGACATGCTTGGGTAAAGAAGATGTTCATTGACCCTGCTCCATATGGTGAAGCCTTTGATGCTACTGATTCAGAGACTGGTAACCCAATGGTATATCCAGCAGGACACTCCAAGGAAGGTTTAGCATTGTTTCGTAGGAAGTTTATTCCTGCTAAGCTATCTGATAACCCTTACCTAACGGAGACTGGTGATTATGAAGCTAACTTGCTTTCCTTGCCTGAACAACAGCGTAGGCAGCTACTTGAAGGAGACTGGGACATTGCAGAAGGTGCGGCTTTCCCTGAATTTAACCGTAGTATACATGTGGTGGAACCTTTTGAAATACCCAGTAACTGGACTAAGTTCAGGGCTGGAGACTATGGCTATAGTTCTTACTCCGCAATTGTATGGTGCGCTGTAGCTCCTAATGATCAGTTAATTGTTTACCGAGAGATGTATGTCTCTAAGGTATTAGCAGAAGATTTAGCAGACATGATCCTTGAAGCAGAGAAGGGTGATGGACAGATCAAGTATGGAGTATTAGACTCCTCTTGTTGGCACAAACGTGGTGACACTGGCCCTAGTATAGCAGAACGAATGGTTGTTAGAGGATGTAGATGGCGACCTTCTGATAGATCAAAGGGTACACGCATATCAGGTAAGAACGAATTACATAGAAGGCTACAGGTGGATGACTTCACTGGAGAGCCTCGCATGATTATATTCAATAACTGTAATCACCTTATCTCTCAGTTACCTACCATACCATTAGATAAAAAGAATGCAGAAGACATAGACACTAACTATGCACATGATCACCTGTATGATGCACTCAGATATGGTACGATGTCTCGTCCTAGATTTGGTGTATTTGATTATGATCCTGCAACAGCACGACCTAATGCACAGTATTTAGCTGACCCAGTAATGGGTTATTAACTTAACATTTTGTGAGTAACAAATGGCAGAAGAACAAACACCAGAACTAAGCAGTGAAACAGCAGCACTTGAAGATGTATCTCAAGCATCAGACGAGAAGGTATATGTAAGCCGCTTAGTCGATATAGTACAAGAACGCTTTTCAAAGGCAGAGACTGCACGTAGGCAATACGAAGAACAGTGGTTACGTAACTACAAGAACTATCGTGGTGTGTACAGTGATGCAGTTAAGTTCACCGAAGCTGAGAAGTCTCGTGTATTCATTAAGGTTACAAAGACAAAGGTATTAGCTGCCTATGGTCAGATCACAGATGTACTGTTCAGTGCAGGTGGTCGTTTCCCTCTATCTGTAGATCCTACAGTACTTCCTGAGGGTATCTCTGGTGATGTACACTATGATCCAGCAGATGCAATGAAAGAGGAGGGTGGTGAAGAAGCATCTCCTTATGGCTTTGCTGGTGATGGTAAAGATTTACCTGCTGGTGCTACTGAGTACTCACTTAAGCTAGGGCCAATGGAGGCTAAGCTTGAGGGCAAGGATCTTAAAGAAGGCATGGGTGGGTCACCTACCTCTGTTAACTATAATCCTGCTATGCTTGCAGCTAAGCGTATGGAGAAGAAGATCCATGATCAGCTAGATGAGTCAGAAGCAACTAAACAACTACGATCTGCAGCATTCGAGATGCCACTTTTTGGTACTGGTATCATGAAAGGCCCAATGGCTGTGGACAAAGAGTACCCTGATTGGGATGCAGAGGGTAATTATACTCCTGTGACCAAGACTGTACCTAAGGTGTCCTACGTATCCGTGTGGGACTTCTACCCTGATCCTGATGCTGCTTGTATTAGTGATTGCCAATATTCAGTACAACGTCATAAGCTCAACCGAAGTCAGGTACGTGATCTTAAACGTAGACCTTTCTTCCGTAAGGATGTTATTGAAGCTGTTGTTTCTCAAGGTGAAAGTTATACTAAGAAGTACTGGGAAGATGATCTTAAAGACTACCAGCTAGACTCAGGCGTGGATCGCTTTGAAGTACTAGAGTACTGGGGTGTGATGGATATGAATACCATCAAAGAGTATGACATTGAGATACCTAAGGAACTAGAGACTGCTGATGAACTTCAAGTAAACATCTGGATCTGTAATGATCGTGTGATACGCTCTGTTCTTAACCCATTCAAACCAGTACGTTTACCTTACTACGCTGTACCATATGAGCATAACCCATACTCACTATTCGGCATTGCCTTAGCTGAGAACATGGATGATACACAGACTCTTATGAATGGTTTCATGCGTATGGCTGTAGATAACGCTGTACTCTCTGGTAACCTAATCTTTGAGGTAGATGAAACTAACCTAGTTCCCGGACAGGACATGCAGTTGTACCCGGGTAAAGTATTCCGTAGGCAAGGTGGTGCACCGGGACAAGCATTGTTCGGCACTAAGTATCCTAACGTATCAGGTGAGAACCTGCAGTTGTTTGATAAGGCACGACAGTTGGCAGACGAGTCTACAGGCCTACCTTCCTTCTCTCATGGACAGACAGGTGTATCAGGTGTAGGGCGTACTAGTTCTGGTATCAGTATGTTGATGAATGCTGCTGCTGGTGGCATCAAGACTGTTATCAAAAACATTGATGATTACTTGTTAGGGCCAATGGGCAAGAGCTTCTTCCACTTCAATATGCAGTTTGACTATGATAAGACTATCCGTGGTGACCTAGAAGTTAAAGCTCGTGGTACTGAGTCTCTCATGGCTAATGAAGTACGTAGCCAACGCCTACTACAGTTCTTACAAGTAGGTGCAAACCCTGCCTTGGCACCTTGGATGAAGTCTCAGTATATTATTCGGGAGATTGCTAAGTCTATGGAGTTAGATCCAGATAAGGTTACTAACAACATTGAAGAAGCGCAAGAGCAAGCTATGATTATGCAGAAGCAACAGGCTGAAGCACAAGCACAAGCTGGCCCTGCTGAAGGTGCGCCTCAACCATCTGATCCTACGGGAGCAGGCAACGGAAACATTGGAATGGGTCAAGTACCTACTCCGGGTGAACAAGGATTTAGTGGCAATGAACCTGCTCCTGCTGAAGCACCTATGTAATGATAAGCCCACTTGGGAAACCTTTACAGAGTATATGGATTATCTAATTGAACAACAGCATCGCAAGATGGAACAGACTACCGATACAAAGGAGTTGTTTCAGTCTCAGGGTGCAATTCAATCATTACGATCATTAAAGTATTTACGAGAGAGAGTTAACAATGGAAATTAAGTATCGCAGTGGTTACGCAGAAGGCGGTTTCTTAGATGACGGTGCCAATATAGATCCTGTATCTGGCAATGAAGTACCAACGGGTTCCCTTGCAGAAGAGGTGCGAGATGATATTCCTGCACAGCTTAGTGAAGGTGAGTTTGTAGTACCTGCTGACGTTGTACGTTTCATTGGATTAGACAAACTCATGAAGATGCGAGAGTCAGCTAAGGCTGGTCTTGCTAACATGGAGGCTGAAGGACAGATGGGTGGTTCACCTGCAGAAGCTCCTATGGAAGAGATGCCTATGATGGAATCTGACATTGATATTGATTCAATGATTGATGGTATGGAAGATGAAGGGGCTATGCCTGCCTTCGCTGAAGGTGGCTTTGTGCAGCGTGAAGATGGTAGTTGGTCATACAACGAGGCATCGGAGGAAGAAGAGGGTTCAAGCTATTCAGACTTAATGGGTAATAACTTCGGTAGTGTTCCTACTACTGATACCATGACCTATGTTAATGCTGATGGACATAAGATTTATATTCCTGTTATTGATGGTAAGCCAGCTTACACACCACCTGAAGGTTATACACTTGTTGAGACAGAGGCAGTTGTAGATGATGGTATTGATGATAGTGCCTCAGAAGACTTAGGTGCAGTTTATAATCAAGCTTCTAATGATTCTCCACGACAGTCTGATCAACAGAAGGCAGACCGAGCTAGAGATATAGTTACCTCTAATGGCCTACAGCGAGATCATATTAGTAAAATAACAGATATGGCTGGCTATGATATGACTCAGGAACAGTCTAATGCTATGTTTGCAGCCCTAACCCCCCAAGCTAGGGAGATATACAATAGTAGATTTAAGGATGAAGCGGAAAGAGGCTTCTTAGATGGCTTTATGGCTAAGGGTAAGTCTCCTGCGGATCTAATGATCGTAGCACAGAAAACTGCTAACAGCTTAAATAACCAGCGAGGCATCATTGATTATGATCCTAATGCTACCCATACACCAGATCCGGGCGCATTAGCAAAAGGATTAGGTTTCTTAGCAAAGAGTGTTTTCCTTGGCCCACTTGGTCTTATAGGGGAAGGCGTAGCTGCGCTGTCTGGTGATGAGAAAAGTGAAGCAAAGAGTTTACTGACCTCTCTTAAAGGTGTTATCACTACCGCTGGAGAACCTTCTCCGTTTGGTAACTCAGATGAAAAAGGAAACCAACCAACGGGGCCAGCAGATAAGGTATACAACCAAGCATACTGGGCAAAGAAGCTTCAAGATGGTGTAAGTCAGGAGGATATGTTTAAAGAGCAGCAAGCCCTAGCATCATCTACAGGTAAAAATCCGTATGGTCATGCAATAACCTCAGTGGATCCTAACTCTGCCTCTGAACAGATCGCTGCGAAGCTTCGTGCGGAGAAAGAGAAAGAGAACACAATAAGAGAGATGGACCAGCAGAGGAAGTACCAAGAGTCTATAGATAAGAGGGACTCCGAAAGGGATGCTGAAAGGTTAGCCCGTTCTAAAGCATTTGCAGCGTCTAAGGCAGCAGCAGACGCAGAAGCGGCATCAAAAGCAGCCGCAGCAGCAGCCGCAGCAGCCGCAGCAAGCCAGAAGAGGCGACAGGATAGTCAGACTAATACGGGTGGTGGTAGTGATAACTCCTCTAGCCAGCCCAAGGCCTACAAGCAATACAGCCAGAAAGCAGCAAAAGCTAAAAAGGCAGCAGAGTCAGGCACTGGGTATGCAGGTGGTCAGTATGGATTAGCTAAAGGTGGTCTTGTAGGTAAGGAACCAATAAAGAAGATGCGTTCTGATAACACAACAGGCCTAGCAGCTAAGAAGAAATCAAAGGAAAGAGCAAAAGCTAAAAAGGGAGCTTTGGCAGCAAAAAGAACTTAATACCCTTTATTGGCTACCTAAGATCGGGAGGTGTACAATTTCGTACCCTTCCCCACTGTTAGCCCCAACAAGAGAGTAAAATACTATGAGTGCAGCACCAGATATGTTTGTAGGAAAGAAGCAAGAAGTAAAAGGTTTCATGCGAGTTAACACTAAAGAAGCACGTATGGAGCAGGATGAACTTGAGTTAGCAGAAATGAAAGCTCAGCAGGGCATGACTCCAGAAGAGAAGAAGGATGATGCAACGCCAGAGACTGCGGAAGAGCGATCTTTCAAGAAGCGGTACGGTGACTTACGCAGACATCAACAAGAACAGAAGAGCGACTTTGAGGAGCAGATTAAAGCTTTAAAAGGTGAGCTTAAGTCTACGGCAACGGGTGAGATGGAACTACCTAGTACTGAAGAAGAGATTGCAGAGTGGGCAGGGCGATACCCTCAAGTAGCTAACATAATGCAAACAATGGCATTGAAGGCAGCTAAGGATCAGAACGCTAACCTAAGTGATCGTATGCAAGAGATTGATGATCTTCAGTTGAGTGCTAACAAAGGTAAAGCAGAAGCTAAGTTGTTACAACTACACCCTGACTTTGAAGAGATCCGTGAAGAGGATGCCTTCCATGATTGGGTAGATGCACAACCTAAGTGGATACAGGATTCTTTGTACCATAATGAAGCTGACGCAACTAGTGCTGCTAGAGCAATAGACTTGTACAAGTTAGACGCTGGCATTAGTAAAAAGAACAAAGCGAAGAAAGGTAATAGTCGCAGTGCTGCACAGGAAGTAAGTTCCCGTGGTGGTTCTGCTCCTACAGAAGGCTCTGGTGAACAGCAATATGTTGAGTCTGATGTAGCAAATATGACCATTGGCGAGTATGAAGAGCACCAAGATGCCATTGCCAAGGCAATGCGTAGTGGTAACTTTGTATACGATGTGTCGGGTAAAGCACGTTAATATTAAATTAATGTGAAATAAAGCTTGACATTTATATAAAAATCAGTATAACTGTATTTTAAACCTCTAGTGTAATTAGACTGATCCTCTGGTTACACTAGTACGTTACGGAAGAGTAGGCTCCACTCGGCTACCCTACACAGAGTAACACAATATGTTTTGCAAATTCGTGTATAACATATAAGCAATTACAATAGTAAATAGACAGACCTGATACACTACAGCCCATATCTTACATTAAGTCGATCAACTTATAAAGACTGCACCTGTAGAATAACAGCCTCTATGATATTGTTATAGCTCCATTACAATTTATATAGGAGTATATATCATGGCTTTTGCAAAAGCGAGTGGTTATACCAACTTAAACACAGGTAATTTTTCACCTGTAATTTATAGCAAACAAGTACAGATGGAATTTCGTAAGTCAGCAGTCTGCGAAGCGATCACTAACAGTGATTACTTTGGTGAGATTGCCAATGCTGGTGATTCTGTACGTATTATTAAAGAGCCTGAAATTAGTGTTCTAGCATACACCCGTGGTACTGCTATCGCTACTCAGGATTTAACTGACGTTGATTTTACTTTAACTGTAGACAAGTCTAACTACTTTGCATTTAAACTAGATGACATTGAAGAGCAACAGACCCACATCAACTGGCTAAGTATGGCTAGTAATCGTGCGGCCTATCGTTTGGCTGACCAGTATGACCAAGAAATCTTGGGTTACTTGTCTGGTTACAAGCAAGCTGCTCTACATGCTAACGCTGCTGCAGTTAACAACGTAATCTCTGGTACTAAGGCTACGGCTGCTGCTGGAACAGATGAACTACTTACAGCTAACAAGCTAATCAAGTCTTCATTTGGTAACATCACTACTAGTTCTGCTGGCGATCACTCTATCCCACTAGCTGCTCGTTTAGCTGGCGCAACTTCTGTTGCTACTGCTACTGCAACTCCGTTGCAAATGGTAGCTCGTATGGCTCGTTTGATGGATCAGAACAATGTTGATAAGCAAGGTCGTTGGTTGGTTGTGGATTCTGTATTCCAAGAAATCCTAGCTGACGAAGATTCTCGTCTATTGAACATGGACTGGGGACAGTCAGGTGGACTACGTAATGGTTTGATGTTGGACAACTTGCATGGTTTCCGTGTATATGTTTCTAACAACTTGCCTAAAGTAGGTACAGGTTCAGCTACTGCTGGTACTGCTAACCAAAACACCAACTACGGTGTTATTGTTGCAGGTCATGACTCTAGTGTTGCTACTGCTCAGCAGATCAACAAGACTGAGACTTACCGTGATCCAGATAGCTTTGCTGATATTGTACGTGGTATGCACCTTTACGGTCGCAAGATCCTACGTCCTGAAGCAATAGTTACTGCTAAATATAACGTAGCCTAAGCGTTGTCACTGAGGGGGTGGGCAATCTGCCCCCTTTCTTTTATTATGTAAAGAGTAGAAATAATGGCAACATATGTCGCACTTGCAAACGAGGTCTTACGCAGACTCAATGAAGTTCAGATTGATGCTGCTGGTGATGGCTTTGATACTCTACGAAACGTACAAGCTCTTGCTAAAGATGCTATCAACAGTAGTATTAGACGTATACTACAAGATGGTCAAGAGTGGCCTTTTATTAAAACAACAACAGTTCAAACGCTAACAGCAGGCGTTACTACTTATTCTTTCCCCTCAGACTACTCAAGCTCTGACTGGGATACCTTTTATATCAAACAACTAGCAGCTAAAGGTAATACACCTACAGTGCTACAACCTATACCTTATGAATCATATATTCAGATGCATAGATCCACAGACGATGTTGCACCAGCCACGGGATTGAGTGCTCCAACATCAGTATTCCAAACATATAATTCTACCTTCGGTGTTACACCAGTTCCTGATGCAGCGTATGAAGTAGAATATACCTATTGGAGTTCACCCTCCAGCCTTGAATTATACAACGATGTAAGTGTTATACCTGAGAGATTCTCTCACGTAGTCATTGATGGTGCTATGATGTATATGATGCAGTTCCGTTCAAACGCACAGAGTGCTCAAATGCACCAAGCTTCTTTTGAAGATGGTATTAAAGCAATGCGTAATGTACTAATGGATGATACTTTCCGTATGCGATCAACTTACATTGTTAGGGCAAAACAACTTACATCTGCAGGGATAGCATAATATCATGGCTGATGAATTATCAGTACAGAAAGTAATGTGCAGAGGCGGCTTAGACACTAGCCGTGATGTACTGGCACAAGGAGAAACTTCTCCGGGCAGTGCTATTCAACTTGTTAACTATGAACCTGCTGTAACAGGTGGATACAGACGTATAAGTGGCTTTGCTAATTCCTACGGGACTCTTCCGGGCACTGGCGCTACACTAGGTGTTCACGTAGCAAATGGTATCAATGATGGTATCCTTGGTTGCAGGAAGCCTAGTTCTGGTAATAACTATTTACACCGATGGAACAACTCAACATCCGCATGGGTAGCTGTTACCTGTGGTGGTTCACCTACTATGACAGGTGTAGGTAAAGTTCGTATTGCTAGCTTTAACTTTACAGCTAAGAAAGTTGTTCTTACAGATGGTATTAATCCTGCTGCTACTTATGATGGTTCTACGTACACGCAAATAACACATTCAGCAGCACCTACAGATCCTAAGTACGCTGTAGACTTTGCTAATCATATGTTCCTTGCAGGTGATCCTGCCCATCCTTCTAAGTTATTCTTTAGTGCGCCTTTAGCTGAGACTGATTTTGCTACAGGAAATGGTGCTGGAGTAATACAAGTAGGATTTGACATTGTAGCTATTAAACCTTTCCGAGATGCGCTATACATATTTGGAACAGACACTATCAAAGCATTGAAGGGAACTGCCGCAGCAAACTTTGTATTGTCAGGTGTTACTCACAATTTAGGTTGTCTTGCTACGGATAGCATTATTGAAATTGGTGGTGATTTATTATTCCTTAGTCAGGATGGTATGCGTCCTATATCTGGTACAAGTAAGATTGGTGACGTAGAATTAGAAACTGTGTCTAAGGGTATACAATCTTTATTTACTGACATTGTATTTGATATAGATTTAAATGGGTTGTCTGCCGTTGTTATTCGCCAGAAGTCTCAGTTTAGAGTGTTCTTTTCTGCATCAGAGTCTCAAGGTATCATTGGAGGTCTTCGTAAATCGGAGACAGGCATGGCCTTTGAGTTTGGTCAGCTACTAGGAATAGAAGCTACTTGTGCTGCTAGTGGTTATTTAGGACAGTATGAATTTGTTATACATGGCACCTCAGATGGTAAAGTACACAGACAAGAAATAGGTAATAGCTTTGCTGGTGCTGATATATTTAGTATGTATCAGACCCCATACATATACATGGAAAACCCAGAGCAACGTAAAATCTTTCATAAGATAAATACATACCTACGTTCTGAGGGAGACAATGAACTTATCCTGTCTGTAGTGTATGACTATGAAGATATTAATGTAATGAACCCCACTAACTATGTGATGACTACTGTAGGTGCTGCAGCATATTTTAATGAAGCTACCTACGACAGTACTGCTATATACAGCGGTAATCCTTCCCCCATACAGACTACTAATATCTCAGGATCGGGTAAGTCTGTATCATTTAAATACGTAACTAATAGCACTGATGCTAGTCACAGCATACAGGGTATTGTGTTAACTTACGGCACTGGAGATTTGAGATAAATGGCTGGCTATACTAGACAATCAACTGCAGATATAGTATCTAACGCAGTAATAAAAGCGGCACCAGTGAATGCAGAATACAATGCAATCCGTGATGCCTTCGCCTTTGCAACTGGTCACAAGCATGATGGGTCTAGCACTGAAGGTGCTTACATACCTCTTATTGCCGATACAGATGCACTAAATAAAGTAGTCATTGATACTACTAACAATCGTATTGGTTTCTTTGTACAAGTAGGCAATGGCACTGTAGAACAACTACGCATTCAAGATGGGGCATTTGTTCCTGTAAGTGATAGTGACATTGACCTTGGTGCTTCTGGTGCTGAGTTCAAAGACTTATACATTGATGGTGTCGGTTACATTGACACTGTTACTGTGCATGAGAATGCTACCATTGCTGGCACCTTAGGTGTCACAGGCTTATCAACACTGGCTAGTGTAGATATTAATGGTGGTAACATTGACGCTACTGTCATTGGTGCTGCTACTCCTGCTGCCGCTACAGTCACTACTCTAGTTGCAACTACCGCAGATATTAATGCAGGTACTGTGGATGCTACTATAGGTGGCACTACTCCTGCTGCTGGTACGTTTACTACACTCGTTGCTTCCACTGCAGATATTAATGGTGGTAGCATTGATGCTGCTGTTATTGGTGCGGCTACTCCTGCTGCAGCTACAGTTACCTCTTTAGTAGCAACCACTGCCGATATTAACGCTGGTACTGTGGATGCTACTATCGGTGGTACTACTCCTGCTGTTGGTACATTTACTTCTGTTATTGCCGCAACTGCTGATATTAATGCAGGTACAATTGACAACACTGTTATAGGTGGGGCTACACCAGCCGCAGCTACAGTTAGTTCTCTTGTGGCTACTACTGCAGATATTAATGGTGGTACTATTGATGGTTCTGTTATTGCAGGTGGAACATTAAACAATGCCGCAATTGGTAACTCTACTCCTAGTACAGTAGTAGGAACTACAGTAACAGCTACTAACTTTGTTGGCCCTATTGCTGGCGCAGTAACAGGTAATGTAACAGGTAACACAGCAGGTGTACATACTGGTGCAGTTACAGGTAACGTAACAGGTAACATAGCAAGTACAGGTTCTAGTTCATTCACGGACTTAACTATCAACGGCTCACTAAACATGAACGCTGGTACTTCTGGAACTATTACGGGTTTATCTAATCCTGTACAAGGTACGGATGCTGCTACCAAGACCTATGTAGATGCTAAGGTTGCCGCAGTTGTAGACTCAGCACCAGCAGCACTAGATACTCT
>Ga0208032_1001245_pt1 | contig 11166 bp, 9 predicted proteins | sample MalvirAntarct_66_FD_184254 | JGI IMG/M metagenome (GOLD analysis project Ga0208032, IMG submission 184254) | Marine viral communities from the Global Malaspina Expedition - Malaspina viral metaG Antarct_66 (SPAdes) (version 2) | ecosystem: Environmental > Aquatic > Marine > Oceanic | place: West... | reverse complement strand
AACATGCATGAAGACGGCATTCTGGCCCGGTCGGTCGCGCCATCCGGTCTCAGCAAAGCCGTTGAAACCGAAGCCCGCGAAAAGGCCATGAAACTGGTCGACGCCCTCGACCATGTCGGCGTCCTCGCCCTTGAATTCTTTGTACTTTCAGACGGGACGCTTCTGGCCAACGAGTTCGCCCCAAGGGTTCACAATTCCGGTCATTGGACACCGGAAGCCTGCCAGACAGGCCAGTTCGAACAGCATATCCGCGCCATCTGCGGCTGGCCCCTCGGCGATACCCGCCGCCTCCATGACGCAGAGATGCGAAATCTGATCGGTAATGAAGGCTTGGTTGACCCGACGAAGCTGAACGCCGATGAGACTCTGACCCTGTATGGAAAGAGAGACGCCCGACCCGGCCGCAAGATGGGACACATCACGCGCCGGATTGCCCCCAGAAAGGACTGAATGCATGCTGCTTCCCGTTTCGACCTGGACTGACATCGAAACCTGGCTGAAGACGTCCAAGACCATCGTCATCCCGATTGGCTCCATGGAGCAGCACGGGCCGAATGGTTTCATCGGGACGGATGCGCTGTGCCCTGAAATCATTGCCCGCGAAGCCGAAAAGCTAGCGCCGGAGGACATGCTGGTCGGCCCAACCTTCAGTGTCGGCTGTGCCCAGCACCATCTCGGCTTTCCCGGCACGATCACGTTGCGCCCCTCAACCATGATCGCTGCAATGGCGGACTGGACCGAAAGCCTGATGCGGCACGGCTTTGAGCGTATCTACTGGCTGAACGGCCATGGAGGAAACATCGCCACGATTGAAGCGGCCTTCTCTGAAATTCACGCCCGGCGCAGCTTTGACCCGCGCGGCGAGGACAATCGTCACGGCCTGAGTTTGAAACGTCGCGACTGGTGGGATTTCAAATCCGTCATGTCCTTGTGCAACCAGCTCTACCCGGTCGGTCATGGCAGCCACGCCACCGCATCGGAAGTTTCGGTGACATATTACGGCTACCCCGATCATGCCCGCACAGATGTGGAAATGACGCCAAAAATCGCCCCGAACGGCAAGATTGGTGATGCCGTGCAATATCGCCGCGACTTCCCGGATGGCCGTATCGGATCGGACCCCACGCAATCGAATGTGGAAGACGGCGGAAAGATCGTGGCGGCCGCTGCGCAGGCGGTGCTGGACGAGGTACGCCGCTTCTCCGCATAGAGCGGGTCGCTTCTACTTTAGGCCACTGGCCAGACTCGCCGAAGAACGGTATCACGAGGCTCCCGGGAAAGGATCTGTCGCGAAGAATGCTGGACATTCAGAAGCTGGAAAAATCCTTTGGTGAAAAGCGGGCCGTGCAGGGCCTGTCCTTCACCGTAGAAAAGGGAACCGTGCTCGGTTTTCTCGGCCCGAACGGGGCGGGAAAGTCGACCACGATGCGTATGATCGCGGGTGTGTTGGAGCCGGACTCCGGCGACGCCACGATTGACGGCAAGTCAATCGTCTCAGCCCGTCGCGAGGCGCAGGCCGCTTTGGGCTACCTGCCCGAGGGCGCGCCGCTATATGACGACATGACCCCACCAGAATTCCTCGCCTTCATGGCGGCTGCTCGGTCCCTCCCCCGGTCCGAACGTAAATCGGCAATCGAACGCGCCATTGCGGACTCTCGCATTTCCACCGTTTGCGGACAAAGGATCGGATCGCTCTCCAAGGGCTATCGCCGCCGTGTCGGCCTGGCCGGCGCCATCCTGCATGATCCACCCGTCTTGCTGCTGGACGAGCCCACCGATGGCCTAGACCCCAACCAGAAGCGAGCTGTGCGCGCCCTGATCGCGCGTATGGCGCCGCGCAAGGCGATTGTCATCTCCACGCACACGCTGACCGAAGTTCCGGCCATGTGTACCCGCGCCATTGTTGTGGATCGCGGCCGTATTGTTGCCGACGAGACGCCCGAAGGCCTGTTGAAGCAATCTGCAGATGGCACGCTTGAAAGCGCGTTTACGCGGCTAACCGACCAGGCAGAGGCCGAATCCGCATGAACCGGTTCCGTCAACAATTCGACAGTTTCCTGCCGACCTTCCGGCGTGAGCTTGGCGCATACTTCGCAACACCTATGGCCTATGTTTTCCTCGCCGTGTTCCTGCTCTCTATTGGCATGTTCACATGGGAGGCCGCCCGCTTCTTCGATACAGGCACTGCAGACCTGTCCCCCTTCTTCGTCTGGCATCCCTGGATCTACATGATCTTCCTGCCAGCGCTCGCCATGCGCCTCTGGGCAGATGAAACCAGTGCCGGAACCGACGAGCTGCTGCTTTCCCTGCCCCTCGGCATGCCGGGCCTGGTGCTGGGAAAGCTCTGCGCCGCATGGACCGTCGCGGCTGTCGGGCTGGTCCTGACGCTACCCATGTGGATCACCGTCAATTATCTCGGCAATCCTGACAATGCTGCCATCGCGCTGACCTATTTTGTCAGCCTTCTGATGGCTGGCTCCTACCTCTCCATTGGGGCCGCTATCTCCGCCCTCACCCGCAGTCAGGTCACCGCCTTTGTTATGAGTGTTGTCGTGGCCTTCGTGTTCACAGCCGCTGGATGGCCTTTGGTCTTGTCTGGGGTGAAGAGCCTGTTCGGCGCGGGCTTTGCCGACCTGGTGGCCCAGTTCTCGTTCCTGTCGCATTTTGAGGCTGCGCAGCGCGGCGTGCTGGAATTGCGCGCTGTGCTGTTCTTCGTCGGCTTCATGACGCTGTGGACCATCCTCAACGGCCTGTGGGCATCTCGTCAGAGGCTCGGCTGACATGAAGGCGAAACACTACCTCATCATCGCAACAGCGCTCACGGCAATCATTTTCGTTGCGGCAAACCTTCTTGTACAGAAGGTCTTCACTGGCGCGCGCATCGATTTTACCGAGAACAATCTCTACACACTCTCGGACGCGACAAAGTCGACATTGAAAACCGTGGCAGAACCAGTCGATCTGACTTTTGTCTACACACGTAGCGCCGGGCAGGATTTCCCGGCCATCCGCGCCTATGCCGCGCGTGTACGCGAATTGCTGCAAGTCTATGAGAGCCAGTCCGGTGGCAATGTCCGCGTGACCGAGATCGACCCCCTTCCCTTCTCGCCGGCTGAAGACCAAGCGCTCGCCGCGGGCATCACTGCGATCGATACAAACGGCAGTGATCCGCTCTATTTCGGCATCATCGGTCGCAACTCAATTGACGACCAGCGGGTCATTCCCTTCCTCGCACCCGAACGGGAGGTGACACTAGAATTCGACCTGACCCGTATGGTTGCGCGGCTGGACGATCCAGATCCGCCCAGAGTCGGGATCCTGTCTTCGCTGCCCGGCATGACCGCACCCGGAGGTGAAGGTGGGTACACGCTCCTGCGCGACATACACAAATCGTTCGATGTCGAACCAATCGCGGAAACTTTTCAATCATTGCCTGAAGACCTGGACGTCTTGCTCATCGCTCAGCCGCCACTTCTGTCCCCACGCCAGGAATGGCTGATCGACCAGTTTATCTTGCGAACAGGTCGCGCCGTGATTCTCGTGGACCCCGCTGCCAAGACGGTCGCAAGCACGGGTCCGTTCAACATGAGTGACGCGGCCACGTCCTCCTCCCTCATGGCTTGGGGAGATGCCTGGGGTGTGGAACTGTCGACCGCCGCGGTCGCTGACGCCGCCAGCGCCCTGCCCGTTCCGGTCGATACCGGTGGCGGACGCATAGAGGAACTGGCGCATCCGCTGTTTCTCGGCATACCAGCCGGAGACATGAATCAGGATGACCTGATTACCGCAGACCTCAGCCGAGCAGTCAATTTCGGCGCACCGGGAGCTTTCTCTACTGAAGACTTGGCCGCGACCCTTGAGATGACGCCCTTGCTCTCCACAGGGCCAAGCCCTTCCTTCATTGATGCATCGGACGCCATCACCGACATGGCGCCCCAGCAGGTGCTGCGTCAGTATCAAACTGAGCCAGCCCCGCTCGTCCTAGCCGCAAGACTGTCCGGCAGGCTGAGCACGGCCTTCCCGCAAGGTGCGCCGGCTTTCGATGAACCGTCCGATCCAATGCTGGCAGAGATCGCTCGCGCTGAAGCCGCCGCGGCCCTGCCCCACATTTCGCAAAGTGAAACCGATGCACAAATCGTCCTCGTCGCTGATGTCGATTTCATTGCAGATGACTTCTACATAATTCCCAACGAACAGATCGTCGTTGCCGACAATGGCGCGCTGGTCCTGAATGCGTTGGACGCACTGGCTGGGAGTGGAGAACTCTCACGCCTCCGGTCGCGTGCGCCCAGCCTGCGCCGCATGGAGCGAATAGACCGTATGCGGGAAAATGCCGAAGCGATCTATTTCCGCCAGCAATCAGCTTTGCAGGACAATCTCCAGACGGCGCAGGCGCGATTGGAAGAGTTGCAGGCCATCGGTGCAACGGATGGATTTTTCTCTGGCGACCTCGAGGCCGATCTGACCGAAGCCGAGCGTACGGAACTTTTGGACCTCCGCCAGAAGATCGTCGAGTTGCGCGCCCAATTGCGGGAAATCGAGCGCAACTACCGGCGCGACATCGACCGTCTCGAAGGCACGCTCAAAGCCATCAATATCTGGGGCGGCCCATTTCTGGTCTGTTTGATCGGACTATTCGTCTGGTATCGCCAGAAGCGGAAGGCGACAGCATGAGCGATGTGAGATCAAAACAGCGGATTCGTCGTCTCCAGATTATGGGAGGCATTGCGATTGGCCTGACTGCACTGACATTTACTGCCCATAGTCTTCACGGCCCATCTGCGCGGTCGTCTGAACGCGACGGCCAGCGGGTGATCCCCGATTTTGCCGCCATTCGCGCCGATGCCAGCGAGATTCGTGTGACCTTGTCTGATGAAGCCTACACGCTGGCCAACACGCAGGATGGCTGGAAAATGGGAGGCCCGGACGGTTATCCCATCCGCCCCGACCGGCTTGCGGAACTTGCAACGGGCCTTGAAGGCCTGAGCTGGGGCGAAGGGCGCACGCGCGATCCCGACAAGCTGAATCGTATCGGTCTTGGTGACCCGCGAGATGGCGGCACTGGTGCATTGGTCGAAATTCTTGATGAGGATGGCAAGATCACGGCCGCCCTGATTACGGGGCGCAAGGACAGCCGCGTCTATGGTCGCCTGCCAAGCGAGGAACAGGCCTTTCAGGTCAACGGGGACTTGCCGCCACTCTATAGTCATGACGCTTGGCTCGATTTCGATATTCTGGACATCAATTCAGACGCCATCTCGGCCGTAAGGCTCTTCGATTCCATGGGCGAGAGTCTGTATTTGCAGCGCTCTGTCGGATCGAGCGACCGCAGCTTTGTCCCTGGTCCGCCTTTTCAGGACTTCAGATTGGTCAGCCGTCTTGCTGCCTCTACGCCCGCCCTCGCCCTGACGCGGTTTGCACCCATTGGGGTGAAGCCAGCCAGCAAACTGCAAACGCGCACTGTCGCGCGCCATATCACCGAGACCCATGACGGGTTGGAAGTCGAGCTTCGCGCTTTCAGGGAGCCTGATGGGTATTTCGTGACCCTGCGGGCCATTGAAGCCGGCGAAGGCGCCCATCGCGGCAGCACGATCAATGACAAGGCCGAAGGCTGGGCCTATCAGCTGGCAGAGTATGACTGGAATGAATTCACGCCGCGCGTGTCCTCAATTGTGAGAGCGCCGGTCATGGCTATCGAGACCAGACAGCCTGCCCAGCCCTGATCAGGGCGCGATCACCATTGTTTCGAGAACAGGGCCGAAACCAGCTTCCTGGACAATAATCGCACAACCAGACTCACAATGCGGAACACTGAGTTCGACTGGATTTCCCAACCATGGCCCAAGTGCAGATACCCGCGTAACCGGATGAAGCATATCGGTCGTGTTGGCTTCACCGGAAAGGTAATCAACAAGCCAGATATCAGCCAGATCCGGCACTTGTCCCGACAGACGAATTTTGTCGCCGGTACGCACAAGTTGGACATCGAAATCTGACTTGTCCTGAATCTTCGCAAGCGCCCGCTCGACATAGTGGCGCTTGTTGCCTGCGCATTGTTCCTGTCCATTATAAACCGTTTGCGGCGTATAAGGGCCGCGCAATCGAAAGCGATCTGTATAGCCCCGCTGTCGATCCTTGGATTCCGTCATCGCCATCGGGTCCTTGTCGCCAAGATAGTCCCAATAGTCGACGGACCAGGTCAGCACGAGCAGGTCATCGCGCTCGGCATTCACCGCTTTCAACGTTTTGTGGGCTTTTGGGCAGGCGCGGCAATTCTGGGACGCAAACAGCTCCACCAATACCGGACCTTCGGCAAAGGCGGGTGCCACCATGAGTTCCATGGCAAGCAGGAGGGAAAGCACAATTCGTATCATTTCAGTCCCAGTTTATAGAGCCAACTCCGCTCCCGTGACAGTCACAGGGATGTGAGGGCTGCAAAAAAGCCCCCACAGCACGCTGCAGGGGCTCTCTGATCAGAAATCGCGAACCGCTCAGGCTGCTGCGCGGGCGAGGTTCCGCAGCACATAGTGCAGGATGCCGCCATTGCGGTAATAGTCGAGTTCGTTCTCGGTATCGATGCGAACCGTCGTATTGGCGGTAAAGCTCGTACCGTCTTCGCGTGTGATCTCCACGGCGAGCGTCTGGCGCGGCTTGATCGAATCGATTCCCTTGATGGTCACCTGCTCTTTACCGGTCAGGCCGAGCGACGCGGCACTCTCCCCGTCAGCAAATTCGAGTGGCAGAACACCCATGCCGATCAGGTTTGACCGGTGGATCCGCTCAAAACTGCCCGCGATGACGGCGCGAACGCCCAGCAGGACCGTACCCTTGGCCGCCCAGTCACGCGACGACCCATTGCCGTAAAGATCGCCAGCAAACACAACAAGCGGTGTGCCTTCGGCTTCATACTTCATGGCCGCATCATAGATCGGCATCTGCTCAGCGTCCGGATAGTGTACCGTCACGCCGCCTTCGACACCCGGAACCATCTGGTTCTTGATGCGGATATTGGCGAACGTGCCGCGCATCATGACTTCATGGTTGCCGCGGCGCGAGCCGTAGGAGTTGAAGTCCAGCGGAGAGACCTGGTGTTCCTGCAAGTACACACCAGCCGGGCTGGAGGCCTTGATCGATCCGGCCGGAGAGATGTGGTCGGTCGTGATGGAATCACCAAACAGTGCCAGGACGCGCGCGTTCTCGACGTCCGCCGGCGCGTCGATGTCCAGGCCCATGCCTTCAAAGTAAGGCGGGTTCTGAACATAGGTGGAGGCTGGAGGCCAGCTATAGGTCTGGCCACCGGACACTTCGATGCCCTGCCAGTGCTCGTCGCCCTTGAAGACGTCGGAATAACGCTCGGCAAACATCTGCGGCGTCACGGCTTTCGACATGATCTCTGCGATCTCGTGCGAGGTTGGCCAGATGTCTTTCAGGAAGACGTCATTGCCGTTCGTGTCCTTGCCCAGCGGATCCTTGGTCAGGTTCACGCGCAGCGAACCTGCGATGGCATAGGCGACGACCAGCGGTGGAGAGGCAAGATAGTTGGCCTTGATGTCCGGGCCGATCCGGCCTTCGAAGTTACGGTTGCCCGACAACACCGAACAGGAGACGAGATCGCCATCGGCGATCGCTTTCGCCAGTGGGGCTTCGAGTGGACCGGAATTACCGATACACGTCGTGCAACCATATCCGACGAGGTTGAACCCGAGCGCATCGAGTTCTTCCGACAGGCCTGCCTTGTCGAGATAGTCCGTGACAACCTGCGAGCCCGGCGCAAGGGATGTCTTCACCCAGGGCTTGCGGTTCAGGCCCAATTCGCGCGCTTTCTTGGCCACAAGGCCAGCAGCAATGAGAACGGACGGGTTGGACGTATTCGTACAAGATGTAATCGCCGCAATGAACACGTCACCATGCGTGACGGTGTAGTCCTTGCCTTCGACCGCGATTGGTTCAGCGGCATCGGCTGCCTTGCTGAATTCCTTCGCCATGGCTTCGGCAAAGGCGGTGTCGCCTTCGGACAGCAGGACGCGATCCTGCGGACGCTTCGGGCCGGAAATCGACGGCACAACTGCGCCAAGGTCAAGTTCCAGCGTATCAGTGAAGATCGGCTCAGCCTGTTCCGGACGCCAGTAGCCCTGTGCCTTGGCATAGGCCTCGACGAGGGCAACACGTTCGGCGTCACGGCCGGTATTGGTGAGGTATTTGACGGTGTCCTCATCAACCGGGAAGAAGCCACAGGTCGCGCCATATTCCGGCGCCATGTTGGAGATCGTTGCCTGGTCTTCGAGGGTCAGGTTCGACAGGCCCGGGCCGTAGAATTCGACGAATTTGCCGACGACGCCCTTGGCGCGCAGCATTTGCACAACTGTCAGCACGAGGTCGGTCGCTGTGGCGCCTTCTGCCATCTTGCCGTCAAGACGGAAGCCGATGACTTCCGGGATCAGCATGGAGACTGGCTGACCCAGCATGGCTGCTTCGGCTTCAATGCCGCCAACGCCCCAACCGAGCACGGCGAGGCCGTTGATCATGGTCGTGTGCGAGTCGGTGCCGACGCAGGTGTCAGGATAGGCAACGGTTTCGCCGTCTTCATCTTTTGTCCAGACCGTCTGGCCCAGATATTCGAGGTTCACCTGGTGGCAGATGCCGGTGCCCGGTGGCACAACGCGGAAATTCTTGAACGCCGTGGAGCCCCAGCGCAGGAACTCATACCGTTCCTGGTTGCGCTTGTATTCGATTTCGACGTTCTTCTCGAAGCTGTTCTCGCCGCCGAAGCTGTCGACCATGACCGAGTGGTCGATGACGAGGTCGACCGGGACTTGCGGGTTGATCGCGTCTGCTGACGCGCCGAGCTTCTGCGCGGCATCGCGCATGGCTGCAAGGTCAACCACAGCCGGAACCCCGGTGAAATCCTGCATCAGCACGCGAGCCGGACGGTAGGCGATCTCGTGGCTGACACCACCCTTGTTCTCAAGCCAGGATTTGAATGCGAGAATGTCGTCCTTGGTGACGGTCTTGCCGTCTTCATGGCGCAACATGTTCTCAAGCAGGACCTTGAGGGACGCAGGCAGGCGGGAAACGTCGCCAAGACCGTTTTCTGCGGCTGCGGACAGCGAGAAATACGTGTAGGTCTTGCTACCGACGGTGAGTGTGCGTTTTGACTTGAAGCTGTCGAGGGACGGCATGGAGAGGGAACCTCGCGTCTGAAATTATCGATCTGCGGCGATGAGCCGCCGCGCTGGTCTGTCTCATATAGGCCCTAGTGCATTGAGGCAATTGGGACAAAGGGTCTAAACGGGACATATGAGCGCCAGCGCCCTCCTTTCCGCAGCCGATATCGGCATGATCCGCGGCGAACGCCTCCTGTTCCGGGAGGTGTCCCTGTCCTTGGCGCCGGGCGAAGCAATTGTCCTGCGCGGCCCGAATGGCGCGGGCAAGACGACGCTGCTGCGTATTCTCGCAGGCCTGACGCAGGCCGAGACCGGCACAATTGACCGCAACGCGCCGCATCATTGGGTGGCCCACCGGGACGGATTGAAACCGCATGAAACGCCGCGAGAGCATTTGACCCTCTGGGCACGCGCATGGGGACAATCCACAACAGACATCGAGCCTCTCCTGGACAAAATGGGGCTTTCGCGTCCGTCAGATGTGCCCGCCAAGCACCTATCGGCCGGACAGCGCCGCCGGACCGCCCTTGCCCGCTTGCACCTCGAATACCGCCCCGTCTGGCTGCTGGATGAGCCGCTAACCGCGCTCGATTCCGAGGGGCGGACGCTCCTGCTCGGGATGATCGAGCAGCACCGGCAGTCGGACGGTGTGGTGGTTGCAGCCGTCCACGGCGATGCAGGCTTCCACGCAACACGCGAGGTAGAGATTTGAAATATTTCTTTTTCGGAATCTGGGCTGTCTTGGGATGCCTTTTCGGTTTTGCAGCAACTTATGTTTGCGGCTGGAAAAATGGAACCGATGGCCTGGAATGTGGCATTCCAGTCTTGGTGTTCTTTCTAGGTCTCGGCTTTGTTCACTGGCGAAAGCTCCGCCGATATGGCTAGCCCCGCACCCATCTTCTCCGCCTTCCGGCAAGCGCTGGGCGAAGCCTGGGCGGGCGGCGCCGGCGCGCTGCTGCCGGTGGGCTTCTTCGCAGGGGCGGCTGTCCTCGTGCCACTCGGCGTCGGAACGGACCCGGAAACCCTGCGCACGATTGGTCCCGGGATCCTGTGGGTTTCGCTGGCGCTTTCCAGTCTCGTAACATTGGAGCGCATCTTTCAGGCGGACGCCGAAGATGGCTCGCTGGATCTCTGGTTACAGACCAGCGCCCCCGCCGCCTCTATTGCCGCAGCAAAGACATTTGCGCACTGGCTGACCGCTGGCCTGCCCCTCGCCCTGCTCTCCCCCTTGCTGCTCCTGATGTTCCAGGCCCAGATTGGCGGCGCATTGCTTGAGAACATGCTGTACTATGCGATTGGCGGGCTGGCCTTTTACTTCTGGGGCGGCGTAGGGGCAGCACTCGCCGCGACCGTACGCCGAGGCGGACTGTTGATCAGCCTGATCGCCCTGCCCCTTTACGTCCCCACCGCCATATTTGGCGCCCTCGCCATGGGAGACGGCCCAAGCAGCGCCGCCGCCCCATTATTTCTCGCTGCCTCAACGCTGTTTGCGTTGGCTGTCGCACCATTTGCCATGGGTGCAGCCCTGCGCTTGGCGGCAGACTGAGGGAAGGGTATTCCGAACGCGATGTTTTCCTGGTTCGCCAATCCGCACCGTTTCCTGATGCTGTCCAGCTGGCTCGCGCCCCTGTTCTATGCGGCCGCAGCCCTGTTGATTGCATGGGGGCTCTGGCAAGGCCTCTGGATGGTCCCGAAGGATGACTATCAGGGCGGCGACATCATGCGGGTCATGTTCATTCATGTCCCGGCCGCATGGCTTGCGATGGCCAGCTATCTCGGCATGGCCGTGATGAGTTTCGTCTGGTTTATCTGGCGCCACGAGGTTGCCGACATTGCCGCCAAGGCGATCGCCCCGCTCGGCGCGACATGGACAGCACTTTGCCTTGCCACGGGCGCCATCTGGGGCAAGCCGACCTGGGGCACCTGGTGGCAATGGGACGACGCCCGGATGATGTCTGTCCTCTTCATGTTTTTCCTCTTCCTCGGCTACATGGCCCTGCGC
>Ga0208032_1001244_pt1 | contig 11172 bp, 1 predicted proteins | sample MalvirAntarct_66_FD_184254 | JGI IMG/M metagenome (GOLD analysis project Ga0208032, IMG submission 184254) | Marine viral communities from the Global Malaspina Expedition - Malaspina viral metaG Antarct_66 (SPAdes) (version 2) | ecosystem: Environmental > Aquatic > Marine > Oceanic | place: West... | reverse complement strand
TATAAAGTCAAGTTTTAAGGACGAAATTTAGAAAAGTTTTATTACATTTGCTAAACCATTTTGTGATTTTCTAATTGTTCACAATATTTGTTTTGATATCTTAAGAGAGCCTCCTAACCGAGGCTCTCTTTTATTTACTATTTAGTATTATTTTATGCTCCAAATGGGGATGATTTATCTCCATCACTTAATGGTCCAAATGGAGACGAGCTTTTTCTTTTTCTATTATTAGAAGGAGGAGTGTAGTCATACATCTGATCCTTTTTAAGCTGCCTTAACTTACGCTCCTTACGTCTTAATTCTTTTTCTGCCTGTCTCCTATCATATCCTGGAGATTCAGGTCCAAAAGTTCTCTCCCATAAAAGGAAGTCATACCTCTTCATGTCAGTCTCACTGCTGTAGCCCTGAAGCATTTCTTCTTTTCTTTTCTTTTTATTGGCAGATTCTTTCTTAGCCTTTCTCAACCCCTTGTACAGATCTGCTAATACTATTTTTCTTATGTCCTTGTAGAACGGAATAAATCCAGCTACACCAAGAGCCTCTAAAGGAAGCCTTACGAACCTTTCATCTTTCTGTCTTTCGATTGCGTCAGGCTCAACCTTGTCTGTCTCAAATATTTTGTTAACCCCAAACTCAAGTGTTTTTAACATAGGGGTGTATGCTCGAAATAAATTTTTAGCTACATCCATAAACTGCGGTGACTTTCCAGACCGTCCCTCTGGAATTAATGTATACTGTATTGCATCCCTGTACTTGTCATACTCTCCATCCCTTAAAAACTGACCATAGTTTTCGTTAAGTTCTTCCAGACCATAGTTTATAATACTCTTGGTAGCATTCCCAAAGTCTCTACCAAACAATAATGATGTAAACGCAGAAGTCATAGCCTGACCCAACATCTTATCTATAGACTTCATACCTTCATCATCGCCGTCTTCGTATTGAGTCTGTGAGAAATCAAAATCTTCATCGTCGTCGTCATTTAGCGACTTTATAGACTCGGCAACTAATGAGCCAAGGAATGTATACGCAACCATACGAGTGGTTACACCCGATAGTAATGCGACACCCTGCCTCTTACTTACCTGTCCGTTACCTATTGCAGCCATTATTCCTGTCCTTGCTGTTATGTATTCAAATATCAAAAACCTAGTCATAAACCCATTAAAGGAATTAAATACTCTTAAACTAATTCCCTGGTTTGGCTTTACAGTCCCCTTTAATATACCCATAAAAGAATTATCGGTAGCCCCTATTGAAACAGAACGATTATCAGCCAATGTTTTAGCCTCTTTCAAAGCACTAGAATACTTGTCCATGTAAGCCTCGTCGTTTGCCGCAATTTTATCAAAGTCTGGAGATGTTCCTGTAATTTGCTTAAACCTGTTCTCAAATGATCCGAACCACATAGGCTGCATTACTAACTTATCAGGAGACGATATCAGCGTGTCGGCAGTAAACTCAACACCCTTAATCCACCTCTGACCAGAGTTGTTCCATAGTTGCAGGATAGTATTCTTTACCTTACCTTTTGCCTTACTTGCAGTAACCCCTGCTGCCTGGTTTAAAATTCCTGTATCCACAAACTTACCTGACAATCCTGTAGAAAAAATTCTGTTGGTCTGAGTGCTGTCTAGGTTGTCCATTATATCCTTTGCAGCTGGTGTTCCTATAATCTTTCTTAATTTAATTCCTGTTAAGAATCCTTTTGGATCCATAAACATTCCAGCCAATACGTTACTTGTAAGTTCGTATGCAGCCCTTGGTACGCCTGCAAGTATAGCTCTATATCCCTGCTTTTGAATGTAGTCAGCGACCTGGTCTCCAATAGTAGACTGAGTAAGGGCATTACTTAATAGGTTCTCTATAGACTCCACAGATGCGTCACGAATAGCATTAAACTTTCGTCTTGAATCGGAAGGCATATTACCATCCTTGTCCGACAAAGATTTTTCTATTTCATTTAGTGTTCTCCTGGCTGTCCTAATCGGGTCAGTTAAATGGAAGTCCATTAGTGTATACTTAGACCCTCTATGCACTGATGCATACACATCAAAATTTAAAGGGGATGCCTTTCCTGTTCTTTCAATTAAAGACTTAGCTTTTGTTGAGGGCTTAAGATACTTGTTAAACATATCAGATATCATAGACGTTTCAGTCTCAACAATATCCCCCTTAGCAACGTCTGGGATAACGCTCAGGTGGGTGTAGTTCTTAAGGGGAGTAATCTTGTTACCTCTGATTATATTTGCGGTATAAACTGCTGATTCTGTTAGGGACTTGTTTATCCCCTCTAATGTTTTGATTGAGTTCCTTTCCGCAACATTAAAGGACTCGTATAAAGCCACGTTATCAAAAGTTCTAGTTCCATTATTGGTGTAAGTGTCAAGTATTTCTTGAAGCATCTTAGCGTCATTATCCGTATAGTTCGTCGTCTCCTGTTTAATTCTTTTAATAGTAGCCTCAAGGAAGTCCTCAACACTATTCACCTGGTTACTTTCAGGGTTGCTTAAAAACTCCTGCTGAATAAGGTAACACATCTGCTTGTACTTAGACTCCTGTGTTTTATTAGGGTTACGTTTGAATGACTTTAAAACCGACTGTTCTGATTTCTCAATTTTAGCCTGAATTTCTTTTATATCCTTAGTGTAACTAGCTGAAGCCTCTGCAGACCTCTTAAATATAGAGTTAAATATATCCTGTGTTTTAAAGTCCCCAAACACTTGGTCAATATAAAAGGTAGGGTTACGCCTAACTAACTCTGATGTGCCTGATTTTTTAGTAATCTTACTTTTAAGGTTAGCATAAATCTTACTTAACGGCAGTAGCTTACTTCTATTTATTGCATTAGTGCCAACCTTCGCATCATTAATAGCGGTCATCTTGCTAATCATTATCTTTGCGTAGTGCGGTAGGTATCCGTTGTTTATATTGTCGATTACTTTAAACAGATTCTTCAAGTCATCTAAAGAAAGCCCTTCGATTGCATCAGTTTTTAAAAGTTTATTAAACTCCTTTGCGTCATCTCTTTCAAGCCTGCTCGGCAATACAGATGGGTCTATCTCCTTGGTTTCCTTAATATTTTTAATGGTGTCTTGTCTTTTAGCCTCAATCTCTGCCTCAGTCTTAGGTGTTGCAGGTGCTGGTGGATTTATTACAGACTTGTACTTCTTCATTACCTCGTACTCACGATCAGTAACAACCTCATTGTCAAGCATCTGCTTGATGGTTGCAGCATAGTCTAAGTCACCTGTCTTTTTATTATAAACTTTTTCTGCAGCCTCATACCTATCAGCAAGTTCAATAGCCATAGACTGTTCCTCGTCTAGCTGCTGAAGCACATCCTCAGTCATCTGAGTAACCTCCTCAATAGAAGTAAGGGACAAGACAGCTTCTCTCTTTCCAAACATATCAATAAGAGACATATACTGGTCTAATACCGAGTCTGGAATAAGGGAAGGCTTTACAGAGAATAGTCTCTGTAGTTGCTCAACAAGACCTTCTGCAATACCAATCTTAGTAGACGCATTCTTCTTGGCTTTTCCTTTCTTAGCGTTTGCTATCGTCATCTTGTTTCCATAGTCCGCATTGTTAAACACCTTGGTCATGTACTCCACAAACCTTTCTACTGTGATTGGATTGTTAAAGTCATCAGGCACTTTGTTTATCACAGACACCATCTTACTTGGCGTAATCTTTCCTTCCTTTGTAAGCTCTCTTAGTGAGGCAACAATATCCTTCTTGATATCCTTGGCTTTCTTTTTCTGGTCGTTAAGAGCCGTAAATATTTTTCGTTGTTCGTCTGGGGTTATGTTTAAAACATTCTTAATCTCTGTGATTGACTTCTTTATAGATGACGTTCTCTTTTGTGTTGGCTTCTTACTAGGCTTTCCATTAGTAGCTAAGTCAGCCTGCTTTCGGGACTGAGGGGCGTCAGTAATTTTTAAATCACTTGGTGAAAATAAATTTTCAGATATAATGTTTTTAGCATTTTCTAATAAATCAATTCTACTTTCTAAATCCTTTATTTTTTCAGAAGCTCTATTGTTTAGGGAGCCATCTTTTTTAATTAATTTTGACTGAATAAGTTTTGCTTCTTTTTCAAAAACACCTACTGCAATATCTATATTTTTAATTAATCGTAATCGTAATCGTGTAGTATTTATTTTATCTGTTGTGGATAGTTTTTTCGCAAACTCAATATCTGATTTTAAAGATTTTATATTACTATTTATAGTCCTGTCTTTACCATAAGATTGAGCAAATATTAAATCAGAAATATCTATTCCCTTTACACTAATTCTAGTGGGATTTATTAATTTACCCAATTTAATTTCTTGCTTTACTTTTTCTGATACGTTTTCCTGCTTTCGGGACTGAGGTGCGTCTTCTACTTTTTCAGATAAACTCTTAGGTTGTATTCTATCTGTTTGCTTTCTTCCTCCATCTGCTGAGGACTTACTTGTTTTAAATGGTAATGCGACTTCTGCATTGACTCCTTGCTCTCTAAGTACTTCTTGGGCTGCTGTTTCATAATCTGTTTTTTCTGATGATTTATTTACTGCTTTATATTGTCGGTATAAGTCTTTTTCATTATACCATACGATGGCTTGAATGTCTGCTATATCTAATTTAGGATAGCCTCTTTCTATTAATTTATCTTGAACTCTTTTAACAACATTCCTCATTGTGTTCCTTTCTTTACCTCCTCTTGGAATGTCTTGTAGTTCTCCCTTTGTGTTTTTGAAATGAGTATTACTAACTATATTAAGTCGTTGTTTATCTTTATAACCTCCATCAGCATAATCTTTAACAATAGTATTTAGCCACTTGTCAAATACTTTACCTCCTTTTAATATATCAGACTTCTTATATCCATTCAATAAAGTTTTACCTTTATATTTTTTAAGCTCATCTAACGTGGTTTGTTTACTTTTTTCGGTTGCTTTTTTAGATACTACATTACCTGTGTATCTGTTAAACATTCTACTAAACCACAGGTCAGCAGTAAGTGTGTTAAAATCTCCATTAAGATTACCCCAAAAACTACCTATTTTTGAGCCTAGCATAGCCATTGCTCCTGTAATTTTAGTTGTTTTATTCTCTCCGTTAACTTTATAACCCTCAGCCTCCCACTCTTTTACTGTTTTAGTTTCTTGCAGTGTGTTTTTGTATTTTTTCCAACCTTTCTTTTTAATGGCTTCAAAAGCTAATGCTATATTTTGTTTAATAATATTTCCTGATTTACCTGCATATGGTTTATTAGGTAATTTATTGTTGTTTTTATAATAAGTATAAGCCTCGTTAGCCTGTCTAAAGTTTATTCCTACACTATTGTTTTGAGAAATTAAAGCTACCATCAATGTAAACTCTAGATGAGGTTTACTGTTTGAGTCAGAGAGTTCAGGATGAATCCTAGACATTAACTCCATGGCTGATTTAGTCTTTAAGTCATACCATCCTATCCCTGAATCATCTTGTAGTAGTTGGAGTTGAGCATCATCAGTCATTGCTTCTGCAATTTTATTTAACTGAGAATCGGTATATACTCCGTTTTTAGGAATAGGGATATAATAACCATTATCTTTTGCTCTTTTATCAAAAGCTCTACCTAACTCTATAACTTTAGTTCTGCCGTTAGCTTCTCTTTTGGGTTGAAGTATCTCAAGATTTTCAAACATTTCTACCGAACTAGCTTTACTAAAAGTCTGTTTACGTGATTTGATTATTTCTTTTTTAGACTTATTTTTATCTAATATAGCAACATCCTGCTCTGTAATTTCTTGTCCTGCTTCAACCTGAAGAGCTTTAGCATCATCCCATTCAGTAACATATGGGGCTTCTTCTAGCTTGGTTTTAACATCATCAAATGTACCTACTCTTTCAGTTATGGTTTGTCTGTTACCACCATCATAAACTAATGCAACAACATCAGGCTCTCCATTATTAAAATCCTTGAATGTTTCTTTACTCCATCCATCAGGTGCAAACTCATCATTCCAAGTAACCTTAGCAACAGGAACAAAACCAAATTTAGAATAGTATTTTGTAAGAACTGTATCAAAGTTGTCTGCAGTAACAGCTCCTTCTTTAACTGCTGTTATCATTAATTGAGCAAACCTTCCCTTACCTTCACCGTAAGAAAATCCTGAAATTGCATCACCATCTTTAGTTATAGCAAAACCTGCCTTTCCATCTGCTGTTAAAAATAATCTTGAGTTTTCGTATTCAGATACAGGGTAAACAAATACACTTGATGCGTATTTATTGTTCTTTTTAGACTCGGTTATTGATTTATGAAATAGGTTAGCATCATTTGTTTCGTAAAACTCTGTGTCCAACACAGCTTTATCTCCTAATCTTTTTTCTAAATCTTGAGCTTCCTTTTCACTAAGAGATATAGTCTGTACTACGGTATCATCTCTAACAACTCTATTGCTCTCTCCAACGTCATATCGGGATTTTCCTTTAACGTCTCTTGTGCTACTTGTTCGTGTAAGCTCAGATTTTCTCTTGGCTCTGCTAGTAGTTCTTCTCTTGTCTTGTATTCCATACTGCAAATTTAGTTTATTATTTTCTTTGTTTTCTAATATTTTTACATCTTTTTTAGTTATCTCTTGTCCTGCTTCTACCTTTGCAGATACTACGTTTAGTAAGTCAATAACCTCAGCGTCAGTAAACTTCTTAACTCCTAGTATCTTAGATAGTTTGTTAACCCATCTCTGTACTAAGTTCTGCGTTGGCTTATCCAAAGACTTGTATTCGGATGCTAGTATCCCAAACAACTCGGCAATACTCTCCTCGCTTTGAAGTGCTGACTCATAGCTCTCAGAGTGTTCCTTTAGTTTCTGTAACAACTCTGGAGACGCAGTTTTTTTAACTGCCTTTAGCATCTTGTCCGTGATGGCTTTAGCCTGCTTATTGGTGATTCCATTCCTTAGTAACAGCGCATGAAACACCTCATGTGCAACAGTGTTGTCTTGAACCTTTGTTGCGTTGATATGAATGGTCTTAGTACTAGGATTATATTCACCTCTACTAGACTGCGATCTTCCTTCCTCTCCTGTAGCTTTACGATAAGATGAGTCATCATTATGCAAAACTATTTTAATGTCCTTGTCGAGATTATTTAAAGCCTTCTTAGCATTCTCTACTTGCTGTTCTACTTTAGTGACCTGCTTTATAGGTTTCTGAGTAATTTTTTCTAAAGCTTTTTTAGCCTTTCTTATCTCTCTCTGGTTTTCTTTTATGTCCTCTTTATAAGACTCAATAACACCATCCATTTCTTGCTTCAAGTCCTCTTGTTCAGAAATCTTTTCTTCTATCGCTTCAGATTTTTGGTCCTTTGATAGCTTTTTATCTTTTCTTATTTTAGCCTTCTCCTCTTTAATCCTAGCAACCTCTTCCCTAAAGTTATCCTTCTCTATGGTTATTTCCTCTTGAGAAGTTTCAATATTCATCTGATCATTCTCAATCTCATTCTCAATCCTTGATATTTCTGGGTCAGTCTGAGGCGTAGCAAGGGTTTTTAATTTGAATCGTTTCGTGACATTTTTAATAAAGGCATTAAATTTATCATCAGTCATAGCAAGCAAATCTTCTACCTTTACTGATATCCCTCCCATTATAACTTCTCCGTTGTCTTCTCTAAAGTTTGGACTAAGTTCTACAAGTTGATTTACTCTTTCATTTTCTTCAGGTGTTACCTCAACTTGTTCTTCTACTTTTACTTCTGCTTTGGGAGCAGGAGCAGGAGCAGGAGCAGGAGTAACAAGCATATCAGCCCCTACCTTTGTTCCATCACCAAAGGTTTCTGCATACGCAGGAGCATTTGCAACAACATCTTTAGCCATTGTTTTTGTACCTACCTCAATTATTTGTCCTGTAACCTTATTGACAACCCACCATTTATCACTTGTCTTATTTCCTTCTTTATCAAATAAAGTCTCTTCTTGTCCTTGACGATTATCTAGTATTTCAAAATCTTTAGACCATGTTCTCTTATTGGTCTTGTTCATTTCGTAAACCACTTCGTCATCAACATCAACATCAACATCAGCTTCAGTTGTTACATCCAAGCCTGCTGCTTTACGCTGCCTGTCAGATATTCTAGATTCTAACTTAGGATTTATTACAGTTTTAATATCAACATCTTCAGTAGTCTTAATCTCTCCTGCAGCCTTAGTAACATACTCCTCATTTGTGAGTGTATTATCTTTTGAAATTGTTTCGGTAGAAAAAGAAGTGCCTTCTTCATCTGAAAGTTGTAACTTCCTACTACCATCGAGTTGAGTAGTTACTGTAGCAATGTTTGTTTCCCCATTATCATCTTCATATGTAATCTTTTGTTGCGATACAGGTATCTGAGAGTCATTATATCTTTCTTCTTTTACCTCTGTCTCTTCTTCAGGAGTAACCTCTACCTCTGTATCCGTTTCTGTTTGCTGGTCTTTGTTAAACAACTCAACTGCTCGTTCTAAATTTTGCTGCTCAGTTATTTCAAACTCCTCATCACCCTTTGACTCAGACTCTTCTACTAATTCCTTACTAGCCTGCTCTATATATTTTAATTGCTCACTCTGTTCAAGTTCTCTAAAGGCATCTACTTCAGTGTCAACCTCTGCTTCTAGCTGATTCTCTTGTAAGTCTTTTATTTTAGCCTTTATTATACTAGACTTTTCCTTAGCAACCTCAGTCTTGTTGCCCTCTAGGCTACTAAGCTCTAGTTGTAGATTTGTTATTTCAGCTAAAGTCTCAGGGTTAATATCAGGATTAGCTTCTAGTATTAATCTCTCAGTGTTTAATTGTAATATTCTGTCAGAAAGTTTGTCTGCCCTACCTTCGTAATCGTTATCAATTTTTATTTTTGTAGACTGTAGTTGGTCTAAAGTCATGGTCTCTATAAGGTTGTCTATAGTCTCTACGTCTACCTTCTTTCCGTTTACCTTATACTTTGGATTTGAAAACCTTGCGGATATAACATCCTTTATCCCACCTGGAGCTTCAGCAATACCCTCTAATGCAATCTCAGAAATATCCATCTCTTGACCAATCACACCTCTAGCAGTAGCCTCACCTACTGAACCACCTACTGACTCAATTCCTGATGCAGCCAAAACAGATTTAATTTTAGTACCTTTAGTTGCACCCTTGCCAGCTTTTCTAAGAATTCCACCTGCAACCTTACCACCTAATCTACCTGTAAATGCATCAATAACACCAATGGTTATACCCCTAGCCAATGCCTTGTTTCGTATGCTTGTATAAATTTTTTCGTTGCTTATAGCCTCCCTAATTTTTTCAGGAGTAAGCTCTCCCTCAATCTCTTCCTGTAGTAACTCAGAGAATGTAGCACCCATTTCAAGAACTGATCCTGCTGCTGCAAATGCGTATGGAAGTGTTGCTGCTGCACCTGTAATAGCTCCTGCTGCTGCACCACCTATTGTTCCGATAAAAGGCAAAGCTACTGTCCCTCCTGCTGCACCTGTAGTAGCACCTACTGCTGCACCTGAACCTATTATTCCACCTGCAGCCATCAATGAATCTTTGTTGGTAGCCATGGAGGTGATAGAGCTAAGTATAACTTCAGGAATAACTTGAAACCCTGACTTGTACAGACCCATTAAAACACCCATAAAACCTTTTCCGTTTTCTTCGTAGGTCTTTTGGTAAGCCATCATCTCATCAGATGGACCTAGTTTTTGTGCCTCTTTATTGGCTTCAATAAAACTGTATATATCTTCATCGGTTGCGTTTGCACCTCGTAGAAGTATGTCTGATGCATCCTCAGCAACCTGACCTTGGTAGTAACCTGTAGCAACACTACGAGCCATGTCATCCACGAAGTCTCCTAAGCCTGCTTGTGTTACTGAATCAAACCCTCTTAGTATGTCACCAAAAGTTCCCTCAAAGTAATCTTGTTCAGTCTGTGGCTGTATAGCCAAAGAAGTGTCGCCCGTAACCAATTCCCCATCTTGATCTTGAGCGATAAAATCTGATTCGATTTTTTTTTTTACTCCGTTTTGTTCACCAAAAAACTCTGGAAACTTAGGATTTATAATATCATAATCATAATTGTATTTTATTGCAGTCTCTGTGTAATCTTTTAGTAACTGTAAATCTATGCCTTCTAATTCTGGAAACTTAGGCATTATAACATCCCAGTTATATTGGTTTTGTTTTGCCGTTTCTAAAAAATCTTTTAATAATTGCTCATCCATACTTATCTTGTTGTTCCTCCTGTTTCTGTTTCTGTTTCTGTTTCTGTTTCTGTACCTGTTTCTGTTTCTGTACCTGTGTTAGTTTTACCTTTATTTTTTTCTTTTTTAAATCTCTGCTTATATAACGCTCGCATAAACCTTTTCAGCTTCACTTTTTCAGATTCTCCTTCATATCTATCTCCCAAATTATATAATGGATCAAAAAAGTCCCCTTCAAATGTAAAATCAGGAGTATCGTATCCTGCAGCATTAATCTTAAATTTATCATCCCCAACAGCTTGAATAGTTAATTCAAAGTCATCTTTAAATGCCTTTATAATATTGTTTCTTAATCCTTCTTCTCCTTCATCTTCGTCATAAAAATCTAAATTATCTATCTTTTTATTTAAGTCTTTATCAATCACCTCCATGTCTAGACTTTTATCTACAACTTCAGAAACAATTACTTCTGCTATATAATCCTTTGTTAATGTATCATTAAAAGTTGCGTTTTTGTCGTAGTTTCCTCTTTTAAGAATAGTTCTTATGTTTTTATTACCTGTTAATAATGGACTAGCAGACTCTATAAACTGAGCTACAGTTTTATTTTTTCTGTTTTCTCCTTCTCCTGTGTAAAAAGAAATACTTCTTGTTTCTATTTTATTAGTATTAGGATTTCTATAAAAAACATCTATGCCATCAGGAGATCTATTAACTTTTTGAGTAGCAGGATTAAGGTCTCTAAAGTATTCTGTTAAAGTAGTCATATCTGTTTCAGTTCCAGTCATTAACTTACCAACATTAGATATCTGATAATCTTCTTCTTTTCTTGTTGCCATAGCAGTAATTTCTGAAGAAGTAAGATCAGGCACAGCTTTAGTGGTCTCCTTCCTAGGCAGTTGTTTTTCTAACTGCGTATCTAAGAATTTTTCTGCCGACTCCATTTGCTTCTTACCAACGCTGCCACTAAAGT
>Ga0208032_1001241_pt1 | contig 11196 bp, 7 predicted proteins | sample MalvirAntarct_66_FD_184254 | JGI IMG/M metagenome (GOLD analysis project Ga0208032, IMG submission 184254) | Marine viral communities from the Global Malaspina Expedition - Malaspina viral metaG Antarct_66 (SPAdes) (version 2) | ecosystem: Environmental > Aquatic > Marine > Oceanic | place: West... | reverse complement strand
GATTTCGTATTAAATCAAGTGGTTTCCACATTGGCTGGGGTTAGCCCTGGCTACAGCTGGCTCCTCCTAACCAAGGTGGCTGCACCTTGGCTCTTCGGCCCTGATCGTTTATTGGGAGATGCAAAAAATGAACAAACCCCAACTCTAGGACAGCTGAGTCTATATTTATCCTAATCACACACAACTTTTGGGATTGATCCGTAACTACTGAACACTTAATTAATTGGAACTGGATATTTGTCCAAGTATACTGTTTCACTTTTCCAAAAGTTCCGTTAGGCTCAATGTCTCCCAAATTATGCCTTCATAAGCACTTTCTTGGCCACCTTCGTATAAGATACCAATATTTTTTCCATCCATAGCGGCTAAATCGGAATAAGCCGAAGGGCCGGAATAAATTTGTTTGGCAAAGGGCCAAGATTTTCCATCGTCCTTACTTAGCCTAATCGTCATATTTGCTCTTTTTTTATCATCGGCAGGATTGGCAAAAAGGACATATATCTGCTCCTCTAGGTCCAGACGCAAGGTACTGGCCTGACAAATAGGCTCAACCAGCGCTTCATGATGGCGCATGTCTTTCCAAGATTCACCGCCGTCATTGCTGTAGGCCAATTGCCTACTAACCATTTTTCGATCGTAATTGCGCATATTCAACATTAGACTATGATCTGAAAGTTCCACCACTTCACATTCATTAACCTGATCCCGAGGACTAATTCCTCCCAACTCCCATGTGCTCCCATGATCATCGGAAAAAATAATATGGGAGTAATATTTCTTGGTAACAGCCTCAATATGATCGCATGCAATCACCAGCCTACCCTTGTATTTACCCCCAAGAATTTGGATGCCAGACCCCGGACCTGTGGCATACCATGTCCAATTGGGCAATTTTACATCCGAAGTAATTTCTTTGGGTTTACTCCAACTTTTACCATCATTGGTAGATTTTAAAATAAAGACCCTTCTAGTATCCCTACTCTTTTGGACAATAATATCCGACTCGTGATCCGTTCCCAAATTCCAGGTAGACAATAATAAAACATTCCCTGTAACCCTATCCACTACAGGGGAAGGATTTCCACAGGTATTTCCCTCATCGTGCCAAATCACTTCCAATTTGCCCCAGGTTTTTCCACCATCCGTTGACCGTTTCATTACCAGATCAATATCTCCGGTATCACTACAACCATTTTTTCTTCCTTCCGCAAAGGCCAACAATGTGCCATTATTGGTTGTAACTACAGCGGGAATACGAAAACATTTATAATCTTCATTACCTCCTTCAAAAACAAAATTCAATGCCTCCAAACTTTCCTGTTTTTCTTTTGGAGCCTGGGAAAATAAGGGAGATACCCAGAATATTAACAGGAGAATTAATAAACATCTATTTTTTAATCTGTTGGAATAAATCATTCTGTTACTTCTTATAGGTTTTAATAATTAAAATATTGTATCATAAAATAATACAAGTCCTATTTTTTTTCCAAAATCTGCCCCTTGGCCAACAGGACGCCCCTTAATTTATCATAGTCCACTTCCTGTACCACGGCATTTTCATCGATAGCCAGCACTGCTGCCGCGGCAGCCGATTGCCCCAAGATCATGAACACTGGCTCCATACGTATAGATCCAAAGGCGATATGACTGGAAGATAAACAAACCGGCACCAAGAGATTCTTACACTCTTCCTTTTTTGGCACCAAGGTTTCATAGGAAATAGAGTAGGGCCCTTTGGTACTTACCCCTATATCCCCTTCGTTTTGAACAAAACCATCTGGTTTCACATAGCGCTGCACGTTATGGGAATCCATGGCATAAGATCCCATTCCTACTGGTTTTGGGGTAGGACTTCTCTTCAATAGTTCATTTTCCGTCATAACGAACTCCCCTATCATCCGCCTTGCTTCCCTAACATAGATCTGGTGTGGCCAGTTACCGTTATCAGTAAATTCATCCTTTGCCAATCCCCATTTTTGCATCTCGGTCTGTATGTCCTCGGGGACCCTGGGGTCGTTGGCCACAAACCAAAGCAAGCCTTTTTGGTAATTTACATGCTCCTCTATGATTTCCTTCCTTCTTTCGTAACTTCCCTCTGGGTAATCATAGTTCATACCTATATTATCGCTGCTAAGCGGTCCGTGGTTGTTGGTATCCGTTTTATGGTTGGGGACGGCATCAAATTTCTCGAACCAATCCTTTCTTCCTGTTTCGAAGACCCTGGCCAAGAGTTCATAATTCAAGGGATCATAATCGTCTGGTTTTGGAAAAGGAATCCTATTTTCAGGATGATTGGTCATGCACATACGGAAACAATAGGCTTGGATTTTATCGTCTCCACTATACTTTTCGCCCGGGTCCTCTCCCGAAACCCTAGGAAGGAGGCCGCTGCTTGGGTCGCCCGGCACTACATAAGGGGATATATCTGACGCAAACCAGTGTTTGTGGTGCAAGACCCCGGTTTGAACCCCGTTCCACTCCTCACCATATACCTCTTTACCTTCACGGCCCACGTGATAACTTACGCCTGCCTCGGCCATAAGGTCTCCTTCATAAGTAGTGTCCAAGAACATTTTCCCAGAGTACTTTTTACCGGACAAGGTGGTAATTGAAACTATATTCCCATCCTTCATCTCTACCCCGTTTTTCCTATCCAGCCATTCATCGCGGTCTACACGGATCTGCTCCTCGGCCACCAAATCTTCAAACACTTTTTCCGCTACATGGGGCTCAAAAATCCACATGGTCCTGTTCTCACCATCCATGGCAATAGTACCCTGGCCTTTGTTCCCGTACTCCTCTTTTTTCTGCCAGTTCCATGCTTCAGTAGTGTTGTAATGTTGCCAGACCCTATGGTAAAATTCCCTGGCCAGACCCCCTATCACACTTTTGTCACCTGTATCCGTATAGCCCAAGCCACCTGATGACAAGCCTCCCAAATGGATATCCGGGGAAACCACAATAACCGATTTTCCCGAGCGCTTTGCTTCCACCGCTGCGGAAATGGCAGCAGAGGTACCGCCATAGATAATAATATCGGCCGTTGCTATTGGTTTAGTCTCTTCTCCCGACTCTTTACATCCAGTTAGGCCCATAATTCCAAGTATGAACAGGGCAAGGGTTAAATTAATGATCCTTCTTTTTTGCTTCATTCTGTTTGGTAGTTAAATTTGATCTAAGAAAATTATAATTTATTTTAGCCTTTGACGATCTTTTAGAAGTTGCTCCTTTAGATTAGGGTAAGGCACGTCCTGAACACTAACATTGGTATCTATGGCAAGTACTGCCGCCGTGGCCGCAGATTGCCCCAGGACCATAAATACGGGCTCCATACGGATAGATCCAAAGGCAATGTGCGTGGAACTTACACAGACAGGGACGATAAGATTTTGGCATTCCTCCTTTTTGGGTACCAATGCTCCATAACTAATGGGATAGGGCTTAAAACCATGGGCCTCCACATTGCCCTCATTCTGCACATATCCATTGGCATCCACATATCGTTGTACATTATGGGAATCCATACCGTAGGCGGCCAGACCAATGCCATCCTCTGCCACCGTTAATGCCTCGCAGTTTTTCTGGGTCATAACATAATCGCTGACCATCCTCCTTGCCTCACGCACATAAAGCTGTTGTTGCCAACCATCGGCCCTTTCAAATTCGTCCTTGGTAGTACCCCATCTGGAGGCCTCCTCCCTGACCTCGGCAGGTATCCTTGGATGATTGGCCAGAGTCCACATAAGTCCCATCTGGTAGTTCCTGTGGTCCTCGATGATCCTTTCCCTTTCCGCATAGCTGGCCTCAGGATAATCATAGTTCCTGCCAATATAGTCGGTAGAAAAGCCGAACTTGTTGTTCGTATCCGTTTTTCTATTGGGCATACTGGAATTGATCCAGGGCAACAATGAATTGCCATAGCTGTACATCTCCCTTATGGGCCCCTTTCTGGCTTCGTAATTACGGAAAAGAAGTTCATAATTTACCTCGTCATAATTTGCCGGTTTCTGGAAAGGTATACGGTTTTCAGGGTGATCCGTAAGACACATTCTAAAACAATAGGCCTGTATTTTCTTATCGCCTTCCCCCTCTAGGCCCGGCTTTTCGTTAACATTTGGCAGGAGTCCGGATGTTGGGTCCCCTTTTACAACGTATGGATCTACCCCTGGGATAAAATTGTGGTTGAACGCATTTCTGGAAACAAGGCCAGTCAAGGAGGTATTTATGCTATTGGCCTGTACCCCGTTCAAGGTTTCCCCATACTCTTCGTTGCTTTCCCTGCCCACGGCATAGGAAACCCCGGCCGAGGCCATCATATCCCCTTCATAGGTGGCATCCAGAAATACCTTGCCTTTAAAAATCTTACCACTTTCCATGGTGATCGACTCTATCTTACCAGCTACTTTTTTGACCCCGGTTTCCCTGTTGAGCCTTTCGTTGTAGACCATCTTAATTTTCTCCTTGTCCATCATGGACTTATAGACGGCAAGGGCAGCGGAGGGCTCAAAGGTCCACATGGTAGCTTCTCCTTCCTCGGTACGGGTTTGGCCCCCATCCTTATAATCAGATCTTTTCTCCCATTTCCAATTTTCAGGATCGTCGTAATATTTTTTGATATTCTCATAGAACTCTCTGGAAATCCCGCCAATGGCCTGTTTGTTCCCAATATCGGTCTGGCCCAGGCCTCCGGTGGTAAGTCCGCCAATGCGATTGGTTGGCTCTATGAGCACAACGGACTTGCCCATTCTACTACTTTGTATGGCAGCGGATACCCCGGCAGAAGTACCCCCATATATAACAATATCATACTTTTTGGTCTGACCATTAACTACCATGGTCACAAAACTCAATAACAAACACCAAATTAATTTCATAGAATAATTTATTACTTTTTTAAGGGAATTTTATACAAATATCTCTGCCCTTCAATTTTATATATGCCACAACTAAAACCTAAATTCCATTAACAATAAACTAAAAAATTAGGGATTGGTCCTTGGGTTCCAAGGGTAAAAAATCGACATCCAAAAAACCTCCACTGGCATTATCATCGGTTACTATTTGCGGTTTTCCTTTAATCGATTCCACTGAAAAACGATGGATATGACCTGCAAATACACCCAATAGATTTGGAGCGGAAAAGACTGCCCTATGAAAATCGAAGGTAGTTTCCGAATGACCTGCTGCTGGCCATTTTAATCGTCTTTCCAACTCAAAATTCTGATCGGAAGAAGCCCCCCAATCAGGATTGCCGCATCCGAAGGAAATAGATTTCCCTGGGGCGTACATGGGTATATGCACCAAAAGCACTAGCGGTAACTCGCTGGAAACCTGTTCTTTAAAAAAGTCCAACTGCTCCTTATTTATCTGATAGGTGGAATTGTCGATCGCCAAGAATCGTATTCCTTTTAAATCGTATGCCGCCATTAACGGATGATTGCCTTGATATAAGGGAAGTAATCTTTCCTTGATCCATTTGTCCCTCAAATCTTCCAGTGTTCCCTCCATGCCCTCATAATGCCAATCGTGATTGCCAGCGACATAAATATAGGGGATATCCACTTCTTTTAATTTGGCCGCTACCCATTCGACGGCCGCTTCCGATGGAAAACTAAAAATATCTCCAATTAAGGTGATCAAATCCGCCTTGGATTCTTTAGCGAAATCCAAAGCTGCTGCGAATGCCAGTTCCGGGTTGGTCGCTTCTCCAGTTTTAAAATGTTTGGTCTGATTGTAGGCCTTGGCCATACGTCCACTGTACATGGCATACGGAACACCACGCTCGTCGTCCATAAAGAGGTGGGTGTCCGCTATATGAACAATCTTTATAGATTCCTTGATAGCCTCTGAAAAAAATTGAAGCTTGTTTTCCGAAACAGTAACACAAAATGGGATGCCTTTTTCCAAGGGCTGCACAGGCTTATCCTTTGACGAATACTTGGTAAGCCCCAACCCTATTGATGCTGTGGCTGCATTCTTAAAAAATAATCGACGTTTCATCTATTCGCAATTGTTATTATATACCATCCAGGAAAGGCTCTAAAAATTGGCCCAAGCTGTATTTAATGGTTAAAATAACATAAATAACAATACCCCCGAATTTCAGAAGATCATAAAACTAAATTCCCTGCAAGCTGCTTCAAGATAATTTCGGACAACTTTGCTTGAAATTTGGCATTGCTATGACGCACCTTTGCATTGATATAATTTAATTGTGCCGTCCTAAATTCGATGGTTGGGATGATACCGATTCTGTATTTCTCTACAGTAATCTCCATATTTTCCTGGGCAATGGCCTCATTTTTGCCTTCCAATTCTATGAGGCTAATATTGGTCAGGTAGGTTTGATAAGTAGTATTCACCAGGGACATTAGTTCTTGTGTTCTTTGGGCAATGGCCACTTCCGTGTTTTCAATTTGAATCTTGGCTATTTTCTCATTTCGATTTTGATTAAAACCATCAAAAACATTCAGGCTTGCACCAAAACCATAGTTCCACCCCCTTGAATTTGAATTGGTGGTAAAACCCAAACTGGATTCGGTACGTCCAAAATTATAGCCTGTACTGGCAAAAATGGTAGGATAGCGCAACGCCTTGGTTTGTTTTAATTCCAGTTCACTTATCCTTTTGTTGATCTGTTCCACCTGAAGGGTCGGGTTTTCTTTCTCCACTAGGGTTTCTAGTTCGGGCAATTGCAGTGCTTGATCTACAAAAATTTCGGGTACTACCTCAAAATCGATTTTTAGATCACGTGCCAGATATTCGTTCAATTGAACCTTGGTATTAACATATAACTCCTTTTGCCGCTGCATTAAAGTTTCATCTGTATTTAAATCTACCTGGGCGTTAAGCACTTCCAATTTTGAGGCTTTCCCAATGGTAAAGCGATTATGGGCCAGATCCACCCTTTGTTCAGAAATAATAATGGTACTGTCCAAAGCCGTAAGTTGCTGTTTCTGCTGTACAAGGTCAAAGTAGGTAATCATCACCTCTCCTACCCTGTTAAGGATTACCTGTTTTAATTGGGCCTCTCCCAATTTCTGGGTTTCTTTTAGCTGCTCATAATCCGCAAACATTCTTAAACCATCAAACAAGGTCCAATCCATGGCAATTCCGTAGTTGAGACTATTGTTTTTGGCATTGTCCCTTTCCACAACACTTCCATCAGATCTGGTCTGGCTTAAATACTGCACGCTATTATTATCCATTAAATTTAGGCCTACCTGAGGAAGCATCCCTGCATTTCCCACACTTACCGAAACCTCATCTATTTGCAGTTCATTGGCCGCAATCTTTATCTGATAATTGTTCTCCAAGGCAATTTGGACGGCTTCCTCTACTGTAAGAATATCCTGCGCATTAATGAGGTTGGTTAAGCTAAGGAAAACAAATAGTATGGTAGCGTAATTATAGTTGTACATTTTAATAGGATTCGAGGACTTTAAACTCAGGATGTTGTTTTTTCTCCCTGGACCATAGGAAATACAAGGCCGGGATAACAAATAATGTCAGCACCAAGGAAAACATGGTTCCGCCAATAATTACGACCCCCATACCTATACGGCTGGTTGAGGCCGCACCTAGGGACAAGGCTATGGGCAAGGCTCCCAAGGCAATGGTTAGACTGGTCATGAGAATGGGTCTTAATCTGGATTCCGAGGCTTTTAAAACGGCCTCCAATTTAGACATCCCTTCTTCCCTAAGTTGATTGGCAAATTCCACTATCAAAATACCATTCTTGGTTACCAGTCCAATCAACATTATGGTACCTATTTGGCTAAAGATATTCCAGGTCTGGCCAAAAAGCCATAGGGAAAACATAGCCCCGGCCACGGCCATAGGCACTGTTAGAATTATAATTATTGGATCTATAAAACTTTCAAATTGGGCAGCCAATATCAGAAATATTAGAAGCAGGGCAAGGCCAAAAGCAAACAGGGTATTGGAACTGCTCTCCACAAAATCCCTGGATTCCCCACCTAAATCCGTAGTAAAGCTTTCATCCAGTACTTTTTCCTTAATTTCTTCCATGGCGGCTATCCCATCACTAAGGCTTTTCCCGGGAGCAAGGTTTGCAAAAACCGTTGCCGAGGTATACCTGTTGTTGTGAAATAATTGGGGCGGACTACTATGTTCTGTTGTGGCAACGAGATTGTCCAATTGAATTAAGAGACCGTCCTTGTTCTTTACAAATATGGAAGTAAGGTCCAAAGGTGCGTCCCGGTCCTTTTTGTCGAATTGACCAATAACCTGATATTGCTTACCATTCATTAAAAAATATCCAAAGCGTTGCCCGCTGAGGGATAATTGCAAAGTTTGGGCCACGTCCAGTACCGAAACCCCTAAGCTTTCCGCTTTTTCCCTATTTATGGTTACATAGAGTTCGGGTTTATCAAATTTCAGGTTTACATCGGTAAAGGAAAAAGTTTCACTTTTTTCCGCTTCCTCCATGAATTCCGGAATTTTTTCCTTGAGCTTTTCAAAATTCTGCGCTTGTATAATATATTGTATTGGCGCTCCTCCACGGCGATTTACTGCTATAGTTGGCCTCTCTGACACATTGGATTTTCCGCCAACATAAGATTTTGCCCATCTCCCAAGATCCTCTGCTATTTCCTTTTGCGACCGCTCCCTTTCATTTGGTTCTACAAGTGCAATATTTGCACGGCCACTATTCACCGAGGAAGTTGTGCCGAAGCCGGGGGAAGTGAGTACCAAACTCACCTTTTTTTCCGGGATAGAGTCGTTGATCAGGTTTGTAATATCATCCATTAGGCGATCCATATATTCATAGGAAGAACCTTCCGGCGCTGTAACGCTCAAACGAATAAAACTACGATCGTCATAAGGGGCGGTTTCTTTTTGAAGCAGTCCATAGAAAAGGGCAATAAGGCCTATACATGCCAATAATATCGGAAAACTCATCCATTTCCTTTTCATAAAAGCGCCCAATGCATTCGCATAGGATTCATTCATTTTCACAAAATAGCGCTCCGTGAAATTATAGAATTTGGAATGGCTCTGCTTCCCTGGTTTTATTAGATATGCGTTTAGCATTGGAGTCAAGGTAAGGGAGACAAAGGCAGACACCAGTACCGCCGAACCTAGGACAACTCCAAATTCCCTAAACAAACGGCCCACAAAACCCTCTAGGAATATTACGGGGAGGAAAACCGCCGCAAGGGTAATGGATATGGATATTACCGCAAAGAAAATCTCGTTGGATCCTTTTATAGCAGCCTCGATGGGGCTCATCCCGGCCTCGACCTTCCGATATATATTTTCAGTTACCACAATTCCGTCATCCACAACAAGTCCGGTGGCCAGAACAATGGCCAAAAGGGTAAGGACATTTATAGAAAATCCGAACAACCACATAATAAAGAATGTAGCTATCAAAGATACCGGTATATCTATCAACGGACGCATTGCCATTGACCAGTTTCTAAAAAACAGATATATGACCAAAATTACCAAGATAATCGATATCAACAAGGTTTCTGCTACTTCGGTAACCGCCTTTCTTACAAATACAGTATCGTCTATTACAATGTTTAGTTTAAACCCTTCGGGCAAATCCTTTTTTAGCTTTTCATATTCCAGATAGAATCTGTCGGCAATTTCAAGATAATTGGTGCCGGGTTGTGGTACAACGGCTATAGCGACCATAGGCTGACCGGAATCGCTCATCTTGGTTTCCATGTTTTCCCCTTCCAAAGAAGCCTTACCAATATCGCTCAGTCGCACTAATTTTTCACCATCGGCCCTGATAATAATATTATTGAAGCCTTCCTCAGAATCCAAGTTGCCAATGGTCTTTACCGTTATTTCCGTGTTATCACCTGTCAATTTCCCTGAAGGCAGTTCCACATTCTGCGCCAACAACGCAGTCCGTACTTCTGCCACGGTTAAACCGTAGGACGCCAATTTAAAAGGGTCTATCCACAGGCGCATGGCATATCTACGTTGTCCCCATATTTGAACACTACTGACCCCTGGGATGGTCTCTATTCTTTGGGATATCACATTTTCGGCATAATCCGAAAGCTCCAGTATATTTTTACTATCGCTCTGAATGGTCATTGAAAGTATCCTATCCGCATCGGCATCGGATTTGGAGACCACTGGAGGGGCATCAAGATCATCGGGAAGACTTCTTACCGCTTGGGATACCTTATCCCGGACATCATTGGCAGCGTCCTCTAGGTTTTTATCGAGATTAAATTCTATACTTATGGAACTAGATCCCTGAATACTGGAAGATGTAATGTTCCTAATTCCATCAATGGAATTTATGGCCTTCTCCAAGGGTTCCGTAATCTGGGATTCAATAATATCGGCATTGGCCCCGGAATAATTGGTACGCACAGATACTTGGGCGGGATCTATGGATGGAAATTCACGAACTCCCAAATAGGTAAAGCCAATAATCCCAAATAAAATTATGACCAAATTCATTACAATGGTAAGTACCGGGCGCTTAATGCTTAATGTTGATAAACTCATTGTTCCGCAGTAAGAGATTCAGTTTCCTTTAACAATACCTTTACCGGAGTACCATCCTTCAAGGCCATAACCCCATAGGTAAGTACAGTATCCCCAACCTTTAACCCTGAAACGACCCGCACGGAACTGCCTGTCCTAGCTCCAATTTCAACATCTATCTCTTTGGCCTTGCCATTCACGACGATAAAGATTTTTTTTCCATTCTGAACGGGAATCAAAGATTCACTAGGTACCAATAAGGCATCGTTGACCGTTTCCAAGGGTAAAATTACATTGGCAAAAGCGCCAGGAAAAAGTTTGCCCCCAGGGTTTTCGGCCGTTGCCCTCATTTTTAAGGTTCTGGTGGCAACCTCCACCTCTGGTTCAATTGCATATATTTTTGCACTGTATTCCTCTTTGGAATCGGCCGTTGTGAAAGTAAAAGAAGTACCAACCTTTATCTGGGTAGCATATTTCTCTGGAATTGAAAAAGTGATCTTTAGTTGATCCGTATTCACCAGTTTTGCTACGGCCGTTGCCGGATTAACATAGGTGCCTTTGGAAATAGATCGAAGTCCTATAATGGATCAATCCTAAAAGTTGTGTGTGAATTGAAAATAGAATAAGATCTTTGCAGAAAAACGATCGCATTGGAATTATCATTGGACCTATTAAAGTTTATACTGCCAGAAGTATTAACGACCCATTTTG
>Ga0208032_1001224_pt1 | contig 11298 bp, 15 predicted proteins | sample MalvirAntarct_66_FD_184254 | JGI IMG/M metagenome (GOLD analysis project Ga0208032, IMG submission 184254) | Marine viral communities from the Global Malaspina Expedition - Malaspina viral metaG Antarct_66 (SPAdes) (version 2) | ecosystem: Environmental > Aquatic > Marine > Oceanic | place: West... | reverse complement strand
GACTGTTAGTTATCGGCATAGAAGGATGTTGGTCCTTCATTAAATCCTGATCTACTGCTACCATTTGTTCGCGGGTCCGGGTCCCGTAATACGCGGATCGTTCATTGGCGGTTTCGACAGGTATGCGGCACAGCATCAGTCCACCTTGTCCGATGATTCCCTCAAATCGACCTTCGTCAATTGTGGGTGCTTCGTAGTCTGGATACTCGTCCTTACGAACAGGTTCCCATCCTTCGCGTAGTTTGGTGTTGACGTTCATCTTATCGTCTTCACCGCGCATTGCGGTACGAATCCAACGATGCACATAGCCCACAGGGGGCTCGGGTGCAGCAAGGCGGCTGGGCGGGGCCCATGGTTTACGGCGCGTTTCTGTTTCGCGTGTTTCGCTTGCGCGAGGTTTTCTGTCAGTCATGTTCTCAATCCTTCACATACTTTGCATATTCTTCAAGCGGGACGTTTAAACGTTTTGCCATCGCAATTTGTGATGGTGATAGCTTCACCGACCTGCGCCCTGATTTAGCTGTACTGCGGGTAGCTGAAGCGCCAGCAGGTGCGACCTGTGCTCCGCCCGATCTTTTCGCCGCTTTGAATTTCTGTGGAAACTCCGAGCGCATGCGTTTGTCAACTTCACTATAGTACTCATCGCTCGACGGGTCAAACCCTTCTTCTTCAACTAATTTGCGATGAATGCCAAATGAAGCATAAGTCATAACTTCGTCTGAGCCAAACCATTCGTTTTTATCGGCCCAATCTTGGGCTCTAGGGTCTGGCGTAGCTGCCTTTTGCTGCGGTGCAGCGGCAGGCTGTTGTACTTCCTGTGCTGCAGGTTCGGCTTCCTGAACAGATAGACGTTGTTTAGCAACCCGAACACGCTCTTGCATGAGGGTCATTTGAGACAACTGCTCTTGCGCTGCAAACATTGCGTCGCTGTCACCATTGTCATACGCTTCACGATACTGCTGTTTAACAGCGGCAACCTGACTCTTAATACGCCCCTCTTCTGAGTTAACGTAGCCCTTATCCAAGTTTTTGACTTGGGTCTTGAGCTTGGTGTTCTCATTTAAAAGCCGTTGAGCCATAGTAACCGCTTCTTCACGGTCACGCTCTTCTTTACGGTATTTCTCCGTCAGCTTTTTAATCCGGCCCTGAACCTTTTGACTATAGCTTTCAAGCTCATCCTCATCAGGAGCAGGATCCGCTACAACATCTTCAGTTTTAGACGGAGTTTCTTCTGGGTCCGTAGAATCAATTTCGACTTCTACGCCTGTGTCCTCTTCATCAAGGACCTCTTCGTTTTCTTGTGACATTGTCATCTCCTAGACGTGCTTGATATCGTCAGGTTCTAAGAGTGTGGCGATAACTTCATCATCGTTAATGATGCGAACTTCTCCACCGTCAATCTTAAAACGAGAACCGGAATATCGGCCAATACAAACCCATTGACCTTCTCCACACCACGGTGAAGCATCGACACCGAACTTGCCGGGGTCTTTATATGCCAAAGGACCAAGCTTCAGAACGTAAGCTACAACAGTCGCCACGGCCTCTCGAGCTCGGATTTCGTCAGGGATGTGAATACCCCCCTGCGTTTTGCTCGTACCTTGGTACGGCATAACCAACAGTCGCCAACCCGTAGGTTGAGGAAGTCGATCCATCAGGGATGTATCTAAAAGTGCAGGATCTAATACTCGATCCGCGGTGTTAACATACGCGCTATCTACAGGGGACGACTCGGCTGAAGTCTCAGCCTTTCGGTCCTTGCTAATTTTCTGCGCTACATGATCAGGAAGAAATAAGGTCTTCGACATCTTCAGCGTGGTTCTCCAGCAGGGCTTTAATTTCCTCACGAGCGTAGGTCAGGCCCCGTATCTCACCTACCATAAGTTTGTAACTCTCCCAGTCTTTGGCAGAGTCATGCGCAAGAGCACTTGCAATATCTTGTTCGCGCTCTCGTAGTAGCTTATACATGTATGTCGAAAAGTCTACAAGGTCCATTAAACCTCCTCCTCTGTATCGTTGTAAATGTTGTCAAAGATTTGATTAACATCTAACGTATAATCTAGATCAGACTTAGAGTAGTGTATGTTCTGAGATGGACGGAAGTCAGGGGCACCTTGCCCAGTTTCAAACCACGCTGGATGGGTTACACGAACACGGTTATTAGGCAACGCCACAATATTTCCTGTGTACTCTCCCGCGTCCAACAACTCTAGCACATGACTTTGTTTATGCTGGGCAGGATCATCCGCAATCTCGCTATCCGTATAGTCTACAGTAAACATGTACTTGGCGGGATAGAACTCGCTGCCGACCTTTGCAAGCCAGGGACAAGGAGTAGCTCGGTCCATTTGATACACAGCATGCGTGTGGGACGAGCAGTCCCAAGGTTGCGCAGCATGAACAGGCATCGGTTCCGGCCACTCTTCAAATGGAGTGTCCCCTACTAAGGCCGTAATGGGCATTCTCGCCCACATAGCTCCGCCGTGGACATTAGGTACACCCTCGATGTCCGCTTCGCAGCCAGTGAAAATCACCTGAAAACTCAGGCATCGGTTCGGCATGGTGGTGACGCCAATCGCCATCGCATGTAAAAACTCTCCGTGGTACGCAGTATGGTTGTGTGTGTACTCACGCCGCACCCAGCACTTAAAGTGCGGGATGTTACTTTGTAGAAAGGCCATTAATAGGTTACTATCGCTTTTCCTGAAGAACGAGCCGCGCCGAATCCTGCGCCGCCCATCGCCGCGCCTTTAGCTTTTACGCGGCCACCCATCGCCATACCCTTGGCTTTGACCTTACCACCCATCGCCATACCCTTGGCTTTGACCTTACCGCCCATTGCCATACCTTTAGCTTTGACCTTACCGCCCATTGCCATACCTTTGGCTTTGACCTTACCGCCCATTGCCATACCTTTGGCTTTGACCTTACCGCCCATCGCCATGCCTTTAGCTTTGACCTTACCGCCCATCGCCATGCCTTTAGCTTTGACACGGCCACCTTTAGCCATGCCTTTAGCTTTGACACGGCCACCTTTAGCCATGCCTTTGACTTTAACTCTACCGCCGTTCTTCATCATTTTGAAATCCGCTCCAGATATTTGTCCATCGTTGTTCTTATCAAGTTTACTTTGGTTGCCTACGAGGCCACCGTCTTTAAAATCGCTCTCAGGCGTACGTTCCTCACCAGTGTCGTCAATGTAAACAGTCCCACTAGGGCGGCCATAATTCATAGCTTCAATGACCGCTTTATCAATATCAGTCAGTTTTTTCTTCTTGCGTGATTTGGGTCGTGTTGATTTCGCAGGGGCACTACTCATGTCAATTCTCCTAAAATATTTTACTTGTACCAAGTGAACCATGGGCAAGTGGATTTCCACCTGATGGTCTTCGCATCTTTGAGCTGGTTATATCGTGTACGCCGCCGCCGCCGCCTCTAGCACTTCTTGCTCCCTTACTCTTTCTTCCGGTAGAAGCGTTTCTTTTACCCGCAGTTCCTTTGACCTCTTTTTTAGCTTCAGCGCGTAGCTTCTTGGCTTGTGTAACCACTTGTTTTTTTTCTTTAGCGTCGTCCCTTTTAGTAGAACGCTGTGGGCCATCCTCACTGTTGTTAGTGACAGTGGAAGTTTTAGCATCACTCATTAGCTTGCCGATTTGTTTCTCAGAAGTTTTAATTACGCCGTTAAGAAACGAGACCATCTGTTTAGGAGTTCGGGTCTTGTTGTTTAATTCTGCGGTAAATCTTTCGCTAAAGTCCATAATAATCTCCTAAACCATAAGTTCAAAGTGTGGTCCGTCTATAAACGGTCTGCGATTCTGTGATCGTCTTTCATCGATATAGTGATTCATAGCATCTTCCATGTCACCAGTAAACTGAGCGATGTTAGACACGTTCCATGCCGCGCCCCACCTGATGGGGACATCTATTTCCCTAGCAGCTTCAGCCATAGCGTCTGCTATATCATCATACAAATTGAGTTCCCAGCTTCCCCTGGAGCCAATATAAGCCATTAGGTCTACGGCATAGCCCTGTAGGTGCTTGGACTTCATCGTCTGTGATGCGCCCTTCTCAACAAGCTCTCGCTGTTCTTCCAAGGTTCTCATACCACAGATCACGCCAAAGTCGATCTTGGATCTATGAATAGCCGATTTAACAACCGCGACAAGCCGTGGATCTAAGCCCTCCAGCTTGCCCTCGCTCCGTGCACTTAGTTTAAAAGTCATTGTTCTATCCTCACGTTCAAACAAGCAACCGCCATATTGTTACTTGTTACCATAACCTTCGCCTGTTCTTTGTACAGTTCACATACCGTTCTACTCTCAAAGCTGTTTAATTGAAAGTGTTCCAAAGGTACGCCCACAACAAACTGCATCCAGACCAACACCCACATTACTTAGGCTTTGTTTTATAAGTTCGTTTTTTAGGTTTGTTTTTAGAACCTTTGGGTCGTCCGCGTTTGGACGGGGCCTTCTTCCCCGTCAACAGCATCCACCAGTAAGAAGCCAATAACCATTTCATTTTGTAAACTCCTTACTTAGTTAACCCAGATTTCTTTTCGTAGGTTCTTAAACCGCCAATTCCAAGCATACCTAACAACACTGTCATCAGACTCCCCATGTCAAACTCAGGGAGCGGTGGTACTTCTGCTCCCGAAATGGTTACCACAAATATAATCAACGGGCAAAGTATGAAGTGGTACAGCAACGCAAACCCACATATCCACCCCACAAACGGGCGCCATCCGCCCTTGAACAAGCTACCAGACGCCGCTTCAGCCTTGTTGATCTCCAACTGAGCTAACAGGGCTTGCTGGGCGTGGGTGTCGGACATGGTCGCTATCTCATGCGCCAGCTTGGCTTTCATGTCAGAGTCAGGAATAACCTTGTCAAGGATCCCTGTAACTGGACCTATTAAAGAACTAAACAGGCTCATTTCTTAACGGTCTTGTTTGTCCTCAACACTCTCTGCAAAGTCCTAGCTTGGCCCGCGTGGAGTTTCGAAGCTTTCTTCAAACCCTTTATAACTTTTTTAATCGGCTTAGACATTACACTATCTCCTTTATGGTCACGTTACCCTGTATTAAATTCATTTTTCTATCACCCTATCGTCATAGGACACAGAAGCCTTCTTGTTGTCGGCCTTGGCGGAGTAAGCATTAAAGCCCATAAACGCAGCAACAACTCCGCTGGCCGCAATAACGTATACACTAGCTATATCTGTTATAAGAGAAGCCGCTTTGTCAAATCCCAGCACAGACGCCAGCAGGATAATAAACGGGTAAATCAACATCCCTGCTAGTGCGAACCCTGTATAGCGCCGCTCGGCGTTGCGCTTCAGGTCTTCGTCATCGATCCTTTTGCGCCGGTCATCTAACTCAAGCAAAGCCCATTCATTTCTCTCGATGGCCCCGCTGTTATTTACATCCGCCCGTGTAAATTCATCCATTACCTATTACTCCCTGCCCACAATGCCGCGCCCCAAATCAGACCGCCTGTACCCACCGCAATCAAAAGCCCAATAGAAACTATAGAAATAATCCAAAAGATCTTGTCGCGTTTGTCAGCTTGTTCTTCCAACGCAAGTTTGTGTCTTTTTCTTGCCTGTGCTGTTTCGTGAACAACCATATCCCACAACCCCGGTTCCGCAGTGGGGCCACTTCTGCACAACGACCTTAGTTCCTCTAAGGCTTTCTTATGCGCCATACGTGCAGATGCGATGGCAAAACCCTCTTGCTCTGAAGAGCTAAGTCGGCTGAGTGGACCTTTATGTTTTCCACTTTCTGCTAGGTTTATCTCGGATTCAATCTCAGCAAGTTTTCCAAAGGCAGGCATAAGTTCATTAATGTCTTTGCCTGCTTTAATAGCAGAGCTTATGCTTCCAGCAACCTTGGTAACCATACCAGCAAGGGCCAATACTTCAATCATGCTCTAACGCCTTCAGAACTCTCCAGGAAACCTTTGACTATTCTCCAGTTTGATTGGCATTTCTTTGCTCCATCGCTTGACGCTGAACATCGATACGTTCTCGATTAACATCGCTACGATCATCGGCAACCTGCTCTTGAAGCTCCAATCGAGCAGCGTCTGTCACGGCCCGCTGTTCGATCTTCATCCCGTCAAGTTCCAACTTAGCTTGGTCAATCGCTAACTTATGCTGGGCTTCCATCTCCTTGATAGAAAGTTCCTGCATGCGAATACCAACCAATGGATCCTCCTCCTCCGTGCCCGCAGTCATCATAGGCATAAGAGCTTTAATCAACTCAACCTCAACCTGCGCAACCCGAGACTCAACTTGCTCTGGAGCAAACTGTTCAGGAGGCTGCATTTGTTGTTGCATCTGTTGTTGTTGTTGCTGGGCCATCTGCTGTGCCGTGGCCGAATCAATAGCTCCAGTCTGCACCATAAGTTGTAACTGCTGGCCTTGCTCTTCCATGGAGACCTTCATCTGATCAACCTGTTGCATCGTGCTTTCTTCCGCCAAGGACTTCATCTCTCTGTCCACCCGCTCACGGGCCGCCATGCCGATATGCTGCAAGATGTGGCTGTGTAGTCCCGCCATAACCGGCGGAGCTTCCTGTACCATAGGCAGTGAAAGAAGAGACATGTGAGCCTCAATGTGAGCTTCGTGGTCCTGCTCTGGAAACGCCTGCTGGGGCTGACCCATAAGCATCCCACCATTCTCCATGGCCGGATCTTGAGGAGTAGGCTGCGGTGGTGGTGGAGGCGGTGGTAGAACCTCGTCTATGTTTTGCACCTCTAACGCTTGATACATCCGACGATAAGCGGCGTGAAGGTTGTGCATCTCTGGGTTCGACTGAGCCAGTTGTAGCTGAGTCTGGGCCAAAGTAACCCTCTGAGCCATCGAAAAGATGTTCGGATCTGAGACTGGGAGGACGTCGATCCGGGCGTCAAAGTCCTCGACCTTAACCTCCTGCGGTGCACCTGTTACTTCGTAAGGGTACATCGGAGGTAGATTTTCAGCGAAGATACGCGCCAGCAAACGAAACTCTGTCTTCTGAGCGTAGTGCAACCGTTTATGGATTGCTGACATGACCTTCATGCCGCGCTCCAACATAGCAACCGTAGTTCCTACTGGGGTGTCTTTACCCATATCAGACACAGATTGATCGGCCAGAGAGATGAACCTACGCCCATCGTTAACCAAACCGCCAAGCATCTGAGCCAGTGTAGCTGATGGCTCTTTGTAGGGCAGAGGTACAATAGCGTCTCTGATGCTCCCTCCTGGCGCGTCGATGTCTCTCCACTCTCCTGGCTGCAACGGCTCGTCAGAGTTCCGTACACGCACTCCACGGGCCTTAAAGCCTGCGGGGAGGTTAGCTAGGGTTCCAGCGTCTATAAGCTGTCGTAGGAGGCTTGTAGCGGCTCTGCCGAGGCCACCAATCATATGGATCATTCCGAAGCCATAGAACCCCAATCCAGGGGTAAACTTGTAATGCACAAAGTAAGGCCGCTTGCGGCGTAGCATATCGTCCATTGCGTAGTTGCGGCGGATAGAAAGGATCTGCCCAGAGCTTTCGTCAAGCGTAACAATGTACGGAAGACGAATGCCAGTTGGCTCACCAGTCTCTTGGTTGATGTCCTCAAAGCCTTCAATGTCCAGATCAGCGTGGATCTCAAGGATCGTCAGCACATCTTCGCTGTAGTTCTTAGATAAACCCTCAAGCTCGTTTACCTTCTGGCGAACAGGGTTCTCTTCAAGATTGTCCGAGGTCTGTAAGTCAACGTCACGGTACATGCCCGAGACCTGCAACTTACGAACTTCGTTCTCATCCATACGCAAAACATGCGTAACTCGATTGGCCGTGGTCAGATCAGACGCGGAATAAGGTACAACCAAATCCTGCGCAGGAATAAACTTAGCAACAGCCCGCTGCCGAGTAGCGTCGAAGTAAACTTTCTTGAATGTCGATCCACTTAACGGGAGATAATACAGAAGCTGGTCCATATCTGGATCATACTCTTCCATAACTTCCGTAATCTGGTAGTTCATAAAGTCTTTTACGCGAGTAGCCTGCGCTTCCCGCTCTGGGGTCTTAGCCCCCAACACGCCAGTCTTAACTGGGCCGCCCGAAGGCAGTAGCTCTTTGTACGCTTGAGCCTGAAACTGTGTAACACTTTCCGCAACCAACGGGTGAGTAAGACCAGACGCGCCCTCAAACGGAGTAGACCGCTCGTCCATCTTAATGCCAAGCAGGTCAAGCCCCTTGACATACGCCTCTTCCCACTCGGACCGTGATTCTAGGTCATCCTCGTATAAACCCCGTAATTCGCTGGATAACGCGCCTAAATCGCCCTCATCCATGAACTCTGCTAGGTTAGCGTCAAACGGAATCAACTCCTCTTGAGCCATCATCTCTTCTTGGAAGTTCATGGGCTGGACAGTCGCGCCCCCCATGCCATCCTCTATAACTTCAGCCCCGCCTGGAAACTCCATCGGTGCATCAATTGCAACTTCTACGTCGGGAAGACCCGCTGTGTCATCCAGGTCAAGCCCCGGTGCGACCATGTTAGGTGGTAATGCCATTAGTAATACTCCCGTTTACGGGGCCTCCATTCGTCTTCCTGGTCGTCCTCTCCAGCCAGAGAGATAAAACCACCCCTACGAAAACGCATAAGTGCCAACGTCATACTATCACAGAAGTCATCGTTGTCACCATTAGGAAACGAAACTACTTCCTCAATCACGTCATCAGCGAACTTCTTGTCTTCCGGTGCCCATACCATACCCGCTTCAAACAACGGCGCAACCATGTGCATCCTCGTTACCTTATCACTTCCTTTGCCCGGTGAGAAGCCCAATGCTGGTATACCGCGCAACCTTAACTCGTCAATGAGCGGTGTACCCGTCGCTTTCGCCTCCACCAACACCATATCCGGCTCCCAATACTCGTACTCCTCAAAGGCAACCTCCTTTAATTCAGGGAAATTCCACCTGCCACGGCGCGCATCCATCAAAATAACGTGGTCCGCGCCCCCTTCTTCAGGCTGAAACACCCCCCAAGTCGTGATTGCAGAGTAGTCAGCCGTCTGCTTCTTGGAAAACGCCGTGTCATACGCCTGAAGTATGTACTTCAACGGCGGAATCGTAGGACGGTCCCACGTTTGCCACCATTCGCGCTTGATTATCGCTGATTCGGAGGCCGTGGGCTGCTGTTGCCACTGCGCGTTCCACTTACTAGCAGGCAAAGACGCCTTGATCGACAATAATGCGTCTTTATCCCAGAACTCCGGCCAAAGTGGCTTGTCACTGGGCAGAATTGCAGGAAATTCCACCACATCCCACTTGTCAGACATGACATCACTGCCCTGCTGGGCCAATAATCGCCCTGTCAAGTCTTTTTTTCCCCACCTTGTCATAACAATGATGATCGAGCCGCCAGGTTGGAGACGCTGACGGGGCCCAGAGGTGTACCACTCGTATGCGTGGTCGAATGCAGTCTCGCTTAACGCATCTTGTTCCGAATGAGGGTCGTCAATGACCAGCAAGTCAGCACCACGGCCCGTAATCGCAGCCCCAACACCCGCCGCAAAGTACTCCGCGCCCTTGTCAGTGCCCCATTTACCCGCGCCCTTGTTGTCGTCTTTAAGGTTTGTCTCAGGGAAGATAGTTTTGTACTCAGGGTCATCAATTAAGTCCCTCACTTTGCGTCCAAACCGTACCGCAAGCTCCGTATTGTGTGTAGCTTGGATGATTTTTAGCTTTGGGTTCCTGCCCAGAAACCAAGCAGGCATCAAGTAACTTGCAAACTCAGACTTAGAATGCCGAGGAGGCATGTTAATAATCAAACGCTTGAGCTCTCCGCGGGCCACGGCCTCAAGTTTTTCAGCAATCACACGGTGGTGCTGGCCCTCGATGAAGTTGTCATACACATGATGAACAAACGGCATGAAGTTGTCGTGAGCCTTCTCACGCAAGTCCATGTTCTTTCGAGCCTCAGTTAAGGCTAGTATTTCTTTTAAGGCTTCCTCTGGTAGAGCTTGTAAGTTCACTACCTTAACAGATCCATGATCCCACCAACAGGGCCGCCTTGGTTGAAGTTATTCCGGTTGGAGCCTTGGATGAAATTGCCGCCGGTCCCAGAACTAATCGGAGCGTATGGCTGTAAGTTAGGCTGTCCAAGGACCGCGGGCTGAGAAAAGTCCGTAAGTGGAACGCTGGGGTCCGGCGTAACGTAACTCGGTAATCCAAGGTAGCCGCTGTTTGTATCGTCCATAGGCACACAGGCGTTGGTCGCAGGATCCATTATGAAACCCTCGGGGCAAGGATCGGCAGCCGCCTTTCCAGGGGTGCCGCCGCCGCCAGTAAACGCGAAAGGGTCAATGCCCCCTACTCCGACGCCCGCTTGCGAATCTCCGTCTCCGTCGCCCATCTGCATAGGGTTAGCTGCGTTTCGAGCCATCGTGTCTTGCGTTCTGGCAACATACGCAGCGGCATCTTCCGGGTCGTAGCCCGCTAGTACCAACCGCTGTATCTGTTCTTCTGGGGTTCCGAAACCCGCAGCGAAACCCATGTCCAAGTCCGTCTTGATCCCAGAGCCTATGCCTTGGTTAAATTGTCCAGGGGTGGCGTCATTGGCGTTGGAGTTAGCCATGCCAACTTTAATTCCAAAGGAGTTTGTTTCGTTGGCACTAACAAGTTTGTTGGGGTTGTTGGGGTCGTAGTTTTCGTGGGAACTTTCATAAACAAGGGCACCCGCAGCATTATATCTCATGCCGTCGCCAGGCGTAAGGGCGTTCCCAAGTGCCTCTAGGCCCGTGCGCTTCCGCGCTACTCTTTTGGCTTCTTCGGCGGCAAGCTCCTTGGCCGAGGGACCGGAGGTGGCTGACCCGCCTTTGGATGACACATCCGCGGGGTTATTAAAATTAACAGGCCTTGCTTGAGGTCTTACTGTGGTTGTTGCTGCGGCGGGTGCCGCTGCGGGGCTATCGGTGTTGCTATTGCTAGAAACAGCGGCTAAGTCTGCATACATCTGGTTTGTTCGAGCTTGGCTCTCGGCAATGGCGCGGTCTGCTCGTCTGTCGTGCTCATCCCGGTTGCTGCCGGAAGTGCCGAACTTAAAAGATTGTGTCTGCCTGACGTTTTTTTGACCTTGGTCGTTAGGGTTATAAGCTGGAACGCCCCCAGGACCGACATTCGGTGGTACAGATTGACCCTCACCGCCTCGGTACTGAGTGTTCAACAAGTCCTCCTCGAAAGGATTGATGTACGCTAAGTTGTGACGCTGGCCGCCAATCGTAGTCTCACGCGGAACAGTGCCGCCCATGTTGTACTTATACA
>Ga0208032_1001222_pt1 | contig 11300 bp, 10 predicted proteins | sample MalvirAntarct_66_FD_184254 | JGI IMG/M metagenome (GOLD analysis project Ga0208032, IMG submission 184254) | Marine viral communities from the Global Malaspina Expedition - Malaspina viral metaG Antarct_66 (SPAdes) (version 2) | ecosystem: Environmental > Aquatic > Marine > Oceanic | place: West... | reverse complement strand
TAATTGAACAGCTTCAGAAACTCCTTCAATGTCTTTAGGCATTTTTCCATAAGATCTAAACCAAGACATGATTGTATCCGTTCTAGCTAAAGTTTTTTCCATTCTTCTTGGACTTGTTGTTTGAAAAAATCTCCATTGATCTCTAGGTGGTAATCCCTTGCCAGCAAATTTTCTTGTTAACGGTGATATAAGTTTTTTAATTCTATTCTTAGAAGCACCCATTAATTGCTGTGAAATTTTAGATTGTGTTAAAGGGTTTCCTGATAGTATGTATTTAAATAAATCTACATTTTGTCTTATTCCAGAAGCTCCCATCTTCATACCTCCACCTGCTATGTTAAATGCATTCTGTAACACAGGTTTAGCAACAGGTTTAACACCATATTTATATGTTTGCTGTAATGCTTTTCCAGCTATAGGAAATAAACCTCCTACAAGTGCACCCTCTGCACCATACTTAATTCTATTTTTTAACATTGCCACTGCTTTTTTTCTACCAGATAAATTAGACGTGTCTGTTGGTTTAGCAAAACCAAACAAGGTTCCTTCTTCTCTTTGATCTGGTGATGCAACAAAGTCTGTAACACCAACAACGGTTGCTCCACCTGCCACACGTTGTGCAATTTTAGAAGCTTTACTTGTACCCATCTTAGCTGCAGCTCTTACAATAGGTGCTGCTTTAGTTGCTCTAGTTAAAATATTAGTAAATATTGCTCCTGGCACACCAAACTGTGTCATAAGTTTTGCAAGATCACCTCTCCAAGTTTCTGGTTTATCTGGCTCAATATCTTTTGCTAATTTTTGAAACTTAGAAGCAAAATCTTTATCCGTTAAAAGGTCTGTACCCATAAACAAAAGTTCACCAAGACTAGTTCCAAGTGCATGTTTACCTGTTTCTATACCTTTAGATATATCTGCAAATCCATCAATGTAATCTCTTTCATTAATTTTTTTATCTACACTATCATAAGTGCTTTCTTTTCCTGTAAGTTTTTTTGCTGCTTCCCTAGCTGAGTAAAATGGATCTATTGTTTGAGAAAGTCTAAACAAACCTTCGTTGTCTTTAAAAAAATTAAAACGTACAGGTTTTTTTTGTTTCTTGTCGTAGCCTTCAATAGCTTTAAGAATACCTTGTTTGTATTCTTCTATAGATGAGATGGGTTCTTTTAACTTTCTTTTATCGTAAACTTCAAAAGGTCCTTGATCGCTTAGATAAGTTAAATCTTTTGAGGCCATGTTATCCCTCCGATGGTAATACTAAGTTTACACCATACTTTTTATTAAAGATAGATATGTCTTGTTCTGTTTGTATTGTTGCAAAGTCTTCCATAGCTTCGGCACTAGTTAAAATTAAATTAATAATGTCATCACCAATTTCTTGTGGAAGTCTGTTTCTTAATTCTTCAAATGTAAGATCTTGTTTTAATTCTTCCGGCATAGTCTCTTGTTGCATGTTGCCTGCTGCTTGACCCATGTTGCCTGTTGCTTGACCCATGTTACCAGCTGCTGGCATCACGGGGCCTGCATCTTGATAACCTATTCGGCCGCCTTCTGCTTTACTATTAAGTATTCTTCTAACTTCTGCAAGAGCATCTATAACTAATTGTGGATCATTTTCATCCTTGTATTTAGGTTCGTCAGACTTACGATCTTTTTGTAGAATTTTTGCTTTAACATCTTGAATTAAAAAACTACCATCGTCAGATTTTAAAAATGCATCTGTAATCGGATCTATAGTATTTAATCTATTAAATTGAGTTTCTTTAGATCTTAAATCTAATTTTTCTTGTTCTGTTGCTGTACCATCATCTACTTTTTTCTGTAAAGAAGAAATGTCGTTAATTAAAAGAGGGATCTGATTAAATTTCCATTGCTCTAACCAACCTTTACCATCTGCACCGCCGCCAGCTAATTTTGTTCCTGCTCCTACTAATGTATTAAATAAATCAGATTCGCTTTCAGCTTGTGTTTTTCTTTTTGTTGCTTGAGCAGTTTGAAATTGTTTAAATGGTGCTTTAGCTGCAGCTCCAACTGTAGATACGATATTACCAGACGGTGGTCTTGTTACTAAATCTAATCCTAGGTTAATTAAAAGGTCGTCTCTTTCTTTATATGTTTCCTTTGGTCTACGCGATTGAACTATTTTATCTGCTGATTGCATTATATCTTCTAACGATCCTGCATAACTACCAGGTTCATTTACTAAACCTCTTTTAGGTTTATCTAAACCAGACGTTATGCCTTCGTTAGCTGATCCACCCATTCTAAACATTGGTCTTCTTAAAGTTCTCATGAATTAAATTCCTGCGGTTTGTTGAGCTCTTTGGTTAGCATAACCACTACCTAGTCCCATTAGTCCACCTACTACAGAAGCTGTTCCTAAAGCTGTTTGTAATCCAGTTGGATCTGGTGTTACTTGTTGTTGTATGCTTCCTGGTAATTGTCCTACTCTGCTAACACCTTGACCATAAACACCAAGTCTTTGGTATGGTTCCATAGCTTGCATTTGGTTAGCTTGTGCTTGTGCATCAAGAACTCTTTGGTCTTGTCCTTGTTGAATTCCACCTATGTTAGAAAGAGTTGATATATCTCCTCCTGCTAATTGAGGTGTTAAACCAGCTAGACCTTGTTGGTAAGCACCAAGCCCTAATTGTCCTTGTGATAATCCTGCTTGCGCTCCGGCTAAACCTAATTGATTTCCAAAATCTTGTTGTCTTAACCCTGCACCTTGACCAAATCCTTGGTTTAACATTTGGTTATTTAATAGTGCTCTGTTTTTATCTGATCCTAATTGATACTCTGATTGTAAAACTCCTTCTCTACCACCACCAAAATTTCCTGTCATCACAGCACTGTCTGATATATTTTGTTGTCTCATTGCAGCTTGTTTGTCAAACTCTGATAATGTTGAGTCAATAACTTGTTGTTGGTACGGAGACATGTATGAAGAAATAGACCCTGTGCCTGTTCCTGCTCCTGTTCCTGTAGCTGCTCCTGCTGCAGATAGGAAAGGTGATACACCTCCTAATGTGCTGGCAGCTTGTGTTCCAAAAGTTCCTGCTTGATTTAAAAATGGTTGATAAGATCCAACACCTGATCCTGCTAATGATGCAGCTTGTGTTTGTAATGCGTCTTGCCCTGCAACTGATGGTGCAAATCTAGATGTATCTAAAGGTACAGATGTTAGACCTGCTAACTGTTGAGCGTAATCTTGACCTAAGTCAGATACAAATTGTTGGGGTAATGATGATGCTTGTGTTATTGCCATTATTTTACTTTGCCACCTTTCATGTATGCTTTACCATATCCCCTTAAAGCTAATCCACCTGATTTAAACGAACCTTCTGTTTTAGATCTATTTTTACTTAATATAGACTGCATAGAATCAGCTACTGATTGTGCTTTTTTAACAGCCTTGTCATATATTTTTCTATTTCGTTTAGTATTATTTCCTAACGGAAACATTTTTTTAACATTTTTTTGATAAATTTTTTCTGCTAAATTTTCTACATCTGGGTGATCTTTTGAATGTATTTTGTTAGCACTTTTTTCACCTTTTACTCTACTTACAAAATCTTTAATTCCTTGTTTTATTGCCATTATATAATCCTTTTCTCTAATCTTTGTGATGTTTCAAACATCTCTCTAGCACCTTCAAGTCCTTGTGACTCTTCTGATACCTGTCCGCCTGATTCTAAATTTCTCATAAGTTTTTCCATAACTTGTGCGCCTTGATCTATATCTCCGCCTCCTGCATTTCTAACAGCATCTGCAGTAAATACAAACTCATTCTTTGATAATCTTGCAGGTACGTCATCTGCTTTTTCTTGTCCGCCGATAGGTACAAACCCACCGTCTTCTCTGTAATCTTTTTCCATGCCGCCTAGATCCATAAGGCCACCTTCTGCTGCCATCATTCTATTTGGTTGTTGCATTGGCATGTTTTCTTGAGATGAAGCTTGAGCCATCATTAATTCTTGTTTCATTTGATCTACTATTTCTGGCATACCCATACCTTCATTTGCTTTACTCATTAACTCTTGTTGGCCTTCTGGTGATTTCATGTATGATGCTACAAGTGTGTCAACATCTCCTCCCATATTGTAACCTATTCTTCCACCTTCAGCTGCTAGTTGTGTAGCTTCTACAGGTGGTTTAAATCTTTGATTAGGATCATCTAACACTTGTTGCGCTGTTTGAAAATTGATTCCTGTTGTGTCAGTTGGTAATACATCTTTTGGTTGAGAGTCTACGTATGCTCCTGCTGCAGTTCCTATTCCTAATGCTTTAGCAAGATCCATATTTAAATTTCTTCTTTTGTATTTTTCTAATTCAAGTTTATCTTGTGCCTCTGGTGATTGAAGGTTAGTTGGTTGGTTACCTTGGTTGCCTCCACCTGTACCTTGTTGCATAAGAAGTTTTTTTATTTCGTCAGCAGCAGAAGTTGTGCCATAAGCATCTCCTTCGTAATCAACGCCTGTTCCTATTCCATACTCGCCTTGTGTACCCGGCATACCAAAAATTAATTCATTTAAATTATATCCCATGTCGCCTCTATTGCCCTCACCAAACACTGTATCTAAAACAGGTACTCCTGGGATCTTACTTACTAACTCACCTAAAAAATTTTGTCCTGTCCCCGTGCCTAGATAATCTGCTACACTTTTTGGAATACCAAATTGATTTAACAAACCACCACCTATAACTGCAGATGTAACTGGATTATTTTTAATAGGATCCATAATATTTTCTTGAAACCAAGAACCTATTCCATATTTTTTTCTACCATCTAATCCTGCAATACCACCAAAAGCCATTCTTTGTTTTCTCATTGCGCTGTATGTAGGTCTCATGTCGCCTGTAAGAGTAATATCAGGTGCCCCTGCTTGTAAAGAAGGACCTCCCATATTATACATTTGTCTGTTCATTAATGCTCTATTTATAGCCATAATTTTCTATTTAGTTATTGTACTTTTAAGGCAGGAATTTCACCTGAGTGTATCTTACTTTACTAGTTTTCTGCTAGTAAATCAAGACTATGTTGTAACTTGCCTAGGTTTAATTTCCAAGGCAGAAACCACCACATGTAGTCTATTTGCTGTGGCTGCAGTTACTTTTAATACCTCACTCTCCTCTAAAACTAAAGGCCCTGTGAGTAGTTCTACTGTTGTATTAGCTGATATAGACTTAGTCTTAAACAAGCTAAATACAGCAGAGGCTGTATCAGTAATCGTAATTGTTATTGTGTCAGCATTACCTGAGTCTTCTGACACTAATATTGATTTTATAACACCTGTTGTAGCAGATGGTACAGTGTATAGTGTTGTAGCACTTGTTGTAGTTAAATCTACTTTTTTATTTACAAACGAATTTGCCATTAACTTATAAAGAAATTGAATGCTTCAATCTCATCCTTTAAATCTTGTTGATACGTTGAGTTTAATTTATTAACTATACTATCTATATCTCTTATAAAAGACTGTTGTATCTGTTGATCGTACTCTTGTAAAGGTTGTGTTAAAGATTGTACTATTCTAGCCATTATTATACCTGAAATTGTTCTATTAATTTGTTTAATGATGCTAAAGTCATTTGACCTTTTGCAGTTAACCTGTCTTGAACTGGTTGTAATCTATCTCTTAAATCTATTGCTCTGTTTTTATATTCTGGACTATATTTTTGTACATTAGACGCTATTACATTCTTAGGTATTATATTACTGCCCCTATCATTATCATCAAAACCTGTAGCTGCAGGTGGCTCGCCGCCTGTTCCTTGTCTAAAGTCTTTTGTAAACGCTGTAGTAATACCTTTAGTTGTATCTGGAGCAACTCTTTTAGCAAAATCATATACACGTTTTCCTCTCATACCTAAAGTAGCCATTTCATATGCTGTTTTACCTCCTACAAGACCCGCTATAGGAGCAGCCACAAAAGGCAAAGCAAATTTTCCTGCAGTCTTTAAACCACTACCTATTGTTTGTAAAATTCCTGTGTTTGTGTTTTTGGCTGTAGTAAATGGATCGTCTCTAGCGTCTACATAAGGACCTTGAAAAGGAGCAGGTTTAAAAGCAAATTCTTTTTCTTTCATTTCTTGTGTAGGTGACACGTATAAAGATTCTCCTGTGTCACCGTCATCTTCAGCATCTGAAAGTGTAAAATCAGTTGGAGCATTATCAGGTGTAAGCCCCATGTCTGCCATCATTTGAGCTACGTCGTCTTCTTGATCATCTCCTGATGTGTCTGGTTCTGAATAACTTGCTGCAGGTGTTGTGCCATAAGCTGCACCTTCATAATCATAACCTCCTCCGTTATCACTACTACTACTACTACTACTACTACTACTTGAACTAGCTACATCTCCTGTATCTTCTTCATCTTCTGTATAACTTCTAATTCCTGCTGTAGTCATTTTACCAGAACCACCTATTTTTTTTAATAACTTAGCTTCTTTGTCATTAATGTATGCTAGCTTTTCACCTTTAGGTGCGTATCGGTTTAATAATTTTTTTGCTTTTCTTGCTTTAGTTAATGCCATTATCTTCTTCCATCTGGTTGTATATCTAATCTAAATGTACCTAGTCTCCAAAACTGACTTGTACTTGTGTTAGCTACTTTTAAAGATATAGATCTTGCTCTAGCACGTGTATCAATTTTTTGTGTACCACTTGAAATAGTAAATGGTCCTAATGTAGAACTAGCTTGTGTATCATTTGGAAAGTCTCTTAAATTTAAAGTTACTACAGAGTCTCCTGTTTGTGATAAAAAATCTGGTATGACTCTTCTTATTTTCATCATAAACTCACCGTCTCCATCTAACCCTTGTTGACCTATATCAAAATCTCCTGATTCTATGTTAGCTGCAATAGCAGTTGTTGCTCCTTCTTTAACTTGATCTGTTCCTGTTTCATGTTCATAGTATGTTGATGTGCCATCAGTGCATCCTATGACGTGATCTTTACTTGTTGAAGGTGTTGTACCACTAGAATTATATTCTGACGCATGAGGTTTACCAAAGACAGCAGAGTCTTGCCATGACGTTCTTGCTAATGTTCCTGTAGTCCATACAGGTCTTTGCGGTGAAGAATCAATATAGTTATAAGACACCATTCTATTTACTGTTCCTGATCCTGCGTTAGGATAGAACCACATTACTTCGCCAAACAAATTGTTTAGTCCAGCATTAATATGTTCTTTAGGTGTTAAATTAATATCATCATAAACGAAATCTTCTACTAAACAATCTAAAGATTCTAGTTTACCTGTGTATCTAAAGAAACCATTTTCTGACATCCAATATGCAGAACCATCAACTTCAACAGCTGCATTCTTACCTATCAATCCACAGTTTGTACCTACTTGTTGGAATGAGAAAGTAAAAGGTGCGCCTACAAATTTCATAATAAATAAAGCTGTGTCTGTCCAAATATAAGTAACGTCTCGACCTCTAAGTGCTCCTACAATTCTTGATCCATCAGAAATCCTTTGCGTACCTGCTGTGTTAGTTGCTGTTGGTGTGTAAGTATTAATATCTTCTTGAGAAGAAAATCTTATAAACATTTCGTCTTGTGTAGACTTTGTACCAATAGTTGTTTCTGTTCCAAAAAATACTAAGTGTCTATCCGGTGCAGATACAATCATACTTCTAGAAGCTGTAGGTGCTCCTGTTACAATAGCAGCTCTAGTGCTTGTTGCATTAGTTGCATTACCATTCCAAGAAAAAGTTTCTCCGTTAAATATAGAAGCAAGTAAAGTATTACCAAAATTATCTAATGTCCATAAACCTGGATCTGTAACAATATCTCCTGATGCTGCAGCATTCCATGCAAAAAATTCAGATGCATCGGTTACAGTTGCTCCTGATGAGTGAACAGCTGCTGTAGTTCCTGAAGCTCCTCTTGTTAAACCAGATAAGGTACCACCACTGTTTCCAGTAAAAGTAATAAGTTCACTGCCAATTAATACAGTTCCTGATGATCCAAAAGAAGTAGTGCTTGCCATTGTTAAACTTGTGACTGAAGCGTTAATGCCTGAAGATAATGTTGAAGTAAATTGTCCAGTCTTAAAACCACTCCAAGGTCCTAGTCCCCAACCTGTTGATGCAACCTCTGCTGCAGGGCCTATTGGAAAATAATGTTTTACTCTTATACCACCAGATGTTGTAGCTCCTGATCCACTTTCGTTAGAAGCTAAAGTTATTGTTATTGTTGTATTTGTTGGAATAGAAGTAACTTGAAATCTATTATTATCAAAATTGTCAGAATTAAAATTAGAATTAGTTATAGAAGTAAAATTATCACATAAAATAATATCACCTTTATTAATGTTATGTGCTGATGCAAAAGTTATAGTTACAATTGCTGATCCATTAGTTGTAGAAAAAGCACTAGTTAATGTTGTTGTAGATTTAAGAGGTGTAATATCATAAAATATACCACCAGAATAAACATATAAAAGTCTATTTGTACCTAATGCTGCATACTTAATACCTGATGTATTTATAAAATGGTGAATAGCTGTGTTACGACCTGTAATATCAACTGAACCTAATTGAGCCCAACCACCTATCTTCTCTGGTGTCCCATATCTAAATCTAACATTATCGCCTGCAACCCATTGGCTCTCGCCTCCAGTCGCAGTGACTTGTTTATTAAATCCAGGTGCAAATTTTACTTTTTGTAACATATTAATTTCCTTATCTTGCTGTTGTTGGTACTCCAGATGAACTAACAAAAGGTGATTCTGCAAAAGCCATGTAAATGTAAGTAGAACCTGCACCATTTCTTGCAACACTTGTTGCTCTATTTTTAAAACCATTAGACAAAAAATGTATACTATCACTTGAACTTTCTACTTCTGCGCTATCGGGATATAAAGTTTTAATTGCTCCATTAACACCTCTTTTGCTATCAGAGAGTTGCCATTGATCACCACCGGCACTTGATCTTTTGATTAAAACCCAACCTGGTTTAAATCCTGTGTTAATAAATGCACCATCAACATTTCCGTTTCCTACGTATGAACCAAATTTACTAAAACCTTGAACACTTGCAAAGCAGTAAGCTACATAAGCTACACCACTACTATTTGCAGTAGCACTAGTACTTAAACCAATTACATCAGATGTAATTGTTGCACCAACAATTCCTGCGGCTCCTGGAGAATAAAATGCGTCATCTTCATTTAATAATCCAATATTAGGAGTTGTTGCTCTAATCCATACATTCCAATCTTCCGTAGCAGCTAAATTTTTAACTATAACGGCATCAGGTGCAACTCCTAAACCATGCCCAAAAGTGGCGGCACTTCCTGTACCTGAATAAGTAGATATTGAAAACTTACTTGTTGTATTAGCTGATGTCTTTGTTGTGTTTATAGTTCCATCTGTATTAGAAGCACCAGAACCATTAGCTTTCCAATTCCAAGAAGTAAAAATAATACTATTTTGATTCATTCCATCAGAAGAACCCAAAGAAAAACCATCAGAGTTAAATGATGTTAAATAATCGTTATCTGCTGATGCTAAAGTACCAGTATCATTTGTAGATAAAAACCTTTTTACTCCATTAGCAACATCAAATAAAAAATGATCATGTGCAGCTCCTGTTCTTTCCTTAAGCCAAACCCAATCTGGTTGATGACCAACACCTGTAATATTATTTGTTCCACCATTACCTGTATAAAGAACAGTATTAAAATGTTCTTGTGAATTATCTATTGTTGTATAAGCCATATCTATATTCCTTTTAATTTATTAAAATCCATTATCCAAACTCCGCTAAATTTTTTGTATTCATGGCATAGTAACTTACACCGCCAACAGTTGGACTGTATTCAAAGTTTCCATATCCATTGGCATCAGTATTACCTGATGAAATACTAATATTTGCATTTGGAGAACCAAAATTCCAATTCATTAATAAAACACCATCATCTCCAGCATCAGAACCTCCTCGTACATCTGTAAGTCCTAAAGCATAAGTACCAGCTGGAATAGCCCCACTTCCAGCAGAAGAACTAGCTGCATTAGATGTATCTAAAGCAGTTCCATTGTTATAAAAATGTAATCTTTTATTATCCATATCTATATAAACTCCTATAGTTCCCACACTTAATCCACCTGTAATATTACCACCTGTTGAAGTAACTGTGGTTTGTGTTGTACCTACCTTTTTTCTAAGTGTATAATTTCTATTAGTTGCGTGATTAGTATTTTGTAATTGTAAAAAAAAAGTTGTTAATCCAAGTCCATTACTAAACCAAACATCATCAGAAACTGTTTTTACGGTGTTTTCAACATTATATAAAGATAACATAAAAACTTTTGATCTTGTTTGTGCGTGTTTAATTTCAACATACCATTTTCCTTTATTAACACCAAATGTAGTACCTTGATGATTATAACCTGTATCTCCAAGAAGCTCAGTATTACCCTCACCCAAAGTGTGACTGCCATATTGAGTTACAGTATTTAGTACATTGTAATTATTTGTGCAAGTGTCCGTTGATTGATCTCCAGCAGCTAAATTAGTTTCTGTTAAATCTGTTCCACCATTAGCATCGTTGCCTAAATTACCACTAGCTTTAAAATCTAAATAAAATCCATTATTACCAAATGTTAATCCTGAAGCATCTATTGGTTTCCATATTCCGCTATCTCCATCAAATTCTCCAAATGAATCTGCTGCTAATGCTTGACCATCTATAAAATTAACTTCTGCCATATATCCGTCAAAAAAAGATGCTGAATTTCCTTTTGAAATTTTCATAGCATCACCATCACTATTTATATAACAAGCATCACCATCACCACTATGGCTTTCAGTAGAAAAATTTGTTTCTCTTACACCATTTATATAAATAATATCTCTATTAGCCGCTGTGCCATTTGAAGTGTCAAGCACTACTACAAGATGATACCAAGCAGCAACATCTCTAAATACTTGTGTAGTTGTTAAAGTTGAAGTTGTACTTCCTGGTCTATTTTTAAAAGTAAGCGTGTCATCAGCATCATTAAATCTTATTGTACAATAATTAGTTGAATTAGCTTCTCCGTAAAAAATTTCTTGTACTCCTCCAAATTTACTTCTTTTAACCCAAGCAGAAAAAGTCCATTTATTATTATCTGTTGGAGCAACCGCATCTTTTTCCATAGAAGCACTATCAACACTATTAAATCTAACAGAATTATCAACATCAAAACCAGTAGCTGCTGTTGCCGATCCTACATTACCTGATAAAATAAAAGGCATATTAAGATCCTAATTCTGGAAACTCTCCTAATGGTCGTTCCATTACAAT
>Ga0208032_1001218_pt1 | contig 11349 bp, 9 predicted proteins | sample MalvirAntarct_66_FD_184254 | JGI IMG/M metagenome (GOLD analysis project Ga0208032, IMG submission 184254) | Marine viral communities from the Global Malaspina Expedition - Malaspina viral metaG Antarct_66 (SPAdes) (version 2) | ecosystem: Environmental > Aquatic > Marine > Oceanic | place: West... | reverse complement strand
ACTAAGTGCATTTTATCGTATTTTCATGCTGAAATACGGACATAAAATTTATAACAGCGTCTTATAGAAACTTAGTTTTTTGTGCTTATTTTTCAGCCTTGGACAAATATCTTATACGCTTTAAGGTAATAGTTACTTCAGTAGCAAAACATACTTATAAAACAACCAATTAACTCTGAAATGATTGTTCAAAAAAGAGACTTAAAAATAAAAGCTGACCAAAGAGACAGGTTTTAATTGCTTTTATCACCATTTTCTTATAGTTTAGTAGAGACTGCTCACGGAAGAAGCTTATATTTCAAATTTTTACTTCTGCCAGCATCTTTCTATATAGACCAAAATTATTTTAATTTACTTATTTATTCACCACCAAGGAGACTATAGATGTCAACTGCATATAAATCAGCGATCGACTTAGTACGTGAACTAAAACAGAAACACGGTAACTGGCAGAACATCAGCGAAACTGATGCGGCACGTATGATGGCACAAAACCGCTTCAAAACAGGTTTAGATATTGCTAAGTACACCGCAAAAATTATGCGTCAAGACATGGAAGAGTATGACAATGACACGTCTCAATACACCCAGTCTCTAGGTGCATGGCATGGTTTTGTTGCACAGCAAACCATGTATGCGAAGAAAAAATATTTCGGCACAACATCTAAAACTTACATCTACCTATCTGGTTGGATGGTAGCAGCTCTACGTTCTGAGTTTGGTCCTCTGCCTGACCAATCTATGCACGAAAAAACGTCTGTACCTAAGCTGATTGCAGAGATCTACACTTTCTTGCGTCAAGCAGATGCAAAAGTATTGAATGATTATTTCCGCGAGCTAAACGCTGCTGAAGAAGCTGGTCAAGATACCTCAGCTATCTTAGAAAAAATCGAAAACTTTGATTCACATGTTGTGCCAATCATTGCAGATATCGATGCAGGTTTCGGTAACGAAGAAGCAACGTATCTATTGACCAAACAAATGATTGAAGCGGGTGCTTGTGCCATTCAGGTTGAAAACCAAGTATCTGATGCCAAGCAATGTGGTCACCAAGCGGGTAAAGTTACCGTACCGCATGAAGACTTCATCTCTAAAATAAACGCGATTCGTTATGCATTCTTAGAGCTTGGTGTTGAAGACGGTGTTATCGTTGCTCGTACTGACTCTGAAGGCGCGTCATTAACGCAAAAAATCCCAGTATCAAATGAGCCAGGCGATCTTGCTTCTCAGTACATCGATTTTATCGAGATGGAAGAAGTCACGCTAGAAAACGCCAAAGAGAATGACAGCTTACTTAAGCATAACGGCAAATTAGTACGTCCAGTTCGTTTGCCTAACGGTCTCTATCAGTTCCGTGAAGACACGAACATCGATCGCGTGGTCCTTGACTGTGTAACTGCTCTAGAAAACGGCGCTGATCTATTATGGATCGAAACACCGACTCCAGACGTAGCACACATCAAAATGATGGTTGACCGTATTAAAGAGCAACAGCCAAAAGCCAAGCTTGTATACAACAACAGCCCATCATTCAACTGGACGCTGAACTTCCGTAAGCAAATCATCGCTCAGTGGGAAGAAGAAGGTAAAGACCTATCTGCCTATAATAAAGCTGACTTGATGAGTGCTGATTACGATGGTACTGAGCTTGATACAGCAGCTGACGAAGCGGCTAGAAACTTCCAACGCGATGCAGCACGTGAAGCGGGTGTATTCCATCACTTAATCACCCTACCTACTTATCACACCACAGCTCTTAGCGTACATGAACTTGCTAAAGGCTACTTTGGTGAAGATGGTATGCTTGCTTATGCAGCTGGCGTACAACGTAAAGAAATCCGTGAAGGCATCGCTTGTGTTAAACACCAAGCAATGGCGGGTTCTGACCTTGGCGATGATCACAAAGAGATCTTCTCAGGTGAAAACGCCCTTAAAGCTGGCGGCGGCAAGAACACAATGAACCAGTTCTAATGTCCGACCACTTATAAGTACATTTTATAAGTAAAAGTTTTAAGAAAAGCCGTCCTACATGGTAGGGCGGCTTTTTTGTGCGCTATTAATAACGATATCTACCCAAATAACAGAGCTATTCAGTCACTGTTTTAATTAACTGATGTTCATTTACTCAATAATTATTTGGCTCGATTTAGCCAACCAAAACGAAAGTTTTACTTGTTATTCACTGATAGCTTTCATACGATGGTAATAATATAAATTTATTAAAACAATCAGGAGCCATCATGCAAGAAATAGAGCTGAAATTCTTGGTACCAGAGTCGCGATTAAAAGGGCTTATGCGCCAAGCGAAAGTCAAATCATCACAAGTAACACAACTGGCTGCGCATTATTATGACACCCCTGATCAGCAGCTTGCACAGGCTGGTATCGGCCTGCGTATTCGTCAAGAGGGCGATGCTTGGGTGCAGACTATTAAAGCGGGCGGCGATGGTATGGCAGTGCGCCTAGAGCACAATGTCACCTTAGATAATGAGCAGGTAAAAACCATGCTCGACAATAACGCACTGATGCCTGATTTAACGATTTATAAAGATAGCCTTATTGCCCCAGCATTGACAGATTTTAAGCTCAAAAAACTGGCTAAAAAACTGACCCGTTTATATGTGACTGATGTAGAGCGTACTACCCGCTTATTGATAGAAGATACGAGCGATGAAGTCGTTAACAGTATTGAGATGGCTTACGACTATGGAGAAATTATCCATGGTACTGATGATACTCAAAGAGATGCCATTCAAGAAGTTGAATTTGAGCTCATAGCAGGTGAGTTAGATTTTTTATTTACGACGGCTAAAACATGGTGTCAGCGTCATAAATTGTGTCTCTCTACCGTGACCAAAGCAGAGCGTGGCGGCTTGCTTATTAAGGGACAAAATTATAGCTCAGCCACTGCTGCTGACTTGAGCACCCTTAGTATCAATAAAAAAATCACTATGCCTGCTTTTTTACGCGCTGTCGTGCATAACTGCTTATTGCAAATACTCCCAAATAGCAGCGCCATCGTGGCAGGCAGTAAAGACGATAGTCACCTTTTACAGCTATCTATCGGTATAGAGCGCTTGCACACTGTACTACAAGCCTTTGATAGCTTCTCAGATGAAATCAATCCGGATTGGTCAGCCATACTGCAGCAAACTGCTACTTTACTCGCTGATTATCGTAAGCTTGCTCATCTCAGTACTCAGATTGAACCAATGTTACAACAGCACGGTGCACCTATCGTTGATTGGACAGCGGATATTGATGCTATCAAAATTACACCAATGACTGCAATCAGTGCTAACGACTTCCAGATCATGTTGCTTGAGCTCATCGCCTTTACTATGAGCGACCCTAGCCTTGAGCCTCAAGCAGATAAGCTGGCTATCAATAAGCTTGAAAAAGTACTTATTAAATACTATGACAAATTACTTGAAGCTGAGCAATATTTAGAGGACAGCCATGATGATTCAGATAGTGAGTTAGAGAAAGAATCCATGATAAAAGCATTGCATAACCTACATGCTCATCTAAAAAACCTATGTTCTATCAGCGAATTAGTAGCACCTTTGTATAGCAAAAAGAAAACCAAGCGCTGGCTAAAACGTGCCGTAAAAGCACAGAAAGCACTGGGTCAACAGCTCGATATGATTGACTGTCAGCAGTACTATCAAAGTAAAGCCAGCTCTGACTCTGCTGCTTTATATGCGGCAGGCTGGTTAAATGCTGCTTCGATACCAATAGAAAAAGCCACAGAAAAACATTTGGATAGATTTCATGAGTGCTCTGTATTTTGGTAATTGAGTATATTGTCATTTTATGTTTATCAATATTAGAGAAAAAGACAGCCCACTGAATAAGGGTTGTCTTTTTTATATCGTCGACTCAATTTATAATCCATACATTACTACTACAGCTACTTAATACTACTTTTATTGGGCGATAATATTCACTGCTGTCCTTTCCTCAACCTGCTCAAACAATTCGATAATATCTTGATTGCGCATACGTACGCAGCCATGTGAGAGTGGCACGCTCATCGGCTCACTGTCTGGTGTACCATGAATATAGATATAACGCTGATAAGTATCGCAGCCACCTTGACTATTACTGCCTTTATTAAAGCCTTCCTCAATACCACTTAGCCAAAGAATGCGGCTTAGTATCCAATCGCGTTTAGGGTTCAATGCCCCAAGCTCAGCATTATATATTTCTCCCGTCGCTATACGTCCAATAAATACCGTATGACTTGGCGCATTGCCGCCTATTTTTTCTGCAATGATATGCTGACCAAGTGGTGTACAACCACTGTCTTGTTGACTGCCTATTCCATTTTTGGCTGTTGATATAGGATATTCAGCAATAACTTTTTGCCGCCTATAAACGGTCAAAGTTTGCTGAGCAATGCTAATCACTATCTGGGTCGTAAGATTTTCGTTATCTGTCATAGCAATTTTCCGGCAGTTATTTCGATTATGGTTGTTATAGTCGATTCAATTTAAAAACAATACAGTACTGCTGGGATAAATTTTGCGAAGCCTCTGGAGTGCAAAGCGCACAGCAAGCGAGAGAAATTTATCCCAGCATAATGCTATTCTGAACGTAACTTTTTTATATTGAACTCACCATAGCAGCATAAAAATGAGTGAGTCTTTCTATTATCAAGGGATTGTATCAAGACATTTGACACCGTAATATAGGGGCACACTTTTTGATGCTAGCAGATTATGACGACTATTTCACCGACACGGGTGTCGATGTATGATTTTCTATATCAAGATACCAAGCCATTGGTGTCATTATTAGCAGATGCAGCAGCGCTGTCATTGCCACAAGCGCGTTTGGCAATGGATGCCAGCTTGCAGGCGATTATCAGCGCCCTTCTCGCTTATCAGCAGCGCCATCAAGGACAAGCTCTAAGCAAAAAGCTATTTGGTCGCAGTGCCGTCAAAGAAATGCGCCAGTACAATTCTATGAATTTTGCCACTCTAAATACGACGTTGTACCATCGCCATGATGCCGCCGATGCGATATTCCATGATAATGCACGGGTGAGCAAAGCCAGTGAGTATATTGCAGCACAGATTGACGCGAAGGCGCCACAAGTACAAATCTTGCTTACTACCTTATGCGTCATTGTGCTACGTGAGCTTGCTATTTTGGTTGAGTATAGTCAACTTGATCATGATGAGGTGAATAAATGGTTCGCCTTACAGCCACAATTTTTGTCCAAAGCGCGTTTTGCTACCCCTGTCTCAAATTTAGCTGTTAACGAATCAGCTGATGATAGCGATGAGGCACAAACCACATTGTCGGCAGTAGAAGCGGTAAAAATAGAGTCAGTAGCTAGCGATGAGCGTTACTTATTAATCGCTGAGCAATTGACAGATAACCCGCCAGCTTTTGATCCTTACTGGTATGAGCTGACAGCATTCATACCCGAACAATTTGAGCCAGTAAAAGACGTGCAACTGGCAACTGGCAACTACTTAAAAGCCATTGGACGCTCAGCTGAAAACATTCAACAAGGTAAACACAATGACTTATTGATGTTTGCACCGATGACGGCTATTGGCTTGCCACATCAACGCTGGCTAGTACAACTGGCTAAAATATCAGAGATATATTTGCAGCGTAATCGATTACGCATTACTTCTGAACCTATCAACCCACCAAAGCCGCCGTTGGTTAGCTCAGGATTGCTGAGCAGTAATAGCAACAATGATAATACACCAAGCACTCTTAGCGAAAAGCCGATTGAATACGAGGCATCAGTCCCCCTATGGAAAAATCCCGTCATTCTGCTGATTATTCTCGTGATTGGTGGGCTTGGAATATTGGCAACCATCAAGTATCAAACGCAAAAAGCCAACGGCGTCGTACTTGCTACCAATGAAGTGTTAGCGCAAGACTCTGAAACGGAAGAGCGGAAACAGCAAGATGTGGCTATCGTCATGATGAACGAAGATACCACTGCTGATGATAAAAAATCAAAAGCTGAATAAAACATAGCTGTGTTTAAAATAGTATCGTAGAAATTGCTCAGCAAAAAAAAGAGGCGCTATTTATATAGCACCTCTTTTTTGATCGGTCATTTAACAAAATGATTTAAAAAAGGCCTTTAGTCAAAAATACTTATTTTGACAAATCACGACCACGGCTGGCTTCAATTGCCAAACGTAGACCATTCAGACGAATAAAACCTTCTGCATCTTTTTGATCATAGGCGCCCGCATCATCTTCAAAAGTCGCAATTTTTTCATCAAATAACGAATCATCTGACTTACGACCAACCACGCTCACAGCACCTTTGTATAATTTGACACGTACCGTACCATTAACATATTCTTGTGACTTATCAATCAGCGCCTGTAGCATCATACGCTCAGGGCTGAACCAATAGCCGTTGTAGATAGTCTTAGCATAACGTGGCATTAGCTCATCTTTTAGATGCGCCGCTTCACGGTCAAGTGTCAATGACTCAATACCGCGATGCGCTTTTAACATAATGGTGCCCGCTGGCGTCTCGTAGCAGCCGCGCGACTTCATACCGACGTAACGATTTTCAACGATATCCAAACGTCCAATACCATGCTTGCCACCAATCTCATTAAGCTTAATCATTACTTCATACGGCTTAAGCACTTCACCATCGATGGCAACGATGTCGCCTTTTTCATACTCTAATTCCAGATATTGGGCTTCATCTGGTGCTTCTTCTGGGCTTACTGACCAGCGCCACATATCATCTTCTGCTTCTGCATACGGATCTTCTAAGATACCGCCTTCATAAGAGATATGTAATAAGTTGGCGTCCATTGAGTATGGGGATTTTTTCTTATTGCCCGCATAGTCGATGGCAATATTATGCTCTTTAGCATATTCCATCAAGCTTTCACGGCTCGATAAATCCCACTCACGCCAAGGCGCGATAGTCACGACGTCTGGAGATAAAGCGACGGCACCAAGCTCAAAGCGTACTTGGTCATTGCCTTTACCGGTTGCACCATGGCTGATCGCATCAGCATTATGTTCTTTAGCGATTTCAACCAAACGCTTAGCGATGAGTGGACGCGCGATAGAAGTACCAAGCAGATACTCACCTTCGTAGATGGCATTGGCACGGAACATTGGGAACACGTAATCACGAGCAAATTCTTCGCGCAAGTCTTCAATATGGATATGTTTGATACCCATGGCTTCAGCTTTGGCACGCGCAGGCTCAACTTCTTCACCTTGACCAATATCCGCAGTGAAAGTAATCACTTCTGCATCATAGGTTTCTTGTAGCCATCGAGCGATGATTGAGGTGTCAAGACCCCCTGAATATGCCAATACGATTTTATTAATAGTTTTTGGATCAAGCTGAGCCATGAAACACTCCTAGTATGAGGAATTTAATGATAGGTAAATCGACTATATCACGAGGAAGATAGATTGCTCGCTCAGTGTACATCATATTTACCATTGGCAAAAGTGGCACTGCCGTTAGGCATGAGGTTTTTGCCCAAGTTTAGTTGCCACTAAAGCAATAATTTTCTCGCCAATAATAGATTGAACATGGCATCTTACTTCTACAGATGAATAAATTACCTACCATTTCTGTAGAGATATTATGTATAGATATTCAGCCACATATTTAGTCAGGTAAGCAAATCTGTTATGATAGCCGCACAGCAAGACTCCCTTTTACTCCCAGATATGACGATATAGAGCGCGACGATACTATGACTGATTCAATTAGAGAATTGACCATCCTACAACCCGATGATTGGCACATTCATTTGCGTGACGATAAGGCGCTAGCAACCACAGTCCCTCATGCGGCAGAGAGCTTTAATCGCGTTATCTGTATGCCAAACCTTGTACCACCAGTCAAAAACGTCGACGACGCGCAAGCATATCGCGCGCGTATTATGCAACATTTAGAAATCAGCAATCTGAGCGCTGAGCGTAAAGCATCATTTGACCCGCGCATGACCTTGTATCTCACCGATCATACCACCGCACAAGATATTGAACTGGCGGCAAAGTCTGGCATCGTACAAGCGGTCAAGCTCTATCCTGCTGGCGCCACTACCAACTCTGCTGATGGCGTCACCGACATCAATGCCTGTGTCAATGTCTTTGAAGCGCTTGAAAAATATAATCTACCTTTGCTGCTACATGGAGAAGTCACTCACGACCATGTTGATATTTTTGATCGTGAAAAGCGCTTTTTGGATGAAGTGATGGTACAAATCATCGCAAAGTTCCCAACCATGAAAATTGTGATGGAGCATATCACCACCAGTGATGCGGCTGATTTTGTCTTGTCACAAGGCAATCAAATTGCTGCCACTATTACGCCGCAGCATTTAATGTTTAACCGCAATCACCTATTGCTTGGCGGTATTAAGCCGCACTTCTATTGCTTGCCTATCTTAAAGCGTGAAAGCCATCAAAAAGTATTGCTTGATGTCGCTACCAGCGGCAACCCAAAATTCTTTTTAGGTACTGATTCTGCGCCTCATGCAACCGATAAGAAAGAAGCGGCTTGTGGCTGTGCTGGCTGCTATAGCGCGGCGACTGCACTACCTTTATATGCCACAGCGTTTGATAGTGTTGGTAAAATTGACAGATTAGAAGGGTTTACCAGTCGTTTTGGTGCACAATTTTACGGTTTGCCCGTTAACGAGAGCACTATTACGATTATCAATACGCCGATGCAAATACCAGCAAATTATCCTTATTTTGATGGTAGCTCATTAACTCCACTGATGGCAGGCGAGACATTACCTTGGTCGATCAAAGGATAGTTTTGATACTTTTTAATTAAAACCCTTTTTTATAAAGTAAAATTATCTGTATTTTATCCTATGATAGCAATGCTATCTGTCCATTGAAAAATAGTATGAGTGTCATAGGAAGTTTATTTTTTTATTAAACACAATAGCCCGACTGATAAAAGCGATTTAACCTGATATGACCATTAAAAAAGATACCGCTTTACCCAAAATAGATGTAGCCGTTCCTATAGATTCGACGACAGAAACGCTAGCACCCATGAAACTAAAAGAGCGTTTTCGGAAATTCCTACCAGTAGTAGTGGATGTTGAAACGGCAGGATTTAACGCGCAAACTGATGCCTTGTTAGAGATTGCCTGTATTCCTGTACTACTGAATGAGCAGGGTGTTTTTTATCCTGGTGAGGCATTTAATGCTCATATCGAACCTTTTGAAGGGGCAAATCTTGAGCCAAGTGCCCTCGCCTTTACCGGCATTGACCCCAACAATCCGCTACGTAAAGCCATTGCTGAAGACGAAAAAACGGCGCTACGTCGTATTTTTAAAGGTTTAAAAGAAGTACGCCGTACTGAAGACTGCCGTCAATGTGTGTTAATCGGGCATAATGCACATTTTGATTTAGCATTTTTAAATGCCGCGGTATTACGTACCAATAATAAGAGCCACAATCCTTTCCATAACTTCTCAGTCTTTGATACGGTGACTTTATCAGCACTTGCCTTTGGTCAAACGGTGCTAGCACGCGCCTGTAAAGCTGCAGGACTTGATTTTGATGGTAATGACGCTCATTCTGCACTCTATGACCGCAAAAAACCGCTGAGCTATTTTGTTATATCTTAAATAATTATCCTATGCTCGCTAATGCCATGCACAGCGAGCCTGAAATCACAGAAACTGCGACTGATAATAGCAAATAAATCAGTTATTACAGAGTACTTGTTGCTCGCTACCCATAATAGTGCTATTTGTAAGGTCTGCTAACTTTAACCTTGCAATTTAACAGGACGATTTAATCATTTTCGTACATCTTGCTCAAGCGATGATTAGATCTATAGATGGTTTAAGTTACCTATTGTGCTTTTAGCGTCTGTTATAGACGATCAAAGCTTATTATGAGGGACTTTATGATGGAACCACAGTTTAAATTATGGGCGACGATCATCGGCTATATGCTGCTTGCATTAACGATTAGTACTTGTACTTCGTTGTGGATTCGATATCATTTGAAGCGTAATGACCTGCATCCACGTCGCGCGCTTAAAAAAAGATATTTAATTTTAAAAAGACGTAGAAAAAGGCTTGACAGCAAGCGCAGACCCCATTAAAATACGCACCACTTCAGCATAAAGGTGAAAGCAGCTGAAGCGTTGTACTAGTCCCCATCGTCTAGAGGCCTAGGACACCGCCCTTTCACGGCGGTAACGGGGGTTCGAATCCCCCTGGGGACGCCACTATTTGGCGTCACTTATTAGCAAATACGCTTGTTAAGCGTTAGATAAGACTAATAAGCGTACCACTAAAACCCTATCACAACATACTGTGATAGGGTTTTTTTATGTGGATTAGTTTCTACTTTTCAGCATAAAACATATCTATTACGCCTTGTCCGTGCATCCTAACAACCACTTAATACCTGATTGTAAAAACAAAAAAAGCCAGCAATTTATGCTGACTTCATGAATACATATATAGATATTTAGAAAATCTTATCGGATAAAATCAGCCACAATAGCGCTAACACAATCAATCCACCCAATATGGTTTGGATCAAGAAAAATGCTTGGTGCTGCCCTACTACTTTGCCTAACGTTAACCCTAGCGTGCTGTATTTTATCGGCTGAGAATCAGTATCACCGGTCACTTCTTGCGCTTCATAATAGCCTTGCAGAATATCTAAAAACTGCTGCCATTCGTTTGACTTCCAGCTATCAGGTCTAAAAGGCATAAAGGCTTTTAGCTTAGGCTCATTAACCATCCAACGCTCAAGCGTAATAGAGCGTAATGACCATCCTTCAAAGCGGCGTTCATCAATCGCTGAAAAATCTAATATTTTTAAATCTTTGTGGCGATCGTCTATTAACAAGCGATTTTTAAGGTTGGTCAGTGCTTGCTCAGTACCTTCGACATATTGAAAAAAGTAACCGTTGCCGTAGCAAAGAATACCCGTAATATCATCAATTTTATTCAGCTTATTTGCAACTTCTGCGATATCGTTAAGCGTACTAGAGTTGGATAGACCAGTAGACGTAATATGGCTCAGATATACAAGCTGGCATAGATCTGGCATTACTGGATTTGTAGAATCAATCGTTGGTGACAATCAGCTTCTCCCTATAATTAGGTAAATGTAGCTAAGACAACCATACTCATTTTTAGAAAAAAACATAGAAGCAAGACGTTTCTAAACACAAATCGGCTTGGTATATTATTGATTTTATAAATATTTATATTAATTGTATTAAGTTGGTTACATCATAGGCTGTTTTAGTGATCAAAGCAATATATGTTTATGGCAAATAACAAGTTGTTAATATTAAACAATATTTAGGTAATATTCATATAAAA
>Ga0208032_1001214_pt1 | contig 11390 bp, 11 predicted proteins | sample MalvirAntarct_66_FD_184254 | JGI IMG/M metagenome (GOLD analysis project Ga0208032, IMG submission 184254) | Marine viral communities from the Global Malaspina Expedition - Malaspina viral metaG Antarct_66 (SPAdes) (version 2) | ecosystem: Environmental > Aquatic > Marine > Oceanic | place: West... | reverse complement strand
TCTTTAGGATTGGGCTTTATGAGCTTGAGTTAAGCAAACAAATTAAAAATAAGAGAAATTTATGAGCAATATATTCACAATTAACTGGTCGGATTTACCACCACCGAAGAAATACACTGTATCAGACATAATTAGTAATCTGCCTTTTCGCTACATGGCTTGGATGGAAGGTTCAGAATGGCCTATCTATATGACGTTCATTGACCATATGTCAGAGACCGCACCAAACTACCTAGCAGGTAATCCCGATTTTGCAGGCAGTCGGTTAAATCTAGGCTCGCCTAGTAATTGCTGTAACATGGCTCAAGGCCCAACGGAGGCACACATTGAAACAAATTAATATTGAAGATGGGCTTACACCAGAGCAGCGTAAGACACTGAAGAAGCTTATAGATGTGCTAGAGCAGTTCAGGACATTAGACCCTGACATGCCGACTCAAACTTTACTCTCTTTTCTTTACTGTAAGGTTCTGGAGAATGAAGAGGACTTTGCAACTGTTCGTATGGTTGCCGAAAAGTTACGCACATCTAGCTCAAGTGCTAGTCGTAATATACTAGCTCACACTGAACATAATAGGCAGCTTAAGGGCGGCACTATGTTGGTTGAGACTTTTGAGAATCCACTTAAACGTAACGAAAAAGTTGTACGTTATACCCCCAAGGGTGAGCGTATGCTTGAGTCAATATTGTCCCGACTTTCAGACTAACTATCACCTCTTAAATTAAATAAATTCTTGTAACAAAATACACTATTAATGGTGGTTTTGTTATGCCTGTAAATCCTCAAATAAAGGAAGATCAAATGTCTATTTCAAAACAAAGTGGTGGCACCTATGCTTCGGCATTTATGTCAAAAAGTAACCGATACTACGCAGCACCTTTTGATACTGAGAACTTAGCACGTATCTGGGAACTGTCTGCAAAAGAGCAGATCAAACAAGGCTTCGCAGTAACATATCCCAAGGGCACTATAAGCCCCTCTAAAGCTGCTGACCAAACTTTATCGTTATGGTTGGATAAGACCTATAGGATGTTTTGGGAAGGTACTGCTAGTGCTTCTCAAGCCCGACATAAGATGCTAGAAATCAATAACTATTTTGGTGCTAACACTGACGTTAATGATTTGACAACGATACTTATAGATGAATTTATTCACCATCTAAAAAGGTCTAACAACGCTAACTCAACTATCAATCGCAAGTTAGCTACAATCAGTAAAATGATTAACTACGCAGATGAATGTATCCAATTACGACACAAGCCTAAGATACATCGACAGAAAGAACCAAAGGGACGTATGCGCTTTGTTAGCCCTGAAGAAGAGGCTCAAATTATGCACACACTAGACCAGTGGAGCCAAACTGACCTTAAAGACTCCATCACTGTTCTTCTCGACACTGGGATGCGGAGAAGTGAACTAGGCAGAGTTGAAGAAGTCGATGTTCAAGCAGATGTTATAAATTTGTGGCGTACTAAAAATGAACTAGATCGTTCCATACCCATGACTGCCCGTGTAAAGGAAATAATGGCAAGGCGTACAGCCAATGCTAAATCTGTTTCAACGAGAAGCAACAAGCTTTTCCCACAGAATATGGAGACTTTATCAAAGCATTGGAATAGGGTACGTTATCACCTTGGTTTTGACGATATGGTTTTACATACCTTTCGCCACACTACAGCCAGCAGGTTAATACAGAGAGGAGTGGGTGTAGGTGTAGTAAAAGAGTGGATGGGTCACAAGACTATTTCAGTGACTATGCGCTACGCTCATTTAAGTCCTAAGAACTTGCTTCAGGCTGTTGCAGTTTTAGAGCCATAATGTATAATCACGCCTCTTCTTAGGGAGAGGTTTACCCTCACTGCCTTGGTGATGGAATTGGTATACATAGCAGACTTAAAATCTGCCGACTTATGGTCATGCGGGTTCAAGTCCCGCCCAAGGCACCACTAGGAGATGTTTTATCTCCTGTTCTTTTATATGGTAAATTGCCGTGGTAATTACCAAGATTACAGTCAATACTGAAACGTATTTATTCAGTGTCACCATATAAATCAATAGCTTACACCATCCCCAACTATCACTTACGAGACTTAAAATGTCCTTTCTAGTTACAACTCATGTGTTAAATGCTCCAATACGCCCACCAGCAGTACCTTTCATACGCATAAACACCCTAATTTCACCTTGTCACACATAAGCAGCAGACTTTTTGCTTTTACCACTTAAGCTCTGTACGTGGTAATTCCAGTAGTAAATTTATTTATTAAAACACTTGACTTGCAACGCATGTGATGAAAGCCCATTAGTATCCCGTTATAGCGCACCCCCCCTGTATACCTATAGTAAGGGAGCAGAGGGAGGCGAAGCCTAGCTCCCCATATTAGTACAACTTCAGGAATATAATTATGTATATCCAACATACAAGTTCAGAATTACTTGAAATACAGATTAGGCATGAGCAGGAAATGCTAGATCGTGGTGTCTCTCGTTATCGTAAGAATGTACAAAAGGCTCAAGCTAGCGGTCAGGAGTCCGACACTCAACATGGCTCTTTGTTGATGAAAACAACTATAGACAAACTCATAAATGGTCTGGATGTTTACATCAAAGGTGGACTAGCAGGAAAGGCAGGGAAGCACACTATAGCCGCTAAAATACTATCTACCTTAGACATAGAAGTTTGCTGTTACGTGGCTCTGAAGTCCGTTATAAACAGCCTAACTAACCGTGTAACAATGACCAATGTATGTATCCAAATCGGACAGAATATACATGACCAACATCTGTGTGACGAGTTTAAGTTACACAATAAGTTGTGGTTCAAAAGCACAATGGATTACGTAGCTAAAAGAAAAGCTTCACGTATTCACAGAAAGATGACCCTTCGCAAAGCTGCTGATAAAGCAAACACTTCTTACAACATTTGGACTACTCCAGAGCTTTACCATATTGGTTCTAAGTTAGTCGATTTGATAATCCAGACAACTGGTATGGTGTACGTAGATAAGGTTTATACAGGCAAGAAGAGGACTACACATTATCTATCTGCGACACCTGAGATTCTTGATTGGGTGCGCCAACTAAACAGCCTTAACGAAATCCTCACACCCGAAGCCTTACCCTTTGTTATTCCACCTAAGAATCGTACAACCATCATGTCCGAAGTTATGCACTCGACCATCTGGAAGAAACGCTTACCTCTTATTAAAACCCGCAACCGTCAGCTACTAGAGGAGCTAGACGGAGACCCTGATTTACAGAAAACAATAGACGCTGTGAACATCCTTCAGAACACACCGTTTCGTATCAATAAGCGAATAATTAAGTTGCAACGTATGTGTTGGGAATCGGGTCAGTCTTGGGGTGGTATTCCGTCTTGGAATGATGCCCTTATGCCTGTCTCACCTTTCCCAGATATACCTACGCACACCTTAAATGAGGAGCAGAAGCAAATCTTATTTAAGCACAAGAAAAAGTGTCAGCAGGTGCATGAGAAAAACGCTTCTGCCTTATCTAAAAAGATAGCCTTTGAGCGCAGCCTTATTGTTGCTGAAAGATTTAGTAAGTACAGTGAATTGTTCTTTATATACCAGACGGATTACCGTGGACGTATATATCCAGTGGCCCAGTTTTTAAGCCCTCAAGGGTCGTCAGTAATTAAAGCTCAGATGGTGTTAGCTAACGGCAAGCCCATAGATACTTATGACGAGTTATCTTGGTTATACCATCATGCCGCTAACGCATTTGGCTATGACAAGTTAACTATTAGTGAACGTATTAGGCTTATTGAAGAAATGATGCCAGAGATCATAGCTATTGATTCTGACCCTCTTACTTATACCTCTTGGAAAGACTGTGACGACCCTTGGGGATTCCTTGCAGCTTGCTTTGAGATTGCTGAGTTCCAACGAGTAGGCTATGGGTTTGTGTCACATATAAGTGTAAATTTAGATGCAACCAATTCGGGCCTCCAGATATATTCTGCTATGTTGAGAGATGAAATTGGTGCCAAGGCAACCAATGTGACCCCTAGCAACAGCCCCGCAGACGTATACAAAGACGTAGCTATCATCACAGAAAGTAAGCTTGCAGAAGAAGCCTTACTAGACACAGACGAAGCTGAGTGGGCTAAAGTTTGGCTGGAGATGGGCATAGATCGCAGGCTGTGTAAAAAACCGTGTATGACTCTTGTCTATAGCGCAACTTTGTTTTCTTGTAGGGACTATGTAAGAGATGAACTAAATGAACGCTTTGAGTCAGGCAAGCTGATAAACCCATTCGCAGATAACGAAGATGCTTTTATAAAGGCAACTTTTTACTTGGCTAAAACCATTTGGGCAAGTATTGCGGATTGCGTCATATCGGCACGTCAAGCTATGGATTGGATGCAAAAGATTGCGCGGGATGTGAGCCGAGTTGAGATACCATTAATGTGGCAAACACCAAGCGGCTTTAGAGTTGTTCAAAGCTACCCTGAGATGAAGGAGCTACGAATCCAGACCCACATTGATGGGCAGCTTGTGCGTCCAAGGTTGTCTAACCCTAATTTCCAAAAGGTAGATAAGAAGAAAGCAGCTTCGGGAATCGCCCCTAATTTTCTGCACTCGCTAGATTCCAGTTTCATGGTTCTTACGATACTTTCGTGCGCTGCTGGTGGTTCGGCAGGAGGAAAAGGAATGACAGATTTTTGGATGATTCACGACTCTTTCGGCACCACAGTTAAAGACGCTGCTCTGCTCTCAAAAACACTTAGGGAGGTGTATGTGAAGATGTTTGAAGACAACGATGTGTTAAACCAATTCCGTGATTCTATGCTTCTAGCCATTCCTGAAGTTGCCCATCCACCTAAGAAGGGAACGCTAAATCTTAAGGGCGTTATAAAATCTAAGTATTTTTTCTCTTAAAGGGCTTGACTTGCAACGCATGTGATGAAAGCCCACAAGTATCCCGTTATACACAAGTATACCGAAAAGCAATCCAACGGAGAGGGTGGATGAATGATTTAGAGAAAGCAGTTCAACTAATCACCAATGGTGAACCTATACCACTAGACCTCTTTGCCACCCTGTTAGGGCAAGGCATAGATGTTTCTGAACTTGAACGAAAATACGAAAGGTAACTATAGCATGGCTAACAAAATTATGATGACACCTAAAGGCTCGGCAAATTGGGTTAAGGTTTTTCAACCTGACACAAAATACCAACCAGAAGGGGAATACTCAATGAAGCTTGTTGTACGAGAAGATTTAGCTGAAGACTTATGCGGTCAGTTAGATAGCCTCACAGATGCAATTTATACAAAGTCTTTAAAGGACAACCCAAAGCTTAAGACTAAGCTGACTAAGCGCACCCCTTACGAGCAAGTGCTTGATGACGAGGGTAATGAAACAGGTGAGATTGAATTTAAATTCAAGACCAAGGCCCGTATTACAGCCAAAGACGGTAGCACGTACACCAACAAAGTTGCTGTGTTTGATGCCAAAGCGAAGCCTATTACTGAGCAGTTAAACATTGGTAATGGTTCGATTATGAAAGTTGGCTTTGAGCCTGTCCCTTACATGATGCAGTCCACTAAGGAAGCGTCAGTTTCATTGCGCCTCAAGTCCACCCAACTGATCGACTTAGTTGAGTTTGGTGCTGCAAGTCCATTCGGAGAAGAAGAAGGATATACGTTTGAAGAAAGCTCAAAGCCCACAGAAGTTGCAGAAGAAGTTAGTAGCAGTGACTTCAGCAACGAAGAAGAAGACGAAGACTTCTAAGAAAGAAGTTAAGTATCGAAGCGGCCTTGAACGAAACGTAGCACTCGACTTAAACAAGCGGGGTATTAGCTTTCAGTATGAACATGAGCGTATCCCGTATGTTGTTGAGCGTAAATACCTTCCAGACTTTCAACTTCCTAACGGAATCTACATCGAAGCAAAAGGTTGGTTCAAAGACGAAGACTGCCGCAAGATGAAATTACTTAAGAAGCAGTATCCAGACAAGGAGTTTCGCTTCTTGTTTCAAAACAAAAATACAAAGGTTCAATCTAAAAGGTTCACAAACGCTCAGTGGTGTGAGAAGTACGACTTCAAATACTGCGAAAGCCGTGTGCCTGAGAGTTGGCTTAAGGAAAAACTAAAGTGAAAGTAAGACAACGCACAGACTATATAGTCATTCATTGTGCCCAAACTAAACCGTCAATGGACATAGGTTTTAAAGAAATTGACCAGTGGCATAAGCGCAGAGGTTGGACGGGATGCGGGTACAATTTTATTGTACGGCAGAACGGTATGATTGAAATAGGCCGAGCCTTAGAACAGGTCGGTGCCCACGTAAAGGGCTTCAATCACAATTCTTTGGGAATCTGCTTAGTGGGTGGCATTGATGAAGATGGTGACTTCGATGTTAACTACACTCCTGAACAGTGGGACACCTTAGACTGTCTCGTTGAAACCCTGACTAAAATTTATCCTAATGCTGCTGTGGTCGGTCATAAAGACCTTGACTCACATAAGGCATGCCCAATATTTGAGGTAGCAGCATGGCTAAAACAGACCAAGGAGATTCGTACCTCTTAAGCGGAAAGCTACCCTGCCCTAAGTGTACATCCAGTGATGGATACCATCTGTACTCAAACGGGTGGGGAAAGTGCTTCGCGTGTGACGCAAACGTGCCTTGGGATGTGGCCCTACAATCAACAGAAGAGGCACCTAAAGTGAGTGGATTGATACCTAAAGGGGAACACACTTCCCTAAACAAACGTAAGATCAATGCCGATACCTGTGCCCTATGGGACTACACCAAGGCTGAGTACAACGGCACTACGGTTCAGATAGCAAACTACAAGAACGATAAGGGCACCACCATTGCTCAGAAGGTGCGCTTTCCTAATAAGGACTTTAAGTTCTTAGGTGATACTCAAAACATCCCTCTCTATGGTCAATGGCTTTGGAAAGACGGTGGAAAGATGGTCACGCTCGTAGAAGGAGAAATTGATGCCTTAAGTGCAAGCCAGACCCAAGACAACAAATGGGCCGTGGTGAGCGTCCCCAACGGCTGTCAAGGGGCAGTCAAAGCTGTCAAGAATAACCTTGAGTGGCTTCTTAAGTTTGACACCGTGGTCATTATGTTTGACCAAGATGAAGTCGGGCAGGAAGCCGCCCACAAGGTTGCTGAGTTGCTTCCACCACGTAAAGCTAAGATAGCATCACTACCTCTTAAAGACGCTTCAGAAATGCTTATGGCGGGTCGTAGTAAAGACCTTATCACTGCCATGTGGCAAGCCAAGACTTACACCCCTGCGGGTATCGTAAGTGGTGCTGAGTTACGTAAGCGGCTTGAAGAACGTCCAGAGGTTAAGTGCTACCCGTGGCCTAGCTTTATGCAAGGAATGAATCAAAAGACCTATGGCATACGCCTTGGGGAGCTTGATGTATTCACTTCGGGAAGTGGTATGGGCAAAACTACTCTTATTAAGCAGTTCCAACATCACTTTATGCAGACCACAGACCTTAACCAAGCCCTTATTCACCTAGAGGAACCGCTTGAAGACACTGCTGAAGGACTTATAGGAATACACATAAGCAGACGGCTTAACCTGCCAGATGTGCGTGAGTATGTAGCTGATGAGGATTACTGGAAAGGCTTTGATGAAACATTCGGTGCTGTTGATGCTGACGGTAATAGTCGATTAAATGTCTATGATGCGTTTGGCTCCTTAGACGAGACAGACCTTTATAACAAAGTTAGATACTTCGCAACTGGTTTGGGATGCAAGGTCATTTGGATTGACCACCTCTCAATACTGGTCAGTGACTTAGGTAGTGAAAGTCAAGATGAGCGCAGGGCTATCGACTCTATCATGCACAACCTAAAAATGTTGACGCAAGAGCTTGGGGTCTATATCGGCTTAATCAGCCACTTGAAGAAAGCACCGCAAGGTCGCAGCTTTGAAGAAGGATACGTACCGTCCAGTGACGACTTACGTGGTTCGGGTTCAATCAAGCAGCTATCTAACAATGTCTACGCAATAAGCCGTAACCAGCAAGAGGAGGACGACAGGGCGCGTAATACGTCACTACTCACTGTTCTTAAGTGCCGCTATACAGGCCGAACAGGTAAGGCAGACTACCTATATTTTAATGAAGACACAGGGCGCATGGTCATTGGGCAAGACCCCGATGAAGCTATGGTTGCCAACGGTTCTAACTAATTACTCCAACGAGAGAATAATCACATGACTACATACGTTTTTGATATTGAAACAGACGGCCTATTGGAAGAGGTTTCTAAAATACACTGCATTGTCATGGCTGACATGGGTACACGAAAGCTACAAAAGTTCACCACAGCTTCTAATAATATTGACCAAGGCTTAAAGCTTCTTAGTGAAGCCACCGAGCTTATTGGTCACAACATTATGGAGTACGACTTAGGTGTTATTAAAAAGCTTTATCCATCTTGGCACACATGCGCAGTATTAACAGATACGTTGATATGTAGTCGGTTGATATGGGGCAATATGTATGAGGTAGATGCTACGCACTACAGGAACATACCAATCCATGTAAAAGGTAGGCACTCATTAGAATCTTGGGGACACCGCTTGGGGTTCTATAAAGGAGACTTTGGGGCTACGGCAGATTGGTCTGTGTATACACCTGAGATGCTTAAGTACTGCTCACAAGATGTGTTAGTCAACGTCAAGTTCTATGAGTATGTATTGACTGAGAAGTATAGCGAGGATGCCATACGACTTGAGCATGACATACACAAAATCTGCCTTGAGCAGCAAGCCATAGGTTTTCCTTTTAACGAGGAGAAAGCTGCACTTCTTTATGCAGAACTTGGTGGTCGTAGGGATGAAATCAAACAGTTAATGATTAATACCTTTGAGCCTAACGTCATTGAGCTTAAAACAAAAACCAAAACCATTCCCTTTAACCCTAGTAGCCGACAGCAAATTGCTGACAGGTTACAAAGGCGTGGTTGGGTTCCTACTGAGTTTACTGAATCTGGACAGGTCGTGGTCAACGAGACAACGCTTAAGGCTATTGAAGATTCAATACCTGAAGCTAAGTTGCTGCTTGAGTATCTAATGCTCATCAAACGCCTTGGACAGTTAAGTGAGGGAAATAACGGTTGGCTAAAGCTAAGTAGAAACGGACGTATTCATTACCGCACTAACACCCTTGGGGCAGTGACAGGGAGAGCCACAGCCAGTAAGCCAAACATTCAGCAAGTGCCTAGTGACCGAGCAGAGTACGGCAAAGAGTGCCGTGAGTTGTTTTATGCCCCGAAAGGATGGGAACTTCTTGGCTCCGACCAATCTGGAATCGAGTTGAGATGCTTGGCTCACTACATGGCTGAGTGGGATGACGGAATGTATGGGAAAGTAATTCTCGAAGGTGACATACATACCACCAACCAAAAAGCCGCAGGTTTAGAGACACGCGCCCAAGCAAAGACCTTCATATATGGAGGCATATTGTATGGAGCAGGTGACGCTAAGATTGGTGCTATCGTGGGGGGTACTAAGGCTACGGGTAAACGCCTTAAAGAACAATTCCTAGAAGGGCTACCTGCTCTTAAGAACCTCCAAGAACGTGTCTTAACTTTTGCTGCTAAAGGCAAGCTTAAGGGACTAGATGGTCGGTACATACCAATCCGTTATAAACACGCGAGTCTCAATAGTCTGCTTCAAAGTTGCGGGGCAATCCTAGCAAAACGATGGGTAGTTATCTTTCATTCAATCTGTAAATCCAACGGCTACACACATGGTAAAGACTACCAGCAAGTAGCTTGGGTGCATGACGAAATTCAGGTGTTGGTTAAACAAGGTACAGGAGATGAATTTGGAAAATACGCACAAGACGCAATGCGGCAAACAGGCGAATACTACGACTTCGGAATTAGACTTGATGCCGAATACAACATTGGAAGAAGTTGGGCAGAGACACACTAAGTCGTGTATCGCGTGTGACATAGGTTTGCACGAAGATAATTGGTATCCCTCATTCGTGAAGAAACGCCATTACAAGTGCAAGACTTGCTACGACATTAGACGTTTGGAGAACAAGCTTAAGGCAAAGGGTATGAGCAAGCGTGGCTTGTTAAAGCTTTACAAACTCAAAAGCAGAATGGTTTACGACAAGTTTCCTACAGGCCACATCTATGTTCTTAAAAATCCTGCATGGCCCGATTGGGTCAAGGTAGGTAAGGCCGTAGATGCTTTAGACAGACTTAACAGCTATCAGACTGCAAGCCCTCAACGTGACTACTCAGTGATTCATTTCATCGAAGCACAGAACAGACACGCAGTTGAGAAAGCCGCACACATTAAACTTAATGAAGCATGCACTGGCAGACATAACGAATGGTTCAAGATTCCTAATGACACGGCAATCTCTATCTTAAACAACTTTAGAAATACAGGATAAATAGTATGGATACCAACCGCGTATCTCTAACCATAACCATTGAAGAAGATTGTTCTTCAGTAAAGTTTAAGGGTGAATGTGACGGCACACCATCTGAAGATCAGAATGATGTAGCAGCCGCAATCTATGCAGCAGTCTCAGACATAGCCGCAAACCCTGACACTCTTGAATACTTTTTTGAAATGGCTCAAGAAATGGCTAAAGAAGAATATAAGCCAATACCGCCCTCTCTCAGACTTGTTAACTAAATAAGGAAATTCTCATGGCAGATAAACGCAACACGCTTCTACTTGATGGTGACTTAATTGCTTACCGCATTGCAGCAGCCTTAGAAAAGCCCGTTCATTGGGGTGATGGTTTGTGGACACTACACTGTTATGAAAACGAAGTCTTTGCAGCCTTTGTAAGTAAAGTTGAGTCTATTAAAAAAGAAACTGGGCTAACAGATGTAGTAGTAACTATATCTAGCCCTCGTAACTTCCGTAAAGAAATTAACCCGCTATATAAAGCAAACCGCAAGTCAACAAGAAAGCCTTTATGCCTTGGCCCTCTCTTTGAGTTTATTAAAGAGGAGTTTAACCACGTCATATTAGATCGCTTAGAAGCTGACGACACAATGGGCATCCTTGCTACCCAAGAGCCTGACCGTTATCTAATCGTAAGTGACGATAAAGACATGGTTACGATTCCCGATGCACGAATCTGGAAGGACGGTGCAATCCTGCACATTACTGCTGAAGTAGCTTACGAAAACTTCATAACTCAAGCTTTAAAAGGCGACCCTACAGACGGCTATTACGGATGTAAGGGTATTGGAGAAGTCACTGCACGTAAGATTATAGATAAGCACCGAGGCACCCCTGAGAGTCTTTGGGAAGGTGTACTAAAAGCTTACAAAGGTGACGAAGCAGAAGCACTACTGAACGCACGTATGGCCCGAATACTCACAGCAGAGCTTTGGGACAATG
>Ga0208032_1001213_pt1 | contig 11391 bp, 13 predicted proteins | sample MalvirAntarct_66_FD_184254 | JGI IMG/M metagenome (GOLD analysis project Ga0208032, IMG submission 184254) | Marine viral communities from the Global Malaspina Expedition - Malaspina viral metaG Antarct_66 (SPAdes) (version 2) | ecosystem: Environmental > Aquatic > Marine > Oceanic | place: West... | reverse complement strand
CTTCGACTAAGCAATCCATAGATTCTAGTTTACCGGCAAACCTAAAGAAACCATTATCAGACATCCAGTACGCAGCACCATCAACTTCTACCGCTGCATTCATACCAATCAATCCACAGTTAGTACCAACTTGCTCGAAGGCAAATGTAAATGGAGTACCAACAAATCTCATAGTAAATAAAGACGTATCACTCCAAATGTATATTGCATTTCTACCAAGTGTAGCACCCATGATCCGTGATCCGGAGGCCAGTCTTTGTGTACCGGCACTATTAATTGCTGTTGGTATATAATCTTCTATATTTTCTTGAGATGAAAATCTTATAAACATATCGTCTTGTGTTGACTTATTACCTATTGTTTTTTCTGTACCAAAAAATACTAAGTGTCTATCAGGAGTCGATACTAACATATCACGTGATGCTGTAGGTGCTCCTGGAATAATAACTGCTCTAGTGTCTGTAGCGTTTGCTGCATCGCCGTCCCATTTAAAACATTCACCGTTATGAATTAATGCAATAAGAGTTGTTCCTAAATTGTCCAAGGACCATAGACCTGGATCAGTTACTGAGTCAGTGTTAGCGGCAGGTGATCCCCAACCTGTGAAAGAAGATGTATCGGTAACTGTTACACCGGTATTGTGTGCAGCTCGTGTAGTTCCTCTTGCCGCTCTAGTTATACCTGTAAGTTTGTTTGCTGTAACACCTGTATAAGAAATTTCTTCTGTTCCAATTTGAATAAAGTTAGTACCACTGCTTGGAAAACTAGTTGTACTAGCTACAGTAATTTCTGTAGCTGAACCATTGTTACCGTTAGTATTATCTCCTAACGAACCGTTTAAAGTTGTAGTTAAAATTCCTAAAATATTACCACCCCATAATGATATACCCCAACCAAAAGCTCCTAGTTGTTCTGCCGGTCCTACATGGTAGTATTGAAAAAATTTTATACCTCCAGAAGTAGTAGCACCATTTCCTGTTTCGTTAGACGGCATTGTAATTGTAATTGTTCTAGAAGTAGGTACACTAGTAACCATAAATTTTTTACCATCAAAATCTGTTGCATCAAAATTAGAACCTGCAATTTGTGCAAAATCGCTGAGTAAAATAATGTCGCCTTGTACAAAAGTTTGATCTGTAGGAAACGTTATTGTAACGGTCGGTGATCCATTAGTTGTACTGAATGCATTAGTAAGTGATGTACCTGCTGGATTAACTAAAGGATGAATGTCGTAATATACACCACCAGAATAAATATATAAAATACTATTAGTACCTATAGCTGCAAATTTAATTGAAGCTGTGTTAACAAAATGATGTAAACCTCTAGCGGCTCCAGTAAGTTTTGATTGACCTAATTGATTCCAGCCACCTATCTTCTCTGGAGTACCATATCTAAAACGTACGTTCTCCCCATCAACCCATTGACTTTCGGCTCCAGTATCTGTGACTTGTTTGTTGAATCCTGGTAAAAACCCTAATTTTTGTAGCATAACTTTGCACTATATATTGAGATTTGTTTAAAATCCAGTTGTAATTTTTTTTATTATATTACCATAATTGTAGTTATTAACCATATATTATTTTATAATCTTTAAAATAATAATCTTTTATAGATTTAATTTGTTTTTTTGTAAGTATGACATCTATATCAATATCGTCATAATAACCTTTATCATAAGTTATATTTTCTATATTTGAAAATGTAAAATTGTATTTTTTATGTAACCATTTTATAAAATTCTTACCAAGTCCTTTTTCATAAAACCATATTTCGGTATCAGAACCTATAAAATTTATTTGTGGTACATGCCAGTTAGCTTGTTCAGTTACTATTTTACTATTGACATACCCATTAAAATCTAAAAATATTTCTTTTATTTTTTTATTAAATTTATCCATGTCTTTATTGTAATAACCATAGTAACCTTCTAAAATTGATTTGAATCTATCTACAGGATCTCTAACAACTGTAAAATTTAAAATATTTTTATTATGAATAAAATTCAAAAAATAAGGATATTCTAAATGAGGTACATGTATTTTTTTATTTTTTATTTTATCGTGAAAATCATTTTCAAATTTAAACATGTCACATTTATAATTATTTTTTATAAAAAGTTGGCTTATATATCTACCACCTGTTCTAGGTATATGAATAAACATGTACTTATTATCTATTAACATTTAGTAATGTTAAAAGACATAGATACTCTATTTTCTTTTTTATTTAAATTTGGCTGTACTCCATGACTCAACCAACTAGGAAATAATAGTAAATAATGTTCGATTGATTTAATACTAAAATGAGAACTATTATAGTTAGTGTATTCTTTTATGCAGTCTTTCCAATTTACTTCTATTTGTTGTAAAGCTGGATTAACAAAAAAAATATTTCCTGATTCTTTTGGAACTTTTATATAATATACACCTGAAACAACTGCATCCCCATGACTATGTACTAAATTATAATCTTTGTGACCATTCATATTACACCACATATTACCAATTTGAAATTTACTATAATCTAATGAAAGAATTTTTATATATTCATAGAAATTTTTATCTATTTCTTCAACAATTTGTGAAAAGACTTTTTCTTTTAAAGGTAAATCTTTAGATTGCCAACCAGTGGGGCTGCTAACTGTTCTACCTTTTGATTTTTTTTTTAAATTTAAAAGATAGTTTAATAATTTTTTATTATTAACATCTAACTTTTTTTCATAAATACCTGCTTTAAATATATCAATCATTTTTTTTTAAACCAACTTGGAAGACCTACGTGAGGTCGTGTGTCAAACATATTATTTTTTGCTTTTTGTGTTTTACTATCATTATAATGTAAGAAAACTTGAGCACATTCTTTACCTTTAAATTTTTTTCTCCAATGTTCTAATTCACAGCCTTTGTATATCAACATGTCTCCAGGTTTTAAATCTATTTTAATACCTTTTTTTCCTGTTTCCCCAGAAGGTTCTAAATATATAGGCCAGCTATCTCCACCAAGATTCATAGTGGTAGACCATTCACAACTAAATCTATCTTTGTGTCTTTTTAATTCATCACCTTTTTTATAAATTCTAGCATAAGAATAAGCTGGATATAATTTTAATCCTGTAATCTTTTCCATCTTAGGCTGACATTTTAACATTAAAGTTTCCATGGCAATATCAGAATAACAAGAATAAGTATTTGGCATTTGACCATCGCCGTTTGTTCCTAATAGTTCTTCATAAGGAGAAATGTATCTTTCTTTTAAACAAGTTACATAAACTTGTTTCTTAATTAAAAAATAATTAAATAAAAACAAAGCTAAGTCTTTATCAATTGCTTTTTTAATTACGGTATATTTCATTTTTAAAAATAATTAAAATTAATGTTAACTCTTCTTTTTTCATCAGTACAAAGACTGCTTGAATGTTCTTTACTTGGATCAAAAAAAACTATTCTATTTGCTTTAGGTTTTACTTTTTCTTTACCAAAATAAGTAAACCCGTTGTTATCGTTTAAATAAAAAAGACAACCTTTATGTACAAAAGAATAATCAACATGTGGTTGATTTATTTGTTTCTTGTCAATATTTAAATGTAGATTTGCTTTTATTCTTAAAATACTTTTGCAATTTATTTTTTTTATAATACCTTTTAATAAATAAAAATGACTACTTGAAATACCGGGAGCGTCTGTGACTGTTAAATCTTTAAAAAAATTATGTGTAAAATATAATTTATTATTTGAATCTTGATCATTAGTAATGACATCATTGTAGTACCAAGGAAAATTGTCTCCAAACATGTTTTCTTTTATTTGATTAAAATCATCTGTATCTAAAAAATTATCCACAACTTTAATCATTTTTAAATATTTCTTTTGGCACAGCTTGAATATTAAAATGAATAAATCTAAATGGATCTATGCCCGGATCAACAGTAAATTCATGTTCTAAATAACCTGGAAAAATTACTAGATCACCTGGTGTAGGTCTGTAGTGCATTTTTTCATTTCCATAATCTGCGTTAGATCCTGTCTTTAGTTTTAATTTAGTAGCACGTGCACCTGTTCTTGGTTCATAAAAAACAGGATACGATGTTTCACTACTACACTTTAAAAAATAAAATCCTGATACGTGTTGATTCCAATGTACGTGTGCTGAATGATGACCACCACCTTTTTTAGAAAATTCTTGTACCCAAAACTCATTAAGTATCAATGTATAAGAAGATACATCAAAACCTTGAAAATCTAAAAATTCTGAAGATTTATTACCAATATAATTTCTAAGGTCTAGAAAATTATTGTCAAATGTTAAAGGAGTTGAGTGATGACTAATTCCAAAATCACCATATTTTTTTATATGTTCTTTTGTTTTTGGAATATTTTTAGAAGCCTTAACATATTTATTACTTGCTTTATCTAACGATGTTAAAAATTCTTTTTTATTTTCAACCCAAATAGGTGTTTTAAAAAATTCTTTTTTTATCATATTATTTAAATGGATATCCAAGGTTCCATAGTACCAAAGAATATCTTGTTCCTTTCGTTATTGGTTTAACTCTATGCCATGAATTTGAAGGAAATACAATGATTGATCCTTTAGGCAATATTTCTTTTGCTTGTATTAAATGTTTAGATTCATCTCTTTTATTAGGATTATAATCTCTAAAATCAAATTCTAGTTCTCCTCCTTTATATTCTGATCCATCAGTTAACTGACAAGTAACCGATAGTTTTCTTATTTTTCCGTATCGATATTTAATATTTTTATTATCAAACGGTTTTTCATAACTGTCGATATGCCAATCATAAAATTGATTATTTTTATACTTTGTAAATTGACAAGGTTCAGAAAAATCCCATTCAAAATTCCAACCTGCATTTTTATTAGCTGAGTGTATATAAGGATGTATTTCTTTATAAATCCAAGGTTCATCTAGCCAAACAATTTCAGAATCTCTAATTTCTTTTAAATCTTTAATTTGTTTTTTATTTAACTTTGGTTTATTTAATGATTGTTGATGTCCTGTTTCTGCCCTAATTAATTTTTTTGATAAACCATAGTTTATAATATCATCACAAAATTTAGGAGTTAATGCAGATTTAAAATACCAATAATTAGAGATATTCATATAAAATAGTTTGAATAAAATTTAATGAATCTTCTTTTTGTTTATTTATAATGTTATACATGTTTGAAGATGGAAACATTATAAACATATTGTTTTCTAATTCAATATCCCAACTTCTGCCTTTTCTTCTATTATCATCATAATAAATTCTAACATGACAATCTTTTACTTTTACTCCATAGAGTAAAGTAAAATCTGAAGAGTTACGCAAGTCGACTGGATCTACATCTAACAAAGGCATAGTTATTTCTTCTTTATTATAAAAATCTCCGTAAGTTTTTTTCTGTATTAAAGTAACATCATGTTTTACTTTTATATGATCAGAAATGTAGGTAGATAATTTATGTATAGTTTTAGAAAATTTAAATTTACTTTTATATAATTTAGATTCTAATATATCGCTGGTTAAAACTTTCTCTTCTATTTCAAAACCTTTAGGCATTGAAACATCTCCATAGTATAAAGCTTGCTCAGATAATACTTTCTTTTCCATAATTTCTATAAAGAAATATATATATATTTAATTAAAAAGTAAATACTTAATTATATTGCAGTAGTTAATAAAGTCCAAGTTTGATCAGTTTCATTCCAATCGTAATGGTATTTATTATTTTCATCAGCTTTTTGCTCTGGTGTTAAAACTAATGGTTGTCCAATAGGAGATTCCCATTGTGCTATTGCTATATTTTTTACCCAAGAAGTATATGGTTTAGGGTGCCAAAAAATTTGATTTTCTAAGTCCCATGTATAACCAATGCTCGCATAATTTCCTCTAAATGCTTTTGAATTATCTTCAGATCTGTGTTGATTATGGTGTGTATTAAAAGAAGTTTTAATCCATAAATGTGCCGGCCAATTATTATGTGTTTCTAAATATTGTTGACCTACTGATTCTGTTTCAATTTCATTATCGTTTAATAAATAAATATCTTCTATAGTTAAAACCTGTAACACTTCATTTTCTTCTGATATTTTTGCAAAATGTGCCATATTATGCTTCTACCAATCTATATCTTATAATTACTATTCCAGAACAACCAGATTGTCCTTGACATTTTCCGCCAAACCCACTGTTTGATCTAGGAGACATATGTGGACTAGGTCCAGAACGACCACCGCAAGAATAATATCTTGGTGATCCATCAATACTATTAATAACTCCAGTAATATTATCTCTAGGATTACCACCTGCTGCTCCAGCACCACCACCTTGTGTACCTTCAGGAGTTCCACTTTGACCATTATTTCCTTGTGGAGGACTTACAGGTGGAGTATTTCCCGTTCCACCACTACCACCACTAGGACCGCCAGCACCACCTCCAGAACCTCCGGGTCCTCCAGGAGCAGAACCAGGAGTTGATCCTCCATAGCCTCCTCCAGCTGCCGTTAAATTTATAGCGTCTGAACTACTACCACTACTTGCGGGAGCATATGGACCTACTGGTCTTACTGGACCACCTCCTCCTGCTGCTCCTACTGAAATTGGATAGCTTGTTACAGATACAGCTGCAGCGGGTGCTTGAAGTGGACTTGGTCCACATCCAGCAGCTCTATAACCACCTGCTCCACCTGCTCCACCATATCCATATCCCATACCGCCACCGCCAGCGACTATTAAATACTCTACTACCATAGCATCAGGACTTCCTGCTTCTGTTACTTGAAATGTTCCTGGACTTGTAAATTTATGGACTTTATAATCTCCGACTGTACTTACTGTACCACCTGTTGCTACTAAAGGTGCAAAAGCCGCACCTCCTCCAGCACCAAATCCTAAAACTTGATAACCAAAAGATTTACCTCTTCTGTTTTTAATATTTTTTGTGTTCTTACTTGAAGTAAGTTTATTTTTAATGTCTCTCATATCTAAATTTCTTATGCGTCGTTAGCTGCATCAGTAGTGTAGAATATTCTGACACCAAGAAGTCTACAATCACCAGTAAAAGTATCTCCACCATCATCAGCGTTTCTTTTTACTTGAAAATAAGTTTGTTCGCCTGCTGCTGGAGAACCTGCAATTGTAACTGCAGCACTCACAGCTGAAATTTGTTGATCTTCAACTGTTCCAATACCAGCATCTGTTACTTGTATCCCTGTTCCAAAAGCAACATCGATAGTATCACTATCCCCACATGCAACACCCATTAATTGAAAGTATACATTACCTGTATTAGTATTACTTGGAGTCCAATAAAATTGGTAAGTTATTGTACCTTCATTCCATGATTTAGGAAAAGCTACTGAAAATTGTGCAAATTCATCTGTACCTGCATCAAAATCTAATACTTTCATATCAGGTCTTCCTGCTGTTGTTTCAACTTGTTCGGGTGATGCACCAGCTGTTGTTGATGCATACATTGCTGAAGCTGGAACCCACATAGTTTCTAATCCAGCTGTTTTAACTAATCCAGTTGTAGATGTTAATGTTCCAGCTACTGTTACATTACCAGAACTATCTCCAGAAATCCAAGTTGTTCTAGTTGAACCATCATAACCTGCTATTTTTAATTGTCTGTCACCAGTTGCACTAGCGGCATCTGTCATTCCTATGATTACGTTACCGTCACCACTTGTTATGTTTTTACCTGCTTGATTTCCAAGTCCAACATTATTAGTTCCAGCGTTATTAAGTAATGCTTGATAACCTAAAGACGTACTTCCTGCTGGATTACCAGTTCTATTTGCATCATTTCCAATTATGGTATTTGAACCACCACTTGTTAGTGAACTTCCACTTCTGTAACCCACTGCTGTGTTATCATCTCCATTTTGGACAGCAACTAAAGAGCTAATTCCAACACCAACATTTCTGTTAGCATCATTCAAAGTTCCTGTTGTTGCATGACCAACTAATAAACTGTTTCCAAAATTAGTTCCTTCAATTTTACCCGGTACTAACTCTGCAGTTACATTGGGTAATGTGGATACTGCTGAACTACCTACTGAGTGAGGCTGTGCTTTTAATTGTTGACCATGTGAATTATTTTCACAGTTTAATTGAATAGTACCTACGTTAGTATTACCTCTAACAGTTATGTGACCTGTACCTTTTGCTAATAAATCTAAATCAACATTAGTTTCACCTGTTGCTGACAATCTTGGACCATTACCCGATGCTGCATTAGCAAGTGTAAATTCATTTACCGCTGAAGCTGTAGCTGTTAAAAGTAATAATTCATTTCCTCCAGTATCTGCAATTTTTGTTCCAATTACAGGACTAGTTAAAGTTTTGTTTGTTAAAGTCTGTGTGCCAGTAAGAGTTACATCTCCGTCCGCTCCTAGAGGAACTTCAATAACACCTGTGTTAGTTGCAACACCATCAAGATATACAACTTTATATCCTTTGTCTGTTGCTGAAAAAGTAACCGTAGCTCCTGAACCAGATGCAGCTTTTAATTGTACTGTGTATGCACCCGATGTACTGTTTTTTATAAAATAAAAAGTTTCTGCAAGAAGAGGAAATGTTACAATTTTGTTTCCTGTAATAGCTTGTGGTGATACTGCACCAAGAATAATAACTCTGTTTTGAGCAGCACCTGTTAAAGCACCGTCTGCGATTGCTAAAGCTGTTGTATTAGCTCCTGCACCTGCAGCGTTTAAAGTTTGAATTTTAAATCCACCAAGCAATTGTTCTGCAAGACTTAAGTTAGCGTTTGTTTTTGTTCCCCAAGTACCAGCGTTTTCGCCGGTTGCCATTAGCTCTAAGCCAAGATCAGTAAAAGTTGATGCCATAATTTTATTCTCCTATTAGATTGTTAATTTATATTACTTATACGTGTAAAGTCAAACATTAGTTTGCTACTTTCCTTGTGTAACCAGTACTATCTTTAGGTACTAATCTATTAAAATATCTTAAAGGAATAGTATCATTTAATTCTGTAGTTGCCTGTACTCCTGTTAATCCCATTACGTCTGAAGGTGAAATTGCACCTACAGCAGAAGTTGATTGTAATCCTGTTAATGGTACTCCTATAGCAGGAATAATAGACCCTACTGAAGCAGTTGCTGCTACTCCGGTCGGGAATACTGCTAATCCAAGGCCAAGTGAACCTACTGCAGATGTAGTTGATAACCCAGTTAATGGAATTATTTCTTGTAGACCTGCCGCAACAGCACCTACTGCAGAGGTTGTTGAAAGTCCTGTTAAAGTTAATGAAGCATTTGTTTGCGGAGATAGTAAACCTGATCGAGATAATAGTAATCCTTGTCCAACTAATCCTACTGTTTGTGCATCCAATGCAATTGCACCTACTGCAGATGTAGCCGATACTCCGGTTAAAATATGTGCTTCATTAATATTAATAGACCCAACTGATGATGTTGTTGAAAGTCCTGTTAATGGAATAAAGTTTTCTACAGTAGTTGAAAGTGAACCTACTGCAGAAGTTGCGCCAACTCCTGCTGGTGTTAAATTACTTCCAGCAAAAATAATTAAACTATTGAGAGTAGTTGAAAGTGCTTGTCCTGTTAAAGTTACTGCAAGATCTGATTCAACAGAAAGTGAACCTACTGCAGATGTAGTTGATAAACCTGTTAATATATGTGTTGAATTAATATTAATTGCACCAACGGAAGAGGATGTTGAAAGTCCTGTTAAAGTTAATGTAAGATCTGATCTTGCAACAGGTGAACCTAATGTTGAAGTTGTTGAAAGTCCTGTTAATGAAATTATTTCTTCTACAGCAGGTGAAAGTGCACCGATAGAAGATGTTGTTGATAAACCTGTTAGTGATACGTCAAGAGAGGATTCTCCCCAGTTTTCAAAACCCCATGTATCAGAACCCCAACCTTGACCTGTTTCTACTGTAAGTGAACCAGTAGCTGATGTTGTTGAAAGTCCAGTAAGACTTACGTCAACGTCTGATTGAGTACCGTAAGTATTCTGTCCCCAGGTTGTACCGGATTGATTCCAAGTATTAGCCATAAGGAGTAACTCCTTATGCTATTCTAAGTATAGCGTTTGATGCGTCTGCGGCTGGAAATTCTATTGTGAAAGTTCCACTTGTTACAGTTTTATCTCCACCGAAATCTATTGCACAAACTGATGGATCATTCGATGCAGTATCATTAAAAATTAAACAACCTCTAGCTGTGAATGAAGCTGATGTAAATGATATGTTTGAAAAATCACAACACGCTGTATCACCAGATAAAGCCGGTGTTACATTTGTTAACGCTGCACCTTTAGTAGTGTAACCATTACCATTAGCTACTTCGTTAGATGTAGTATACGCAGTTGTTGTTTTATTTAGTGTCGCTGAACTTGTGTACAATGCTAGTCTAAAAGTATTTCCGCCATTTGTAAAATTGTGTATCGCTCTTAAAACTTCTGTTTTGAAAGTGTTACATACTGCTGATGTTATTGCCATAATTTTTTATCTCCTAATTATTGAGGCGGTGACTCGATTGGAATTCTTAATGTACCATCCGTGTAATCGTCTCTTCTTCTTCTTCCAATTTGCATCGCTGCAAACTTTTGTAGTTCCTGTGTATACTTTTGCGTGTACAATGTCAACATATCTTGTGGACCTTTTAAAAATCCATAAGCTTCAACAAGACAAGCATATAGCAATCCTTGAGGAAAATAGTTACTTAAATATGTACTAGAAGTACCATCGTTTCCTGAACCAAGACCCACGGGCATTGCATTATAATGTATAATATATTGAAAATTAGCACTTGGTGTAGGAGCTAAATAAATCGCACCTGAAGTAGCTGTTGTTGCACCTGTTGTTGCACCACCAAACATTGAATAATATTTAGGAAATCCAGTAACATCTTGATCCGTTTCTCCTCCTGCTTTTCCTGTTAAATTACCGCTATACTCTGACATAAAAGTTTGATCACGTCTCTCTAACCATTGACCTTGACCATTAGTATTTGCAGTTGAATTAAATACTTCTATACCTCTTACAAACAAAGCTGAAATAGGCATTGTAATAGTATTAAAGTCTGTTGCAAATTGTCCTTGATCTTGAAATCTATCTGAGTCCATAGGACAATCTAAATTAATTCTATGTTGCGCAGCCATAATAAAACCATCTAAAATAGTTTCTGTAAATACGTTACTACCAACCTCAGTGTAATCTTTGATTGCTTGAACTAATGTTGCATATGTATAACCTGATAATCCTGCCATGGTTAAGCTCTATCATTTAATGGGCCGTATGTACACTGTAAACCACCACCTACAATAAGTCCATCACCTACTCCCCATTGTGTAGGCACAACTAAAGCTAGAAAACTATTTGTTTCAGTAATTGTTG
>Ga0208032_1001211_pt1 | contig 11397 bp, 8 predicted proteins | sample MalvirAntarct_66_FD_184254 | JGI IMG/M metagenome (GOLD analysis project Ga0208032, IMG submission 184254) | Marine viral communities from the Global Malaspina Expedition - Malaspina viral metaG Antarct_66 (SPAdes) (version 2) | ecosystem: Environmental > Aquatic > Marine > Oceanic | place: West... | reverse complement strand
TAGGGAGTGGATCGAGGATTATTTCTGCCAGCTTGCAGCGTATGCCTTAGCGCACGACATCATCCACGGGACCAACATAGACAATGCTGTGATCTTGATGGCCGTCAGGTCAGACGGCTCGACTGCCGAGTTCTCGACAGCAGGCCGAGAGTTTCAAGGCTACAAGGATATGTGGATGAGGCGGGTTGACGACTACCACTCAAACCATGTCCATCGGGAATAGCCGAGCCATCATCTCACTGCTTTCGCTTGGCCCTTGGGCCACGGCGCTAGGTGGAGGAGCCATAGCAGGAGTGGCAGCTACATCATTTGCCGGCTCACCTAAACCAGGGACACCCCTAGTTGCCACCGCAACGGGCGGAAGCCTGCGAAGCATTTGCTGAGACGCGGTCATAGCGTTTCCTGGAGGTGCAGGAAGTAAGCCTTCACTAGGGGCGATGTCATTTAGCATTTTGGCAGAGACGGATGCCTGCTCATCTACCGGAACGGCGCTGTTCTCAGTGACAGCTTCAGTTATGATCTCGCTGGTCGCTGCCTTCACATATTGTTCAAGTATCTTTACTGTAGCTTCTTTAGTTAAGCCTACCACTTTCCCAAATATTATTCCCTTTGGACTGTTAGCCCATCTCCTTACACTTTCAGGGCTGTACCGGCCTCTGATCATAGCCGCAAAGTCATCACTTACTATAAGGTCTATGGCCGCTTTTATTCGTGGACCTGCGTCCTCTGCTGTGGGGTTTCTGGCTGCAGCTTGGCGTGTCCCTGTCCTAACTGCTTGCGCCAATGCGCCCATAGCAGGCGGCCCGCCAGCCGACTGGACAACGCCCTCAAGAACAGCTCCCTTGCCTAAAGTTTTAGCTCCCTCAACAATAGCTGCAGTTAGTTTCTCTGCCCTGATAGCAGCGATTGCTTCTTTTTGTAGTGTTGCTCCGCCAACGGGTTTTTCTTTTAAGGCGTTGGAGATTGATCTAGACACTAGGTATATGTTTTCAAAAGTTTGAAACTGATCTTCGGTCAGGGTGTCTTTTACGAGCTTAAACGACTCTCCTTGAGAACGAAGACCGTCCCACCAGTCAGCATACGAGGTAAAGGTTAACTTCCCTTCCTTGTTCTGCTTACCCAAAAACATGTTTAAACCGTTAAGTAACGTGTACTGCCTGTCTTCAGCAGGGACCGCTTGTAAAAACTCATTGAACCCTTTTGCGTCACCCCCACGAAGAATGCCCATTTTTGTTCTAACTATAGGAGCAAAATACTTATCTAATTTTTTACCAAATATAGACTGGAGATCATCTTGCATACCAAAGCCAAAGCGAGACGTTGCTCTAGCCATATCAAAATTTTCAAGTATTGACGAGGTCTTAAACGAATCATCTCGATTTAAAGAGAACGCTGCGTCTAGAAGAGTCCTTTCCTCTTCCAAGACATTTCCGTAAAGGTCACTAAGTAAGCGTTCATTAGAATTTGGAAATAAGTGTGGAGATTGCATGGCCGAGGTTAAGTCACGGCGAAATGTTTCAAGCATTTGCAGATTAGGCAGCACTAGCCCGCCTGTTGGTTCTAACTTAACTTTCTGCTTGCCTTTACTGTCGTATATGGGCTGGCCTTTGTTCTCACCTTTTTTATAAAACTGAGGTATTTCCCGCATCTCTTCTTTAGGTTTAAATGTGTTTATAAACCTTAATTCAAAAGGGTCTATCTGAGTCGTAATCCCGTTTTCTCGTGCAAGTTTTGCCTCTAGGTTAGTTAAAAGACTGTCTGGGTTATACTCAGTAACCGCTAGGTTAGGCTCCATTCTTTTGTTAGCACCTGACCCGACTTCTATAAATCCGTTTTCATCACCTATTGCAGTTCTAAACTTTGACCAAAGTTCGTCAGCGCCTTCTTTTATATTAGTAAGCTGATCCGTAGCATTGGTAAGCACTTGATTGGAAAATACGTTTTTGTCTGCTTCAGCACCCAAATCAAGAACTGCTTGGGTTGCTCTTTCGACTACTTCCTTTAGTGCGTCTTCTTCCCCTGCCGTAGCACCTATCCCTCTTATACCTTTAAGAGTTTGAAGTACCTGTATGAATTCAACGCTTGTGCTTACGTGATCCGGTTGAAGGAAGTCGCCTATGCCTAGTTGCTCTGCTGCGCCGATAACCGCCTCATTTGGCTGAGAGTAATCAGCCAAACGTAGTTGAGCATCGACACTTCCATCCGCTGCTTCCCTAAAAAGATCTCCTAATTGCACGTCACTAAGGGCGGGGACAGTTACTGTGTTTGCTGGAGGGTTGTATTTATTAAACGTCCGAGAAAAAGCATCTCTCGCAGGTTGGATAACATTGGAGACTATTTTACCTAGAACAGGTCCTGCCGCCTTTGCGGCAATGTCCATACCCGGTGGGGTAATAGCGTCAATAAGTACATCGGCTTCATTTAGTTCACCACCCATACTTTCTTGGATTTTTTGGTAGCCGTAGGAAGTAAGGCCGTAAACACCAAGTCCTACAAGAGCAGGTATGGTAATGCCCGCTGTGGCCGTTGCGACAGCCCCCGTAGCTACTGCAGCAGGGACTGTAATAAGTGCTTGTGTAGCTAATCTTTGAGCGTCTTCAAACTCAAAACCAGGTTTAATCGCATAAGTTTTACCATCGACACCTGATTTCAGCAGGAAGTTACCTTTTATGTCTTGAGTGACCTCTACGTCTGGGTATTGAGCGCTTATTATGGCTGCCATTTCTTCAGGGGCAGCTTGAGCAATCATGGCATTACCAAATACAGATTTTCCAACTCCACCTGCAGCGTCTGTTGCGCCTAGTCCTTCAACTACTTCAGGCATATCCGTGTAATTAAAAGCGCTTTCCGTTGCCCCTGTTTCTCTTGCTGTCCCTGTAAGGCTCTCCCGCATTTTTCCAAAAAAACCCATGCCTTCAGTGGGATTTATTTGTTGTATATCAGTGGGTATTGTCCACGCAGGCAGTGGATTATTTTCGTCCATCATTGCTACTTCGTTATATCTTTGTCGCACTGCGCTATAGGGTTCTCCGCCTGTAGCGATGTTTTCAGGTGCGCTTAACCAATCGGTTAAGAAATCAATGTCATCTACTGGACTAAGATCGTCATTTTCGATTGCTTCGGCCATTAGTTCTAATCCTATTCCGGCTCTGCTCTTTTAAAAGCGTTTAAGATGTCTGCAACAGTTTCTGTGTTCCTTGCAGAGACCATACCCTCTGTAGTAGGAATCTCAACTCTTGCTTTAGTAGAACGACCCTGAAGCTCGTTGAAGAAGTAATCATAATTACCTGCCTCAAGTCCCTTATTAAAGTGATTAGCAGCTTTTATTTCCTGCCTTCTTCGCATTAATGTCATCTCTAGCAATGTTGCTTTATTCAAGGTTATCCTGCCTGCTAAGACATCCCTCAAGAAATCTCTTTCTGCAGGTGTATCCAGTCCCCTAGCACCTATGCCTAACGCGGTAATTGCACCAAATACCGATTGTCCTAGTGCCGCATTAACAAGTTGAACATCGGTGAGGTTATTAATGTCCTCGTTGGAAGCTATACCTAGAAGTTGCTTGGTTCTGGTATACTGTTGTTTAATATTTGCCCCTAATCCTGTGGCTTTTTCATCAAGAGCGGCTATCCTTTTGTATGTATCGTCTATAGTCTGAATGTTTGACGCGGATTTTTGAGCCTCTAGATACTCAGCCATTTGTATTTTATTCCACTCTATATTCAACAGGCTTTGTTCAGCAGGGTTAGATATGAGCGCCGCATTTTTACCTAGCCTCTTTAACTGCCCTCTATCGCTTACTTGCCACGGCCCAGTGCTAAAATCTGCTTCACTCATTCTGTAAAGACCAGCAGGGGCTGTAGCTTCGTCTTTGGTTAAAGTTTTCCAATTGTCTTTATCTGATCCTTTGCCTTCTAGTTTTGCCAACTCAATAGCTGCATCCATCTGCCTATCAGCTAGTGCCTCGTTAGATGCTTGGGCCGCTGCGATCTGCGCTTTGGTTCCTTGAAAGGCCATCATGTCAAGCGCCCCCTGCTCCTTGTTCATCTCAGCGGCTATACCTCCAATATCACTAGATAAGGGGCCTAGAACCTGACTAAGTCGAGCAGCGGTAGAGCCCTGCATAGGTCCGTTTGCGCCCACATTTCCCGCAAACTTGAAACCTGCTTCACCCAGTTTAAATAGCGCTTCAGCTTGACGATCTTCTTTACTTGTACCTAGCCCTAAGCTTTTTAACAGAGCCTGCTCATTAAGCATCGTTTCTTTTAGGTCAGGAGCAGCGGAACCCTCTTGGCCTAATAACTCAGTAAGGTAGCTAGAATACGAAGAGTTACTGGCATCTCGTCTTGCAGCGTTGTCTAAAATTTCTTGAAGCGAGGCCGCATCAGAAGCAGCGGTGTTGGCAACTACTTCATCCGTGACTACTTCCTCTCCCATTCTTTGACGAACCTCGTACTCTTCCTGCTCCCTGATTGCATCCTCAATGCTACTAACACCTATTGGCGTAGAGCCCACTTGGAAATACTGAACTACACCGCCTTGGTTATAATTCTGGACCATGCCGCCATCTACCATGTAGCGGACTCTTCTTTGTGCTTCTTGGACTACGTCAGACGGGTACGCCGAAAAAGCGTCATTTGCAGGAGTCACGCCCATCGCGCCGGACCCTTGATTAAAATTTTGGACTGGCCCGCCTCTGTACATACCAGGCACTATAGTCTCGTCAACACTGATTGACTCGATACCCATTGGCGGTGGAGCCATTCCCTGCGGTGGCATTCCCATCATCTCAGGAGGCATTCCCTGCGGAGGCATTCCCTGCGGAGGCATTCCCATCATTTCTGGGGGCATCGGAGGAGCCATCGGAGGAGCCATCGGCATAGGAGGCGCAGCTTCCTGTTGCGCTAACACCGGCTGTAATAAAGCCAAGACACCTTCGGGTGTCTCTTCTGCTTCTCGCATACCTACTAAATCAGCAAGCTCCTCGCGCCGAGCATCGACGGAGCGCATGTTGCCGCGAAGGTTGTTCATCAGGATCTCAGGTGAATCTGGCGTGCGGCCCATCAGCTTTGCTGTATCAGCCTCGTCGCCTCCCTTGTTGTTTTCCAAGTCTTCAGCGTCAATCTCACTGATCAGCTCTTCCAGCTCATCCATGAAACCGCTCATAATGCCGACGTTTTCTATCTCATCGTCATCGACCATTTGGATTACTTCTTCTTTCATTTTATCCACCTTAAAATAATCCTGCTTTGGCCGCGCCTGCTGCCGTGCTCAAAGCACCTACGCCCAAGCCAACCGCAGTCTGTAGCGGACTGGCGCTAGGAGCACTTTGAGAAGTGAGCGACATCTGCGTAGTAGGGGCTCCTCTGTATATGTCAGAAACAAATCCAAGTTGCTGATAAGGAGCCATCGCTTCTTGGAGTTGATTTGAGCGGATCGCATCCAGTTGAGTCTGCTCAACCTGCCGCTCCAATCCACCTAGGCCGGAAAGCAGACCTGTGTCTGCTGCGCCAAGCTGCTGTGTAGTTTGGCCTAATGAGCCGTATTGCGTACCGAGGTTGCCCATCTGGCCGCCCAACGCACCAAGCGCCTGACCTTTACTGATGTCTACGCCGGCCTGTTGTGCGGTTAAACCGCCGATCCCTTGTCCGAGATTCGAGAACTGCATACCAGCTTGTCCTAACGCCTGACCACCTGCTAACTGTCGGCCCTGCTGCTGCTCAAAACCTGTCATTGCTGCAGCTTGAGCCTGTTGATAGTTATTGGCGTAGTCCTGCATGATCTTCTGCTGCATTAAATCCTGCACGCCTCGGTCAAACTCTGCACGCTGAACACCTTCCCTTGTGCCGCCGAAAGCGCCTGCGCTCACTGCTTGAGCTGCGTTGCCCTGCCTAGTGATGTCAGCCTGACGGTTCATCTCTTTGAGACCACCTTGGGTGACCTGCTTTTGGTATGGATTAAAATAATTCTCGGCCATCGTTGGGTCGTAAGCCTGCGCCGACCCTAATATCCCGCCAATACCTTGTCCAATAACCGGGACCGCTCTGCCGAGCATGTCTTGAGCAGACTGGTACTGGTCCGTTGTCTGCACTGCACCTGCGGCCAAAGCGCCGCGTTGAGTCAGGTCCATGCCTTGGCTAACGCCTTGAGAAGCGGCTTGGATATACGGCTCAAACGAACCAATACCTTGCTTGGCAAAGTCTATCGCCTGTAGCTCAGTGCCGGACAGTCCTGCGGCCTCTACAAAAGGCAGCTCCATCGGCGCTTTGTAGAGTTTCGCTGCTTGATCCATAAGCGCTAAACGTCGAGCTTCAATCTCTGGCGCTTCACGCCCTACTGAGGTCTGGTAAGTGGTGTCAACCATTATGCTGTCCCTTCCAATTTCTTCATTAGCGCATACATTTTCTTAGCGCCCTTGCGCCGTGATCCTTGGCCCATGTTCCGTACTGCTTTAGCCGTGAAGACAAACTCGCCGTCACTTAGCATTGCTGGCACGTCATCGCTTGTGCCTGTACCGGGACCATCAATAGGTCCGTTCATGCGTGGAAATCCTTGAGCTACGCCAGACGGGCCACTGCCTTGAGCGGCGTTGTAAGTCGGAGGCACGTAAGGGGCCGGAGTGTAAGTTGTGTAGCCAGATGAGCCCATCGGCTTGACCCCGCCGAAGTTTAAGGCATAGCGCTCTGGGTATTGATCCAAGAGACGCTGACCGGGAGCATCCATAAAGCCCCCAAAGCCATCCGGCATCTGAGGCTCTTCCGTGTCGAAACCACCTGCAAGGCCCATGACTCCAACGCCTGCAGCGGCGAGAGGAACATAGTTCATCAAAGAACCTTTTGCAGCTTGTGTCACTAATTCATTAACCGCCGGAGCAGCCGAATTATTGGCTATGGCACTGTTAAGACTCTCTACATTACCGCCATAATATTTATCAGCGATGCTTTGCATCTTAGCCGCTTCAGATGATGCTTGAATACGGCCCGGCATAATCTTATCCAGTCCCCGCTCAAACAAGCTTGTAGGCTCTACCGTGTTCATTGGAACGCCTATCGGGTCCGTAACATTAGGACCCGGAATACCCGCAGACTCAATGATAGGAACATTGCTTGAAGCAAGCGACGGTGTTCCCGCTGCGCCTGTCCCTGCATCCGCGACTCTAAAAGAGGATTCCACAGGCAGGCTTGCTACCCCAGCGTCTGCAGCGGGGAGATAGCCTTGAGAAGTAGCGTCTATCGCAGCTTGTCGGGATGCTGCCGTAGACAGTGCCTCTGGTGTTAAAGGCACAGTAGGCGTTTTTAAAGTTGCCGCCATGTCTGCCACATTAAAAGGGTCCCCGCCCACTGGACCTGTGACCGATGCTCCAAGATCGACAGGTGCAGTGGCTAAAGTACTCGCATCTGCGCCGGAGGCTAGTTTGTCTCCTCCTGTAATTGAAGGGCCGCCGAGGGCAGTGCTCACGCCTTGGACCGCACCTGCCGTAATTCCGCCAATAGCTCCTGCTTTTAAAGAATCCTTCAGGCTTCCGCCTGCAGCTAGAGAGCTCCCTGTCCCTGCGACAAATCCTGATACAGCGGCTACGGCGATGGGGTTTGTTATACCCAGAGCTGTGGCCGCCATAGGTCCGGCGATCATAAACAGGGCCGTGCTGATAACAATCTTACCGACTGTAGATCGTGCAAACTTCTTAACTGCTCGGCCTATCTTAGAAAAGACCTTCTTGAGGGAAAAGAACTCTGGAAGACCTGTTCTGGGATTAATCGTGCCAGCGCCGCCCTTGGCTTTGAGCATACGCATCTCAGCGGGTGTAACGTGGGCAAGCATCGTGTCGCCGTTACGACCAAGACTCGCTATACCACCTCGTGCAAATCCCTGTGGTGCTCTGGCTGGCCCATCGCCAGTAGCTCGTATTTCATCCAACGCCATGTTTAACGCGCCAAAGAACTCTGGATCAAAGGTCTCAGGTAACAGCTCTTCTGACATATCTTGTGTTAAATAGTGGGCTCGAATCTCAGCATAGCGTTCCGGCGAGGCTAGGATTTCATCAACCATGCCGTCGAGGGCATCGAGCACTTCAGGAGGTAGGTCTAGGTCTCGCAGCTCTGATTTGAATTCTGCCACGGCCATAGGGTCGGCTTCTGCCGCCGTAGCCAGTAGAGTTTCGTTAAGTTCAGACGGAGAGACTTCCTGTCTTATCTGCTCAAAAGCAGCGAAGTCTTCCATTGTGGGGGCGGGTGCAGCACCCGGCATCGCGTCAGCCATGTTTCAGTCCTTAATTGGGTTGGGACCACACAGGGTCGCGTGCCAGAAGGCACGAAATTACCGCCAAGTATGGCGTTTATATTAGTTCCTGTCTACTTCGAGATAGGAGAGGTAAAACGTAACATTTGCTTGTGTTGACGTAACTTTTAACACGTTAGCTTCTTCCAAAATACACGGTATGCCATTGAACACATCAATCGTCGCATCTGCTGCCAAAGCCTGTGCTTTGTATAAATAGTGGGCAACTGCGCTTCCCGAATCATTCTGGACAACCGTTATGTCAGCCGAAGAAGCATTGGCATTAGTCACGCGAAGCGAACGCATCATCGCAGAGTTAGCTGCAGGGACGGTGTATATGACCGTCTCCGTCGAGGCGTTTGGGACAATAGTTTTTCTGAGATACTTGTCGGCCATTACCTACCCCTCGTACCATATTCTTTTATTGGCGTTCTGCTGCGTAACAATCGGCGTGTAAGACGCATTTAATTGCAACACAATTTGCTCCAAAGAGCGCACAAGCTGATCGAATTGCTGCGGAGAATACTCACCAGCAGCGGCATTAGGTAAACGCACATTGGTGATCTTGCTCATCTTAATCCATCCGGTTGTATGTCTACTCGCAGTGTGCCATATCTCCACCAAGCGCCTACGTCCGTGCTTGTGATCTTGATAGCAATCTGCCTACCGCGGGCACGAGTATCCACTTTCTCTGTAGTCGGTGTGATGACGTAAGGGTCCAAAGAACTTGGATTAGCCGTCGCTTGCGGGTATGGCCGCAGCAAAAGATTGACCGTCAAATTTTCACGTTGGTCTTTGAAATCGGGTATGAATCGCTTCATATAGAGCATGTCGTCGCCGTCGCCGATATCAAAATAGCCCGACTCGATGACCGCTGACACTGCAGTGCCATCCGCCTGGTTGTAGCCATCTTCTTGTCGGTAAACTAAGCTTCGTCCGGCTGTCAGGCCGTATATAGTGGTCAAAGTCGCTGCTGTGCTGTTTTTCAGATATTCCGTGGCCGTGGGCTTCTCGAAGGTGTCCACATCCTGCCATGAGGTTCTTGCCAAAGTGCCTACAGACCAGACACTTTCTAAGTAGTTGTATGTCACGTTCCGGTCCACAAAGTCTGAATTGGCACTGCAGTAAAACCAAGTAATTTCGTTGTAGTCCGTGTTCAGAGCCGCATAAACCTTGTCTTCTTGGATCAGATTGATGTCGCTAAACACGTAGTCCTGCACCGTGCATTGCACTTTTTTGACCGTACCATCGAAAGCATAAAAGGCTTCTGGACCCATCCAAAGCGCCAAGCCGTTAACATCCACCGCCGCATGAGGACCCAGTGCTCCGCAGTTACTGCCGAGCTGCGTAAAACCAAACGTGTAAGGAGGTCCGATATACTGCATTCCATGCAGCGAAGTGTCAGTGAAAATAAGTATCTGACCGCGAGAACGGACCGCTGTCATGATCCGGTTGCCATCGGAGAGCTTTTGGCCGCCTGCGGTATTGATAGCGGTTTCTACAAAATCGTTAATGTTCTCTTGATCCGAGAAACGGACAAAAAGAGGGTCTTGGGTTGACGGAGTTCCGACTGTTGTTTCCGTGCCAAAGCAAACTAAGTGCCTGTCGGGCGAAGATATTAGCGCAAAAGTGCTCTTGGTCGGGGCTCCTGAGACTACTGTCGCTCTCTGGTCTGTGCCAGAATCGGGGTCCCAGTTATAGATTGCACCATTAACAGCTTGCATGATAAGCACTTGACCGAACTGATCAAACTTCCATATCCTCGCGAAGATAGTAGGCTGAGTGACCACTGTTCTAGCAGTTCCCCACGTACCTGCACTCCACGTTCCCGTACCCCACCCAAAGTCAAAGAAGCTTCGATCAGCTCCAATGTTGATTTGGTATGCGCCTACCACTGAACCGCCGCCATTACCTGTGTCATTTGTGTTAGCTGCAACAGGGGCAGTGATGGTGTATGTAGAAGAGGTAAGGACTTCGGTTATTTCGTATTCAGAATTTAATATAGCAGCGGTGATGTTGCCAGTCCCACCTAGAGAAGCCGCGCCAGAAAAAGTGACGAAATCACCAGTGTCTGCACCGTGTGCCGTGTCGGTAACTGTAAGTAAAGCCGAACCATTGGTAGCTGCAAACGTGACATCTCCTGCTGCAGTGGTCAGTCTGAGCGGCGTGATATCGGACCACGCGCCACCGGCAGACACGTATATCTTGCGTTCAGTTCCAACGGCTAGATAAGGCGTTCCTGCGTTGTTATTCCAAGAAAAGGTCTCACTAGCAAATCCGACAAGGTAGGACGCGACACCATTGAAATTAGTCCATCCGCCTATTTTCTCAGGAAGACCAAACCGGAAACGGACGTTGTCACCGTCCGTCCAGCCGCCTTCAGCGCCGTATTCTGTGTTCTGCTTGTCCATTCCGGCTTTTAATGCCAGTCGAAAGTAAGCCATTCTGTTACCTTATTCAGGATACTCGCCTGTGGCGATCATATGTGCAAGTTCAGCGGAGCGGCCCTTTACTTGACGGCTCCAATCGGAATCTAAAAATTCTTCTGAGGCAGTTGTATAGTCTGCCGTTGCCATCGCATCCAAGGCTAAGACAAACTTCCGCAGTCTTGTTGCGCCGAGGTTAAAACTAATGTCGATCATAGCATCTTTTCTTACTTCATCCAGATCACTAAACCAGACGTATTCTGTGCTGAGTTCCTTGATTACACGTTCAATGTCCTTCTCTAGCAGGAAGTCCACCTCTTCATCTGAGAGGCCAAGCCCTCCGTTTACGTCCACATTTCTGCCGATTCCTATAGTCCAGTGACCCGCAGAGCATTTGTAGATAAGGTGACGGCCATTAGTAACAACCTCACCCTCATGCCGTTTAAGCATTTCGATCAAGTTCTGCATTTACTTCTCCCTGCTAACGCCCTTAGTTTTCTCAAAGGTACGCATAGCGCCTAGGCCCAGCATCCCCATAAGGACGGTGGTCAAAAGCGAAGTGTCTACGACAGGAACTGTAAACCAGATTCCTAAGATTGGAGATATTATGGTGGAGTAAGCCAAGGCAGAGATACACACCCACCCGCAAGCTGGTCGCCATCCCGCTACAAACAGGCTCTTATGGGCAGCTTCAATT
>Ga0208032_1001210_pt1 | contig 11402 bp, 6 predicted proteins | sample MalvirAntarct_66_FD_184254 | JGI IMG/M metagenome (GOLD analysis project Ga0208032, IMG submission 184254) | Marine viral communities from the Global Malaspina Expedition - Malaspina viral metaG Antarct_66 (SPAdes) (version 2) | ecosystem: Environmental > Aquatic > Marine > Oceanic | place: West... | reverse complement strand
TCATCACGCAGGCGCACTGGGCGGTTGACGTGTTGCGCGATGATGGCTGCATCACCACCCGTCATAATGACTTCAAAGTTGGGATGACGGTTACTGATCTCATTGATCGCACCAACGATGGATAATAATATCCCGCGATGGACCGCATCTTGCGTGGTGGTGCCCTGACTGACACTATCAAAAGTACCGTTAGAGATGGTGATTTGCTTGGTACCTGAGAACAGTGACTCGCGTTGCAGATAGATGCTTGGGAAAATATAACCGCCTAAATGCTCAGCATGGTCAATCAAATCAATCGTCACTGCCGTACCGCAACCAATCACGCATTGACGCTTTTTCTTATCAACTGCGCCCAGCATCTGTAGCCAACGATCGCAGCCGAGCTGCTCGTCATTGTAGGCGCTACGCATCAATGGGTGTTCAGCATCAACATGGACAAACTCAAACGGAATATCTAGACGACTCAAAGTCTCTGATACTTTTACGTTGAGCTCGTCACCCAGTACAGACGATATACCGATAAAGTCGGGTGCATAACGCTCAAAACGATCGGTCAGACCCATGAGTAATTCGGCCGGCGCTTGCAAGTGCTGCTTAGCATCGTGCGCGACTATCTGCCCGATATCATCGGTGAGCCAGTATTTAAGACGGGTATTGCCAAGATCTAACCAGAGCATAAAATTCCCTTTAGATAGAGCGCATTTAGTAAATGCTTTAAGCGTTATCAATAACGTCGATGCGTCCGGTAAAAAGCGCAGAAATATTACCGTTATCTTGACGTAATTGCAAACATCCATGTGTATCAATACCGCAAGCATAGCCAGTGAGGATCTCTGTTTGACCGTTGTGCTCTTGGCTAATACGTAAGCGCCATCCTGCTAGTGCATCCATTGAGTCAAATTGCTGCAAAAAGCTGTCTAAATTATAGGTTTGACCAGTTGGTTTTTCTAACCCTAAATGCTCAAAGCGTGTCATTGCTGCCATTAATGCTTTGCTCATTTGTTGATAAAGCTCTCGTATACTTGGCAGCGTACTTGCTGGTTTATCTGGCGCTAGCAGCTGCTCGATATCTTGTAAGCTAATGGCTTGATAGCTCATACCTTCGCAGGTTTGGGCAGTAAGCTTGGGAGTTGCTTGTACATTAAGACCAACTCCCATCACCACGCCGACCAATTTGCCCGCTTGGGTAACTGGCTCAATTAATATACCAGCCAGTTTGCTAAATTGAATAATTTTCGTGCTTGATACGGCTTCATCCGTTACAGAGAAAGATTGATAAAAACCCAAATCATTCGCCCATTTTACCCCTATAGGTGTTAAACCTTGGTTAGCTAGTTGTGCATTTAATGTTTGAATAACAGGCATTTTTGCCAGCTCAATACCGATTATTAACGATAATAAACCGCTAATCGGCATATGTACTGGATAGTATAACGACAGATAAACATTGCCACGTGGTGATTGCCATGAACGCCCATGTTGTCCACGACCTGCGCTTTGGGTTTCGGCAGTCAGTAAATGCATTTCATGGGCATTGAGCGTGCCATCCTGTACCGCTATGATAAGCTCGCTGTTGGTCGAGATGCTGCTAAATAGGTGCCGATGGTTAAGCTCTGGCAAATGAGTAAGCAGGTGAGACTTAGAGTCGCAGTCAGATAAAGAGTCGAGTGGCAGCATACGTTTTTTCGCTTTGGTTAATAGAGCAAAGGTGATAAATGTGGCAAGAGAATTTTTTGATATACTGAGCGATGGTCACAAATATTCAATACAGAGTAGATAGGATAAAGGTCAGTATACGATTTGGCAAATGCAATTAAGCGTATGATAAGTAAGTGCTGAAAAGATAAAGTAATCTAGTAAAAAGAAGCAGGATAAAAGGCTAATTCGATGATGTTATATGTATGGTTTGTGATTGCAGGGGCGTTTGCTGGCGTCAGCGCCGGCTTGTTTGGCGTCGGTGGCGGTATGATTATCGTACCAGCATTGGTCTGGATTTTTGCGGCTTATAATTTTCCTCCTGAAGTAATCACGCATTTAGCTATTGGTACCTCACTTGCAACTATTGTTGTAACCTCAATCAGCTCAATGACAGCCCACAATAAGCGCGGCGGTGTACGATGGGAAGTATGGCGCAAGATGGCGTTGGGCTTGGTCATCGGCAGTCTGGTTGGGGCAGGCATTGCCGATATGATTGACGGTAAGGTATTGCAAGCGATTATCGGTGTCGGTGCTTTATTGGTCGCTTTAAAGATGTTCTTCTTCTCCAATAAAGAGCAGTTGGGCAAACCATTACCGTCGGTTGGTGTGCAGTTTGGCGCGGGTACGGGCATTGGTATGGCGTCCTCTATTTTTGGGATTGGCGGCGGTAGCTTGACCGTGCCATTTTTAAACTGGGCAGGGCTACCGATGAAGCAATCGGTCGGTACGTCTGCCGCTTGTGGTTTACCTATTGCATTGGCTGGCGCAGCAGGGTTTGCGTGGTTTGGTCAAGATGTGGTTAATCTGCCCGAAGGTACGATAGGCTTTGTCCATATCACAGGATTCTTATGTATTTCCGTTGCTAGCTTTGCGATGGCAAAGGTCGGTGCCAAACTTGCCCACGTACTGCCTGCGCTCACGCTTAAGCGAGCTTTTGGCATATTATTGTTATTTGCGGGTGGACAGTTATTGTTAAGTGGGATCGGGGTAATTTAGGTTTTACTTCCTATCAATCGCATCTAGCCCTAAACGCATCCACTTTCTTGCTAGCTCATCATGGTCGCTGAGCATACTCCATAGCGCATCTTCACTAAATATAGAGTGCTCTTTACCCGAATGCTCAATGGGCAGATCCGCTTCACGATCCGCCATCCATTGTGGATTAAGATAGTAATCTTTTAACTCGTTTAGCAATGCTTCAGCTTGCAAAAACTGCTGTTGCGCTTTGAGCTGCTGGCGGTATAGTTCGCACCATTGCTCATATTTTTGCTGCAATTCTTGCGGATTATAGTTAGTCATTTTAATTCTCTTGATTTTTAGTGTTTAAATTAATGATATTGATTTTAAGCCATATTATAGCGTCCCTCATAAACCCTAAAAATTTAGCACAATTTGAGGTAGAATAGCCGCCTGTTTTTGCTAAGTTTACTGATTATTCATGCGTCTAAAATCTCTCAAGCTGGCAGGCTTTAAATCCTTTGCCAATCCTACCACTTTTACCTTTCGCCATGGCATCACCGCCATCGTCGGGCCAAACGGCTGTGGCAAATCCAACGTCATTGATGCCATTCGCTGGGTGCTGGGTGAGACCTCTGCCAAGCAATTACGCGGTGGAGCGATGAGTGACGTTATCTTTGCTGGTACGCAAGACAAGGCTGCCAAAAGTGTCGCCAGCGTTGAGCTGACTTTTGAGCATACCCAAGACGAGCAGACGGGTATTCGCCATGAGTTTAATTTATATCAAGAGTTGTCCGTTCGCCGTCAGGTAAATTTGGAGGGGCGCTCGGACTATTTCATCAATGGTACGCGCTGTCGTCGCCGTGATGTGGTCGATGTATTCTTGGGAACTGGGCTTGGCGCGCGCAGTTATGCGGTCATCGAGCAGGGCATGATTGGGCGTATTGTTGAATCTAGCCCGTTGCAGCTGCGTGAATTTATCGAAGAGGCGGCAGGGGTTTCGCGCTATCAAGCGCGCCGTGAAGAGACGCAAAAAAAGCTTGAGAAGACGCAGGATAATTTAGCACGTCTGCACGATATGCAAAGCGAGCTGGTGAGCCAACAAAAACGCTTATCTAAGCAAGCCGCCAGTGCTGAGCGTTATGAAGAGTTAGCGTTAACACTTGCTGATATCAAGCAGCAACTTGCCATTCAGCAGTTATATCAAGCTAAGCATAGCCAGCAGCAGCAAAAAATCGCCCATGAACGTAGCGCTAATGAAGTCGCCACACTACAAGCCAGCTATGAAACGTTAAAAGCCAAACAAGATAAGCTTGCGGCCCATATCAATCAAGAGCAGTGGCTCAAAGACGATGCGCAAAGTAGCCATTATCAGCAGCAGCTAAGCTATCAACAAGCTGAGCATGAGCTTAGCGATGCCAAATCACAATTAAACGTTATCGCACAGCAACTTACCAGCTTGGAGCAGCAGCGTCAGCAAGCAGTCGATGAAATTGAGCGCTTAAAAACCGAGCAGGCTGAGCAGCATAATGTGCTAGAAGGCTTGCGCCCACAGCTTAGCGAGCTAACCAATAAACGCGATTCGCATAAACGCAACGAGCAACCATTACAGCGCACCTACCATGACGCGCAAAATAAGCTGTCACGCCTGCAAGATAATGCGCGTACGCTTGAGCAGCAGCAAGCCATTAATAACCAAGCGCAAAAACGCCAGCAGCAAAACCATGATAAATGGCAGCGTCGCCAGCAAAATTGGCAGGATTTATGGCAGCAATTACAACAGTCTGTATCTTTAAATAATAGTGCTGACGAGCAAGAGCCGGCTGAGGCGAACAATTTACAGCACACATTAGATACGCAAGTGACTGAGCTAAATAAACAGCTGCAACAGATTGAGCGTCAACAAGATAGCGTTGATGAACGTTTGTCAGAGCTACAACCGCAAGCGCATGATTTACAGCAGCGTTTAAACATGCAGCAGCGCGAGTTGAGTGAATTTGAAAAACGTCATGCCGTATTGGCAAGTGAGTACGATACCCTACACCAGATATTGCATCCTAAAGCTATTCCAAAATCGCAACCGCTTGTTCATGCAAAAACTGCTGATGTTAAAGGTGAGTTAGGAAGCGAAATAGCTAACGATTATAAAGAGCTGGCCATTACTACCTTGCGCGAGCAGATTGAGCTAAGCGAGAAAGGCAAACAACATGCGCAATTACTCGATAGCGTATTGGCGTTGTGGTTGGATAGTCATGTATTGGTTTCCAATCAAACCATGCAGCCAAGCATTGATAACACGAGCGATGACTCTGAGAAACCGCACAGCTTATGGCAAGCGCTTAAGCAGGACTTAACAGCTTTATTTACTTATCGGACTGCGCAAAATGCGCATAGTAGTACGAAAGAGAAGTCACTAATAGAAACTGGTCATAGCTTATGGTTATCTACAAAGCAAAATGAGGCAAATACAAAACCATTTATCAGTAAATTGCCAGATACTCTAAGTGATAAAGTACTACCTCTATCAGAGCTGATTAGCGCGCCGAACTTAGCGCTTTGGCAGCAATGCTATTTATATATTGCGCAACCTGAGACAAATAATAAGCAAACGTTAGAAGTGCTTGCTGAGATTTTAAAAGCATTGCCGCCAGCAGCCATTTTGCTAACTTTTGATGGCTGGCTTATCAGTCGTCAGGGGACGATTAATCTAAGCAAGTTTGCTGGCACGCAAAATGGTCAAAACGATAGCAATAGTCAATTTTTAACTCAGCGTTTACAGCAGCGCAGCCGTCTGCAAGTGTTAGAAGAGCTGCTTGATGAATTTGAGGTCAAAATACAAGATAAGCAAAAGGCTATTGCTAATAATCAGCGTAACTATGATGCATTAACGGTCAGCTTAGAAGAAACCCGCGCGCAAGCTGAGCAATTGACCCGTGACCAGTATAAGTATCAGCAGCAGCTCACTACTCAACGCGCTAATGCTGAGCGTCTACAAGCGGACAGCCAACGCTTAAGCGCTGATAAAATAGCCCTTGAGCAAGAGCAGCAAGAGCTTAAGCAAGAACAACAAACGCTTAATAATGAGCTACAGGACATCCAAAGCGAAATAGCGGCGCTAACGCCACAAATCACCGATGCTCGAGCAACAACGCAGCAATTACAAGCTGAGCGTAGTGAGTTAAGTCGCACCCGTCAGGCAGACGATGATGAGTGGCAAGCATTGCAGCTGCGTATCCAGCAGAGCGAGATGCGTTTAGAGCATGGCGTAAGCAGTCTTGCGCGTGCGACCGAGCAACACGATAAGTCACTGCAAAGCGAGAAAATTTTACAGACAAATTATGAACAGCAGCAAAGTAAGCTGCCAGAACTGCAAGCAGCCCTGCAAACAGTGCAAACGGCGCGTGATGAGCAGCAGTTATTATTAACAGGGCGCGAGACAGCATTAACGGTGCTTAAGCAAGAGTATAATCAGCAGCAGGTCGAGCTAGATACGCTGCAACATACATTGCAAACTCAGCAGTCTGAACTTGCACGTCTCGCCACCGAACTGGCATTAAGCGCTGCAAAATTAGAGGATGCTAGCAGCCATACGCAAGAAGCGCTAGATGCGTACTCTAATGCGAGTCATAAATATAAAGCGCAGTCGGATATATCTCAGCAGCCACAGCATCAGCAACAAGTGATGAGTGTCTCAAACTTATTGGCAGACTTTATCACTCATGATCGCCGTGTGCGTCCAGACAAAATCGCAGAATTAGAATCTGAGCGTAACAAGCTTGAGCAGCAATTAAGCAAAATTGGCGCAGTTAATCTCGCCGCGGTGGCAGAATTGGCTGAGGTTAATGAACGTTTAGAGCCACTGGCGCAGCAGACAGCGGACATTGCTGCCAGTATGCAGACGTTGACCGAAGCGATTGCCTCTATTGACGAGACGACCAAGACACTATTTATGCAGACACTTGATGCGGTCAATAACGAGCTTGCCAGCTTATTTGCCAAAGTCTTTGGTGGCGGACAAGCAAGCTTAACGCTAAATACTGAGGATATGCCTGCTAATGCGCCAAAATCAGAACAGTGGCGGGCAGGGTTGACTTTGATGGCACAGCCAAAAGGTAAGCGTAATAGTCGATTAGCCGTGTTATCAGGCGGTGAAAAAACCCTGACCGCGCTGAGCTTAATTTTTGCGATATTTAAGCAGCATCCTGCACCATTTTGCGTGCTTGATGAGGTTGATGCGCCGCTTGATGATGCTAATGTCGCTCGTTTTACCAGTCTCATTCATGAATTAGCAGACGATTTGCAGTTTATCTTTATTAGTCATAATAAATTAACCATGCAAATTGCTGATGAATTAAAAGGTGTTACCATGCCAAGCGCAGGGATTTCTACCTTGGTCAGCGTATCGCTCGATGAAGCAGCACTTTATATTGCTGAATAGCAAAAATAGTGATAACTGACAGCGATTGTCAGTGGTATAGTTAGGGGTCAGGGCAGAAGGTCACGCAAGTGTGTCAGCCTCACGGTAAACGATGACTATATGGTGACGATGTTAATTAGCCATGCTAGACTATTGCCATTTATTCCCTCTTATGTATTCTCTTTTGTCGTAGATTAGGATTATTTCTCATGACCGCTATTCAGTTTATATTGATCGCCATTGCTGCATTGATTGTGCTTGCCGGGCTAATTATGGTCATGCGTAGCTTTAAGCGTCGCAAAAATGCAGAAGCTGCCGCGGTCAATTATGACAAAAACGGTATTCCTATCATACCGCGTCATGAGCGCAATATCGTCGACCAGCCAGATTTAGACGACACGATCGCTGGCGAAACCAGTATCACGCCTGACCGCAGTTATCTGAATGCAGTCGTTGAAGATGCACCTTTGAGCCAAGCGCGTCAGCAAGACGATGCACAGTTGATGTCTGGATATGATAATGTCAGTAGCGATGTAAACGATAGCTATAGCCAAGTAAATGATGAAGATTATGCGCGCTGGCAGGCAGAGCAGCATAACGATAATAGCGAATTTACCTCTGATGCTGAGCAAATGCATATTGAACAAGAGCCTGATGCGTTTTCAAGCTTGGTATCGGCAACCGACAGCCTGATGCCATCTATTGATACGGCAGAAGAGCCAAGTTTCAATGATAATAGCCCGATACTTGATCAGCATTTATCAGAGCCGGTCGATGATACGCAAAATGCACCACTTATCAATGCCAAAGACAATATCAATATCACTATCTTGCCGCACCAATATCGTGACCGTCCAGCAGCGTTGATTCGCGGTCGTGATTTATTGGCATTGATCGATAAATATGGTCTGCGTTATGGCGCGATGAATATGTTCCATCGCTATGAGCAAAAAGACGGCACCGGTATGCTATGGTTTAGCATGATGGGCATCACCGATAGTGGTATCGCGCCTTTTGATCCGCATAGCGTGGCGACCAATAACTATAACGGCGTGGTGGTCTTCTTATCGTTGCCACATCCGCAAGCGCTGCGCAGTTTCGATAGTATGATGAGCATCGCTTATATGATGGCAAGCGATTTGGACGCCGTGATGCTAGATGAAGAGAACGACCCAATCACGCCTGAATACAAGCAACAATTACGCAACCAAGTGCGCGATTATGAAGGTTGATCGCTACCAAAGTTGATTAAAATCGATAAATAGTATCAGTACTAAAAAAGGCAAATAGCGATGACGTTATTTGCCTTTTTACTTTTTCAAACCATTCATTTTCATTAAAAGTTTATCCGAGTATCTTTCAAACTTGTTATCATATCGACATCTTGAATTGCAAAAAAAAGACGCCGACTATGACTGACCCTATCGCACCGCTTACCTCTAAAGACATCAATACTGCAAAATCTGCAGCAAACGAAAATGCTATCGTGGCTCAAATGCGCACGTTCATTGATGCCCTCAAGCAGCACAATTATGCCTATTATGTGCTCGACAATCCCATCTTAGAAGACAGCGAATACGATCAGTTGCGTCGCTCTTTATTGGCGCTTGAGGAAGAATATCCCGATTTGGTACAGCCAGACAGCCCAATCAATCAAGTAGGAGATATGCCGCTATCGGCATTTACGCAAGTCAACCACGATATTCCGATGCTGTCGCTTGGCAACGTCTTTGAATACGATGATTTGCGTGATTTTATGCGCCGCGTTAATGACCGCTTAAGCGTGGCTCAGCAAAGCCCTGAATACGAGATGGAGCTAAAGCTAGATGGCTTGGCGGTATCGCTCAAATATGCTTATGGTAAGTTTGTCCAAGCGGTGACACGCGGTGATGGACAAACGGGCGAGGATATTACCCAAAACGCCAAAACTATCCGTAACTTGCCGCTATGGATTCCTGCTGCAAGCGATATTGAGCTATTAGAAGTACGCGGTGAGGTACTGATGCCGAAAGCAGGCTTTGAGCGTTTGAATCGCCTTGCTGAAGAAAAGGGCGACAAAACTTTTGCCAATCCACGAAATGCTGCCGCTGGAAGTTTACGTCAGCTTGACCCTGCCATTGCCGCCAGCCGTCCGCTCGCATTTTACTGTTATTCAGTCAATCAAGGTTTACCTGAGCATATCAAAACCCAATCAGCAGCGCTCGCATGGCTAAAAACCATTGGCTTTACAGTCAGTGCAGTCGAAGTGGTACAAAATCCACGCGAGGCTCAAGCCTATTATGAATCGGTGAAGGAGATACGTGGCGAGCTGCCGTTCGAGATTGATGGTATGGTCATCAAGGTAAATAGCCTTGCATTGCAGCAGCAGCTTGGTTTTTTATCGCGAGAGCCGCGCTGGGCGACTGCCTATAAATTCCCAGCCGAAACGGTCATGACGCGCTTGCTCTCGATTGAATGGCAAGTCGGACGTACTGGGCAAATCACGCCAGTTGGTAAGCTTGAGCCTGTCAAAGTCGGCGGCGTTACGGTCAGTAATGTCACTTTGCATAACTTTGGTGAGATTCAGCGATTGGATGTGCACGCAGGTGATATGGTCAGCGTCCACCGTGCAGGCGATGTCATCCCCAAAGTCACGCGCGTTTGGACAGATCAGCGTCCGACAGATTCCGAGCCAGTCACGCTGCCATCGACTTGTCCCGTCTGCGACTCGCCTGTGGTCTTACCTGAAGATGAAGCGCTGGCACGTTGCACTGGTGGGCTATTTTGTCCCGCGCAGCAGGTCGAGGCGCTCATCCACTTTGTCTCGCGTCGGGCGATGGATATCGATGGCTTAGGCGCAAGTTGGCTGATTAGCTTTTTTGAGCATGGCTTGGTGAAGACCGTTGCCGATATCTATCAGTTGCACAATCATCAAGACGAGCTTATTACTCTTGAGAAACTGGGCGAAAAATCTGTTCAAAATATCCTCAGTGCTATCGAAGCCAGTAAACAGACGACGCTCGCACGCTTTATCTATGCGCTGGGTATTCGCGGGGTCGGTGAGACGACGGCGCAAAACCTCGCCCAGCAATTTGGCAACCTTGATGCCTTAATGTCTGCCAGTATCGAAAAACTGCTACTTACGCCAGATGTGGGTACTATTACCGCTGAGCTTGCCTATAAATTCTTCCGTGCACCGCACAATATCGAGGTCATCACTGCACTGCGCGAAGCTGGCGTACATTGGGATAAGGTCGAGCAAAAATCTGCTAGTGATTTACCACTTGATGGGCAAACGTGGGTGATCACAGGCGCGCTCGATAGTATGGCGCGTGATGAAGCCAAAGCCAAACTACAAGCGCTTGGTGCCAAAGTCTCGGGTAGCATCTCTGCAAAAACCACGGCGTTACTGGCAGGTGATAAGGCTGGCTCAAAAATGGCAAAAGCGGAGAAGCTGGGCGTCAAAGTAGTGGGTGAGGAAGAGTTCTTGGCGTTGGTCGGGGAGTGAAAAAAATGAGCATGGATAGCTACGAAAATTTAGATGAAGTGACTCGGAAGCAGATTGAGGAGTTGCAAAAGGTTACACGTAAAAGTGATAGTGACGAGCAATTTTCACTTGCTCAGAGAAAGCTGGCTGAAATATTCTATAAGCATGGATTGCTTGATGAAGCTGTTAGAGTCAGTAAATTAATTAAGCCTCAGGACAATAGAGAACATTATAAAAAAGCACAATATAATATTGCTGCTGTTTATGAAGAACAAGACAAAACTGAAGAAGCTCTAAAGATATGGTCGGAAATAGAAGCAGACTCTTCAGAGATATATTCTAGAGCACAGTATAATATTGGCACTATAAAAAATGACTTAGGTGAATTTGAGGAAGCAAAAAAAGCGTGGGGTAAGGTCAAGAAAAACGGTAGTCCAGAGGTATATGCTAGAGCACAATACAATCTAGCTTCTCGACTTGTTAAAGAAGGTCAGGAAGACAATGCTATTCGAGCATGGCGTAATATAGGAAAGAAAGATGACTCTGAGATATATGCACTTGCACAGTTTAATATAGGCGTTAGTCTAAACATCAAAGACAGTACTTATGAAGCTTTAGAGGCATGGGAAAAAATAGAAGCTAAGGATTCTTTAGAAGCATTCAATCGTGCTCAATACAATATTTGCACAGTATCGTTGGAAAATACGCAGTATCAAGATATTAATAGAGCTAAGAATGCGCTTAAGAAAATCGTAAACGGATATCAATATGAAAAGCGATGTCTAGAAAAAATCTGTAGATTGCTTAAGACTTCCTCTACTGATATTGGAAAATATTTATTACTACTATTCACTCATACTACTG
>Ga0208032_1001207_pt1 | contig 11439 bp, 10 predicted proteins | sample MalvirAntarct_66_FD_184254 | JGI IMG/M metagenome (GOLD analysis project Ga0208032, IMG submission 184254) | Marine viral communities from the Global Malaspina Expedition - Malaspina viral metaG Antarct_66 (SPAdes) (version 2) | ecosystem: Environmental > Aquatic > Marine > Oceanic | place: West... | reverse complement strand
TGTTTATTTCATTGCTGAAACCGACCATGTTCCCCGCGCCATGTCCGTCTTTGGTCATGAGGAGAAGGAAGCCCGGCGCATTCTGATCGTGGGGGGCGGGAATATCGGCACCACCCTGGCAGAAGAATTGGAATCCAGTTCCGACGGGTATTCCGCCAAGATCGTTGAAATGGACAAGAACCGCGCCCGTCAAGTGGCGGAAGTCTTGCCGACAACGGTTGTTATCCAGGGTGATGCGCTGGATCATGAGATCTTGGAAGAAGCTGGCATTCGCAATGCAGAAGCGGTCGTTGCCGTCACTGATGACGATGAAACCAATATTCTGTGTTCCCTGCTGTGTAAGCGATTTGGCGTGGATCGGGCAATTACCCTGGTGAACAAGAACTCCTATGGTCCCCTTATCACGACATTGGGGATTGATGTTGTCGTCAGCCCGCGTGAAATCACGGCGTCCACCATTCTGCAGCATGTCCGACGGGGCCGCATTCGTCAGGTGCACAGCCTGCGCGACGGTTTTGCTGAATTGATCGAGGCGGAAGCGATGGAAACATCCAGCCTGGTCGGGGAGGCATTGCGCGATGCCAAACTGCCAAACGGCGTCATCATCGGGGCGATCATCCGGGGGGATGAGGTGATTATCCCTCGGCCCGATACGGTGGTTCGAACGAAGGACCGGGTGGTGCTGTTGGCGGCTGCCTCTGCCGTTAAGAAAATGGAAAAGATGTTCGCTGTAAGACTAGAATATTTCTAATAGAAAGCTGATTCGTGAATTCTTCTGACCTGCCGCCGCCAAAAGCCATTTTGTATGACTGGGACAACACTTTGGTGGACACCTGGCCGGTTATTCATGGCGCGATGAATGGTCTGTTTCGCAAAATGGAGATGCCGGAATGGACGCTGGCTGAAACCCGAAACAGGGTGCGCCATTCGATGCGTGATTCCTTTCCCGTCATGTTCGGGGATCGGTGGGAAGAAGCGCGCGACATCTTTTATGCGGAATTCGAAGCCATCCATATGCAGGCGCTTGTTGCGGCCCCTGGCGCAGCGTCTTTTCTGCACGCCGTTCATACAAAGGGCATTCCACAGGCTGTGATTTCCAACAAGCAGGGGCGGTTCCTTCGCAAAGAAGCTGCGCATCTGGACTGGGATGTGTATTTTCACGCACTGGTGGGGGCAGGGGATGCGGCACGCGACAAGCCATCCCCGGAACCGGTTTCCATGGCGTTACAGGGATTGCGCGATGCCAGCGGCGATTTACAGCCCGGACCGGATATCTACTTCATCGGTGATTCTGGTGTGGATATGCAAATTGCCCATGCAACAGGGCTGACGCCAATCCTTATTCATGCCGATCCGGACCTGGATGGGGAATATGCGGATTGCCGGCCTGCGCGAATATTTGGCCATTTGGACGCACTGCACGCTTTTTTGGCGACGGATCGTTCCTATATCTGATAGTGTGCGTTAAATCTGGTGGGGACCAAGATCCTGCCACACAAATACGACAACTCTTAAACCCGGGCTTTTTCAGGGTTTAAGAGCGTATTCTTGTGGAAAGTCCCCGATGATAGAATAACTTAGACTGCGCGTTTGTGCTAATAACAACAAAGTTGCAAGGAAAGGGGGCATTTATGTCGTCCGACAAGAACCAGAACCTCCAGGATACGTTTTTAAATCATCTCCGGAAGAACAAAGCTCCGGTCACGGTGTTCCTCGTCAATGGCGTAAAGCTGCAGGGCATCGTTACATGGTTTGATAACTTCTGCGTGCTTTTGCGCCGGGATGCGCATTCACAGCTGGTGTATAAGCATGCGATTTCAACCGTCATGCCGGCGACGCCGGTGCAATTATTCGAGCCATCCGAAACGGATGGTGTCGAGGAAAGCTAAGCGGATTTGACTGAAAAGCTTCAAGACTCTGGTGAGTGGGGCTGGTCCGAGACCGGCGCCCGCCGCGCCGCTGTGCTGTATCCCGAAATACCGGGCGTGACATTGAAACGCCGGAACCCGGACGCACGTCTGGAAGAAGCGATCGGCCTTGCCCGGGCGATTGAACTGGACGTTGTTCATGCGGAACATGTGCGCCTGAACAAGCCGGTTCCGGCCACATTGCTGGGCGGCGGTCTGGTTGAGCGTTTGCATGGTTTGTGTGCCGCGCTTGAGGTTGAATTGCTGATCGTGGATGCCTCGCTTAGCCCGGTTCAACAGCGCAACCTGGAACGCGCCCTGGAAACAAAGGTCATTGATCGTACTGGGCTTATCCTTGAGATCTTCGGCGCACGGGCGCGAACCCATGAAGGGCGCTTACAGGTTGAACTTGCAGCATTGACCTTCCAGCGGTCCCGGCTGGTGCGCAGTTGGACGCACTTGGAGCGGCAGCGGGGTGGTCTGGGCTTTATCGGGGGACCTGGGGAAAGCCAGATTGAGCTTGATAGACGTTTAATTGATGAGCGAATTGTCCGCCTGAAGAAAGAATTGGAGCAGGTGGCCAGAACCCGCGGGCTGCACCGTAAGGCGCGGGAAAAGGTGCCTTATCCGGTTGTCTCTTTGGTTGGTTATACCAATGCCGGGAAATCCACCCTGTTCAATCGGTTAACTGATTCCGCTGTCATGGCGAAGGATATGCTGTTTGCGACCCTGGACCCAACCATGCGCAAGGTGGTTCTGCCATCGGGCCGCACCGCGATCCTGTCTGATACGGTGGGATTTATCTCTGATCTGCCAACGGATCTGATTGCGGCTTTCCGGGCGACATTGGAAGAAGTGCGCTCTGCCCAGGTGCTGGTGCATGTCCGTGATATCGCCGCCCTGGATACTGATGTCGAAAAGGCCGATGTTGAGAAAGTTCTGGGCTCTCTGGATATCGCACCCGATACGGTGGTTATGGAGGCCTGGAACAAGGTTGATACAATGCCAGCCGATATCCGCGCCGCGACGGAACAGCGGGCCGCGCTGATCCGATCCGGGGAAGAGGGTGTTGATGCCTTCGCCATCTCTGCCATGGAAGGCACGGGGTTTGATCCCTTGCTGACGGCTATTGATGAGGCCTTGGCGCGGTTCCGCGTTGAAGCAAATGTTGAGATATCAGCCGGTGACGGCGCTGCTATGGCCTGGCTGCATGAAAATGGGGATGTGCTGGACGATCTGACAGATCGGGAAGCTGGAGACGGAACCTCAGTGCTTTTGACAGTCGCCCTGGACCCAACAGATTGGAAGCGGTTTGAGCAGCGATTTGGCTATAAAGCCCTGTCATAAAACTTTCTTTGGCGGTTTCCGGCTTATTTCAGTTCGTCTCCATTGACAATTACACAACAATTCGTATATGCGCTAGCACTCACTAAGGGGGAGTGCTAGCAGCGCTTTCTCAGGACAGATTGGGGGCGATGGTTCACATCAGGTGGGCCCGCCTAGACCAGGACGAAGTTTTTGAAGGGGAAATGACCATGAAATTCCGGCCTCTGCACGATCGCGTACTAGTTAAACGCGTTGAGAGCGAGACCAAGACCGCAACAGGCATCATTATTCCTGACACGGCACAAGAAAAGCCGATGCAGGGTAAAGTGATCGCCGCGGGCTCTGGCACGATCAAAGAAGACGGCAGCGTTCGTAAGCTGGACGTCAAAAAGGGCGACACCGTCCTGTTTGGCAAATGGTCCGGCACCGAAGTCAAAATTGACGGCGACGATCTGCTGATCATGAAAGAATCTGACATCATGGGCATCATTGAATAACAGCGCGATGACGGGGCGGGGAAAGGATCCTCGCCTTTTTTATTGCCAGCTGATTATTCAGGCTCAAACCACTATTAAGGAGTCCTACTGCTATGGCAGCCAAGGAAGTTAAATTCGGCACAGACGCACGGGCAAAGATGCTCCGCGGCGTAGACATTTTGGCCGATGCGGTCAAAGTCACCCTGGGTCCTAAAGGCCGTAACGTCGTGATCGACAAGGCTTTCGGCGCACCGCGCATCACAAAAGATGGTGTTACGGTCGCGAAGGAAATCGAACTGTCAGACAAGTTCGAAAACATGGGCGCACAGATGGTGCGTGAAGTTGCCAGCAAGACCAATGACATGGCGGGCGACGGCACGACCACTGCAACGGTTCTGGCTCAGGCCATCGTCCGTGAAGGAGCCAAGGCTGTTGCCGCTGGCATGAACCCGATGGATCTGAAGCGCGGTATTGATCTGGCTGTGGATGCGGTTGTCAAAGACATCGCCAAGCGCGCCAAGAAAATCAAAACCAGCTCTGAAGTTGCACAGGTTGGCACGATCTCTGCCAATGGCGACAAAGAAGTTGGCGAAATGATCGCTGCAGCCATGGAAAAGGTCGGCAACGAAGGTGTTATCACCGTCGAAGAAGCCAAAGGCCTGACCACGGAACTGGAAGTTGTCGAAGGCATGCAGTTCGACCGCGGCTACCTGTCTCCTTACTTCGTGACCAATTCTGAAAAGATGGTTGTCGAACTGGAAAACCCAATGATCCTGCTGCACGAGAAGAAACTCTCGAACCTGCAGGCCATGTTGCCCGTTCTGGAACAGGTTGTACAAAGCAGCCGTCCGCTGTTGATCATTGCTGAAGACGTTGAAGGCGAAGCCCTGGCGACCTTGGTTGTGAACAAGCTGCGCGGGGGCCTGAAGGTCGCTGCAGTGAAGGCACCGGGCTTCGGTGACCGTCGTAAAGCCATGTTGGAAGACATCGCCATCCTGACCGGTGGTACGGTGATTTCCGAAGACACCGGCATCAAGCTGGAAAGCGTCACGCTTGCCATGCTGGGCCAGGCCAAGAACGTCACCATCAACAAAGACGAAACCACCATCGTCGATGGCGCCGGGAAGAAGAAAGAAATCGAAGGCCGTTGCTCGCAGATCCGCCAGCAGGTTGAGAACACCTCTTCTGACTATGACCGTGAAAAGCTGCAAGAGCGTCTGGCCAAACTGGCTGGCGGTGTTGCCGTGATCAGCGTCGGCGGTGCGTCCGAAGTTGAAGTGAAAGAAAAGAAAGACCGCGTTGACGACGCCATGCACGCAACCCGTGCCGCTGTCGAAGAAGGCGTTGTCCCAGGCGGTGGGTCGGCTCTGTTGTATGCCACCCACGCCCTGAAGAAGATGGAAGGTGCCAACCATGATCAAACCGTGGGCATCGACATCGTGCGTCGCGCCCTGACGGCTCCTTGCCGCCAGATCGTTGACAATGCCGGTGAAGATGGTGCTGTCATTGTCGGTAAGATGATGGAGTCGAAAGACCACAACTGGGGCTTTGATGCTCAAAACGGCGAATTCTGTGATCTGGTGAAAGCCGGTATCATCGACCCTGCCAAGGTTGTGCGTTCTGCGCTTCAGGATGCTGCCTCGGTTGCTGGCCTGCTGGTCACCACCGAAGCCATGATCGCTGATAAGCCTGAGCCTAAGGGCCAGGGCGGCGGCGGCATGCCCGACATGGGTGGCATGGGTGGCATGGGCGGCATGATGTAAGCATCACGCTGACCTAGCCTACGCCTAAGAAACTAAAGATTGAGGCCGTCGGATCCGTCCGGCGGCCTTTTTCTGTATCAGGCGTCTGGATTGAGTCTTTAATCCTTTGGCGCATCCCATTAGGTTGGCTTCATAACACTTATAAATGAGGCCCTCTTTATGTCCCGCACATTGATGCTTGATCAGGTTCATGCGCTCAGTAAGGCAGCACTGATCGGGGCAGGGACATTGGAAGAGTCTGCGTCCATTGTGGCTGACAGCATCGTCGATGCGGAGGCCGAGGGCATCCGCGCCGTCGGATTGGCCTATCTGCCTTACTATTGTCAGCATGTCCGCGTTGGAAAGGTTTCAGGCCTTGCGGTGCCGAAGGTGAAGCAGACCGGCAAGGCCGCCCTGATGGCTGATGCGCGCAACGGGTTCTGCCATCCCGCCTATGTGGAGGGGGAGAAGAAATTCTACACCCTTGCCCGAAATTGCGGTATTGCCGGGTTTGGTATTCAGCATTCCTATGCCTCTGGCGTGATCGGTTGGTTCGTGGATCGCATTGCCAAGGCCGGACTGGTTGGATTCTGCTTCACCAATGCCTCGGCATCCATGGCGCCGGCCGGGGGAAATCGTCCGCTGTTTGGCACCAATCCCATTGCCTTTGGCGTGCCCCGTGACGGCAAGCCGCCCCTGGTAATCGATCAATCCTCTACAGCCACATCCCGTGTCAGTATCGCGGCCAAGATGGAAGCGGGGGAGCCGATACCGGAAGGGTGGGGCCTGGATGCGATGGGCAATCCCTGTACCGATGCCAAGACAGTTCTGGGCGAGGGGTCTATGGCCCCTTCTGGCGGCTATAAAGGGGGCGGATTGGCGTTATTGGTGGAAATCATGGCCGCTGGACTGACAGGGGCGAATTGGTCCTTTGAGGCATCGGATTTGGGCAATGATGTCGGTGGCACGCCGGATATCGGACAATTCTTTATGGCGATTGATCCGACCGCTTTTGGAGGCGCGAATTTTTCCGCCCGGATCGAAACTCTGTTTCAGGCGATGCTGGATCAGGACGGGGTGCGCCTGCCAGGGGACCGGCGCCACGCGCATCGCCTGAAGGCGGCACGGGAAGGGGTCGTGGTTCCAGATAATCTGTTTCAGACGTTGCGCGACTATGCCCGCGGAGAGGCCGCGTGACAGCCGCGGCGCGGGTTGATCCGGATAAGGTTCAATCGATCCTGCGGGATGTCGCGGAAAGAATCGTCCTGCCGCGCTTTGATGGGTTGGCAAAGCATGAAATCATAGAAAAGGCCCCCGGTGATCTGGTCACCGTCGCGGATATCGAGGCGGAACATATCCTGACAGAGGCTTTGTCGGCCCTGTTGCCGGGATCCCGTGTTGTTGGGGAGGAGGCCTATTCCAAATCCAATGACATCCTGGATCGGTTTGATACGCCAGGCCCTGTCTGGCTGATTGATCCGATTGATGGTACGAAGAACTTCACCAAGGCGAGTGAAACCTTCTGCATGATGGTGGCCCTGGTGGAGAATAACCGCCCGGTTATGGGCTGGATCCATGACCCCATTCCCAATCGCACCGCCTTTGCAGCAGAGGGTGAGGGGGCCTGGCTGGACGGAACACGGCTGATAATACCAGACCCGCCAGCAGATTCAGCGAAAGTCGGTTTGATCAATACTTGGTATTTTGACGAACCCAAGCGCAGCGCGTTGCGTAGTGCGGCGCGGGCGCGGTTTGGCGAATTGGTGTCCCTATCCTGCGCCGGCCATGACTTTTTAGCCCAAACGCTGGGGTCGCGCCATTTCAGCTTTTACCGACGGTTATGGCCCTGGGATCATGCGCCAGGAACCTTGTTGATCCGAGAAGCAGGCGGCCATGTCGCGCGCATCGACGATGCCCCCTATCAGGCCGGAACACGCGTCCACGGTCTGTTGAGCGCACCAAACAAAGAGGTTTGGACGTCAATCCGCGATTACCTGTTGCTGGATTTTTAATCCACCAGAAGAACCAGTGCCTCTTCCGAGAAGGCTTGAATGGCAGCCTCTATCTTTTCATCGATCTTACCATCGATTGGGCCCTGATAGTATCCGCGCTTCTGGAGGTATTCCTGATACATCTGAACGCGATCTGCACCGCCTAATTCCATGGACAGGCGATAGAATTTCATCGCCTGACCCTGATCGCCCAACAGGGTATGAACCGCAGCCGCCGTATCAGCATTATCGGCATTTTCGTCCAGTTTCAGCGACTTTTCGACATAGTCCAATGCCGCTTTCGGGTCGCGAAAGGATTTGTCTTCTGCTGCGACAAGCAACCATGCGATGGAATTGTAATAGTCCGATATCGGCTGGATCTGGACCGCAACATTCAGATTATCAAACGCCTGTTGATAGTCTTTGCGGTCCATATAAATCATGCCGCGGCGATGCCAGGCAACGGCCCGTGTCGGATCCAGGTTGATCGCCTGGGTATAATCCGCCAGCGCCGCATCGATGTTATCGGTCCGCTGATTTGCCATTCCCCGGAACATAAGGGCATCCGGATTTTCTTCGCCATGGTCGATGGCGAAACTGAAATCTGTGAGCGCCTCTGTCGGATTGCCCCCGAACAGATAGGCCAGGCCCCGTCTGGTATACAGCGAATACCGGTTAGGATCGATGTCGATGGCCTTTGTATAGGCGGCCTGCGCGGTATCGAACTGCTTCAGTTCTACATGCAGATTACCCAGCGTCACCAATGTGTTGATGTCCAGCGGGTCAATTTTCTGTGCCTGATCAAGGTCACGCAGGGCGGCGTCAATATTGCCCATCTGGGCATAGCTGGAGGCACGACCGGCATAAAGTGCCGCTACCTTTGGCGCGATTTGTAGGGCCAGGTCATAGTCCTGTATCGCCTTTTGATGCTCCCCCATATCGTCAAATGTGCGGGCGCGCCCATCCAGAAAGCCGATATTGTTGGGCGCCAGATCAAGTGCTTCGGTAAAGTCTCTCAGCGCCGCAGTATAATCAAAGAGGTCAAGAAAGGCCGATGCGCGATAGGCCAGGGCGGTTGCGCGCCCCTCAGTGGACAGGATTTCACTATCCAGCAATGTTGAGCATATGTCGCGTCGTTGACTGGGCGTATTGCCTGCCCCCAGACAGCCCCTCAGCAATTGGGTCATTTTCTGCGGGGTGTCCCCGTCCGGGCTGTTGTTCAGCATCTGACCATAGCCAATCGTCGGCAGAAGGCAGGAAAGAAACAGGGTGAAAACAAGGGTTCGAATGCGTACCATCATGAACTGAGCCTTTTGGATCGTCTGTTGCTATAACGTAACGCAGTATGGCGGTGTTTCAATCTGTCATCCTTCCATTCCGGCCTGGATATTGCGAGAGTGTGGGCATGAAGACAGTATTCTTGACCGCCCTGATCCTCGTATTGTCTGGCATGTCTGCTGCGGCGCAGACAGTGCCGGATCATCCATTCACCAATGCCACGGGCGCAGGGCCTGAAACGACAACAGAGCGGGGACAGGATAATCTGCCCTATCCCCCTGCAAAACCTGAATTTCTGTTGCGCATGTCTAAAAAGGAATGCCAGACGGTCTTGCGCCGCGCCGTTGTGCCCAGTGCGGACTATGTTCCGGGGCTGGATATACGGGGCAATGCCGTTGCTGGGGCAAACCTGCCGGGGACCTTAACCGCACAGGATATTCTGCCGGAAGAGATCGCCTTCGAACTGGCACTGAATCCTATGGTTTTTGCTGGAAATCCGGCACTGCAGACCCTGTTTGCCAATTCATCAACCAGTCTGGGGATGGTCCGATACAATCTTGCATCCGGGAAGCTGACCCTGAACGACAAAGCCCTGACACCTGATACCGAGGCAGAAATAATCGCCCTGTGCCAGCAGGCCGTTCAGCGATAGCGCATCCACTGACTGCGGCTTTACCTTCACGGCGCTAGGCCTTAGATTGCGCGCACTTAACAACCTTAGCCTTAAGGGTAGATTTCTGATGCGCTTGTCCCCTGCCGTCCGCTTGAGTGAGTATTTCATGCCCACCCTGCGGGAAACCCCCAGCGAGGCGGAAATCGTCTCCCACCGTCTGATGTTGCGTGCAGGCATGATCCGGCAGGAATCTGCTGGTATCTATTCCTGGCTGCCGACAGGCTATCGGGTGCTGCGCAAGATTGAACAGATTGTCCGTGATGAAATGGACCGTATTGGCTGTCATGAAGTCCTGATGCCGACGATCCAATCCGCAGACCTTTGGCGCAAATCCGGTCGTTATGAAGATTACGGCAAGGAGATGCTGCGCATTACCGATCGGCACGAGCGGGAAATGCTGTATGGCCCCACGAATGAGGAAATGATCACCGACATCGTGGCGGAACATATCAAGAGCTATAAAGACCTGCCCCGAATGATGTATCATATTCAATGGAAATTCCGCGATGAGGTCCGCCCGCGCTTTGGCGTGATGCGGGGTCGGGAATTCCTGATGAAGGATGCCTATTCTTTTGATATCTCCCAGGAAGCGGGCCGTATCTCCTATAACAAGCAATTCGTTGCCTATCTGCGCCTATATGCCCGCATGGGCTTGAAGGCCATACCGATGGCGGCCGATACGGGTCCCATTGGCGGCGATATGAGCCATGAATTCATCATTCTGGCCGAAACCGGCGAAAGTCAGGTCTGGTGCGATACGGATCTGCTGAAGCTGGACCTGCTGAACATGGATATCGATCACCGCAATGCCGACCAGATGAGCGAGGTCATCGGCAAGGTGACGTCTTTCTATGCGGCAACCGATGAGATGCATGATGAGGCAAAATATCAGGCCGAAGTCCCAGTCGATCGTCAAATGACGGCCCGCGGGATCGAGGTCGGCCATATCTTCTTCTTCGGCGACAAATATTCCGAGCCTATGAACGCCAAGGTTCAGACGGCAGATGGCGGCTTCGCAACGGTCCAGAGCGGTTCTTATGGTGTGGGTGTCTCACGCCTGTTGGGTGCGATCATTGAGGCCTGTCACGACGATAACGGCATTATCTGGCCGGAAGAGGTTGCCCCGTTCAAAGTGGGTCTGATCAATCTGCGCGTCGGGGACGAGGCCTGTGATGCCGCCTGTGAGGACTTCTATGCCAAGCTTCAGGCCGCAGGGATGGACGTCATGTATGACGACCGCGATACGCGCGCCGGTGTGAAATTCGCCGATATGGACCTGATCGGCCTGCCCTGGCAGGTGGTGATCGGACCAAAAGGCGTTGCAAATGGCATCGTCGAGCTTAAATCCAGAAAAACCGGGGAGAAAGAAGAGCTCTCTCCAGAAGCGGCCCTTGCTAAGTTGTCTGGGTCCAAATAAGGCTATCCGCCGCTGTGAAAGGGCGCTTTGACGATGTTTACAGCTGTTGAGCGGTTGGTTGCCTTTCGCTATTTGCGGGCCAAACGGCAGGAGGGATTTATCTCTGTCGTTGCCTGGTTCTCTTTATTGGGAATCATGCTGGGCGTGGCGACCCTGATCATCGTCATGTCGGTGATGAATGGGTTCCGGGCTGAATTGCTGGGGCGCATTATCGGGCTGAATGGGCATGTTACCATCGGGTCCGTTGAAAGACGGATTGAGGCCTATCAGGAGATCACCGACCAATTGCTGGCCCGCCCGGACGTGCTGGCCGCAACCCCGATGATTGAAGGTCAGGTCATGGCAAGCGCCAAGAATGGCGCAGCAGGGGCTTTGGTTCGGGGCGTGCGGGCAGCAGATTTTGAAGCGCGCCCAATTCTGCGGGATTCCCTGATCGCCGGCAGCATGGATAACTTCACACAACAGGATGGAATCCTGATCGGGGTTCGGATGGCCAGTCGCCTGGGGCTGACCCTGGGGGACTCGCTGACGCTGATTTCTCCCAATGGAACGGTAACAGCATTCGGCACCGTGCCCCGCATGAAGGCCTTTCCAATCGTCGGCATTTTTGAAGTCGGCATGTATGAATA
>Ga0208032_1001201_pt1 | contig 11475 bp, 16 predicted proteins | sample MalvirAntarct_66_FD_184254 | JGI IMG/M metagenome (GOLD analysis project Ga0208032, IMG submission 184254) | Marine viral communities from the Global Malaspina Expedition - Malaspina viral metaG Antarct_66 (SPAdes) (version 2) | ecosystem: Environmental > Aquatic > Marine > Oceanic | place: West... | reverse complement strand
TAAATGCTACGGTCCCCTCGAGCGGAGTCGAGAGGTTATTTTACTGTAATGTATTTACAATGAGGTCTCGACTCCGCTCGACCGGACAGATGTCATATAAACAACTGATTTTAAATAAAATACATAACGAACTCACGTTAATTAGTCAAAAATGTATTGGGAAGGCTTTTGGAATAAAAGGACTAGGGACACAAAGAGTTCTAGAACTTATATAAAAATGTTTCAAATCTTATATTATGGCCCGGAATCTAAATTTAGGAGAAATAAAGATGCCAGGCAGCTCCAATCAAATAACTTAAAAAGGAAGAGCTTGCCCTGTTGGAGATCAAGAATTCCGCACTGATGGATTTTACGGAAAGAGTTGAATCATTATTGGAAGAAAGGATGCAACTGTTGGAATCGGCCATAGATCAACTACCAAGGAAGAACAGGGAAGTCTTTTTGCTCAGTAAGAAATCGGGCTACAAACACAAGGAAATAGCTTCCCAATTGGACATCTCGGAAAAGGCCGTGGAAAAGCATATCAGTCGCGCTACCCAAAGCATAAAGAAATGGCTGAAGGAGAAAAAAAATAGTCTGGTGCTCATATTCTTGAATTATATGAGCTAATTTTTCTTTTTAACTTATCTTACTTGGATTATGTCTACTCCTTTCTAACTGGGAGTTTGGATACAGCATTGAGGGAATCTGCCTGTACCTCATTGGTTCCTACTGGAGAAATACATGCTAGAGGATTGTTTAAACACGCACAAACTTCAGGATCCTCTTGACAAGCTTCATTGTCGCTTGCACAGGAATTACCAATAACTACTACGGAAAAAATGGAAAGAATAAATAACAACTTTGTTTTCATGTTCTCTGATTTAAAATTATATCCAATTTCAACCATAAAACTATATAAATAGCTCATTTTCAGATGCTACATATGTAACCAAGTATATAAGAAATGTAACAAATAAATTATAGGGTATTAAAAATCGAGACAGGTCTTCAGTTCCAGTTTTGTTTATATTTATACGGCCGCACAATCTTCCTTAATTTGCTTTTGAAAAAATAGTAAAGACCTTGACCAAGAGTACGATGGAAGAGTTAGCGAATCTCCCCCGTTCAACTGCCTTAACAGGTGCAATGTGTAATATTTGCTAAAACCGATAAATTTTCAGAATTTTATTAAAAATAGCAGTATGAAAACTCTCGATAATTTAAGAAGCAGATTGATTGACCAAATTATGGTCACCAAAAACGAAAAATTACTGGCTGCAATTGAGAGTATTTTAAATTCTACCGAAATTGATAACCAACTAACCTTGGATTCTCATCACATTGAAATGCTCATGATGAGCGAAATGGACATCGAAAACGATAATCTGATTTCAGAAAGCGATCTTAGAAAGGAAGATTCTGAATGGATGGACTAACTCTATTTTGGACACAAACGGCCATAGAGCAACGGAACTATACTTTTGAATATTGGAACAAACGCAATAAAAGTAGGCTATACTCTCAGAAATTGAACCTAGCAATTAGAGGGCGAACAGAATTGTTGAAACAACTTCCAGAAATGGGGAAACCTACAAATCACAAAAATACCCGAGCCATTATTTTGGGACATTATAGCATACTTTACAAAATTCAACATCAAAAAATTATAATCACCGGGTTTTGGGACAACCGACAGGATCCTGAAAAATTACTAAAATTCTTAGCAAGAAAATAATACGTGCAGAAGAGTACCTACTATGAAGCAAAGCCTGAATTGGTCTTCAGTTCCAGTTTTGTTTATATTTATACGGCCGCACAATCTTCCTTAATTTGCTTTTGATAAAATAGTAAAGGACCTTGAGCAAGGGCAAGACATCAGGGTAAGTGCACCCCCCCTCCTACACCACACCTTCGCAGGCTTATGGCCAATATCCTAGGGAGCTATATTGCTAGTGCAACCCATATCTTTTAAAAAAAATACCCAAGGGGTGTAATAATCTTTGACTTCAGCCACTAACCAAGAAAAGATTAAAATTATGACACTACAAAATGCACTTGACCATTTCAAAAATCTGGAATCCAAAACAACTATAAAATCCGAAATTAAGATTTACCAAAAATTCATTCAGATATTGACTAGCTTAGAGAATTGTGATTTATCAGACGCTGAAATCCAATCTATTGAACAGCAACTTGATAGTTTTGGTTTAAATTCAAATAGTACAAAAAATAGAAAATATTTTATACGAACTTACGATCTGTTTCAAAATTATTTGAAGGATACTTTTGCCTTGACTATTAAAGACTATTATACCAATATGGGTTTAGGATTAGGAGCTTCTTTTGGAATTATTTTTGGAATAGTAGTACTTTCAAATTTGGAGCGGTCATTGGGGATATCGTTTGGAATAGCCCTCGGAATGCTATTCGGCCTAGTAATAGGGCGTAATTTAGATTCGCAGGCCAAGGCCGCAGGTAAAATGTTATTGTAAATTAAGCAAGCCCTTAAACCAGAAGATTGAGCAACGATTTTTATACAACATCCATTTTGCCTTATGCCGCAATTATCATAAAGATATGCAGGGCATATACCAACATCCAGCAAGATTTTGAAGATTATTACTAAGAGGTGTGCTTACAAATTTGGAAAAGCAGAAATAACTTTCGCGCACAGTCAGAGTGGTCAACGTGGATATATAGACTGTCTCTGAATGTATGTATGACCCTGTTGAGGAAACATAAAAACAACCGTATGCAGATGGCCTCGGATAATCTACCCTCAGAAATATGGGATGAGCCCCATACTTTTAATAATGATTCCCTTGAACAGCTGTATGCTGCAATTAGGCAACTGTCCGAGGTTGACAGGGGAGTGATTTTGCTTTATCTGGAAGAAAAATCTTATCAGGAAATTGCAGATATCATTGGCACCAACCCAAATAACATTGGGGTCCGCATAAAAAGAATTAAAGAACGACTAAAAAAAATATTGGATGGAAAAATCAATTGAAACCATGTGGAAAGAAGGTTTCCTAAACAATAATGCCTTAATTGCTCCCAAGGTAAACGACATTTACAACAAGAAGTCGATTCATATCATCGATAAATTCCAAAAAATGTTCCTTTTCAATATATGGGGAATTATAATTGGCTCCTCACTTCTGTTTATAGCGTCATATTTCGCAGGAGCCGTGCTAGCAGGCAGTATTGTTTTAATAATGATGTTCTGGGTTGCCTACACCGCCTACCAGGAATTAAAATCTTTGGAAAAAATTGACAAAGGGCAAAGTAGTTATACTTTTTTAAAAGCTTTTAAGGATTGGATATCCAAATCCATAGATAGGTATGGAAAAATGTATAGCGCTGTATATCCTGTATTAATTCTTGTTTTCTATTTCGGAATTTGGTTTTCCGATATGTTTGCACACAAGAGGGAAATAGTTGCTGGGAGCTCAAATGATCTGGTATTAGGACTTCATATCCCAACCACGATTATCGTAATAATTATGGCTGTATTGATGAGCATTTTTAGTAAGGCAATTCATAGAAAGGATGTAAAAACGATTTATGGAGGAATATTAAAAAAGCTCGACTTGGCCCTTGCAGAAATGGAAGAATTAAGGGGTGAATAAACCTTATTCCTATCAAAGAAATAATGATTACTCTAAATATAAGTAATGTGGGAATTACAGGTTTTCAGGCCTTAGTTTTTTAAATAATGCTATCTTACACCTGCCAGTCAAAGCTTCAAACAACCGGCACAAATCCATTTATTGGGTTTGTGTCCATTATTTTAACTTTAAGAGATGTACGACAAGATTAGTCCCATTATTAATTCTGTATCGCCTATTTCGAGTAAATCGATAGCAAAAATCCAGGAGATAGCGGAATATCATGAAGTAAAAAAAGGAGAGTTAATTACAACTGTTGGACAAAATAATAATCTGGAGTATTTTATTACGGAGGGAATCTGCAAAAGTTTTCTTTACACTCCGGAAGGAGAGGATGTAACGATTTCATTTTTTATGTCGGGCTCTATAATATCTCCCAGCACAACAAGAAATAAGGAGGGCAGATCCATTCTTAATATTCGCGCTTTGACCGATATGGAGATGGCAACCATCAATGCCGGGGAATTCGAAAAATTAATGGTAGAAGATCTTGAAATAAGACATTTTGGAAACACAGTTTTAAGAAATGAACTAATGGGGAAGGTCCAAAAAGAAATAGCATTGGCTTCCCTTAAAGGTAAGGATAGGTTGCAGCTGCTTAGAGATAATTTTCCAAATATCGAAAACCTTATACCGCATTCGGATATAGCATCATATTTAGGATTAACTACAATTTCCTTAAGTAGATTAAGAACACAATCTTAACGCTTAACATTTGTTAATGGAATCTCTCCGTGTATTGACCACCTTTGTTTTCTAATCAAAAACAAGCTTTATGTCAAATTTAAATTCCTTACTTATAAAGACATCCTCGGTAAAGAATATCTGTATTCTATTTGTTGCAAGCCACTTGGTCCTGCTTATCATGATGATATTTACTTTGCCTGTGATCAATGACCAAATTGGAACCAAAGTGTTCGACCTCCAAACTTTGGGATATTCGGTTTCCGTAGCCGAATCAATTGTGGAGAACCTGAATAATGAGACTACATCCCTATACCTTTTTCCGCAATTAACTTTGTTAGATCTTTTATATCCTGTTTTATTGGCGCTATTCTTAAGAAGTATTTTATTTCGACTTATTAGTATAACGGAAACCAAAAGCAAAATAGCGTCAATATTATTGGTTATTCCATTTATGGCGATGCTATTTGATTATGCAGAAAACATATGCGTCATATTAATGATTTCGAAATCCTTGGAGTTAACCAAAACCTTGGTCCTTTTATCAAGTAGCCTTACTGTTTTAAAAGGAGTATTCACCTCAATTACTTGGATTACTATTTTAGTCTATGCTATTAAATGGTTTAGAATGAAAATTCTTGAACGAAATAATAAAAAGGCTAAAGCACCTTACCCAAAAAGCGCTGGCAATAGACTCTGAAATTCCTTTTCCCTTGCGCAGTAGGGAATGGAAACAATTTTCTCGGAACAAGTATGTTGAAATGTGCAAAAAAATTATTCCATCATAAAAAAGGCATCCAAAAAACAAGCTTAATCTATCGATAAACTTAGTTGGATCTACAATTATCCGGTACAAAGAAGAAAAAAAAGATCGGTGGCAAATTGCGATCACTGTACTTATTCTATTCAATTTTGGTACATTGATAAACATTCCTTTTAGAAGGCAAGTTAGAGTAAGGTTGCAAGGGAGTAATTATTATTAATTCCTATATTGAGCATTATTAAAAACTAATCCTTACTAGGTTGAACCCTTTAAAAACTATTCCCAACATATCATTTGAGAGCGAAGAAAATGAAAAAGACTTCGAGTGCCTCAATCTATCCAAGCTGTTTGCTAAAATTAAGGGAGGTTTAAGCCATAATCCCAATTTACCACATAGGGTAGGCTTCTTTGCGTTGTTGATTGTTACCAATGGTCAGGGAACCCACCAAATAGACCTGAAGGATTATCCATTAAAAAAAGGGACGGTTTTAAAAATAGCCAAGGGTCAAGTACATGCTTTTCAGGAAAACCCTAATTATGAGGGATTCCTAATTTTGTTTACCGAGGAATTTGTTCTGAACTATTTTTCCAAATCCTCCATTGAGTTTATTTCACATCTTTACAATTACCATATTTCCAAGCCTTTGGTAGAAAGTGGTAACTTTAATGAGACTTTTATAACCGAATTAAAAGTTGAATTGGAAGAGGAAAACAGCTACGCCCAAAAGAATATAGTAGCTGCGATGCTGGAATTATATCTACTACGATTGGAACGCCTTACCCAGACTGCAGACCTACCCAAAAAAAACCATCAGCACTATCCTATTTTTCTCGAATTTAAAAACTTGGTAGAAGCACAATTTAAGTCGACCCGCAACGTAAAGGATTATGCGGAAATGCTGCACATTTCCACCAAACATTTAAACCAGATCGTTAAAGAATTCACCTTGAACACTGCCAAACATTTTATTGATGATTTTGTGACCCTGGAAATAAAAAGAGCTATTGTTAGTACAAATACCAGTTTGAAGGAAATAGGGTATGACATGGGTTTTGATGAAGTAACGAACTTTACCAAATTCTTCAAAAAACATACTGGTACTACCCCCAAACAATTCAAAGCTGATATATAAAAGTATCGTTCCCATATTTACCATTCTTACCCCAAGATTTACCTGCCTAATTTTAAAGTATATGGTCAACTTTGTACCAAACTTTAAAATCTAAGAAAATGAAAACAAAATTAAGATCATTACTTTTTCTAACCATATTAAGTGTTACAATTGGTAATGCACAAAATGAAACAACAGACGGAAATAATTTTCAGTTTGGACAACCCGAACATTTCTTGGACGGCTATTCCATGAACTTCCAGTATCAGGATGGCACTGCTGTACACATTGAGTTTTACAATGGCAAAGCTAAATATGAATGGGTTGCCGGACCAGGAAAAGGAAAAGGAAACCAAGATATTCCCTATCGTTCCCGTAAAATTGGCAATGGACTTTATTTAATGAATTGGCATGAAACAGACATAAAGGATTATTTGACCCTAGTATTTGATTTTGAAAAAATGATTGTCCACAATTCCGTTATAATCGGATACGAAAATAGACCTGAAAGAACCCTTAAAACAGTGTTTAAAAGTGGGATAATAGATCATTTAAAACAGGCTGAATAAGTTCAATCTATAGCTTCTATTTTATTTGATGATTTGGTGACATAAAGAATTGAAATTAAATCTGATGAGGACCCCATTAACTTCATCAGATTTTTATTTTGTTGAGCTTAATTATAGTGAGTTACATATAAAGGGAAATGTATTTGGCCCTGAATAATTTAGTAAAACTAATGATTCTGTTCCCAAAGGATGACATTGAACGAATAAACTCCTTAACAATCAAAAGTCAATAGGACTCTTATTAAAAAAGTTCGAGCATTCATGTCGCTCTAAGGCTATGGTTCCACTTTTACCATTTACGGTAAAACATTCACCTTTTCAAACCCCAAGATTAATGGCAACTTTGTAAAAAAAATAAAACTATGAGTCAAGTAGCAAATTGCCCAAGCTGTGGCAGTAAATCCAAAATTAAAGAAAAGGATGGGCAGATCATTTATGAAGCTATCCAAGACGAGGAAGTTTTTAAAAAAGTTGCTCAACTAAAAAAAGCTATGGAAAAATTTAAAGAAAAAGCCGAATCCTTGGAAAAGGAATTGAAAGCTTTAACGACAAATAAATAGAATGAAGTTTATAAAACGAAACTACGGGTGGATGCTTGTAGCCATTTTGGCGATCTTGCCTTTATTTATCATTTTCGGGATGGTCAATATTGATTATGCAAATGGACTATCCATTAGCTTGATTGAAGATACTGCAAGTGAAGGTAGATCCACATTGGAAATGTTGTATCATATTTCCGGGGAGTTTGCCATACGTTGGATGACAGCTGTTCTAACTTGTACCCCCTTCTTTATTCTGTTTGGCATCAATAACCTTTTTGTACGCCAAGCCATGGGCATTGCCACAGCGTTATGGAGCCTACTTCACTTCATTATTTTTGTGTGGGGCGAAGGTCTTTTGGAAACTTTTACCCAAGCAAACTACATTGCCGGCTTTATAGCTGTACTTATATTGCTTCCGTTACTATTTACATCAAACAGAAAATCCATGAAAAGGTTAAAGTCAAAGTGGAAACAATTACAAAGTTTAGCATATGTTGCTATTGTACTTAGTTTACTACATGTGGCGCTTTTGGATAAAACCTGGCTGGTCTATGCGGTAATTGTGGGCTTGGGATTTATTATAAGAATACCCCCCATTAAAAAAAGCATATTGGCATATCGAATACATCAAAGAAAATTAAAAGAAATATAACCCATGAAAATTGCAGTAACATCCGTAAGCGGTCAATTAGGAGCTTCAATAGCAAAAGCGTTGATTAAGGAAATTGGTAAGGAAAACGTCATAGGCATTGCACGCACACCAGAAAAGGCCAAACATTTGGATATAGAAATCAGAAAAGGGGATTACAACAGTCGTACAGATTTTGATGCGGCTTTAAAGGGCGTTGATAAAGTGTTATTGGTTTCTGGAATGGATCAACCTCAGAAGAGAATTCAGCAACACCGTAACGTGATTGAAGCCGCCAAGTTAAATGGAGTGCAAAAAATAGTGTACACCAGCATCGTTGGCGATGAAGAAAATACCGCCTTCAGCCCGGTGGTGCAAAGTAATCGACAGACCGAAGAAGATGTCCGTAGCTCCGGTTTACAATGGATTATTGGTAGAAACGGTATTTATATTGAACCCGACTTGGAGTACATGGACACCTATATAAAGGAAGGTGGAATTACCAACTGTGCCGCTGACGGAAAATGCACCTATACCAGTAGGGAAGAATTGGGTTTTGCCTATGCACAACTCCTTTTAAATGATAAACTAAACGGCCAAACCTTAAACCTTGTCGGGGAAGCAATTACCCAAACTCAATTGGCGGAATATATAAATCAAGTGTACAAGACCAATTTAAAATTTACTTCAATTTCCGTTGAAGACTATAAGAAAGAACGCCAGGCCGCCTTGGGTGAATTTCTTGGTACCATCATTGCAGGAATTTATGAAGGCATTAGAAATGGAGCCAACGAAGTGGTTTCAGATTATAAAAAAGCCGCTGGAAGACCGCATAAATCCCCTTTAACCATGATAGAAAATTATCATCAAAAGCATTCAAAAAAACAAAAGGCATGAGTTTTATTGAAAGCATAATAAAATCCGTTGTCTTAAATGAGGCAGTAATCACTGAAAAAGTGAAACTTTCCGAGGCTGCTTATAAAATACGTTTAGAAAACGAAACCATTGGCAAAATCAATTTTATTCCAGGTTCCTTCCTACGTATGGGACTCGGGATCGGCAATGATGAATTGTCCTTAAAAGACAAAATGAGAAGCTATAGCATTTGGGATATCAACAAAGAGAAGTCTTATTTAGATGTGGCCATTGCTACCCACAGCAACGGAATTGGAAGTCAATGGATAAAAAAATGCCAGGTGGGTCAAAAAGTATATTTTAGAAACAAAAAAGGCAACTTTTTGGCGGACGATACTGCTGATAACTATATGATGATAGGAGACCTTTCCGCACTATCCCATCTTTATATGATCCGTAGAAATATAGGCTTAGACAAACATGTGGAAAGCATTGTGTACAGTCAAGATGAACAGGACCTATTTCCCGATATAGATGGCTCCCATCCTTTCAACTTTTACCAATTGCCAAAAAATCCTAAGGAAGAATTAATTGCCATGGTGAGCGAAAAAGTCTCTAAATTTAAAGGCAGAAAAATAGTCTATATAGCAGGCGATAGTAGAGTGTGTGTTGCCTTAAACCGGTTTTTTAGACAGGAACTGCTTTGGGAAACCAAGCAAATTAAAACCAAACCGTTCTGGAATCCAGATAAAAAAGGACTTGAATAATGGACTTGATAAACCAATACAATGACGTTAGGGCTTATACGGAACAAATCTGCAAACCGCTCCAATCAGAGGATTATGTAGTGCAGGTAGCGGAATTTGCCAGTCCGGCCAAATGGCAATTGGCACATAGCAGTTGGTTTTTTGAAACCTTTGTATTACTTCCCCATCTCCCGGAATATGAGCTTTTCAATATAGATTTTCCCTACTTGTTCAACAGTTATTACAACAATGCAGGAGATCGGGTTTTAAGGACTAAACGAGGCAATCTTACCAGACCCACTACTAACGAGGTGTATGCTTATCGTAAGCATGTGGATACGGCCATGGGACAATTGTTACAGCAAAAGTTGGATGCCGAAATGGTTCAATTAGTAACCTTAGGCCTGCATCACGAGCAACAGCATCAAGAATTATTGCTGAGCGATATCAAATATATGTTTGGCCAAAATCCGCTATTTCCTGCTTATGATGTGGAAACCAGCTTACTGGATCAAGAAAGTAACAGGGAGTCAGGACATGTAAAAATATCAGAAGGGGTTTACACCATTGGCTATCAGGGAGATGGTTTTTGTTTTGATAATGAATTGGGAGTCCACAAAGTGTATTTGCACGATTTTGAAATTCAAAAAGGCTTGGTGACCAATGGGGAGTACATTGAATTTATTGAAGCTGGCGGCTATAAAGATTTTAACTTATGGTTGGATGAAGGTTGGTCTTGGTTAAAACAAAACCAAGTTTCTAAGCCTTTGTATTGGCATCAGCTAGATGGGCAATGGATGCATTATACCTTAAAAGGGTTTCAGAAAATAAAGGAAAATGACATTTTAAAACATATCAGTTTTTATGAAGCCATGGCTTTTGCTGAATGGAAAGGCATGCGCTTGCCTACAGAATTTGAGTGGGAAATAGCTTCGAGCCAACTTAATTGGGGGCAGCGGTGGGAATGGACCAACAGTGCTTATCTGCCTTATCCCGGTTTTAAAAAAGCCCCTGGTGCTATAGGGGAATACAATGGCAAATTTATGATTAATCAAATGGTGCTCCGTGGAGCCTCAATAGCCACTTCACCAAAGCATAGCCGACCAACTTATCGCAATTTTTTTCACCCAAATGCCCAATGGCAATTTACCGGAATACGATTAGCAAAATGAACAAGCAATTCGCCATCGATGTTAAAGAAGGGCTCAGCAAAAGCCCGAAAAGCCTCTCCTCTAAGTATTTTTATGACGAAAAGGGTTCTGCGCTCTTTTCTAAGATCATGAAATTGCCGGAGTATTATTTGACCAATGCAGAGTTTGAAATTTTTGAAAATAAAGCTTCTGAAATCATTAATCTCCTAGGTATAACAAATCAAAAAAGCTTCGACCTGATAGAGCTTGGTGCTGGTGATGGGTATAAGACCATGGAATTACTAAAAGCGCTGGACACCCTCTGTTTTCAATACCAGTACAGCCCGATTGATATTTCTGCAAAAGCCCTAAATCAAATCGAAGAAAATATTAAGCAACAATTCCCTAATAAAAAAATCTGTCCCAAACTAGGGGATTATTTTCATATCCTACATGATTTAAAACCCTCTCCCCTTCCCAAAGTTGTACTGTTCCTAGGTTCCAATATTGGAAATATGGAGAATGCGGAGGCCAATTCCTTTTTGACCCATCTTAGCGAGAACCTATCCAAAGGTGATAAACTTATACTTGGCGTGGATTTAAAGAAAAGCAAGGACATTGTACTCCCTGCCTACAACGATAGTCAGGGGGTAACCAGCGAGTTTAACCTTAATTTAACGTGAGTTCGACATAAAAATATTATCAATACATTGATTTAATGTAAGTTATAATAAATGCTACGGTCCCCTCGAGCGGAGTCGAGAGGTTATTTTACTGTAATGTATTTACAATG
>Ga0208032_1001200_pt1 | contig 11483 bp, 7 predicted proteins | sample MalvirAntarct_66_FD_184254 | JGI IMG/M metagenome (GOLD analysis project Ga0208032, IMG submission 184254) | Marine viral communities from the Global Malaspina Expedition - Malaspina viral metaG Antarct_66 (SPAdes) (version 2) | ecosystem: Environmental > Aquatic > Marine > Oceanic | place: West... | reverse complement strand
TTCACCGTCTGTTCGACCGCATCAGTGCAGTGGCTGCTATCGCGGATGTCGCCGGGCAACAGCAGGCAACGCTGACCTTCGGCTTCGATCATGCGCTTGGCGTCTTCGGCGTCTTCATGCTCGTCGAGATACATGATTGCGACATCCGCACCTTCACGGGCAAAGTGCACCGCCGCCGCACGACCGATGCCGCTATCACCACCGCTGACCAAGGCGACCTTGCCGGCCAGCTTCCCGCTGCCCTTGTAACTGTCGCGGATGAACTCCGCCGGCGGCTGCATCTCGCTTTCCAGCCCCGGCAAGCGGTCTTGTTTCTGCGCGTGAATCTTCGGATAAGCCATACATGCTCCAGACGTGAAAATGGGGTCTGTAAGTACGGCTGATGCCTGGCCTGAAAGTTTCGGCGGATTGCCGAGTGGTGCTTCGAGGTGACCGGCGATTGGGAAATGGCTCTGCCTCGGTAGATGGCGCAGGCCTACTTCGCTAAATGATAATGAGATGACCTAAACGTGGCCTGAGGTGCCGAGAATTTCCGCCTCAGACCGGCTGTCGGCCGGTCGATGGGAGGCGGGCGGTACTCAAGCGAAGGACCGGGGGCGCAGGGACCACGCTGCGCATCCCGGTCTTCTAGCCGAAGCGATTAATTCAATTCGTTGGCGAAGCGCCCGACTGCGCTGACGACCTGCTTGGCTCCGTCCTGAATCTCGACGATCACGGCGCCGGCCTGGTTGGCCAGGGACAGGCCTTGTGCTGCCTGCTCACGGCTGTTGGCCATCTCTCGTACCGCTTCATCCACCAGTGCCTGGTTCTTTTGCACCACGCTGACGATTTCTTCGGTGGCGGCGCTGGTGCGGCCGGCCAGCTGGCGAACTTCGTCGGCGACCACGGCAAAACCGCGTCCCTGTTCACCGGCGCGTGCCGCTTCGATGGCGGCGTTGAGTGCCAGCAGGTTGGTTTGTGCAGCGATGACGCCAATGGTCTGGACGATGGAGCTGATCAGATGCGATTGCTGACCTAGCGCCTCGATACCTTGAGTCGCCGACTCGACCTCCTCGGCGATGCGCTGCATGGTTGCCACCGTATCCTTGACCACCACGGCGCCGCGTTCGGCGCTGGTGTCGGTCTTGCGGGACACGTCATAAGCGATGCTCGCGGCCTCGCGCACCTCCTCTTCACGGGCAACCTGGTCGCTGACCACACTGGCGAATTTGACCACCTTGCACAGCTTGCCTTCGGTGTCATACACGGGGTTGTAGGTCGCTTCCAACCAGACGTCCCGGCCCATGCTGTCGATGCGCTTGAAGCGGTTCGCAACGAACTCGCCACGGTTAAGCGTCTGCCAGAAGGTCTTGTACTGCTGGGAAGACGCTTCTTCCGGAGTGCAGAACATGCTGTGGTGCTTGCCCACGATCTGCTTGAGCGAATAGCCCATGCCTTGCAGGAACTGGTCGTTGGCCGAAACTACAGTGCCGTCCAGATTGAACTGGATGACCGCGGTAGAACGCAGCAGTGCGTTGATAAACGCTTCGTTCTCCTTGGCGAGCTGCAGCTCTTTGGTCACTTCCCGGGCGTAGCCGCTCATATGTAGCAGCTTGCCGTGAGCATCCAGGATCGGATACCAGTCGATGTGCAGCCAGGCGAGGCTGCCATTAGTGCGCAGAAACCGGTAGTCATCGCTGACGGGTGCAAGCTTGGACACAGCGGCTTGAAAATTGTGAAAGCAGGGCAGGTTCTTGACATAGGCCGGCACGATGTCCGTCATAGGGCGGCCCTGCAGCTGTTCGACGGTGTAGCCGAGCGTCTTGGCGAACTTCTGATTGACCGCCACCATCCGAAACTCGGTGTCGAGGGTGATCGACAGCATCGTGGCACCCATCTGATCACGGAGCTGTCGTAGCAGAGACAGTTCTGCAGCCTGTTCTTCGAGTTGTTTTTTTAGCTGGCCGTTGAACATGAAAGCACACCGATAGATGAGTGGACGTACATCGCTATCGGCACGCTATTCCCATACTTGATGACCGACGATCGCTGGCCGTGCGTCACTAGTCGACCCGCTCCACGCGCACTCGGATCACGCCGGCGCGGGTGCTGGCGATGCGTTCAAAGGCTGCTTTGGACAGGTCGATGATTCGCCCTCGCACGAACGGCCCGCGGTCGTTTATGCGTACCACCACGCTTTTGCCGTTGCGGGTGTTGATCACCCGAACTTTCGTGCCGAAGGGCAGGGTGCGGTGCGCCGCTGTTAGCGCTTTCTGGTCGAAACGTTCGCCGTTGGCGGTCAGTTTGTTGTGGTGCTGGTTACCGTAATACGAGGCTTTGCCCGAGCCGATCTGCTCCCCGGAAACGGGCGCTGGCGGCTGGCCTGTCGTCGGTTCCTTCGGCGGAGCTGTCGTACAGCCAGCAACAGAGGCGAACAAAAGCAGTGCAGCGATCCAATTGACTGGCCTGTTGAGCATCCTTCGATCCTTGTCTTCACGCTGAGGCTTTACGCCCCTGGTGGGTGCAGGGGCGCGGTGCCATTAGGAGTGTCCATTCGCCAGTAAGTTTGCTGGGGCGATGAATTCGACAGCTGCGTCCTGGTTGTCGGCATTGTCGTCCAACCAGCCACTGTTGGCCGGTGCGCAACTTCCAGGTGCGGCTTTATTGTTGACGGTGTAACGCAGGTGCTGGTTATCGGCGCCAGCCGGACGCCGAGATGGCATCCGCTGGGCCTGGACCCATGTCAGGCGTGGGGCTTGCTGCGGATCGTTTTCATCAGATCAGCCGGGGTAATGTGGCCGACTACACCGCTGCCTGGCTGCGGCAGGTTGAGGATGTTGTCCTTGATCTTGCCGATCACATGCATCTCGCATGGTTTGCAATCGAATTTCAGGGTCAGCACTTCGTCGCCATGTACGAGCTGCATCGGGGCGACCTTGGTGCGCACGCCGGTCACGCCCTTGGCCTGTTTCGGACAGAGGTTGAAGGAGAAGCGCAGGCAGTGTTTGGTGATCATCACCGGCACTTCGCCGGTTTCCTCGTGGGCCTCGTAGGCCGCATCGATCAGCTGCACGCCGTAACGGTGGTAGAAGGCGCGGGCTTTCTCGTTGTAGACGTTGTAGAGGAAGGACAAGTGAGCTTCCGGGTAAACCGGAGGCGGCACGCTGACGGCCTTGCGGCTGCCCAGCGGACGAATCGCTTCGCGGGCTTCGGTCAGCGCCTCGATGGCCTCGCGGCGCAGCGCCTTTAACTGGGAGTTGGGGATAAAGAAGGCCTGCGGCGCGTCCACGTCCACTTCTTCGGCGTGGTAGATGGTCGTGCCCAGCTGGCTCAGCAGGTCCGTAATCTGGCTGGGCACCTGCTCCGGCTTCTTCGCTTCGCCAAAGGGGCCGGCCAGCGAAACCGTGGCGTAAGCGCCTTCTTCGCTGGTGACGTGCAGCTCCAGCGCGTCCGCCCGCAGTTTGGCCAGCCAGCGCACGCCAATACGGCGCTCGGCGGAAGTTTTAAGCAGCGCGTTCTGCCAGTTGTGGTCCAGGTTGCGGTTCAGCGGATGGTTCGGCCGCAGCTGGCGTATCGCCGCGGGCATTTCGTTGGGCTCGACGCGATATTGCCAGAACTGCTGACCGTCTTCTTCGAATTGCTTGAGCTGTTCGACCACGCTGGCGCGGAAACCCACTACCTCGCGCTTGATCAGCACGTTCAGACCATCGCCGTTGGACAGCGGTTCGCGGGTCTGTACGGTCAGGTCGTACTTGCCGACCTTGAGTACTTCGCCTACGGCGAGGCCGGTGAAGGTCGGTGAATCGAAGGCGCCAATGTCGATCTTGCGGTCGGTGACAAAGTAGTCGGTGCTGCCGCGGTGGAACGTCTTGTCTGGGTCCGGCACGAAGAAGTGATCGGTACGGCCGCTGGACGCGCGGGCCAGATCGGGGCGGTCCAAGAGGATTTCGTCGAGGCGCTGGCGGTAGTAAGCGGTGATGTTCTTCACATAGCTCACATCCTTGTAGCGCCCCTCGATCTTGAACGAACGCACGCCGGCATCGACCAGCGCGCGCAGGTTGGCGCTCTGGTTGTTGTCCTTCATCGACAGCAGGTGTTTTTCGAAAGCGACCACCTGGCCTTTATCGTCCTTCAAGGTGTAGGGCAAGCGGCACGCCTGCGAGCAATCGCCACGGTTGGCGCTGCGGCCGTTTTGCGCGTGGGAAATGTTGCACTGGCCGGAGAACGCTACGCACAGCGCGCCGTGAATGAAGAACTCGATGGCCGCATCGGTCGCATCGCTGATCGCGCGGATCTCCTGCAGGTTCAGCTCGCGGGCCAGTACCAATTGAGAGAACCCGGCCTTGTCGAGAAAGGTGGCGCGCTCCAGGGTGCGGATATCAGTCTGAGTACTGGCGTGCAGCTCGATCGGTGGAATGTCCATTTCCATCACGCCCATGTCCTGCACGATCAGCGCATCCACACCGATTTCGTAGAGCTGCCAGATCAGCGCCCGGGCCGCTTCCAGCTCGTCGTCATGCAAGATGGTGTTGATGGTGACGAACACCCGCGCATGGAACAGATGGGCAATTTTCACCAGCTCGGCAATGTCCGCCACGCTGTTCTCGGCGTTGTGCCGCGCCCCAAAACTCGGCCCGCCGATATACACCGCATCGGCGCCATGCAGGATGGCCTCACGGGCAATGGTGGTGTCCCGAGCAGGGGAGAGCAGTTCGACATGGTGCTTGGGCAAGGACATGGGCGCGGACCGAGTGTGAATCGAAAGTCGCGCATTGTAATGGCTTAAGGGGCTTTTGGGATTGGCCGCTGGGCGAGTAGAGCGCGCCGATGAAGTCCGGCGGCTTGGTCGTTCGTTCCATGAGGGGGCTTTCGGCAATCCTGATACGAACATATAATGCGAAAGATTCTCATAATCGATCACATTACATGGAAGCCAGAGATGCCGACCACCACGTTTGCCCAGCTCGACCCCGCCGCTGGACGCTCTAAGCTCGCCCTGAAGCCGCTCACGCTGGTAGTTCACCTACTCGCTGTTGGTGCGCTCCTTCCCGCCATGCCTGTTTACGCGCAGTCTGCCGCTGCAACTGAGGCAGACGAGGCAACCACCCTCGAAGCGGTCACCATCACCGGTGAGGCGGTACAAGACGTGACGGAAGGAACGGGCTCCTACACGACGGGCGCTGCACGCACGTCCACCCCGCTCAGCATGTCCCTTCGCGAAACGCCGCAGTCGATCAGCGTGATAACGCAGCAGCGCATTGAAGATCAGGACATGCAGACCATTCTCGATGTGGTGAATAACACCACCGGTGTTTCGGTGAACCGCTACGAAACCGATCGAGCGCAATTCAACGCCCGCGGGTTCGAGATCAACTCGCTGATGATCGACGGTGTGCCGACGATATGGGAGCAGCCTTGGAGCTCGGGCGAGATGTTCAGCAGCCTGGCGATGTATGACCGCGTTGAAGTGGTGCGCGGAGCAAACGGTCTTATGGCGGGGGCCGGAGATCCGTCTGCTTCGCTCAACCTGGTCCGCAAACGTGCGAGCAGCCGCGAGTTGACGGGTTCTGTCGAGGTCAGCGCTGGAAGCTGGGATACCTATGGCACGGAAGGCGACTTGTCGTTCGCTGTCAACGAGGCCGGTACGATACGTGCCAGGTTGGTGGGAGAGTTCAACGAAGGAGACAGCTGGATTGACCTGAAGTCCAAACAGCGCGAAACCTTCTACGGAACCATGGATATTGACCTCACGCCAGACACCACCCTTTGGTTCGGTCTTAGCCGTCAGACAAACGACTCCGACTCGCCAATGTGGGGCGGCCTGCCGATCTGGTATGCCGATGGTAGCCGCACGGACTGGAGCCGTTCCAAGACGACCTCGGCCGAGTGGAGTAAATGGGACAGCACGTACGACACCTACTTCATCAATCTCGATCACCGCTTCGCCAACGATTGGGAGTTGAACCTGAGCTACAACCGCGGCGAACGTAGCTCCGACTCTTATCTGCTGTACCTGTCGGGTAACCCTGGCCGCGACGGCAGCGCACCGATGTCGTCCTTTCCTGGCTCCTACAAGACTGAAACCGTACAGGACGATTACAGCATCCGCTTTGGTGGGCCTGTGATGCTGTTGGGGCGCGAACACGAAGTCGCTTTCGGCTACATCTATAGCCAGCAGGACTTTGATGCCGATAATCGTGTCGCGCAGAGCGGCTTCGGTGGCGTCGCCAATTTCGATGCCTATGACGGCGACTTTCCTGCGCCGACTTGGGGAGGGTTGGCGCCTTACAGCTACGGCGATCTGACCCAAAAAGGGCTGTACGCCGTGACTCGACTGAGCGTGACGGACGACCTGAAGGTGATTCTTGGCGCGCGTGACAACCGCTACGAGAAGACCAGTGACGACACTCCGTTCACCTCACCCTCCCGCCTGGACGAGCACGAACTGACACCCTATGCCGGCATCGTTTACGACCTTACGGAGAACCTGTCGGCCTATGCCAGCTACACCGATATCTTTCAGCCCCAGGCGCGGCGGGATATTACCGGTCAGCAGTTGGACTCGGTTATCGGTGAAAGCTACGAGACGGGCTTGAAAGCCGAGTTCTTCGAAGGCCGGCTAAACGCATCCGCAGCCATTTTCAAGATCAAGCAGGATGGCCTGGCCGAGAGCACGGGTACTGCCGTTCCCGGCGGCATGGTGGGAGAGTTTGCCTACGAGCCTATCGATGTGACCAGCGAGGGCTTTGAGCTGGAGGTCTCCGGCGAGCTGGCACCGGATTGGAATCTCATGGCGGGCTATACCCAATTTGAGGTCGAGGACCCGGAAGGTAACGCCCGCAGCACGCGCTTCCCGACCAAGCTGCTGCGTACTTTCACGACCTATCGTCTACCAGGTGCGTTCAATAAGCTGACCATTGGCGGGGGCGTGAACTGGCAGGACAGCATCTACACCTATGCCACCAATCCAGCCGGCAATCGGGAGAAGATTGAGCAGGAAGCATATGCCCTGGTGAACCTGATGGCGCGCTATGAAGTGACCGACAATCTCACCGCTCAGTTGAACGTGGACAATCTGACCGACGAAGAATACTTCGATATGTTCGAAGCCTATGGTGCGCTGACATACGGTGCGCCGCGCAGCGTCACTGCATCCGCGAAGTATCGTTTCTGACGGATGCGCTTGGCTGAACGGTGTCCCCTAAAGGCTCACGTAAAGCTGTAATCAAAAGCCCCGACCGCAAGGCCGGGGCTTTTTCGTTATCAATGGGCGGGCGTTCTGCAAATTAAGAGCTGCGGCGCGGATAGGGCAGACCCCTGAGTTCTGGAGCTAAAGAATAGCGCTGCTCGACATGTGTTCGTGCCGCCGATTTGTAGCGTGGACGTCTATGAACAAACTGTGCCGCACTGGCCAGAACACTTTATGCGCGAGCTTATGCGGCCAGCCGCTTCATGCCCTACAGCAACGCCACTACCACCCAAATCGATGCGCCTAGCATAGGCAACGATGTCGCCACGCGCGGCGCATACGGGATCAACATCAACAACGCAAAGCCCGCCAGCGAGATCAGGCCGAACCAGCCGACCACGGCCATGCCGCCCGGCCAGACCTGGCAGGACGCATATACGGCGAGCCCGAGCAGAACACTACCGACCGGTACACATACGCAACGAAGCTTGGTCGGTACGCGCGGATTGACCAGCTGCTTCCAGTGGCGCTCCTTGTTCAGGCAGAAACCCAGCATGCCGGCGTAAGCCAGTACAAGGCTGGCGAACAGGGCTGAATCGTTCATGACGATGCTCCTTGAGCTGGGCGGCTCGGGCGAGGCGAGCGGACGTCTCGGGCGGCGATGACCGACGGTATTTTCCACACGGTCCAGCCCAACAGCAGTCCCATCGAAGCCACGCTCGCCAGCAGGGACAGGCGCAGGCTGTCTTGAGTGATTTGTGCAGTCCACAGGTCCAGCAACGGCAGGGTGACGGCCATCAGTGCTGTGGCTGATAGCTGTTCGCGCCAGGCCGCCAGCGGCTTGCGCAGCCAGCCGTGCAGCCAGCTCAGCGCCCAGACGCCGAAGAACACGCGCAGCTCCCAGTCCTGACGGTCAGTCAGCGCGGCCGGCAGCAGCCGGTTACTCCACAGCAGCGTCGTACAGGCCAGCAAAAGCCCGGCAACGACTGCCACGTTGAGGCTCTCCACCACGCGCAGAAAGTGTGGGTTGGCCTTGGCCTGTTTGCGTTGTTTGACGGCATAGAGCACCAGTCCCGTACCGATCATGGCGCAGCTGATCAGGCCGCAGACGAAATACAGCCAACGCATCGGATAGCCGCCGAACTGCGCGAAGTGCAGGCCCGCCATCACCCGTTGGGTCAGCTGGCTGGTGCGTGACGGCTCGGGCGCCTGAATCAGCTCGCCAGTGACGCCGTTGAAGACCATGCCTTCGCCCTTGGTCAGCTCGATTCGGTTGCCCAGTACCGGTCGGGCCGTGACCTGGGCGTTGGTCTTGCCAGGGTTGCTGACGGCCAGACCGCCGATCATGCCCTCGCCATAGTGCGCTTCGGCGCGACTGACGATTTCACCCAATGCCAGCATAGGTGCCGCTGGTGCCGCGACGGGCTTGCTGTCGCGTCCCTCGCCGCGCGGCGCCTGCTCGGCAGCGCGCCCTGACTGCGCATCGCGAAAATAGGCCTGGCGGTCGCCGTCATAAAGGGCATCCACCGCTGCCGGCATGTAGAGCAGAAAAAAGATGGCCAGCCCGGTATAGGTGATCATCAAGTGAAACGGCAGCAGCAGGACGGCACTGGCGTTATGGGCGTCCAGCCAGGAGCGCTGCCCTTTGGCGGGCCGAAAGGTAAAGAACTCCTTGAAGATCTTCTTGTGGATGATGATGCCGCTGATCAGCGCCACCAGCATCGCCATGGCCGCAAACCCCACCACCCATACCCCCAGCGTGCGCGGCAGATGCAGCGTGTAGTGAAAATGGAAGAAGAAGTTGCCGCCGATGGTTTCGCGCGGCTCGATGGTCGCCCCGGAAACCGGATCCAGCTGAGTGCTCACCGCACCGCGGCGACGTTCGCCGACGGATACGCTGAGAGCGGGCGTGCGCTCAGTCGGCAGGCTGATGTTCCAGTTCGATTGGTCTGCATGGTTGTCCATCAACCAGCGCTGCGCCACATTGGCCGCAGCGGCTGGTGACTGCGCCCTATCGACCAGCTCCGGCTGCATCCACCAATTGATCTCCTTGTCGAACACCGCGAGGGTGCCGGTGAGAAAGATGGCGAACAGCATCCAGCCGAGCAGCAGCCCGCACCAGGTATGCAGCCAGGACATCGATTGCGTCAGGCTGCCTTTCATTGCCACATCTCCAGCAGCTGAGGCCAGAAGCCGATGACTGCCAAGGGAATTGCGAGCCCGGCACCAATCAGTAACCGCCGCAGCGATGCTGCCGCGAAGGTCCAGAGCACGAACGTCAGGTACACCACGAACGACAGCAACGACGACGCGGTAACCGCGTCGACCGGATCGAGCGGCAGCCACTGTGCGAGCGCGGCAGTGAAGGCGTAGGTGAAGGCATAACCGCCCAGGAGGGCCAGCAGGGTACGGGCCGCGATGGCAGGCCATGCACTTCTCGATTGAGTGGCAGAACGGGTCACGACGTGCTTCTCAGTGAGAGTCTTACGAAAAATGCCCAACCGTCGTAAACGCCGGCCGGGCATCGGTCTTGTGATGAACCGGGAGGGAGGCGCCCATGTGCCCCATCCAAACTGATGATCGCTACCCCAGTCTTACGGATCGAAGCGAGACGCCAGTTGGCAAAGACGTCTCCCTCACGACACCTCAGAACGAAGCGCTCACCCCCAGCGTGTAGCGACGCCCGTCGAGCACGGTTTCGTAGCTGTCGTAGTCGATCTGCTCGTTGAATACGTTGTACACACCCGCCAGCAGCTTGACGTTCCGGTTCAGCGCATAGGTGCCGCCAAGGTCGACCAGGGTGTATGCCGGGGTGCTATCCGCCATGCTGGTGCGCGACAGGTATTCCGAGGTTTCGCTGCGGTAATTGAGCCGTGCCCAGGTGCCGAGATGGTCGCTGGCCTGCCAGTCCAGCATGGTGTTGAACATGTGCTTGGGCATCTTGTTCAGCGGCTCGCCGCGGAAGTCACCGCTGCGCTGCTCCGAGTCGGTGTAGGTGTAGTTGGCACCCAGGGAGAGGGTCTCGGTGATCGCCCAGTCGAAGGTCGCCTCGACACCGCGCATGCGCGCTTCATCGACGTTCACTCGATCACTGATGAAACGGTACGCCTCACCATTGACGACGCACTGGCCGGAGGCATTGCCGGTGGTATCCGTGCAGCGGCGAAGCTCGGTGATCTTGTCTTCGAAGTCGGTGTTGAACAGGGTCAAGCCCGCCGAGACACCGTTCAGGCTGTCCCACAACACGCCGATTTCCTGGCTCAGGCTTTGCTCGGGTTTGAGTGCCGAGTTGCCGACAATGACTGCGGGATCGCCCCGTCCGCCGCCGGTGATCTGTCCCCAGTTATCCACGGCCGCACGAATGTCCGGCGAGCGGTAGCCGCTGGAGACGCCACCCTTGACCGTCCATTGCTCGGCCGCCTGCCACACGCCGTAAACCCTCGGAGACCAGTGGGTGCCGTAGTTCTCATCGCGATCCATACGCAGGCCGGTGGTCAGCGCGAAGCTGTCGGTGAGGCTCCACTCGTCTTCGGCGAACAGCGCCCAGGACCAGCGCGTCAGGCGGGTCAGGTCCTCGGCACCGGCCAGCTGGTTACCCTTGTCCGAAAGATCTTCGTACTTGTATTGGCCGCCGAGCGTGGCGATGTGGTCACCCAGAAACAGCGAGCTCTGCGTGTTGAACACGCTGTTCTCCAGCTCCATCTCACGCCCGGGGTTCTCGATGCGCTCCTGCTGCAGATAGGTTTCCGACTGGCCCGAAGTCCAGCGGCCTGTGTGGCTGATGGAGTAATGGGTGCGGTCGTAGTCGGACAGCGAATCGCTGTTGCCCGTGCCAGAACGGCCCACGCTGGAGTTGCGTTCCTGCTCGGTCTTACCCGCTTCCAGCACGATGTCATTGGACTCGTTTGGCGTGAACGACAACTTGGCCGTTCCGCTGTCGGTCTTTTGCTCATTGAATCCGCGAGGGATGTCGTCCTCGTCTCGTCGAGCTGTCTGTCCGTATACCTGTAGCCCCAGAAGGCCGTCGACCAGTGGCCCGGAGAGGTAGCCGTTCAACGTATGGTAATCACCGGAGTCGGAGCGGTCCTGGAAGGTCTTTTCGGTGCGTAGCCCACCGTGCCAGGTATCGGCCACCTTGCGCGTGATGATATTGATCACACCGCCCATGGCATCGGAGCCGTAAAGCGAAGACATCGGGCCGCGCACGACTTCGATGCGTTCGATGGCTTCCAGCGGCGGCGTCCAGCCTTGCTCGATGCCCGGGCCGTCACTGTTGGGGCGCGTCGCGCGCGACTCCATGCGCTTGCCGTCGATG
>Ga0208032_1001198_pt1 | contig 11487 bp, 13 predicted proteins | sample MalvirAntarct_66_FD_184254 | JGI IMG/M metagenome (GOLD analysis project Ga0208032, IMG submission 184254) | Marine viral communities from the Global Malaspina Expedition - Malaspina viral metaG Antarct_66 (SPAdes) (version 2) | ecosystem: Environmental > Aquatic > Marine > Oceanic | place: West... | reverse complement strand
CTAAAAAAGGAATACAGAAGAATTTAATGGTTGTTTCATTTTCGTTTATCCTTCGTGGAAGATGGAAATGATATCAGGTTAAACATTGAACGTAAGCGAGAACGTACACGATTACCGTAGAGTTCTTCTAGCTCATCAGCATTCAAATTTGTAGTAGCATGTGTTTTTACTTTGAAATTCGTAAGTAACTCATAACGCTGCAGCAGAATCTCCGCGATGGTATTGCATTCATTACCGTAGAATTTACTGTTATTTTCTACTCCAAGGTCATCAATGCAAAGGGTGTTGTGTTGTTTTCCGTATTTTTGGATGGTTTCGACACCGTCTTTTTGGTATTCAAAGGCGATGTCTCGTGCTGATTTGATGATGTAGTAATCTTCTCTGAATAGGAATTGGCGGAGAATGGTCATGATGGACGTTTTTCCAGAACCTACCGGTCCGATGAGTAATATACCTTTGCTAAGGTCTAAATTGTGCTTTTCGCACTGATCTACTTCGTGGATAGTATAAAGGATTAGTTTTCGTAGAATCATTATATCTTCGCGATAAATTTTGAAATTTGGACCGTATTGTTTTTGACCAAGGTACTGAATGTAATTTAGTGTTTTTCTAAAATTAAAAACTCGCTGCCCGTTTTCTATTACAAATGGTTTTTCCATAATTACTAGTTTTTAAAGAGGGATATCGTAGTTTTTTGATTCGTTCACATTGAGTCTGGTTGAGGTTGAATTGTTTTGTTTTTTGAATTCTCCAGATCGCATGATCCAATTTCGAGCTGCAGCTTGCCAGTTTTTCATTTTTGTCTTCCCTCCTACTTTCCATCCATTGGATTCAAAATGATTGAAATACTTTTCTGCATCTTCAGTACTTGCTTTTTTTTCTTTAAAAAATTCAATTACCTCATCGAAGGATGGAGGAGAAAATCTTTTTTTCGTTTTTGGAGCATGGGGCGAATTCGATTCGCCCTTACTCGTTTTACTATTGTTTGTATTGTTTATACTGTTTATAGAAGGTACTAGTACTTGTCCCACTACTTGTTCATTTTTGGGATGGTTGCCGTTTAGAGCTTGTTCACTACTTGTCTCAAAAATGAACATGTTGATTTTGCTTCCTTTCATGGGGTTGTAAGATGGAATGTACTCCAAGTAACTCCACTCATCGAGTTGCTTGATGCAACGATGGTAAGTAGCGTTAGAACCAATTTTGGAAACGCGCATGACTTCCGATCGATTTATGGAAATCGGATTTTGAAAGCGATTCATATTCCAAAATTGGAACAAAGCTAAATACAAGCTGACATGAGAAGGGTTTAGACGATCATCGTCTGAAAACCTCATCAATGCTTGTGTGAGCTGCTTGATATAATTAACCTCCACTCCTAGTAATTTGCAACTTTGTTTTCTTTAAGAACCTTTATGATGTCCTCATAAGCGTAATAAATGGAACCGCCCATTTTCGAATAAGGCAAAATTCCATTATGTCTTAAGTTTTGCAAAGTACCTGGAGAGATGTTTAACATATCTCTTACCTGAGTAGATTTCAACCATTTTTTCTGTACCGGTTTTTCTTCTCGGATGAGGTTTCTTATTTCATCCAGTAACTCGCTCTTAAAGTGTTTCAGATCTTCTGTTGTTAAAACTGATGTTGCCATAATTTATCGTTTTTTGATTTACTGATGGCAAATTTGTGTGTTTTTGTACAGAATAATACCGAGTACACACCCAAGTTGGGTATAATAAATTTGTCTATTCAGGATGAAATCTATCGTCTTCTTCAACCTTATTTAGTATTACAGATTTGAGCTTTTCTAAGAATATAGTAGGCTCATTGCGATTCTTAATTTCATGAAATGTTCTGTAAACATCCCCTAAATCGATATTGAATATTTTTTCAAAAGTTTGGGTCAATAGCCTTATATCAAGATTACCGTTGTTTAACGATTGTGCATGATAAAGGCTGTACATAAGTTCAGTTAATGCTGCTTTACTCCCTGTCCAAACTAGTGGAGACAGGTACTTTTCAGCTGATTCACTCATATTATTTAGGAATTTTTGAATTAATTCATAAGTCAACAGCTTTTCTTTTAAAAGGCTATGGAATGTTGTAAAATTAGGATCCAACAGAACTTCATTTCCAATCATGTTAGTTGGTGCAGTAAATTTATTGCGTATGTAGAATTTGTCATCATCTTCTTTCATGTTCCGATTTATCCGAACTATTTGATTTTTATTTTCAGTTATGATCAGCTTGAAGTAACTACTTTTCTGGTTTATTAAATCATCTTTCATTTGCACTGAGATAGTACTAATGTGCATGTACTCTATTACAAAAGTAATGAAGCCTATTCTCGAAGCTACTTTTGGTCTGATAGTTTTGAAAAACTGAATTTCGTCTTCAACAGAGTTAAATCCATTTTTTGTAACAAACATTCGTACCTTATAGAATGTGTCAGTCACACAGTTTAATGCTTTTTCACTGTTGACATTAGCGGTCAGGTCCGTATAACCTAACCTATTTAAATCAGAATTCATCTGACTCACCATCTTTCTTATACGTTTCATAGCGATAAGTTTAATTGATTACACTTACCACCATTACGGAGTTAGCCTAACTTTTGGTTCGAGTCTTGTTCTTTAGAACTTAAGTTGGTGTTGTATCTTTTATTTAAAACATCCATATCGGCACTTACTTTATGCTCCATTACCTGGGCATAAATTTGAGTTGTGGCCAGCTTGGTATGTCCTAATAATTTTGAAACGGTTTCAATAGGAACGCCATTGGATAAAGTTACGGTTGTTGCAAAGGTATGTCTTGCAATGTGCATGGTTAACTTTTTTGTTATACCACATACATCTGCTATTTCCTTCAGATAAGCATTCATCTTTTGATTGGATTTTACCGGAAGTAATTTTCCTTTTAATTCGCAAAAGGGATGTTCTTTGTATTTTTCAAGGATTTCCAATGCAGGTTGAAGCAATGGAACATTTGAAGCAGTCCCTGTCTTCTTTCTGTTGGTGTAGACCCATAGCTCACCGTTAATACCACGAATTAAGTCTTGTGGGGTAAGTTTCTCTACATCTACAAATGCGTAGCCTGTATAGCAACAGAATAAGAATATATCGCGCACTTCTTCCAAACGTTGGATGGCAAATTCTTTTTCGGCTATTATTTGTAATTCTTCTTCTGTTAGTATCTGCCTATTTACTTTCTTATTGGAGCATTTGAAGCTTGCAAATGGATTCTTGGCCAACCAATCATTGGCTACTGCCATATTGATTACTTTTTTAAGGTTACGGATGTATTTCATGGTGGTGTTGTGACCGATGTTTTGGTCAACTTTAAGGAAATACTCGAAATCAACAATGAATTTATGATCAAGCTCACGGAGGAATAAATCTGAACGCTTATATTGTTTCTTCAAATAAAGTTTAAGCTTTTTAAGTACTGTTTCAAACTTTGTATGGGTAGCTTTTACTACATCTATACCAATTAATTCTTTCATTTGATTGTTGTGATATTCAAATGTATCAATTAGGCTTCTTTCTTCTTCAGTTATTCCTAGGTAGCTGTTTTTAATAGTATCGGCTGTAATAAACTCGTCCTTTGCTTCTAACAAATTGAAATGTCGGTGTAGTTCGTTTCTTACTTTATTGAGATAGCTATTTAGGATCCTCGCTTCTTGTGCGTTTCCTTTTGCTGTTCCGGAAGAGGAATTCCATTTGCTTGGGTCTATTGAGCGTTTTACAGAGAACTGTGCTCGTTTACCGTTTATTGTTATTCTACAATAAATAGGTGCCTTGTCATTTCTCATTTTGGCTTTGAAAAGCCAAAATAAAATTGTGAATGTTTGATTTGTTTTCATGCTTTTTAAGTTTTTGGTAACCGATAAAAATTAATTTTCGCTATCAAAATCCATTAAAAGTGCACAAACTAACTTCTTGAATCGCCCTATTAATAGGTGATTCGGAATAATTCGGTTACCTTTTTCAAAGGTAATTCGGAGGTAACCGAATAGGTAACCAACTTGGGTGTTATTTATTGAATGTTTTTGTTAGGGGTAATAATGAAAAAGCCCTTAAAACGTGCGTTTCAAGGGCTTTTGATTTGTTTTGTATTTCTACAAAGCGGTCCGGACGGGACTAACCGTCACTTATCTTTGCGTCTCTATATCAAGTAATTAAACTTAGTGTTTAACTAAGTCCCACGAATAGCCCACTGGGTTATTTCTTGGTATTACATGATAATCAATGAACGTTCTGCTCTTATTTGCGTCAAAGATACTACTAATTAATCTATAAATCACAATATTCATCAAATTAATTCCTGAAACGAATTCTATAATTAAGAGAATTTGTTGAGTACTCAAATGACTTATCTTGGATCAAATTATATTCGCCAGATTGCATAATGGTAAACTCATCTTTTGTTGGAAAAATATAGTTTTTCCAATTCGCACCTTCAGTTGATTTGCTAATCGGGTATTTCCAATGATAAAAAGCTAAAGCCTGATTATAGTTTAGGAGCTCCATAAATCGTTCAGTCGAATCAATTTCTTGGATAGGAAATATTTCTGCGTAATTCGTATCAATCTCAAACCAAGGATAGTTTCGCCAATTTTTCTCTTCAAACGACTTTGAGTTTGATAGTGATTTTTCAATATCAATAGTGAGATAACAAAACTTTAGCGATTCCTTATTTTCTGACCTTGTTTTTGATACGATCTCTTCAACTTCTTTTTTTCTATTTCGTATTTTAGACTTATAATTCAAACTAAATAGTTTTCTATTTTCAACCTTCCTACCTGGGTCGAACACCACAAACTCTAGATGTTCTTCACAGAAGTATTCATCTTGATAATTCAGGAATCTCTCAGCTTTCTTAAACTCAGATAATTGATAATACAAGGTCTCCCTTACAATAGAGTCGCATGTTGACTTCATGAATTGTTCATACTCCTCCCTTTCAATACCCCATTGATCAACAAGCTCTGGTCCTTGAATTAAATATTGAAAAGTATCAACTTGAAAAATTGGAACTAAATCTATATCTGAGTCAAACTTGTTTTCTTTCAAACTGGATTGAACGTTTTTACTTTTCCAGTGCAAAAACGCATTGTATTGATCCATCGTAAGATCATACGGTGTTTGATTCTGAAAGAATATTGGTAATGTTTGAGCTAAAACATAAGGAATATCATGTTTACTGTTCGAGAACTCCAATAACCCCCAGTGATTATGAAGTATAGAGTATGCCGAACTAGATAGTGAAGTGTCTGAATAACTATAAGATTTACTAAAATCAGACTCATAAAAAAGACTTCTATCATCAAATGCATATTCGTTGCTCAAAACTGAGTAATATTGTCGAGGTATTTTCATAAATTGTAAAAGAGGTACATGCATATAAACGGAATATAAACCCTTAATCTTCTTTTTTAAATCAAATCTAGAACGATTCAATTCTCTTTCACTTGGATGAGCCATCGTTTTTTTATCAACATTTAAATATTCAAGAGACATTTTGTCTTCTTCAATACCGAAGTAGATTGTTTCTTTGGCTGTAGAATCTCTAACATATTGCTGAAACTTGCGGAAATCATTAATATCTACAGGTGATAAGGTGACAAAGGATATCGAACCATTATATTCTGAAGCGATCATCTTTTTATCAAGGAGTTTTAATAGATCATTAGTATTAATCTGTTGACTCAAAAAGCCATGTGAATACATAATAGATGAAAGAAAAAGTATTGTAATTTTAAGATTGATAAGATTCATAAAAAACTATTAAAACCTAGATTGGTCTGAATTCATAATACTAGTAAAGATAATATTCCGTTTTTATTTTCTTTCTTTTTTCACTTTTAATATAGTATCTATGGGTAATGGTTGGAGGATCTAGTCCTATTTAGTAGACAGAATGGGGTTAGAAAAGAGTCAAATCAAGACGATTTTTGTAATCAAGCATAGATTGCAAAAACGTATAAACATTTGCAGTTTTTGAAAGTCTACTGTTGTGTTTTGTTCAGAGTATCTTATAATTATTGCTGCCCAGCTTGAGCAGGTAGATGCTCGATGAATGCAATACCGTTTTGGTTCTCAATTATTTTTAAAGCTCCTGTATTCGAAAAAGTATGCATGAAAGCATGATGTGTAGTAAGAACTAGGTCTTGAAGTTTGTCATCATCTTCCAAGTCAATAATTTTAACCCCAAGATCTTTACACTTTTCAATTGGAATATGTCTAGAATGAGTTTTTTGATCATCATGACTAGAAAAATGGTCTAAGATTGCATCAGCAATTGCATCTTCACCTTCACACATATTATTTTTAAGCCATTGTTCTGCTAAGTCATTGGACATGTCTATTGCATGTTTACAAGAGCTAAGAAATGTCGGATGATATTTGGAAATAATAAACTGCCATAAAGCTGCATTATTTGGGGATGCTTGTATTTCTGCGCGTGCTTTTTCAAATTCAGCAACCACGGCCTGACAAGGCATGTTTCCCATTTGAGGATCAATAGGACCAAGACTTGAATGTTTACCCATTATGATTTCTTTGCATGCTAATGCGATCATAGTGCCTGCTGACATCGAAAGCTGAGGAACAATAGCCCTGATATTCTTACCGAACATGCTCTTCAAGTAATTAACAAGAGCCTCCGTTGCTGCAAGATCGCCTCCTGGAGTATGAAGGAGTAAATCAAGTCCTTTATCTCTATCCAGCTTGTTGATATTCAGCATGAACCCTGATATATCCTTATCATTAACGGCTGCATCTCTTGAATTTGGTCTTTGCAGCCAACCAGAATAGTAAGCTATTACATTCCTACCAGTATGCTTATGTATCCTTTTGAGGTACTTTCTTCTAACAACATCAAGAGCTTGATTGCCCTGCTGATTAACTTTGGATACTTCTTGTAATACCTCTTTCCAGTTCGGCATTTATCTATATATTATGTGTGTAAGGTGTTAATTGTGGGGTAGGGTGATTCTCGTAAAGTGAACATTCTTTGAATTGATCACCTTCTTTATTCCATTCATGTTGAATGTTCTCAGGTTGAATTCCAAGAACACGAAATATCTCACTATATTCTTCACTATAATTAGTACCCTTCTTTTTATTCATTTTTATGTTCTTATTCATAACTCAAAGTAATAAAATTTTTTACAAAAATACAACTTTCTACAGAAGACACCTTACTAAACTAGGTTGCTTATCAAACCAAGTTACTTATCAGCCTCTTTTTTTGAAGCAAGCCTACTAGGTGTTTATTAGACATGCACACTATGTAGGTGATGCTTATTGCTTCAAATATAAGATTTTTTCACAAACCGAATCCGAATCCAATGCTTTAAGGCTCACTTAGCTTTTCAAATAAGTGAAAACAATACTTCCAGAACACCCTTTAAACAGCAATCTAAAGAGAAATAAAGCAACAAAACCAGTTAAGCCAACTCTCTCACCATCATAGCGTATATTTATAGAAAAATATTTTTAATAAACAAAATTTATAAGCTATGGCTAAACAGTCAGGATTAATCAAAATCAAAGGAACGTTAGACAACGTTAACTTTTACAAGACCAAGGATGGAGACTTGGCGAGAATGAAAACATCGGTTGATAAAGACCGAATTAAGAATGATCCAGCGTTTGAGCGTACACGCGAAAATAACGCTGAGTTTGGAACTTCTGCGAAAGCAGGAAAGTTGGTAAGAGATGGAGCTCGTCCTCTTTCAATGACTGCTTCGGATTCTAAGTTGGTTTCTCGATTTACTCAGTTAATGACGAAAATCAAAAACTTGGATGCTTCAAGCGTTAGAGGGGAAAGAAACATTGTTCAAGGGTTGCCACAAGCGGAAGTTGAGGTAAACAAAAAATAGTAACTTTTAAATTTAAAATAATGGGGATAGTAAAAGAGTGTGAACCATAACTCTTAAATACTTCTACTGAATCACATGACTCAAATCAAACATCGGCAGATACATTGCAACCATTATTACTCCTACGACAGCTCCAATAATCAAAATAATAAAAGGTTGCATTAATGCACCTAACAATTTTGTCTGGTGATCGATATCTTCGTTGAGTTGATCTGTTAAACGTTCAAATGTTTCGTCTAGCTTGTTTATCTCTTCAGCTATTTTCATTAATGAAATGAATCTTTTATCGAATAGAGGAAACTTGGCAAGACCATGATGAAGATTGTTTCCTTTTAGAATTTCTTCTTTGGCGTGAGTTAGTGCTTCTTCCAATGGGTAAAAACGAATCATGTCTTTTACTAAATCTAAAGACCTTACTAGTGGAGTTTTCGAAACAGTTAGTAAACCCATACTCTGAGTAAAACGAGCAAGGTATATTTTTTTGAATAGTCTTCCGAAAATCGGTATTTTAAGTATTATTTTTCCTGTGTACTTTCTGTACCATTCTTCTTTTTTTTGTGAGTAATGGAGTAAAGCAATTCCAGCTATTACGACCAGGAAAACATAGATATAAGTTGAGAAGTTCTCCGAAACATAAATGATCTTTTGCGTAAGCCAAGGTAAGTCTTGTCCAAATTGCTGATAAACTTCCTGAAACATTGGTACTACCGTGTTCAGCATAAAGTAAAGCACCCCTATTGTAATGAGAAATACAAATGCAGGATATGTAAATACAGAAATCAAGTGCCTTCTTAGTTTGACCTTGTTGTGATAATATTTACTGAGTTGAAAAAGTACAATTTGAAGTTTTCCTGACTCTTCTCCGATTTTTATACTTTGGTATTCATAAGGTGAAAAATAATTTGTTCGTCTAAGAGCTTCTGATAGAGAATATCCACTGATTAAGTCATTACGAATTTTCTCAAAAATCTCTTTTTTGAATCTTTTATCTTGTTCTTCAATTATAATATCTAGCGAACGCTGAATATCCATCCCAGCATCCAATAGAGAGTGAAATTCGGAATAAAAGTGTTGTTTTGCTTTGTCGTTGATTGGTTTACCAAACGCAACATCCGAATTAAGCTTCTGCCAGATATCTTTTTTATTCGTTTCCTCCATTCAGCATTTCAGATTTAAACCATTTATTAATTCTATTGGAATTATCGCTAAAAGTAAGGAAATGTAATTTCATTGGCTCTTCGCTAACAGGAACGATTAATTCACAATGCCGATTTTCATCCGTTTCATCTCCCATCCAGTCTATAGTGACATTATTGTACTCCGTCCGAATTAAATTCGTGTTTTTTAAAATATAAAGTTGTCCGTCTTCTTCGTAATAACGGATTGTATTATTCTCATTTTTTAATTCAAATCCATTTTCTATTTCTTCTAAAGAATAGGATGTATATACATCATATAGAATCTGCTTACGCATTATGAGCCACTGGTTGATTTCAGTTTTTGTGTTGAGTTCGTCAAAATTTTGTTTGGTTAAAAAATTAACTGCCGAGTACACGAGTGCTATAAGAATTGCAGAAATAGCCATTGTTATGGTTACTTCAAGAATTGTAAATGCTCTTATTTTTTTACTCTTCAATGTCATTGTTTAAGACTTCAAATTTCCAAAGTGTATTTTCGTTCCTTCCTTTTAAGTGATAAATCGTAGAATGAAATTTTCCCGACTCCGATTCAGAAATAATTAATTGCGTGCTCGACAAGTCTCTTTCTTCGTAGTTCTTTTTAAGTATCAGCCTCTGATTGATAAAATCCGTAAGAACCTCGCCTTCTTCATTTAATTCCTGCAACGAACTGTTTGACTGATTCACATTCACGTATATCATCGAACCAATCGCTAGCACCACTGCAATAATCGTCATAGCGATAACCACTTCAATGATCGAGCTTGCCTGAAGTCTATGCTTTGATTTTACAGCCATTGAATAATCTCTTCTTTTAATTCATTTCCCTCTAACCAATTTGGGTAAATAAAATAGTCGGGTAATTTCCAATTATTTATTTCTGCATCCAGTAAATGATTCGTGTATGATGAACTTTTAGTGTTTAAATAAAATCGCGTAGTATAAATAGACCCAATGATTCGACCCCGAAGTTGAGTTTCTCCTTGATTATAAATCAGTCCTACTACTGATGCGTCATCTCCTATATCCAATTTAATTAGGTTTCTAAAATCTGGTGATGTTGAGGTCATTAAAATTCCGCCTAATAAATGAGCGTCTTGTTTTATTTCAACTTTTACAGTGTCGTTTCTTCGAAAATCTGAATCTTTATCTTTCAAGTAAATAGAAGAAGGATATTTTAAAATTACATTTTCTTCTAACACAACGCCCTTTTCGGCAAAAACCTGGACAGAACCCTCAAAACCTGCTTCAAAGCGAACTTTTGGAGCAGCAAGAATAACGTTTTCAAGACTTGCGCTTTTCGAAACAACTATTGAATCTTTAGAAACAATAATTAAGTTTCCTCTTAATTTCTCTCGAATTAAAATTGGGATACTCTTCTCATAAAGATGTGTTGCTTTTTGAAAGCTGAAAACCGAATCTTCTGGAAGGACATCAAGATGAATGACTTCCTTTTTAGAGAAAATCTGCTCAAAATCTAAATTTGAAATATAGCCATTAAGAGGAGGCAATTGTTTTTCAGACTTTTTTTCTGTGCCTTGATATAAATCTCTATTAGAAAAGTTTTTACCTTGTATAAATGCTCTTTCTACACCTTTTTTAGGAACATAAATAGTTCCTTTTAAGATTGTGTTTCCAGATAATTTAAGTGACTTATCATTGTTAATGATGTATAGGGCTGGAAAACTCTCTTTCCTTACTTTAACACCCGTTAATAAGGCTCTTGTTAGAGTGTCTTTTCTTTTTAACGCTTTTATGGTTCCGTAATTAAATACACCCCAAGTAGACTTTGTGGTGTATACCGTATCATTATTGAGGATTAGTAACTTTTCTTCAGAATGATTGTCTGAATCCAGAACATAGCTTGTTGCAGATAAACTATTAACGATTAAGCTTTCTTTATTCCGAAAAATAGAACGCGTGTTTCTATGAGCAGTTGAGATCCAAACCAGAGATAAACAAAAAGCACCCACAATGATTGATAATACAATTGCATATGTCATTGCTCCTGCTTTCAGCATAATAGTATTAATTTAGGTGAGAGATGTTTATGTTATCAGAGTTCGATTTCTTCTTGCGCTTGCGTTTTTTCTTGGATTCTTTTTCTTCTTCCTCTTCTGTCTTTTCATCTGACTCGTCCTCCTTACTGTCTTCCTCACTTTTTTCTTTATCAGGTCGATTAAAAATACGTTTTAACAGAGGCGTTTTCTCTTCACCATTTTTATAGATGGTTGTTGTACCGTCTTCGGCGATTTGTTTTCCGTGGAGCACTCCGTTTTTGTATGAACTTTGCTCAATTAAATTACCCTTTTCATCATAACGCAATTGCTTTCCATGCAGTTTATCATACTTATACCTTGAAACTGATTTTGTTTGTCCGTTTTTATATTTTTCAATAATCTCAACTTCTGTAGAGTCTATATT
>Ga0208032_1001195_pt1 | contig 11503 bp, 16 predicted proteins | sample MalvirAntarct_66_FD_184254 | JGI IMG/M metagenome (GOLD analysis project Ga0208032, IMG submission 184254) | Marine viral communities from the Global Malaspina Expedition - Malaspina viral metaG Antarct_66 (SPAdes) (version 2) | ecosystem: Environmental > Aquatic > Marine > Oceanic | place: West... | reverse complement strand
CTGTACTTAGTGTGCCGTTGCCTTGAACGTAGTAGTCAGAGGCTATGGTCAAACCTGTCTGAACGGTGTTAATGCCGCCAAAGGTGTTTATCGCGCCTGTGGCTCCGTTTGAGATTGCTTCGGATGTTATGCCTATGAAGGAGGTGTTGTTTGAAGAGCCAACTGTGAATACCACCGATGTTCCGTAAAAGGAGTTTGGATTGTCTTGATAAACAATAACTACTTTGTTGTTCGCCGAATCGTAAGTTATTGATATGTTTTGGCTGTTGGCGCTCTCAAAGACTACCGCTGCACCAAAGCTGAGAGAAGTGCCAGATACTGTTCCTACTATAGCTGTGCCGTACTGAGAATTTCCACCGTCACTATAAGCAATAGTTATTTTATTTGCGCTTGAGTCAAATGTTGCTGATATAAAGCTAGTGTTGGCGCTCTCAAAGACTACCGCTGTGCCAAAGCTAATAGCCGTTCCTGAGACAGTTCCTACTATAGCCGTCCCGTAATATGAATTGGAGCCATTTTGATAAGCTATAACTATTTTGTTGTTAGCCGAATCGTATGTCGCTGAAGTCACGGTTGTGACCGCATTTGAAAAAACTACCGGTGTACCAAAGCTAATAGCCGTTCCTGAGACAGTTCCTACTACCGCTGTGCCGACATTGGTGCTTCCATTGGACCTTTGATAAGAGATAACTATTTTGTTATTAGTTGAGTCAAATGTTGCTGAAAGCTGTTGGGCAGCTATTGTACCGTCAAAGACTACCGCTGTACCAAAGCTAATAGCCGTTCCTGAGACAGTTCCTACTACCGCTGTGCCGTAAAAGGAGTTTGGATTGTCTGTACAAACAATAACCACCTTATTTGAGTAAGAGTCAAAAGTCGCTACGACGTTGCCTATTTCAGCGGCCTCAAAAACCACTGCTGACCCGTAGCTAATAGACGTACCAGAAACAGTTCCTACTTTAGCCGCTCCGTATAAATTGTTGCCCCAGTCCCTATAGGCAATAACCACTTTTCCATTAGTTGAATCAAAAGTTGTTGCTATCCGGTCACTCCGAGCGGAGTTAAAAACTACAGCAGTTCCGAAACTAATAGACGTGCCAGAAACAGTTCCCACGACAACATTCCCATAGTAACCGTTTGTTATATCCGAATAAGCAACAACAACTTTATTTAAAGTTGAATCGAAAGTTGATGACGTGTATCCAGTACTAACGGTGGCAAAAATTACAGGCGTACCCGCAGAATCGGTAGATGCCGCAATAACCTCAACAGTACCATCCGTCTTTAGCGCAACCGCTTGACCATTTGCTAGATTTCCAGTAGCTACAAAATCTACCGCATTCTGTCCACCGCCTGTCGGCAGCAATTCCGACAAATTTGACATTTATACACTCCAGCCAATAGTGCCATTGATGTAAGTCATTACGATTTCTGCAAAGTTCTTATCGAATGTTAAGTCTGTGGCTGAACTGGCTATGTTTGAGCCGCCACGAGCTATAAGAAACGTGGTTGTAGCCGCAGCACCCGTACCGTCTTTAAACACAACGTAATCACCAGCACTTGGGCTACTAGGCAAAGTAAAAGTAATTCCTCCTGCTGTTGCCACCCAAAACTGAGCAGAAGTAACCGTTTGATTTGTTCCGCTAAGTTGTGGTGCAGGATACCCGGCCGCTTCCGCCGCAGACGTCCAATTAGTGCCGTTACTTTTTAAAACATTACCGCTTGTTCCCGGTGCAACAGCCGAGATTGCTCCTGTACCGCTTCCTATTAAAGCGGAGTTAGCAGCAAGTGTTGTGGCCCCCGTGCCGCCATTAGCTACCGGCAAGGTTGCGGTTACTTGCGAGGTAAGGTTTACGTTGGCTAACGCTCCGCCTAATGTCAAATTACCTGACGTAGTGACTGTACCAGAAAGAGTTATGCCGTTTACGGCACCTGTTCCGCCTACAGAAGTAACGGTGCCATCACCAACCTCAACATTAGTCAAAGCATCAAATACTGCCGCACCCGCGTTTCCGCCATCGCTATAAATTATTTTAGTTTTGCCAGTAGGTATTGTGACTTCTGCCCCAGAGCCTTGCTTGATGATAATGCTTTGTCCGCCACTGGTAGAGTTTTCTACCCACCAAAGCTTCGTTAAGGTGTTGGGTGCAAAGGTTATGGTTCTTGCAGAAGTAAGGTTAACGCCGGAAGTTATCTTTACAAACATAGCCCTCAAGCTATCCGTGCTTCCGTCCGCCATAGTAAAAGTGGTATTGGCATCCGCTCCCATTACTTTAGCGCCGTAGCCCATCGCGTCGGTAATTAGCTCTAAATTAGTATTAGTGCTAGTTCCCCATGTGCCACTTTCCGCACCAGTGGCAATCTCTTTAAGTCTTAAATTATTTACATAAGTCGCCATTTTAAACCTCGTTATTTACGCTGCGATTTCTATCCAATTTGGGTCTTGCGCGGGTTGTATCTCTATCCACATGGAGACTCCCGAAACTTCGCCTTTCGCCTGTACACCCGTCAAAGTGGTGCTGATGCTAATACTGACAGTAGGCACACCTACCGCACCCGTTGCCTGTACTCCCGTTATCCCTATCCTTGCCGGAATACTTGGAATTACTTGTCCAACTGCGCCGGTTGCCGCAACGCCCGTCAACGCAACAATTCCAGTGCTTTGTACCGAAACGCTACCTACCGAGCCGGTTGCCAACAAACTTCCCGCTGTAACTGTGCCTGTTGTAACGGCTAATGCTGTGCCTACACTTCCTGTGGCTTGCGACCCCGCGTTAGAGTAACCCCAACCTGCATCGCCCCAATCGCCAATACCCCAACCTTCTAACGGCACAATAACCGGGATACTTCCTGCTACTGAACCGACCGAACTTGTTCCAACAACACTGCCTGCGGTAACTGTAACGTGAAAAATTACATTAACCTGTACGCCGCCAACTTGTCCGGTAGCTTCTACGCCGCCTGCCGTAACGGAACTTTCTCCGTTGACCACCACTGAACCGACCGAACCCGTAGCCTCTTGTCCCGCGCTAGTTTGCCCCCACGAGCCAGAATTCCAAGTGTTGACACCCCAGCCTTCTAGGCCAACGGTAACATCGGTCACTACGCAATCCTAATCAACGCTGAAGTGGCATTGTAGGTAGGCATAACTACCGAAAAATCACCGGCACTAGACGATTTGTCTGAACCAAAGTCTAGTACAAGTAGTGTAGGGTCGCCTGTTGCCGTGTCATTATAAATTAACGCGCCTCGGGCCGTAATAGTAGAGGTGGTCCATTTAATGTCGCCATACTCGGCAAAAGCGGTAGTGCCCGTGCTAGTGGGCGTCACATTAGTAAGACCCTCACCACCTGCGGTGTAGCCGGTGCCCGTTACTTCATTACCGGTTGTATACGCTGTAGTGGTCGCATTAAACGTAGCACTATTTGTATACAGGGCCATTTTAAAGGCATTGCCCGAACCGTTAGTTAAGTTGTGAACACCTTGCAATAGCTCCTTCTTAAAGCTAGTACACATAAAATTTCCGGAAAATGCCATGTTATAATCTCCTGATTAATTCTGCTAATTTGGGTTCGCCCGCGTCTAACAAAGTGTTATAAACGGTAGTCCTATCGCTGGAAATGGCCTGCCGCATATAGTCGGCAATAACCTCTTCCATTTGATTTTTAAAGGCGTAAGCCTGTTGCTGCAAAACAGGGTTAGCGTTATCCGAAATAGAAATAATACGATTAGAGCAACGTTGCGCTATTTCCTCCGGCGTAAAACCTCTGTTTTGGGTAGTAGCGACTTCCACCTTAAAGTCGTTGGACATTCCTAATTCTGGTGTAATTAGCATTATGTTCTATCCCTTATAACCATTCCGGTTCTGTATTCGTCGGTGACTTGTTTTGCTTCGCCAAATTGCTTCAACGCTATAATAGCCTCTCCGAATCGTTTTTCATATTCTAGCAACAGAGTAGGATCACCCTTCATATACGTGTAAGCCTCTACCAAGCTACCATAGAGAATAGTCAGGTCTGCGTTAACACTTAGCCACGTTGTTGCGGCTTCTGCCCCCGCCGTCAAACTGGCCGGGCGATAAAAGTAATGAAGCTCTACTGCATAATTCCCACTAGGCGTAGGTGCCAATATGAAAGCATCTAAGTCAAAAATAGCGTAATAACGCGGATCACCTTCTACCGACCTGTCTGGGTTAAACGATTGAAGAAAGCTAACGTCTTTAAACTCTAAGAAAAATCTTTCATTGCTGTTGTTTATAAACGCCAAAGAAAACGGAGCAAGAAAATCTGTCGGCATTGTCAGGTACTCGTCACCTTTGGTAACGTTACCGGCTGAGTTTTTCCTAAACAGGCTTAACTGCACATTTTTAAGAATACGTTCTTCCGCAGAGCGTATAAACAACGGCAAATTAGCCACAAAAGAAGCTTCTGTGTTCTGCGTATAGTCTTGAATCGCAGTCTTGAGCTGTGCGTAAGTAAAAGCCATTATGTTGTCGTCACCGTCACCGTACCCACTTGACCAAAACAATTCATAGGTCGCCAGTTGCCATTGTCGGCAACATTTGGAACCGCTATGTGAATAGTAAGAACACTAGGCGTTGTTGGTCTAGGATTACGCAAAGCTTGCGGATCGGTAACGTGTCTTCTTGGGTCTAATTGCGGCTGCTTCTTTTCCCATTCCTCTGGACCTACGAGGGAACCGGTCCACTCCAATCTCATGTCGTTTAAACGGTATGCAAACCCTGATCTGTCAGAAATACCCAGAGCATATTTTCCTGTTGCAAATCGGCCCATTAGTTATATCCTCGCATACGCTATAGACGGCTGAATGGTAAAGGAAGCTCGGTCCCTATCTTCTGTGGCTGCGGCGATAAACTCTTCTTCATACAAAGTTTTTAATAGTGTTGTACGGTCTGGCGCAAACTTTAAAGAAAGATAGTAGGCAAGCCCTGCGGTCAAGCACGGATAGAACCGAAAAGGAATCTCCATCGTGTTAATGAACGTATCTGCGTCTTGTATTCGTGTGAGTCTGTTATAGACAATAATGTCTGTATTATTATCAGGCGTAGGCCACACTTCTAGTTGAGGCGTTATCAACCTGTTTAAAAAGAATTGATCTACACGGCCCTGAGTGCTTTTGTTAGGGATAGTTAGATAATCGTCTCTACTCACTCGCGGAATAGAGTAATCTACGTTAGTCCTTCGCAGAACCGCACTTAACATATCTATCGTATTTTGTACGTCTGAAAAATCAACAACAGCCGAAAGCGTGGTAGTAGCTCCGCTAGTAGCTCCGGTAAGAGTTTCCCCATTTAAAAACGTGCCAACCGGTATGGTTATTGCCAAAGACGTAGCTGTCGGCTTACTGGTTATCTGGCAACTCGCGGCACTATTACCACCTGTGATTGTCTCACCAACACTAAACGTAGCAGAGTTTGCAACGCTCATGGTTAACGTGCCGCCGGGGTACACTCTTATTCCAGCGGCTAGTTGTATAGTACTCTCTTGAATAGTCCATTGATTAAGACCACGGTTTGCCCATTCTGCTAATAAGAGGTTTAACGAGCGTTTAGCCGACTTCATGTCGTAACCAGTACGCACACTCCGTCCGCACCGCTCAAAAGCTTCTTCAATATAATCTGCTACATCCAGATCAAAATTAGTAGAACTAGAGGTGGTCATTAACTATTCCTATTTCCCGGAGAAGTACCTCGCTTCATCTTCTTCATTGCAGCGCCACCCTTATTCATACCACCGGGTGCGGAACCTCGCTTCATCTTCTTCATTGCAGCGCCACCCTTATTCATACCACCGGGTGCGGAACCTCGCTTCATCTTCTTCATTGCGGCACCACCCATGTTCATACGAACCGCTTCAGTGCCTTGCGAGACAGTATCCCCCATTGCCATTCTCTTGTGCTGGGAAGTTAGGTCTGAAGTAGACGTAGCCGAGATCGTTCCCGCTGGTCCGCCGTTACCTAGCCTTACAACTCTTTGTGACATTTTGTTTGCGCGACCTTTCTTTTTACTCTTCATCTTTAAGTCTCCGGTAATAAGTTTCACGTACTTTTAGCATATCGTCTAAGCCAAACTTCTCTTCGTAATTTTTGTAATACCCTGATTTCTTTAATTTTTCGGAGGATTCATGTAGTCTACTTAACCGCTGCACAAAAATCATGGCATAACTTGTATCTATCACACTGACTAAATCTTCGTGTCCATAGACAATCTCTTCTGGATTGTCGTCTGGGTGAAAAGCCATTAGCCAAATGTCTTTTTCAATAAAAATACCATCTGCTATGGCTTCGTTTAAACCGTTAATCTGGTCGTAAAAGTCTTCTCTTTTCGGTTGATATTTAAGGTCAACCAATATAACAAGCTCTTTCTGATCATCCCAAGTTGATACAATAGTTGTTAAGTCTTGGTAAGATTGAGAATTTTTAAAGGAAATAGCTACCTTATCTTCGGCCCAAGCACTTTCTGCATAAGGGCAAGCAGGCATACCATTAAAGCTAGGATTGATCTTTTCTAACGCTTCTTTAGACCACGACCTAATCTCTTCTTGTATAACGTCTTCTACGAGCATATTACCAAGCCTTACAGGACCAATACCTTGCTGAAAACTTGTCTTTAGCTGTGTCACAAGAGTGTCTTGCTCTAAAGCTTTTGCGACGATCAGGCTGATCTTTTTTGATAGTCATGTTGGCATCGCCAAAACGAACCATCTTTACTTCCGTTCCTTTCTTCGCCAAAACAACGCTTTTTTTAGCGCCTTTCTTACTGTTTTTCGGCTTATTGTACCCAGCAAACGTTTCATCCCTGTATTTTATTCGCCCACTGGGCAATTTTGTCACATTCTTAGTGGTGGCCATTAGTTAAAGAACACCGTAATTCCTGTGCTAATAGTCGTAGAGTAAACTAAGTAAGCCCCATCAGAAAACAACACCCCTTCATCCGGAATATCCGGATAATCAGCACTTGTAGTGCCGCCGGAGGTCATAAACTCTAAGAGAGAGGGGCTAAAGCCCGAATTTCCATTTTGGAAATCTAAAATGCCTGCGGTACCTGTATTTACAAAATAGATGCCTCGCAAACGAGTGCGTCCTGCAAAAATAGTAGCTAATACGGTAGTCCCCGATCCTACTGTTGCATTCCCCGTGACAGCGCCAGAAACAGCTACTTGAGAGACAGAAGAGAAAAGGAACGTACTAGCTACCGTCAACCCGGCACCCGGACCAGTTATATTCTCAACAACCGTAGTTCCATCCCCTATTAGCCCTGTCACTATGAAAGTGATTCCACGGTTGTCGCTGGCGGTGCTAACGGTTACATTTCTGACAGGAAGTAACGTTGCGACGCCAAGTGTTGCTAAACTTCCGTTAATCGTTAAATTAGCTGCTCCAGCAGTTGTTTGAGCCAGACAAATCCCGTTTGTCACGCCAAGCGGGACAGAAGCAGGGTTTATAAAGGTCGAAAAAGTATCAGAACCGGCCATACCCTACTCCTTAATTTCGCCACGAAGAACCATAGCTTTGCGCTCTGCACTGCCTATGGGTGGGACAGCTTTCTTACTCTTAGCGGGTGCTTTCTTAACAGCCGCTTCTTTTTTTTCTGTCATGTTTGTGTTCTCCCAAGCTTCATTAACGTTGGGAGTAGAGGGGTCATCCCCCCTAAACTCCCCGCTATCTAATCTAGCTCTAGTACGCTTAGTAGACAACTCTGTCTACCGAAGTCATTATGTAGTCCACACCCATAACCTTCGTACCAGTAGCATCCCCACTTATGGAAACTGCCGCAGGAGTGATTAAATCAGTGGTGATAAAGGTTGTTTCAGTGTGAACCAATTGTCGGTTAACAAAGAATTTAGCCACATTAGTGCCGTTAGTCGCCGCACCTTTAGTCAAAGTAAATCCGACTGTTTGGTATGCGTTATCTACGACATTATTAGCTGCTGGTAGGCTGAAAGCACTAAGAAGAGGACCGGTTGTACCTACAACGGTTTGCAAGGTTGCCGCGCCATCTATCATTTGAAAACCAATGCGATTTGCTCGGTCTAAACCGTTTTCAGGGTTAGTTACGAAGTTCTCCGTAAGTCCTATAAACGTGTCCATTTGTCCAGCACCGCCTCCAGCGTTAAGAGAATCAACATAGTAACGGGCTTCAAACCACAACATTTGCCCTTGCTCTGCCGGTAACTGAAATACCTCATTTCCTTGTACAGAGCCGCCGTCATTATCTGTGGTAGCGGTGGAAGTGATTGTTAGTACGCCATTTGCTGTATCCGCCGCAATAGCTACGGCCGCGCCTGTATCTTTGATAATGGTCCAAGCGGTATCTAGCTCGACAACAAAATCATCCCATAAGGTGCATTGATCCGGCCACATACCGGTGTTTAAGTTTTCTAACCCTTTACGGGCAGATGAATAAAGAATTGGGCCTTTAAAATGAGTAGCCATGTAGTGTCTCCTGTCGTGGCAAGTGTCTATCTCAGGATGAAATAGTCAGTGACTTGTTTAGTATACATAAATAAAAAAAGGGCGACAACAGTCGCCCTTTCTTAGTAACAACCGTTACTTATGCGCCCGGTGTGCCAAAGACACAACGCCAATCAGAAACACCAAAAGCGTATCTCTCACGAGCCTTGAACCGCATATTACCAGTGTCAAAATCCCCTTCCATAGCCGTTTTCAACGGAGTCCGGTTGAAGAGTTTAAAACCATTTGGACAGTCAGTTTTAACAAAATACGCATCGGCATCAGTGAAGAAGTGGTTTACAGCCGCCCCTTCTGGAAGCATACCCATTGATTTCATTGCGTTTATGTCGTTATCTGCTGAACCGGGACGTAGGTTTGAGTTGATGATTCTTTCAGCAATAAACTGAAGTTCTTTAGGAATCATTAACTTAGTACCACGAACCGCTATCTTTAAGCCACGCTCATCAGTAAAACCAGCAATCTGAATAAGAATCTCTTCCAAGGAAGTTTCATTCAAATCGGCAGGTGTTGCCAACAAGTTGGTTTGATTACCAGACAAACTAGGGTGGGCCGCAGAACAAAGTGCCGCGCCATCACCAATAGGAGAAGTAGCTAAAAACGCATTGTTTAGAACCGTTGCTCCCTTGATTTGCTTGGTTTGAGCCATAGAACGAGCCAATGCACGAGTATATCGAGCGGCCAGACGATCATAAAGATTGTCCTCTACAGCTTCTTCAGTTATAGAAAAAGCTAATGCAATAGTTTCCATTGTGTAACGAGCAGTGTAAGTCTCTTGCGCGTTATCAAAGTTAATTGCACTACCTTCACTTTTAACAGGTGCCGTACCAAAACCAGACAGCATGACTTCTTCTTCAAAAGCTCTATCAGAGCCTTCAGAGTCAAAAATCTCCGCTGCTTCGTTTTCGTACCTGTCGTACTCCAACCCAAATAAGGCATTTAGGCCGGGTTCTAGTTCCTTCGCTAATTGAGCGCGAGAAATAGTCATAATCAGCCTCCTTAGTTAAGTCCAGTCGAGTCAGCCGTAGTTTGTGAATCAAAACTACGTGTCCCCGAGTTGAAGTGAGCGTTTAACCGCACAATGAACGGAATACCCGCCACGGTGTAGTCGCTATTTGCTACGTCGTCTACTAACCCAACAATACGAAGTGGAAGCGTTGCAGTCGCTGCTACACTTGCCACATTCAATTGAGAAGTAGAAGAACCTGTGTCAGTAGAACCAACACGAGCAGATGTTCCAAGGGAAGCGTTAGCAAAAACGAACCCTTGAGCAGTTGCTCTGTTAGTCGTACTTGCATCAGAAGCTAGTTGAAACAACTGGTTAGGATTGTCAGCAACATAAGCCATGACAGGATGATTCGTGTCAACACTTACGCCACCAGAACCGGGCCAGTAGTTAAGCCAAACAGGCTTCTTTTGAGTTGCATCGTGGTACATAACGCCAGTTAACACACCAAGGGCTTGAGTTGTGCCCCCGTTTGTTGCTCCAGCTTGATCTATAAATCCAGTAGTAAGGGGTACGACTATTCCGCCGTTAAAGATAGGGTTAGTGTTGCCACTTGCTATCTCGTATTCTGTGATGCCTGTTGAATTGACACCACTACCCACCATACCAATAGGACGTAGACCATAGGCAGTTTCTTGATTTGCCATGAGACTATATCTCCTAAAAGGTTAGGGTCACTCTTTTCGAGGACCACCAAAGTTTACACGCGTTTGACGGTCAGGTTGACTGATCGTCATTGAATTATGGGCATTCTCTCGCATTAAGTCCGAATCAACTGCGTCTTGGAGGTCTTTAGCGCGTCCATTGTAGTACGCGTTTCTTTCCTGCACAGTCTCTATTGGAATCTTAGCAAGCATTAGCCCACCAACCCCTATTACACCTTCATATTTACCTGAATCGATTACCGGAGCTTCAAAATCAGGGTGCTGGTCAGCTCTAACTAACTCGTACCCTTCTCGCAATCTTGCAGAGATATTTTTAGTATCTACGAAGCCACGAGCTTCTGAACGTATCCAACGATGTTTGTAACCTTCTTCCGCAGGCGGTGCATCTAAACTAGAGGAGGGTGCCCACGGCTTACGCCGTTCAGTCTTTTCTCTAGTGTTGGTAGCGCGAGGAGTTCTTGTGCCCTCAAAACCTTGTTTGGTGTCAGACATTCAAATTCTCCTAAGTTTTCACATATTTCGCGTATTCTTCTAGCGGTACCCCAAGTTTCTTCGCTATTGCGACTTGGCTTCCGGTGAGTACTACTTTCTTGCTACGTCCCTTACTTCTACTGCGGCTATTTCCGGCGACACTTTGGACGGGTCTTCTGCCAGAACCGTTTTTAAACTCTTGCGGGAACTTGCCCCGTATTCGACCATCCAGCTCATCATAATAGTCATCGCTCTGTGGGTCAAACCCTTCGTTTTCTACCATAGCCTTGTGAATACCAAAAGCGGCGAAGGTCATAGCTTCATCTTTTCCAAACCAATTGTTTTCGGATGCCCATTTTTCCGCTTTAGGGTCCGGTGCCTGTTCGGGAGGTGCCTGTTGCGGAACAGGCTGTTGCGGAACAGGCTGTTGCTGCGCTACCTGCTGTTCTTGCTCCCTTGATCGCTGAACATTCTTATAACGATCCGCCGATACCGCCAGCTCTGTTAATTTTCTCTGGCCTTTTATCATTGCATCGCTATCACCGCGATCCATTGCATCTTTAATTTCGGTTTCAACCTGCTGCTGCTCGATATTTAAACGATTCCCATACTCGGTCAAATATCCTTTGTCTACGGTCTGTAGCTTAGTTTTAAGTGCCTGAGACTCGCTTTGTACGTTCTTTGCGTAGTTAACAGCTTCCGTCTCACGACGTTCCGCTTCTCGCATTTTCTTCGTTAAACGATCTATTCTTTTCTGAACACTTTTGGAAACATCCGCGTGTTCATCACTTGTGTCCGAAGAAGTCTCTTGCGTTTCCGTAGAAACCTCCACCCCCGCTTTTTCTTGTTCGGCTTTTTCTTTATCTTCATC
>Ga0208032_1001193_pt1 | contig 11518 bp, 12 predicted proteins | sample MalvirAntarct_66_FD_184254 | JGI IMG/M metagenome (GOLD analysis project Ga0208032, IMG submission 184254) | Marine viral communities from the Global Malaspina Expedition - Malaspina viral metaG Antarct_66 (SPAdes) (version 2) | ecosystem: Environmental > Aquatic > Marine > Oceanic | place: West... | reverse complement strand
GTGGCACAAATTAATCAACCAGAGCAACTGGGTTTAGTGATGCAACTTATCCCGCCAAGCTATGGCAATTTAGGTTTACCGCCGTCGTTGCAAACCTGTAGCCGCGACACCTTTGAAGCGCAAACCGTATTTACTTGGGCTCGCATAACTTATATTGCCAGCCAAATGGCTGATATTTTGGCTCATTTACATCAAAATGGGATTAGCCATGGCGATATCTATGCCCACAACATCATGATAAATACCCAAGATAACGTATTGTTTGGTGACTTTGGCGCCGCCTCAAATTTAAAACAGTTTACCCCACAGCATTTGCAATTAATGCAAGCGATTGAGGTGAGGGCATTTGGTTATTTGGTCGATGACATGCTAAACCTCATCGATAATCCAAACACACCACAAGCGACAATGTTGCGGCAGTTAGTACAAGATTGCTTGCAGCATAGTGTATCAACTAGACCGAGTTTTGAGGCGTTGTTACCCCGTTTAGCGAGCATTGTGTAACAGATAAACACACTCGGGCTAAGGCATCATTAGGTTTAACCTGCCTAGTTGTTTCTTAACTCGGGTGAATGCCCCAAGTTAATGGCTCTAGCTAATCGTACGGCGAATAAAAAATCCAGAATATGGTCTTTAGCCACACACTGGATTATAATCAGATTATCATGTCGTAATGAAAGGCTAGCCCACTGTGGAAAATAAAACTGCACGTTTTACTGTATTAATGGACCCGCTAAAAAAGCAGGCATTTGAACAACTGTGTGCTGCGCAAGATCTCACCCCATCACAAGTCACCCGTCAGCTTATTCGCGAATACCTCGAAAAGCATGATGTGAGTTTTGCTGACAATCAAAGTCGTCCCAATCCACAGGTAAAAAGCTAAGCTTTAATTCGCCTATTGTTAGGCTATTCGTGACGTTAGTGGTAATCCCAATCGTTACGTTAGTAGGTGAGTGGATCAGCTGGTTTATTATCCTAGGGTAGTCAATTTGTGATAATAGCATTATAATGTCATTACAATATTCGGCAGGGTAGATACTTTTCTACCTCACGCCAATCGATAAAGCCTGTCGAACTGCGTATTAGCGCTGTTAACGTGTTCGACAACTGCCAAGAACACAGAGAGTAAAGATATGAGTGATGTAATCCCGCCATGCCCAAAATGTGAGTCTCCGTACGCTTATTCAGACGGCACATTATTAATTTGCCCAGAATGCGCCAATGAGTGGAACCCAAATGAAGAAGTGGTTGATCCAGACGCTATCATTTTAAAAGATGCCAACGGCAACTTATTAGCAGAAGGCGACAAAGTCACCTTAATTAAAGACCTTAAAGTAAAAGGTTCATCACTCGTGCTTAAAGTTGGCACTAAAGCAGTGATCAACCATTTTGTCGACGGCGACCACGACATCGATTGTAAAGTGGATGGCAATGGCCAAATGATGCTGAAATCGAAGTTTGTTAAAAAACAAAGCTAATAACGATTGAACTAGTCGTTATATGTGACCATTAATCAGCTTGAGGCTGATTAACAAAAAATCCCTGCAGGCAGTAATGCCAGCAGGGATTTTTTTATGGACTCAAGTCCAACCGCCACATCTGAATGGGTTATTGTTCCAAAAAGTATATTGTTAAGTAATATTCAGGTGCATTGTTTTCTTGTGGCGAGTCCCGAATGCAATCACTTCCGTGACACGCTGTAAACCCATCACTGGGCGCTGTGCGAAAATATCCATGTTTTCGATGGTCACTGCCGCGATTGCACCTGTCGTTTAGTTATCTTCGATTCAACCTTGTTTGTAACTAAGCGATCTAACTCATTTTTGGAAAAAAGTGGATTAGAACTTATCTTTTTATAAAAGTTTACCCTGATTTCACTAAATGCGGCTCTATTTTAGCTTATGGTTTATAACCTATGGCCTGCGGCCACTGACGTCGTGGCGCTTCGCCCACACCAGACCAAGAGGAAACCAACGGCTGTTCCCTCTTGGAACTCCCAGCCGCCCCGCAACATTTTCGCTATTTACAAAACAACAGCAGCGAAAAGGTCGCCATGGGGATTGATCCAGCTTTTTACTTAGTTTGTAGTCTACTTCAGCCTTATTCGAAAATGCTAACGCTTCCGATGGTACATCCTGTACCGCGAAAGCTAGCGGGCCATCCATGGCCAGCTTACGCTATTTTCTTCAACGGCCTCAAGTTCAAAGCTGAATTTAGACTTTTTCAATCAAGGAATCTAAATCATTTATGGACATAAACAAGTTTGAGCCTTACCAGTATGCTAAGCAAATGGTCTTAGAATACTGTAGTGGTCAAGTAAAATTGGCCACGTATTTTGTGGCCGTAACAACTTTCAGCGACTTGTTACGCGAGCCTTACACTCGTTTAAAGTCACCATAGGCCTTCGTATCAAAAATCCGATACTCAAATACTCGATCTGAAAAAAACACAGTTGAAACAAGAGCATTTTTAGCATGTGGATTATGATAAACGTGAAGACTTAAACTATTATCCTGAACATTTTTGATAAGCAAACCAATAGCACTTACAGTTGTATTTTTCATTTCTGTAGTCGTCTTGTTTTTATCATATAAATCTGCTTTCACTGTACGGGAGTTAACACAAATCCAGGTTATTGTCGCCGAACATAGCTATCTTTATTTCTTCTTGTGGCACTATGCTTCTGGTGAACCAATCTCTAACATCTTGGATTATTATCAGCCCAGCCTCTCCAGACAGACACCTTTGCTTTAATTGTCTATTTGCAGCTTGAATGGCAGGACGAAAGCGTTTACCAAGCTCGGGAGAATCATGGACCCCAGTTTGTCCATAAATTTCAACATCTCTTAATAGTTTTTTCTCATCCTCATTTTCTTTGATTTCTTTGACCTCAACGAAGACTTTCTGAGCACCTGTTTCAAAATAGAAATCAGGTGTCTTTTCAGTCCCTTCAGCAATTCGATTGAGATCAACTCCAATCTCTTTGAAAAATCTTGTCGTATCTAGTTCAGACTCTGTCATTAGAAACCTCTTGACCACTTAATAGCTTCTTGAAGGGCTTGTGCGGTAAAGGCGGTCCCTTAACTCGTTGATTAAAATCATCCTACATCTGCTATCTTATTGATGTAAAGTAATAAAATATTACTATAAGAAAAAAACTGAGGTTGTATAGATATTGCATTTAAAAATAACTACACCAAAAAAGAAGGTGATCACACATTTAAGTGATGCTGTAGTTTTAAGTAACTTTGGGGCAAAAACGAGTTAGTTTTCTTGACTTGGAAATGGTGTGATTCAACTCTGAACTTGAGGACGTTGAAGAAAATAGCGTGAAGCTCACATGGATGTGAGCTTAGCTTTCGCGGTACAGGATGTACCATCGGAAGCGTTAGCATTTTCACTCCTTATTACAAGATAGGCCGAAGCAGGTTTCAAATGAAGTTAAAAGCTGGTTCAATCTCCATGGCGACCTTTTCGCAGCTGTTGTTTTGTTAATAGCGAAAATGTTGCGGGGCGGCTGGGCCAATTCTTAAAAAAGAAAAAAGAGGGAACAGCCGTTGGTTTCCTCTTGGTCTGGTGTGTGCGAAGCGCCACGATGTTAGTGGCCGCAGGTCATAGCCTAACCAACTTAGGGACATTTATGTGTTAGCTGATATGGACATTGCTATAAATGTTGATTAATCATGAGTTGAACTTTTGATTTTCTGTGGGCAATTTGTGGACATTAGACAAACAAAAAGGGCTTAGCATTGCTGCTAAGCCCTTCTATAAATTGGTGGAGGCGGCGGGACTTGAACCCGCGTCCAGAAAGCCTACATCCTCGGCACTACATGTTTAGTCTCTCTTTTATTTAACCAAGCAGTCTCCGAAAGACAGGATGCTACTTGGTGAGTCCGGTACTGTTTCGCGGTTCACCCCCGGACGGAGTTCCCTCGCTAGCACACTGTAATATGACCATCAGAATCCACTGTCCACGTGCGAAACGTGTGGTTGATGGCTAGCTAGCCTAAGCTGCTAGAGAGTAGTTAGAGTCGTTTGCAACTATAACGGTGCGGCTTTTTACGAGGCCAACCGCCCCTCGACATGCTCCTTGGGTTTCGTGAATCCTGTCGAATCCAGAATCGCCCCCAATTGAGTTAACTATAACGCTTTGTGAGATGAATACCTAGTATCCATTAACAAAATATAATCGTTTGTTCACTATCTGTTCGTTATAGGCCTATGTTCAATAACAACTTATCAGTTTTCATCGTTTCAGTGGCCCATTAACAATATTAAGCGTTTTCTTTGTCTTTTTTCATTACGCGGGCTTTTTCGATTTTCCACTCGCGTTCTTTGGTGTCTTCACGTTTATCGTGATCTTTCTTACCTTTACCTAAGCCTATTTCGACTTTTACCCAGGCACCTTTGCGCCAGTACATTGATAAAGGAATTAACGTATAGCCTTGACGTTCGATTAAGCCGGCAAGCTTGTCAATTTCACTGCGCTTTAATAGCAGTTTTTTGGTTCTGATTGGATCGCATATTACATGGGTTGAAGCAGTATTCAGTGGTTGAATAGTACAACCATGCATAAAAGCTTCACCCTCTTTAATATAGACATAACAATCCGATAAATTGACTTTACCCATGCGAATGGACTTAACTTCCCAGCCCATAAGTTGTAATCCCGCTTCGATTTTGTCTTCAATGCGGTATTCAAAGGTCGCGCGTTTATTGCGTGCGATGCTCGCTGAGGCGTTTGCTGATTTCTTTTTTACCATTATTATTACCGTTCTGATTGCCGTTATTGACCTGAAGGATGGTGCTGGACAACCCGCAGTGAGCCCATTTGATAAACTCTATTATGTTTACTAACTATAATAGATATGGGGGAGATTTATGATATTACAACGATTATACCGAGTTTCTTGATGATTGTGTTATTTCCAACGCGATTTAACACTCTCAGAGATGCCTTTTTTGTTTAACGTGATAAAATCCCGCTATTGTATTAAGGATTGTGATGTCAGATGCCTAAGATTTCCAAAAGTATGCTGGTTAGATTTAGTGCCTTAGAAATGTATGATTTAGTCAATGATGTTGAATCGTATCATGCTTTCCTACCTGGATGTGTTGGGGGCAAGGTACTGGAATTTGATGGCAAAACCATGGTGGCATCAGTTGATGTCAGTAAAGCCGGGATCAGTAAAACATTTACTACTCGTAATCAAGTGGTGCAAGCTAAATCTATTTCACTTGAATTGGAAAATGGTCCCTTTAAGTACATGCATGGTCTATGGAAGTTTACTGAACTAACCGACGATGCCTGTAAAGTTGAGTTTGATTTAGATTTTGAATTTTCAAACATGCTGGTTGATATGGCGTTTGGTAAAGTGTTTAAAGATTTAATGTCGTCTATGGTAATGGCGTTTACCGATAGGGCAAAGGTGATTTATCGTGATGAATGAAACAGAAAAGTTTTCGGTAGATGTTATTTATGCATTACCAAAACAGCAGAAAATTATTTCGGTGATGGTGTCTCCAGGTACCACATTTATTGAAGCCGTTAAGCAAAGTGATATAGTTAAATTTTTTCCAGATATTAACCTTGAAGAAGTTAAGCTTGGGGTGTTTAGCCGGCAGGCCAAACATGATGAGGTGCTTGTTCCTGGGCAGCGTGTTGAAATATATCGCCCACTAATTGCCGATCCTAAAGATGTTCGCCGTAAGCGTGCCGAAAAAGCTAAAGATGAAGGTCGTATTAATAAAATAACTGGTGCTAAAGTTAACTAAACTTAGAATAATATCCGTTTATCAAAATGTGCCTTAGGCCTTTGAGTATTATCCTTTGGGTCAATGATGAGTTTATCGCAAGTTAATGGATGCAATAAGCAGGGAAAAGTTTGCAAAATAAATCGTCTATGTTAATTTTGAAATAGGTTAAGCACAGTTATTTTGGCTAATTTATTCATGTGTTAACGCTAGTTTAAGGTTAACTCGATTGATGTGTGGCAATGAAAAAACGCCAAAAAAAAGCAGGACTCTCATGAGAGGTCCTGCTTTTTTTTGGCATAAATCACATGTTATTGTGTGGCTTATGTTGGTGTATTATCATTTTCTGCCTGGTTCTTTAATGCCGGACGTTGTTCTTCAACTAACGGTTTTGCATCTGGGCGAATTTCAGGTAGTAAAGGCTTCATATCTGGGTCGTTAACGGACGGCAATGAGCTTTGTTCCAGCGGAGTATTAAATTCTTTACTGAGATCGTAATCGCCGCTAACACTGGAAATTGTGTCGCCATTAAAGTGAATGATCAACTCTTTATGAGTAATGCTAGCATCTCGACCACTTTTGAAATGATAGACATAGTACCAAGTGTCATCAGAGAAGCTGTCGCGTAATACTGGGCGACCTAAAATATATTCTGCTTGTGCTTTAGTCATGTCGACACGAAGTTTTTCGACTTGTTGTGTTTCCATGTAGTTGCCTTGTGGCACATCTGGTTTATATATTAACCAGTCAAATACACTGCATCCGCTAAGAGATAATGAAAGCGCTACTGCGCTTACAAGGGTAAGACTTTGTTTTTTGTTTATCATTGTCTGCGCTACTTCCTAAATTCTGTCGGTCATCATACCCAAGCTGTCCCTATGCTGACAAGGGTCTATTAAAAGATGTTGTGGCTTTGAGTCAATTTAGCGCCCTAAGTTCCATTTTTTCAGTAAATAAATCTAAGGTAAATTTTCATATTTATTTAACGCATTACAGCAAATGTTGGTAGGATGTTGTTAAATCGTTCAATTTAAACGATCGAACTAAATTATGTCACTATTAAGTGCTATATCTAACTAAGCATTTATTATTAATAACTTTATCCAAGTTGCAGCGTTCAAAAAAGAAACAACAATGACTATTCAACAATCGCAAAGTGCAACATTATCCAATGTAAAAAAAGGCCGTCTGATTTGTGTTGGAACAGGATTGCAGTTAGCAGGGCAAATAGGCGCGTTGAGTTTGAGTTATATTGAGCATGCTGATGTGGTGTTTTCGTTAGTGCCCGATGGTTTTTCTGAACGATGGCTAATGTCGCTTAATTCTGACGTGCGTTCGCTGCAGCCTTATTACGCACAATGCGGCGAGATAAAAAACCGCCGTGTTACTTATGCTGAAATGGTTAATGCTGTTTTGTGTGAAGTACGCCTAGGTAAGTTAGTCGTATGCGCCTTATATGGTCATCCTGGAGTATTTGCTTGTGTTGGGCATTTATCCATAAAACAAGCTCGTTTGGAGGGGTATGATGCGAGTATGTTACCGGGTATTTCTGCGGAAGCTTGTTTGTGGGCTGACCTAGGTATCGATCCTGGTAATAGTGGCCATCAAAGTTTTGAAGCGACTCAGTTCATGATTTATCATCATGTGCCCGATCCTACTACGCATCTTTTACTGTGGCAGATAGCCCTAGCGGGTGAACATACTTTGACTCAATTTAGTACCACTAAAGCGAGGTTACAGATTTTGGTTGAGCACTTAACGCAATGGTATCCTCTTGATCATCAAGTGGTGATATATGAAGCCGCAAATTTGCCGTTTCAATCACCAGTAATCGAGCGCATGGCTTTGTCGTCTTTACCTGAGGCTAGGTTGACCCCAATTAGCACACTATTGATCCCTCCAGCTAAACAGATCACATTAAACCATGAGATGTTGGCTAAGTTAGGTATTACCGAATCAGATATAGGTTAAGTATCTGTTAACATTAAAAGATAATATGGCATAATCGTGCTCTACACTGAACGTTTTGGTTTATATCTTGACCTGATATAGACAGCAGATTAATTGAAGATGAAGTTGCAATTGTTAATTTTTTTATAGTCAGTTTTTTGTTAAAATTGTTAGCCGATACAAGTTAACAACTATCAGCGTTTGTTGTTAAACTGACTTGAGTGTAAAGTACGCACAAGTTTAAAAAGCTAGTTAAATCAGTTGAATGTACTTTATGTGTTGAATTGTCTGATGTTATGTCATTATGCCCATAAATTAACAATAAAATTATTAAAACAGAGAGTGACAATATGTCAAACATGAGTGCCTTTTTTACTGAGCTTGCGACTAATGCCCTGTTATTAGAAGCATATAAGCTTGATCCTCGTGCTGTCATGAAATCAAATGGATTAACACAAGAAGAGATTGACGCTGTAATGTCGGGAGATAAAGCACGTGTGAGCCAGTTAGTTGGTGATAAAGACATGGCTATGTACATGATTATAACTAACCCTACAGAGTAATTATTCTTGCATCATACATCGAGGTATTTTTTTATTATCATCGTGTTGCTTTTTAGCCGCGCGGCGATAGCTGACAATATCGATTATGATAAAGAACTCGATACTATTGAACAATATTTGGCGACAGATACTGGTTATGCAATTAAAAAGATTGAAACCGTATTAGCCTCTGAATCGTCACTTACCTCATCACAACACAGCCGCCTACATAGGTTGGTCGGTTCCAAAGAGCTTTATTTAGGTCATTTTGTCGCAGCAGATAAAGCTTTCGATGAAGCACTGATAGACGGTCCAACTGGTGAAGAACTCACCAATATTTATCTATTGAAAATCACTGCAAATATTGGGCTTAGCAACTACCAAAAAGCCTTTTCTCTTCTGGAAGAAAATCTTTCTCGTATTGATAACTATCAAAACCAAAGTATCAAAATAAAGTCTTATAACCGTCTGATGAATGTGTATTTACAGCTGGGCGCTTATGATGAAATGTTACGTATAGCAAAATTGTCGCTGAATTTAAATCAAGGTAAAGACCCAAAAGATCAATGTTATTCAATGTTATACCTGTCAGTGGCCCATTCAAAGTTAGCTCATTTTGACCAAGCGGATACATTATTTAAAGACACTCAAGCTTATTGTAAAGATCATGGTCTGCCATTAATTGAAATCATGTCTATTAGAGGCTTGGCTACAGTGTTGTTTGATAAAGGACAATATGAGGCTGCAGAAAGTTTGTATCTTGTTGCTTTAGAGCGTTACCAAAAGTTTAAATTTGAAGTTGAGATTAATGAGATAAGGTCTTATTTAAGTGTTATTTATTTTCATTTAGGCGATTACCAACAAGCTGAAATGTATGCGCAAATGGTTAATGCGTTACCTAATAAACCCAGTAACATGATAGTGAAAAAACGAGTTAACGAAACTCTTTCTTTAATTGCAGGTAAACGCGGGCAATTTGATAAAGCATACCAGTTTCAAGTTGTCGCTTCTGCACTTGGCCAGCAGCTGCTTGATGAGCAGAAAGTCAAAGAAAATGCTTATCAAATGGCTCGCTTTGATAGTGTTGAAAAAAGCCGTGAAAATAGCAGTTTGATCCAAGATCACGAGTTACTGATGAAACAAAAAGATTTGTTTATGAAGGAAAAAAGTTCATCTATCATGTTCTCTACTTTACTTGTAGGTCTTTCTGTCGGTTTATTATTGTTATTGATCTCGGCTTGGCTGCAACGTAATCAATTTATGAAACAAGCGCAGCGAGATGGATTAACCGGTATTTTTAATCGCCGTACTGGACAAGAAATGGCGGAAAATGAATTTATTCAAGCTCAAACAATAGGTGAAAGATTCTCTGTTGTGTTAATGGATCTTGATCTATTTAAAAATATTAATGACCAATATGGCCACGGTACAGGTGACTGGGTATTAAAAAAAGTGACTAATGTCATCGAGGGCATGTTGAAACCGACAGATATTTTTACCCGAATGGGCGGCGAAGAGTTTGCTGTCTTTATGCCAAAGCAAGCCGAAGATATGGCTGTTGATTTTGCCGAACGTATTCGTAATGAGGTAGCCAATATTAACACTCGTTTCTCTGGACACGATTTTACGGTCACAGTCAGTTGTGGTGTCAGCACTGTTACTAAAGATGACTTAAGCCTTGATCCTTTAATTCATCGTGCTGATTTAGCCCTTTATCGAGCCAAACATAATGGTCGAAACTGCGTAATATCTTATGACGACACCATGAAGCCTTAATCATCAGCTAAGCTGGGTTCATCATCAAAAGTCATCACACAAGCCCTTCGATAGCGACCATGCGTTCTACAACCTCATCACATTATCAGCAATGCAGTCTATGACTAAATGCACACAGCAACAGTAAATGGCATAGTTGTTAATAGGCTACTTTGAAGTGTATAAGCTCAATTTCTGTATAATTGAAAAGCACTTTTTAGTGTTTGGTTAGCAGCATCTCCAGGTCATCTTACTCTTTGTACATTTTATTGTTAAAAACGATGGTAATTGTATCGCTATTACGCCATGTAGCGACTTCATTTTTACATATAAATGTTTTGTAAATCATATAGATAGTGCCTCAAGCGAGAATAATGCCTTACAACAAACACATTCTATTTAAATAGCAAATACCATTTAGCGGATCTCTTCTGGTGGTGTTTATGGCTTATTTTTAGAGCGTCATCGCTTACGAATAAACCATAATTTGGTCTCACAAACTGCGGCAGATATAAATTGCCTTATATTGCGGCAAAATTTATCTTGAAGGAGCGACTGTTCTGAATAATATGAGGCGAGTGATATATTCTGCTGCTCGTTAACGGGTAAGATCTTACCAGACAGATAATCTCTATTAAGTAGAGTAGGGGCTAAGAATGAACACCCTATGCACCAAATTGCTTCAAAACAACTCTACCAAGTTATTACGACTACGACGAACAAGCACACTCCCTCTTTGATTCATTTCTGTGTCTCGTTATTGTTAATCGGTAAATTATCGACTATTTAAGTCACTTTCTGCCCGACCTCAAGCTGAATTTTGGCTGTTTTTCCTATCATCATGAGTTGCAATGCCATTTTCATTGTTTGGCTATTACTGCAATAAATCTCTGCTATTGCACCATTTTGGTTCTCTATTGCCCCATTTGTGATTGTTTTTAATTTTTTTCAAAAAAAATTCACCTTTATTTAAAACAAACCAATATAGCTGAACTTGTTGATCGGGTGACGTAACTCACATTTTTAATGACATTAACGCTGTATTTTTTAACGTTGACGTAAACGTAAATTTAAAACAGTTGTTTAAATTTGGGTTGTAAATGGATTTGTTTAAGCTTATGTTTTAAAACAATTAAAAGTGATTACGTACGGGTAAGCTAAAAACGTTATCAAATTGTTTCATTCACGAATATAGACTAAAGTTATGTAAAACAATATTTACAGTTAGTTTTTTTATTACAACCATTTTTACCAAAGTAATTTATTGGTCAATTGGTAAGATGAATTTCCAATGATTGATTTAAAGTATAAGATCTAAAAGTTAAATCTTTTTATAAACAAGTATTTATGTGTGATTTTGTTGTTTGGTGTTACCAATTTTCTGTGCTGATGACAGTCGTTTTTAACACGTTTTGGTAAACTGATAACTGTTGCAATTACAAACGTTTTTGGTTAGTTTTTAGTACGAAACAGACATTTGAAAGTTTTTGATTCAACGTCAGCTTCTTCAACGTCAG
>Ga0208032_1001187_pt1 | contig 11559 bp, 9 predicted proteins | sample MalvirAntarct_66_FD_184254 | JGI IMG/M metagenome (GOLD analysis project Ga0208032, IMG submission 184254) | Marine viral communities from the Global Malaspina Expedition - Malaspina viral metaG Antarct_66 (SPAdes) (version 2) | ecosystem: Environmental > Aquatic > Marine > Oceanic | place: West... | reverse complement strand
ATATATATTTGAGTATATTTTTAATTTCTATTCCAGCCATAATGTTATACGGGCTTATATTTATTTCATTCTTTGATTTTTTATTTTCCAGTACGCAAACATTCGATTGGTTCTCAACATCCTATCCTAACACTTTTTGGTTTCTTATAACACTTCCCTTTGTAGTCAGCACCTTGACCGCCCCCTATATTGTTTATCGCTGGAAGGGCGAGGTATTTGAGAGCCGGTTCAATCGCAAGTTTCGCGCACAACTGCAAGATAAAGAGCGAATTCAGGCGCTCACCGGGATCAAACAGGCCCCCTGGTGGGAAAGCGGCATAGGACCAAAAGACAACCTGCTGGACTTTTGCCGCAAGCGTTTTCAGAAAAGGTCCAGCGAATGAGAGCGGTCGGGCGGTTTTTGTGCCTCTTCTTTCTGGAATGGATACTGGACATGGCCATCTGTATGGTGGTCACGTTCAGCCTGGGCGTGATAGTAACCATTCCAATATGGATATTTGGGCCAAACGACATCGACCTCGGAAGAATACCTTATTACGAAGAACTCAATATACATAAAATTCTTTTGTTCGTTATATTTGCAAATATTCTCAGGTCATATAATCAAATTATAATAAATGCATTAGTACGATCTATTGTTTCTTATTTCTATTTTAACATATATCTTAATATTTTTATAATTTCCATTCCAGCAATCCTAGTTTATGGATGCATGCTACTTATCTTTTTTTTAATATTTTTTGGCACTCAAGAGTTTGATTGGAGTATTGGGGGAATACTCAACCAATCTGGTTTTTTATCACCCTCCCCTTCGTCATCAGCACACTAACCGCCCCCTATATTGTATATCGATGGACAGGCGAAGTGTTTGAGAGTCGGATCAACCGGAAGGTTCGTGCGCAGTTGGAAGAGAAAGATCGCATGCGAGAACTTCAGACCCCGCCAGAAAAGCCCTGGTGGGAAGAAGGCTTCGGACCAGATACCCTGCTGGACTTTTACCACAAATGCTTCCGGAAAAGATCTACTAAATGAAAGCGGTCGCAGTTTCCATCAGAAGATTTAGTGTAGCACACATTCCCAAGTCTCGCCAAATTCCGCTCCAAGCTTCAAGCGATGGTTTGATCCCGCGCACCATTCACCGCCGAAAGGATGAAGGAGGTTTGCCATAGAGTGCTTTGAACACATCATTAAATCGCCTCACACTTTGAAAACCAGCGGCAAAGGCGATGGAGGTAAGCGACATCGTCCCCTCATTGATCATCCTTTTGGCCCGTTGCACTCTTGCCGTTGCTGCGGCTTGTGTTGGACTGGCTCCTGCATGTTTTGCAAACAATCGTGAAAGATGACGCGTTCCAATACCTAGTTTGTTCGCAAGATCATCAACACTGTTCGTATCCAAGAACCCCTCATCAATCAAGCGTAGGGCCCGCCCCACGGTCGTCGCGGTACCAAGCCAGGCTGGACTGCCCGGTGCGGATTCTGGTCGACATCGAAGGCAAGGTCTGAATCCCGCCTTTTCTGCCGCAGCGGCTGTGGGATAGAAGGTAACATTTACCGATTTTGCAGGCCGCACAGGACAGATTGGTCGACAGTATATCCGTGTCGAACGGACTCCAGAAAAGAAAACACCATCATAGGCCTTATCGCGGGCCAAACGCGCACGATCACAGGTTTCAGAATCTGGGAAGAAGGTCGTTATTTCATCCATACCTCATTTTCCCTGAGGGCTTTAAGCAAGTCTAGCTGGAATCAGACTCGATCCCGCGATGGCGTCCGAAACCAGCCAGATCACGTTGCGCCAAAGTGATAGATCACAGGAAGCCCAACAAAAATATAGGAAAATCAATGCCCCAAAAATCAGAGGTAAAGCTACCAGAAATTGGGCTTCTCATTCTCTTGTCATTTTTATGGGGAGGATCGTTTACCCTTACTGAAATCGCTATCGAGACAATCCCACCAGCAACCATCGTCTGCGGGCGCTTGATCGTAGGGGCGATTCTTTTGAGCCTTTTTGCTGTTTGGAATCGTGTCACCTTTCCAAAAACGCTCAACCAGTGGACCCCAATGGTACTACAAGGGATATTGCAAAGCGCACTGCCCTTCATGTTGATCAGTTGGGGGCAGACGCATATCGACAGTGGCCTTGCTGGATTGCTTAATACAACACCGCCCCTATTTGTCTTCCTGATCGGTGCCTTTTTGTTGCGCGATAGAAGCGTTGGGAAGCGACATTTATTTGGAGTTCTGCTGGGGCTAATTGGCGTTCTGACCATTATGGAGCCTGCTTTACGATCGGGTGAAAGCAGTTCCACTTTAGGCCAACTCGCCGTAATCGGTGCCAGTCTTAGCTATGCTCTGGCGGCGCTCAATGCCCGAAGATTCAACACTCAGCCAGCGGTACTCACGGCGGCCTGCTCTATGAGCTTTGCCGCATTGATGATACTTCCTGTCTCGGTTGTTGTAGATCATCCGATGACCCTTGCGCCGACATTTCATGCCGTAGCGTCGGTCATCACCCTTGGTGTATTTTCCACTGCCATTGCGATGGCAATTTACTTTCGGCTTATCCGTACCCTGGGGCCATTGATTGTCACAACCGGCAGCTATATGCGCGCCGCCTTCAGTGTGCTGCTGGGCGTTGTGTTGTTACAAGAAGAGGCCTCGGCGACCTTAATCCTCGGTCTGATCATGATCTTTACGGCAGTGGCCGTTATCAGCGGACATCTGAAACTAATACCTAAAATCACATCGAAGAAATCCTAACTAAAAAGGACCGTTTAAAATGAAGGCTATGTTGCAATGGCTACTGGTTCAAATCACTTGGATCTTTCAATTGGACTGCGCATCGCTTCGCACCCGAAGCAATGAGCGCGCTGTGATTACGCTCGAGAGTTTTGGACATTGATTGCCTAAAAGCGGTCACATCCGGTCCCTACGAGACCACCAGTTGGAACGCTATCGGCGCAGTAGACAACGATAAATTTTGGACGGAAACACTGGTCGGCACAAGAGAAGCACAGGACTATCTGAAGTTCGTGAACAGAAACCTGCCCCCCCCAATAGACATGAGGTTTTCGCCAACCTGCAAAAAGGAGTCGGACCAAAGGAGAGCCTGCTGGACTTTTGCCGCAAACGCTTTCGCCCCCCAACCGAGTAAGGGCTAAGCGGCGATTGGTACGGTTACGACAATTACCTTAAGTCACTCCCCCAATGATTTGGTCGCGATTTCCAGGCTGTCGCGGCTGAGGCCGCTGGTTTTGGCGATGCGTTCCAACTGGTCGCGCATAAGGCGGCTGCGATCAGCGGGCAGGCGACGCCATTGACCAAAGACACCCAGCAAGCGGGCGGCGACCTGGGGATTGATGCCATCCAACTGCACCAGAACATCGGCGACGAAGCGATAACCCGTGCCATCAGCAGCATGGAACCGCACCGGATTTCCCATGGCGAAAGCCCCGACCAGGGCGCGCACCTTGTTGGGCTTTTTAATCGAGAAGGCTGAATGGGACATCAGTTTCTTGACGCGGTCCAAAGTATCGGCGCGATTGCTCATGGCCTGGACCGCGAACCATTTATCCATGACTTGCTCGTCACCCTTAAAGCGGTCATAGAAAGCCGCCAGGGCCGCCTCTTGCTCTGGCCCATCGGTATCGGCCAGCACAGAAAGTGCGGCCATGCGATCGGTCATATTGTCAGCCTGATCAAAGCGCGATTTTGCCAGCGCAATGGCGGCCGCGCTGCCCGTTGCGCCCAGATAGGCCAACGCCGTGTTGCGCAGGGCCCGACGCCCCGCAGACTCTGCGGCTGGATCATAAGGGCCAGTTTCCGCGAGAGCATCGTGCACCGCCAGAAACTCCGCCTGGAAAGCCTCAGCAATTGCCTTGCGCAGCATCATGCGGGCGGAATGGATTTCATCTATGGCGACCGGGCGCATCTGTTCTGCAATGTAATCTTCCGTCGGCAAGGCAATGGCCTGGGCGCGGAAGGCCGGATCCAAATCCGTGTCCAACAGGATTTTACCCAAGGCCTCGATCAAGGCCTTATCGATGACCGGCTCTTGTCCATCGCGCAGCGCCTGCACCATCTCCAACAGGCGCTTAGTGGCATATTGCTGACCGGCCTCCCATCGCGCAAAAGGGTCTGGATCATTGGCCATTTGAACGACGCGGTCTTGCGGTGTGTAAGCCGCTTTCAAAGCGATTGGCGCAGAAAATCCTCGGTTCAATGAGGGTACAGCCGGAGCGCTGATATCTTCAAACACCGTCACCAATGTCGCCTCGTTCAGGGCCAGCACGGTTTCCTCGCCCAAATCCTCCCCATCCACACGCAAGCGGAGGGGCTGACCGGTTATCGCATCCATCAATCCCATACGCAGCGGAATTGGCAGAGCCTGTTTTTCCGGCTGACCGGGTGTTGGCTTTGTGGTCTGTTCCAAAGTCAGTGTCAGTTGTTGTGCTTTGGCGTCATGCTGCCATTCTGCCTGAACCTCTGGCGTGCCCGCCTGACTGTACCAGGGTTTGAAATATGTCAGGTCACGCTTATTCGCATCGGCCATGGCGGCGACGAAATCATCACAGGTGACCGCCTGCCCGTCGTGACGCTGAAAATACAATCGCATACCGGCCTGGAATCCGTCTTCGCCCAGCAAGGCGTGAAGCATACGGATGACCTCCGCCCCTTTCTCGTAGACGGTCGCGGTGTAGAAATTGTTGATCTCGATATAGCTTTCTGGCCTAACGGGATGGGCCAGGGGGCCGGAATCTTCCGGGAATTGCCGCGCGCGCAGCATGCGGACATCCTGGATGCGCTTCACCGGACGCGAGCGCATGTCGGCGGAAAATTCCTGATCGCGAAACACGGTCAGGCCCTCTTTCAGGCTCAACTGAAACCAATCGCGGCAGGTAACGCGATTGCCGGTCCAGTTGTGGAAATATTCATGGGCAACAATGCCTTCGATAGAGCCAAAATCCGCATCGGTGGCCGTCTCTGGATCGGCCAGAATGTATTTCGCATTGAACACATTCAGCGACTTGTTTTCCATCGCGCCCATATTGAAATCACTGACCGCGACGATGTTGAAGATATCCAAATCGTATTCCAGGCCAAAGCGGGATTCATCCCAGGCCATGGACCGCTTCAGCGCATCCATTGCATAGGCACAGCGCGGCGCATTGCCCGGTTCGACCCAGATTTTTAGATCAACCACACGCCCGCTGCTGGTGGTAAAGGTATCTTCAAACGCGTCCAGAGTTCCGGCGACCAGGGCAAACAGGTAGCTGGGTTTTGGAAAGGGGTCGGCCCAGACGGCCTGATGCCGCCCGTCTGACAGATCGCTCTTATCCGTTAAGTTACCATTGGACAGCAGGACAGGATAAGAGGCTTTGTCGGCGCGAATTGTGGCGGTGAAAACGCTCATCACATCGGGTCGGTCGGGATAGAAGGTGATCCGCCGAAACCCTTCCGCCTCGCACTGAGTACAGAAAATGCCATTAGACTGATACAGGCCTTCCAGACGAGTATTTTCGACCGGATCAATGGCAACCTGTGTCATCAACTCAAAGGAAGCCGGTGGATTGTTAAGGGTCAGGCCGGTCTTGCTTTGGCTATACGCGTCTTTCCCCAGCGCTGTCCCATCGATCTCAATCGCCTTCAGACGCAAATCTTCGCCGTCCAGGGTCAAGGGACCGGTTGCCCCCGGCGCTCGCCGAATGGCAAGCCGCGCTGTGACCAGAGTTTCCTTCGGGGCCAGATCGAATTCCAAGGCCACATGATCAATGGAATAGGCAGGCGCACGATACTCTGACAGGCGGATTACGGGCGGCTGGTCGGTCTTCATCATAGGTCCTTAATGCAATAAAGGGGAACGCGATAAGGGGGCAGCGTGAGAGCCCACAGGCAAGACCTTTTCAGACCTTACGTCAAGGTGCGCCTGAAGAGCGTCACGGCCACAACATCTCCGGCCCGGAATAGCGGGCGACCAGGAAATCGACAAAGGCACGCACCTTGGCCGACAAATGGCGATTGGGCGGATACAGCGCATAAATGCCAATCGGGTCCGGTTCAAACGCATCTAGTGCTGAGATCAAGTCCCCGTTCCGGATGCTTTCTGCACATATAAAAGTTGGGGAATTCACGATGCCCAGACCCGCCGATGCCGCCAAAGCCAGGGCATTGCCGTTATTGGATGTTAACGTACCGCCGACACGAACGGAGATCCCCCCGCCTTTCGGATCATCAGGATCCTTAAAGTTCCAGGAATTCGGGGCGCTGAGATAGGTGTAGATCAGGCAGTTATGTGCTTCCAGATCTTTGGGATGTTCTGGTCGCCCCATTCGGTCCCAATAGTCCTTGGACGCCAGGATCGGCCGCCTGGTTTCTGCAATGCGCTTGGCGATCAGGCTGGAATCTTCCAACACACCGATGCGAACCGCCATATCAAACCCTTCCTCCAGGATATCGACACGACGGTCGCTGAAATCCATGAAGACTTTCACTTCGGGAAACTGCGTCATGAAATCCGGCAGTGCGCGGGCCAGATGGGTAATGACAAAACTGACAGGTGCCGTTACCCTCAACTGTCCCCGCGGGCGTTCCTGCAAATGGGTGACGGCCAGTTCCGCCTCTTCCGCTTCGGCGATGATCCGGCGACAGCGCTCATAGAAGGCCTGGCCCACCTCCGTCAAGTTTAACCGGCGCGTTGTGCGGGCAATCAATTGCGCGCCCAGCCGTTGTTCCAGGCGCGTCACCTGCTTGCTGACCGCAGACTTTGATTGTCCCATCTTTTCTGCGGCTGCGGTGAAGCTTCCCGCCTCAACAACCGCTGCGAATACCGCAATCCCACTTAAATCCTGCATCGCCCATCACTCCAGGTTGGTGGAAAGACATTAGGGCCTTTTTCGAAACAATTAAATTCTTTTCTGATCGATTGTTCTTATTCGGATCGAGATTAAGTTATCTGTCAACAAATGAAACAGAAGGAGCAACGACATGGGACTCTTGGTAGACGGCGAATGGCACGACAAATGGTACGATACGTCCAAGACCGGCGGGAAATTTGTGCGCAGTGAATCAGTATTCCGAAACTGGGTCACTGCTGATGGCAGTGCTGGACCGACCGGCGATGCAGGTTTCAAGGCAGAGGCCGGACGCTACCATCTGTATGTGTCCCTGGCCTGTCCCTGGGCCCATCGCACCCTGATCTTTCGGGCCATTAAGGATTTGGACGAAATGATCGATATCTCGGTCGTCCACTGGAAAATGAAAGAAAACGGCTGGACCTTTGATGACAGCGATCAGGACGTCATTGCAGACCCGATCCATAAGGCGCGGTTCCTGCACCAGGTGTATACGGCGGTGAAGCCTGACTATTCCGGTCGGGTCACGGTTCCGGTCCTGTATGACAAGAAAACCGACCAGATCGTATCGAATGAGTCTGCCGATATCATCCGGATGCTGAATTCCGCCTTCGATGGGATCGGCGCACGGGCCGGAGATTACTATCCAGAAGCCCTGCGCGCGGAAATCGATGAGGTCAATGACCGGGTCTATAACACTGTGAATAACGGTGTCTATAAATCAGGATTTGCGACCGAACAGGCACCTTATGAAGAGGCGGTCACCGACCTGTTCGACAGTCTGGACTGGTTGGAAAATCGCCTGTCAAAACAACGGTATCTGGTCGGGGATCAAATCACAGAGGCGGACTGGCGTTTGTTTACGACCCTGGTTCGGTTTGATCCGGTCTATGTCGGGCATTTTAAGTGTAACCTGCGGCGGATCGTCGATTACCCCAATCTGTGGGCCTATACCCGGGAATTGTATCAACAGCCCGGCGTACAGGAGACCATCAATATGCGCCATATCAAGTCCCATTACTATGGCAGCCACGACATGATTAACCCGACCGGGGTGATCCCTGTGGGACCGGTTCTGGACTTTGGAGCAAATCCCGAGCAAACGGAGGCGTTTGCGACGACGAATTTGCCGAAATAACAACCAGCCAGAGTATCTTGTGTGAGCTCATGCGAACGCATGATGCTCTGGCGAACCCCATGGGCGGGATGCCCAGAAAGCCGCCTGACCGGAAAAAAGCCGGTGGACAAGACGAGGAGTGCGTATCATGACCCTTGAACTGAGACCTTTCGACAGCTTGGGCGCTGCCAATTTTGGCTGGCTGGATGCAAAGCACCATTTCAGCTTCGGGCACTATTATGACCCCAAACGGATGCATGTCGGCCCGCTGCGTGTCTGGAATGATGATACGATTGCACCGGGCACTGGTTTTGACCCGCACCCGCATCGGGACATGGAAATCATCACCTATGTTCGGGAGGGGGCAATTACCCATAAAGATAATATGGGTAATAAGGGCCGCACAGAAGCTGGCGATATCCAGGTCATGTCCGCCGGAACAGGTATCGTTCATTCTGAGTACAATGAAGAAGATGTCACGACCAAGATCTTCCAGATCTGGATCATACCGCGCAGTCAGGGTGGCAAGCCACGCTGGGAAACCAAATCCTTCCCTAGGGGAGATCAGGCGGGCAAATTGCATCCCCTGGCCTCGGGTCGGGCCGGGATCACCGGCGTCGCCCCGATTGATCAGGATGCGACCCTGTTTGCGGGCAGCCTGTCCAAAGGCACGGTCATCGACCAGATTTTAGGGCGCAACCGCTGTGCCTATCTGGTCCCCGCAAAGGGACGCGTGAAGATTGATGGCACGGAGATCAAAAACCGCGATGGCGTCATTATCCGCGATGCCAAATCGGTGAAGATCGAAGCCTTGGAAGACGCTGAAGTCATCCTGGTGGATGTTCCTAACGGATAAGCGTTGAAACAAGTCCCCCGACAACCGGACCTGAGTCCAATCTGGAGTCAGGTCCGGCTTTGCCTTATCTGGGAACAGTTACCGAATTATTTTTAGTCTCATATTGTAACATCTTTGACACGGGGTCACCTATGCGTGCGGGTGGCTGGAAATCGTTCTGCCCTCCCCTTTTCATCGGATGATCCTACCGTGCTTATCACCCTTTCTTTGCTGGTTCTTGGTCTTGCGCTGCTGTTCGCCGGGGGTGAAGCCCTGGTTCGTGGCGGTGTCTCCCTGGCGCTGAGATTTGGACTGTCGCCCCTGATCGTCGGCCTGACCGTTGTGGCCTTTGGCACGTCTTTGCCAGAGCTTCTTGTCTCAGTGCAGGCCGCGCTTTCCGGGTCACCTGATATTGCCGTGGGCAATGTGGTCGGATCCAATATTGCGAACATTCTGCTGATCCTGGGGGCGACCGCCGTGATTGCCCCAATCACCATGGCATTCAAGACAGTGTCGCGTGATCTGGTCATGATGATCGCTGCTGCTGTCGCGATGCTTGCCTTAGGGTGGGTCGGACTGATTGAAAGATGGATGGGCATGGCCATGCTGGCGAGTTTGATCATCTATCTGGTCTTTGCCTGTCGGAACACCCCCTGCGAAGAAGACCCGTCCGACACCAGTATGTCGAAATTGCTGTGGTGGCAGGAAACCCTGGCGATCCTGGGTGGTCTGGTTGCCCTGATGGTGGGGGCCAATCTGCTGGTCGGGTCGGCAACCGATATCGCACGCACCTTCGGTGTGTCCGAAGCGGTGATCGGCCTGACCATCGTAGCCGTCGGCACCAGCCTGCCTGAATTGGCCGCATCCCTGGTGGCGGCCATTCGTCGTCAGTCTGATATCGCCATCGGCAATGTGGTCGGATCGAATATCTTCAACATCCTCGCCATTCTGGGCATCACCGCGATGATCGAACCCGTCACAGTTTCCCCAGAAATGGCGCGCATGGATATTCCGGTCATGATCGGTGTATCCATCCTTCTGACCGGATTGATTTTCGCCCTGAATGGATTGGGGCGGATCGTCGGGGCTGGTTTCCTGGGCCTGTATGGCAGCTATGTCGTCTACCTGTATTAACGCCGCTTTATTGGTCGCAAAAGCGTGTCAGGCGATGGGGCATCAAGGTGAGTTCGTGATCAATTTCTGAGACGCGGGTTTGGCATAATTCCGGGCTGGCGCTGACCTTCGACCAATCTGGTGCCTTACAGCGTGTCAGCATATCCTCGAGGCTGTCGACGCATTGTTCAAAATGCGCTTTCGCCTTATCGAAACGCTCTTTCCCTGTGCGTAAAAAACTGCATGTCTCTAAATCAGTGGTGTTTGACCGATGCAGGGCTTCTTCCGTCAAATTTTGGGCTGCGGTCAGGTCACCAAGCCCATCCTGCATCATACCTTCCAGGGCATGTATGCGGTCTTCACAGTCTGCCGCAGCCACACCTGCCGACGCAATAAGCAACAGCACCGCGACGCTAGCCGTTTGGATGAAAGAAACCGTGGATCTTTTTCGCAACTGCCTTTGAAATACCATCCACATTCTCCAAATCCGACACAGATGCGCGCGATACCGCTTTCGCAGAACCGAAGTATAACAGAAGCGCCTTTTTACGCTTCCCCCCAATTCCAGGAATTTCATCCAATGGGCTGCGTACCTGATCTTTTGCGCGGCGCTTACGGTGTGATCCGATAGCGAAACGGTGCGCTTCATCCCGCAGGCGCTGAATAAAATACAGAACCGGGTCGCGGGGTGGCAGCAACAGGGGCTGATCCCCACCCGGCAGCATGATCCGTTCCCGGCCCGCTTCCCGTTCTGGCCCCTTGGCGACGGTCATGACGGGAACATCATCTTCCAGGCCCAGTTCCGCCAGTGCTTCCATCGCAGAACTCAATTGCCCCTTACCGCCGTCCAGAATGACCAGGTCGGGCCAGACACCGCTGGTGCGATCGGGGTCTTCCTTCAGGGCACGGGCAAAACGGCGATAGATGACTTCCTTGGTCATCGCATAATCATCCCCACCTGCCGGGGCATCGGTTAAGGCAGGCACGGGCGCCTCTGCAAGGCCGGGAACAGAGGGGCTGGCGGGCTCATCCTCTCCCCGAATGTTGAATTTGCGATACTGATTCTTTGCAAACCCGTCCGGCCCGGCCACGATCATTGCGCCAACCGCCTGACGCCCGGAAATATGACTGTTGTCGTAAACCTCCACCCGCTGCAGCGGCCCTTCCAGACCGCTGAGGTCCGCCAGGCCATTCAACAGCCGCACCTGGCTGGAACTTTCCGCCAGCCGCCGTTCCAATGCCTCCCTGGCATTGTCAGCGGCATGGTCCACCGCCTTACGCCGTCCGCCTCGTTGGGGCACGGCTATGGTGACCTTGCGCCCTGCCTTCAGTGTCAGCGCCTCTGTCAGAAGATTCAATTCGTCCGGAGCCTGGTTCAAAAGCACATCTTTTGGCGGCGGGCGGTTTTCATAGAATTGGCCCAGAAATCCAGCCAGAATCAAACCTGGCTCCATCTGTTTGTCATGGCTGGGGAAGTACGACCGCGTGCCATTGTTCTGGCCGGCACGAAAGAAAAAGACCTGAATACAGCTCTGGCCGCCACGCTGTTCCAGGGCAATCACATCCGCGTCGCCAATGCCTTCGATATTGATGTCCTGGCTGGATTGCACATGGGCCATGGCGCGCAATCGATCCCGATA
>Ga0208032_1001183_pt1 | contig 11612 bp, 14 predicted proteins | sample MalvirAntarct_66_FD_184254 | JGI IMG/M metagenome (GOLD analysis project Ga0208032, IMG submission 184254) | Marine viral communities from the Global Malaspina Expedition - Malaspina viral metaG Antarct_66 (SPAdes) (version 2) | ecosystem: Environmental > Aquatic > Marine > Oceanic | place: West... | reverse complement strand
GTGCGAAGGAAACTGTGGATGCGGTGGCCAATGCGGTAGATAGATTTGTATCTACACCCGAAGAGAAAGAGGAGATAAGAGCAGCTATAGAAAAGGAGATATCATCTCGTTGGAGTAGTGACCTCTCTTCAGACTCTTGGTTAAGCAAGAATGTTAGACCACTGACACTTGCTACCATCATTATATTCTTGGTGCTTATGACCTTCTTTGAAGGGATAGGCATCAGTAGCGTAAGCGAAAGATGGATAGGTCTATGGGAGATGGTAAGTATAACCGTAATAGGTGGTTACTTCGCTGTACGAACTATAGACAAAAGAGGTAAGGTAAAATAGAAAGGGGCTTCGGCCCCTTTTTTTATTTGTTCTTTTTTTTCTTGTTACTTTTTTCCTTGTGCATATAATACCACCTTTGAGCGGTGTATCCTATGGATGCCAAAAGGAGTATTATTTTCAAAATATTCTCAAGTTCAGAGAAAGACACTAAGAAGGTAGTGCTGTTAATTAGAAGTAGTTTCAAGTCTGTCTGTCCCATTATACATTATAACTAACACTGCCGTCAGCGCAGTATTTTACCGTAACACCATCTTCAGGATAGAAGACACTGCCTTGATAGGTATCGTCCGAATTAAACAAGTCATTGTCGCAACCATCGGCAATAGCAATAGCTTTGAGTGTTGCATTTTTTAGTATGTAGTTAGTTACACGTTTGTTGATGTAATCTATCTTACTGTTAATAGTAGTAGATATAGTGTCAAGTATGTATTGGTCTTGCTTTTGTTCTTCTGCTTTAGTTATAGCAGTAGCTGTTCTTAGGATAGATACGGCAGCCTTAGCCGAGTACATAGCTAAACTGTATTTTACCAACTTAAACAAAGCTTGTTCATCGGTTGTTAATGTCTGGGCTACTACCTTCGCTTCAATGTGGTCGTATAAACAAGTACCCATTAAATCTTGGATAGAAGTAAACTGCTCTAACTGTATTAACGCTAACAACGAACTTCTCTCCATCCTCTTTGGAAGAGGAAAGTTCTGGTATAGGTAGTTATCGTCAATGAATATTATATCAACCATTGCTTATATCTTCTGTGTTAGCTCCTTTAATGCTCTCCAAGTTAATTGGCTCTTCAACAATAGTTAAGTCCATAGCATCGTACCCAGTAGTGGATAGTATTCTGTTTACTCCATCTAAAAGAATCTCCCTGTTAGGAAGCGTTTCAGTCGCTCTAAAAATTTGATATGCTGTAACCAATTCGTTACCCGTTCCTCCAAGTTTTCCCGAAACCATAACACCAAAAAGGGTAGGAGAAGTAACATTATGGGCAGTAAGTATCTTGGCATCGTTGAGTCTGGATAAAACATCTACAGTCTTGTCTAAGTTCGTAACATCTAAAGGCTCAAATGTAGGAGCATCTTCTGCCTTTTTGACCCAAGACACAATGAAGTTGTCTGACTCAGTACCAGTAAAAGACTCCTTGAACTTAGCGTACTCTTCACGCTTCTGTTCTGCACTCATATTTCTACCAATAAAGGTAGCTAATACTCTTGGCGAAAAGCCATTCTCAGCAGAGTTAAGGATGTGTTTACCAAAAGCAAAATCACTCTCAATATAATGAAAAGCAGAAATGTAACTAGGTACTCCGTAATAAGGATTTCCCGAATAAGGGTTAGCGATATATAGTATAGCCTCAGTACCAGACTTGTCAAACTTGTTGAATGCTTTAATCTTTCTTGGCTCATTGTGTTGTATAGAAGCTGCTCCATAACCAAAGCTTCTTCTGATAATGTAGTGAGTTATCTCACCCTTAGCATTAGGCTCTGCTGCTCTAACACCTTTGGGGTCAAGAGACTTGAACTCTATAATCTTAGTACGCTCTTTGTTCCACCTAACGTATAGTGCAGAAGCACCCTTATGCTCGTACTGAAAAGCAGCGTGTGTAAGTACATCGTACATACCCTTGTTGCTGCCACCACAGTTGTTCATAAAGGCCTTAAGCTCTGCCTTAGACTTGTTGGTAGAAAGGAATCCGTCATCATAAGACAAGTCCTTACCAACTACCATCTTAGACTTCTTTGTTAAGATACCACTATGCACAGGAGATTGACGTAACATCTTCTCAAGAATAACTGGGAAGTCATCGTTAGCACCAAACTTAATGTATTGTCCAACCTCAGTATATCCAAGTCTGTAGCGACCATTAAGGTCGTCTATAGAGTTTTCAAGAGAGTTGGTTGCGATAGAGTTTTCGGTTGCCTGAACATAAGTGTTAGAAGCAAAGTACTCTGATATATTAGATAGTAGTCCCATTGATGTAATTTACAATTTATAGGTCAGTGAATCGTACACTATCGCTATATACACCTGTACCATCCTGTGTAACAGTGTAATCCTGTACTTCCGTAAGGTAGCTATAACTTTCACCTGCATTAGTTATACTCAATATGTACTCACCACCCTCTATGTTGTTTAAAATCAGGTCAATGTTTATAACGATAAAGTCTTTACAGGCAGCAAGGTTGTTTATATCGGTAAGGTTTGTTATTGTTAAAGAACCCACTCCTACTACCTTTTTCAATGTAACATCAAAAGAGTTTACAGTAAAGCTATTAAGCTTTACAAAGGATAGTGTATTTACAACTCCTGTTTTAAGTCTTTTCATTAAAGTATACTTACGGCTAATAACCAGATTATAGTTGAGAATAGATTAAACAGTAATGTTTGCTCTACTGTAATTGGAATTTTAACTGGGTAGCCTAGCTTCTTACCCTTCCATTGAAACAGTCCTTTACCGTTGTGGCAAGAGAACCACTGCTTACGCCCTAGGAGCATAGCTAAGGGCTTATCTATTAGGTCGGGAAGGTTTCCCATAGCCCAGCCAAGAAGATACAGCCAAGGGGCCTCTGTGAAGAACGCTCCGATTATAAAAGCTAAGAGTAAAGCACCTTCAATGGCCGCGGACTTTTTGACACTTCCTATACCAGACTCTCCTACATAGTCCCAAACAAAATGAGATATGAAAGCAAGCCCCGCACCCAAGATGGGGTCAGGACTTGCTGCCATTATCAAAGCTCCTGTTACTCCGTGTACACTGCTATACATTAGCGCGTGGTTAGTGTTGCTAATTCCGTATCAGTTAAAGCTGTGTTGAAAGTGATGACTTGTTTAACATTGCCAAGAAAAATTTCGTTTCCATCTCCTCGGTCAAATGATAACTCGGACAATGTATTATTAGAAAAAGAACTTCCCGAAGTTATTGCAACGCGTTCCGTGCCATTAACCCATAAAGCAAAATCATTGGCTTTATATTTAGCCGCAATTTTTAAGGTTTCCTTAATGTTTATTGCATAGTTGAAAATCCCTATACTTGAACCACCTACGACAAATCTTACTTTAATGTTTGCCCCGTCAAGCTCTATCGTAACTCTATTGCTTGTCGTGCCATTACTTAATGATATTAGACCAGAACTACCTGTGTTTGAAAATGTTTTTGCTTCAGCATACAACACCCCTTCAGTAGAGTTGAAAACTGTAGAATCTCCAGCTCCTCCACAAGTTTCAGCAACACGAGTAACACTACTTCCTTCTGTACCATTATAGATAAAACTTGTAGGATAAGATTGCTGCTCTAACTGCGCTCCGAATAAGTAGACTCCTGATGTTCCGTCGCCTGTGTAGGAGTTTGAATCTCCTGCAACGTAGTCATTAGGTAATAAGTTTATTTGAGGATACCTTACGGCAGTTGCTTGGTTAGAAAGTAAAGTTAATCTATACCAACCATTTGACAAGGCTTCTATTGTAGTTCCTCCTATTGAGTTACTGCCTTCATCAATTAATACACCTGTAGTAAGATTATAAGCACCAAAATAAGTGCCATCCGCAGCATCCTTTATTTTTACTTTATATCTTTCACTTGCCTTTACAAAGAAACTTTGTGTGTAATCTGCTCCTGAAGATAAACCACCTTGTATCCTATAAACAGAATGCCCTGAAGTTGCAGTACCCTCCGTCAGTTTAAAAGCACTTGTAGTATAGTCTGCACTTGGTGAAGAAAAGCCTTGTACCTCTTTGACTGATACATTGTCAATAGTAAATACTGCGTTTGGTCGGTCAACCCAAAATTGAATGCTCACATCACCATCTGTTCCAGTTGTGAATTGCCCAGTTTCCGTTATTGCATCGCCACCCGCAACCAATGTACTTCCATAATAAATATCACTCTGACCAGTTCCTCCTGCGCTTGAAGTAAATATTCCAAAAGTTCCGTTTGCGGTTGCCGATATAAGTTGAATGGTTGCGGTAAATATATATGTTTTATTATTTTGCAAACCTACATTTTGCCGTGGGCCTCCTGCGCCATTTCCACTGGAATTATCACATTTTAGTTTCCCATTGTCCCAAATAATAGTAGAATCCTTTGCTGCCCAATCATTTATATTACTTGCAAAATCCCCATTCACTACTTGTTCTGCTCCCGCAGTACTTGGGTCTTTTTCTATCGTAGCACCACTCTTTGTCCAATAGCTATTGGTAAAAGAAACTGGGTAGTTAATAAGGTTTGTAGATTGAGGTTCAAGTAAAAGAGAAGGACAGCTACCATTGGTATAGTCCATTCTCGGTACATTGTTTCCTACTGATTCAATAAGGTTATCAGAGTTTATTCTATTTGCAGAAGTAGCTCTTGTGAAGTCAAAGTCGCCATCTCCTACTAATATCTCTTTTATTGATACATTGTCTATTGATAAAACAGCACCGCCACTATCTGATTGGATAGCAAAAGTTCCGTTTGCGTTTGAATTTAATGATATCCTATGAGTCCCGTTACTATTTACGGAACCATATACAAGCCCGCCACCATTTACGTGTACAGCACCGCTTGTATAGTTTACGATGTCAAATGTCGCAATATAACTTTTGTTGGGGACTAAAAATGAGGTTTTATAAAAACCATAATTTGTTAAAGAAGTGTTGAAGTCAACCTTACCCGTTCCGTAAGTAACTTGGGGGGATTCAAAAGTCCAGAAACCAGTATTAGAACTGAAATCTCTATTTGCGGATAAAGCTATTAACTCGCTACCATAAACTGGTACGGGCTTTATAGAATACAACTTTCCGTCCTTGGTTCCCGTGGGAATCATAACTAAAGATGCAGCATCAAATAAACTGTAATTTGCCATATTATATTGTAGTATATAGTTCTTCTATTGAGTTTATAAAGCAATCCCTAGCTTCAAGTACTCCACCGTCAGCAGCTAAGTCTGCTTCAAAGGCAGCTAAGACAAATGCGGTACGGTCAAGACTTATCAGGTAAGAAACTTTTGTTCTTGCACATCCCAATCCTTCATTAGCACCACCATCGGATTTCACACGATTAACATAAGCCTTCAACCAAGCTGGTAAAAAACTTATTAATCCTTTATTTATGCCTAATCCTAATCCTAACATTATACCGCTTTATAAGCTATTAATTTTCCACTTGCAACACTTACTGTGTCAAACTTTCCATAGATGATTGTACCCGCTGTTAACGCCTCTGAAGTGAGAGCATCACCAACCAATGTTGTAGTAGTTACCACAGCATCAGATACTATCTGTAATGCACGATAAGCCTCTCCAGAGGGTTGAGAAAAGGTAGAAGACACTAAACGGAATCCGTAGTCTCCTGTTGATGTCTGATAGAAGTTCCCTTCTTTAACAATTGTTTCGTAACTCATTGTATTGTTTTGTTTGCAGTTATACTAATTCGTCCTCAGAGATATCTGGTACGATAAAAAACTCTGGATGTAATGCTCTACAAGCCTCTGTCCACTCAGCGTTTGCTGAAGAAGAACCAAAGCTATGTAAGCCTAATGGCGCACACCATACCATAGCAGAATCCCAAGCCTCTACTGGCTCACCATTCCATAGTACATCAATGTGATAGCTTGAGGACATTACAGCCTCTGTAAGCTCGTTACCTTCATCATCGTATGTAGCCGCTACTTCTACGATATTTCCGAGGTGGACAATAGCGTGAGAGTGTGTAGGGTTGTTATCATCATCAAGACCTAAAGCGTTAATCTTTGTGGTCGCAGCTCCTTTAGAGCCAAATGAGTATTTTCTAAATGTATTCATTGTTTGTTTTTATTAGATTGTTGTTAGTTCTATACATTCAGCATCTGATAGAGCGGTTGGGAAAACTAAAATTTGGCTACTTGCCCATTTTGCATCACCACCATTAAAATTAATTTGATTTAAGTCGGTTTCGGTTAAACCCGTAGCGGTTGTTTGCGTAACAACTCCTAAATACGACCTAAAATAAGTATATGAACCACCACCATTATGCCGAAGCAATACACGACCATCTGTTTTGTTGTTATCTATGTTCGTGTCAAAAGCATATGAGGCTGAAGCCTCAAAATAAGGAGATATCACTTGCGCTCCACTTTTATTAAAGAACCTCCAAGACATTACGCCCGTTGTAGTTATTGTGTTAAAAAAAGCCTTGTTATTTACTAATGACATTTTGCTAAAATCAACATCTATCAAGCAACTCCAAAGACTTGGAGTATTAGGTATGCTTTGATTTGCCACTGCTTCCTGCGTCCTTGTAACACTACTCCCATAGGTAGGGATGTAGGATGTTGGGTAGGAGCCTGCTTCTACTTGGCTTCCAAATATCTCTATGTAATCAGTAACAGAACCTACATAGCTTACGCCTCCACTTGCATTTAATAACTCAAGATTAAATCTTGTGTTAGAAACAGATGAAGTAGGTGAATCAACTACATAACATCTATACCATCCATTTCCATAACTTTCAATTCCCGCGCCCGTACCCGTTGCAGTACCATTGGTTAAATCAAAATCCCCATCATTAAAGCCAATTGGAGAACCGCCACCGCTAAACAATTTTAACTTCATTTTGGTTATTGTACCCGCTTTTGCAAAAACACTATTCACATAGCTTGTGCCACTTGTGACGGAAAAATAGTTTCCGCCAAAATTGTGCCGCCCGTTATCGGTAGTATTAAAAACAGCCGCAGCGTTTTGACTTCCATCGGGTGATATTCCGTAATTGTCTGTAATCGTTGACCTTGTTGAACTATACTGGCCATAGTATTCTGAAAAATTAATAAAATTAGTCCTCTGAGGCTCTAGTAACAAACTCGGACAAGCAGCTCCATTAGAGTAGTCAAGCCTTGGTACATTATCAGTAATACCTCCATATACGGCAGATGTAGTTGTTTCTATGTAGTCTCTTGCTACAAGTCCCTGCTCAAGTTGGGCATCTTGGATTAGTGTGTTTCCTAAAGCAAAAGAACCAACGCTATCCGCTGAATAAATACGCACTGACGTTGTTGCGCCAGTAAAAGTACTTGAACAACGATACCATCCATTTCCTACACTTGTTATGTTTGAATCAATGGTGTTGCTTTCATTTGCTATCGCTCCATTACTTAAATCAAAATATACTTGAGCGGTATTACCGCCAATCCTCAAAAGCCTAATGAAATTATTTGTACCCGCTTTAGCGTAAAGGCTAATTGTTACAACTTCGTTTAAAGAAATATTTTGTTGTGTGCGTGGGAAATTGGTTGTAGTATTTTCTAGAAGCCAAGCATTGTTTAAACCATCGTATCCACTTTGCCCACTTGTTGTCGTTGCGTTTTCAACGCTCCAAGTAGTGTCAAATTGATTACTCTGCAAGATTAGGTTACTTGTCTCCTTCTCTATATTACCAGCTGCATTAACTCTCGTAGCAGCAGTTGGACGAGTGAAAGTAAAATCACCACTCCTATCTTCTGGTTTAACACTATATACCTTACCGTCCTTGTAAGCGTTTGGTAGCATCACTAATGATGCCTTGTCGTATGCACTTGCCATATTATAGTATGTCTATGTTTTGTAGTTCTGTGTATGAGTTATAGAAACATTGTTTTGCCTCTATTATAGCACCATCCGAAATAGCTGATGCAAATAATGCGTTGACGGTCAGGTCAAGTGAAACTATTGCTCTTAATTTACCAAGAGCGTTTGTCACACAGGGACTGTATGTACTTTCTATTGTACCCCCGTCTGCAAGTATCCTTGTACCTATACCGTCCGCACCTAGTTCTGTAGTAGAGCCAGAGTATCCACCGATTCTAAACAGATATGGTGCAGTACCAGTCCCTTGTACAGCATTAGATAAATAACCCGAACCTCTATATGCGTAGGCCATTAATTAAATATTGTTTGGTCAGTAAATGGTGTCTTGCTATCTAGCACTAATGAAGCAATTCCACTTACTGTGTTTAGCGTGATGTTTACAAATGACTTGTCAGACACTCCTGTACCTGCATTGGCCTCGTAATTCATTGTCAATCCATCCATCCATCCCGAAATAGTTACAGAGTCATTGTTGTGTAACATTACACATACGATATCTTCTCTGCGAGACATAAGGTCAATCTTATTAACCTTGTTGTCTACTGCTGGTGCTTGGATTGTTAAGTCTGTTGTAACGACACCTAGGCCGTTAGAGGTGCTTTTATTCTCTGAGAATGTAGTTGTGCCATCTTTTGTATTAAAATCAAAGGAGACGGTGTTAGCTGTGCCTACATTAGTTACCTGAGTGTTGTCCGCAGGGTTAAAGGTAATCGTTAAATCTTTTTGTAAAAGGAGTATAGCTTTCTTGACCCCACCTGTTACTCTCTTGGAACAGTTGATATCAATGTCGCTAAGTAATATGCTACAATTAAAAGCCATAGTTTTTAGATAAAAAAAGGGAGCAAGGTTTTGCCTTGCCCCCTTGAGTTAATTTACAAGATTTGCTATTAAGTTGTTGCTGTAGTAAATAGAGCAGCAGTGATGCTATAAGACAATCCAGCTTCCTCACCAGTCAAACTTACTTGGAAACGGTTTTTCTCAGAACGTCCTGTTCCAGAGTTACCATCAACAGTAGAAACATATAGACCAAAATCTAAACCACATACGTGGTGTGTTCCAGCAGCAGTCTTAACGAAAGCTACTAATTCTGGTGCGCCATTAGACATTTGGTCTAAAGCAGTGATACGAGCAGCATCCATCTTTGGAAATTCTGCCGAGATAGTTGGAACAGTAGAAAAAGTTCCATCAGCGTTAGAGGTTTTAACTTCAGAGAATACAGAGAATCCATCTTTCAAGTTGAAAGAGAATTGAACCACATCAGAAGCAGCACCACTTGCAGCGGATATCACACGAGTAGCAGCGGTAGAGGTAAGGACAGCAATTGCAGCAGCACGTGAAGCCACGTGAAGTTCTACAATACCACCAATGCCTAAATCGTCACATCCGTAAGTAATATTAGCAAGAGTTACATTACAAGCCATTATTTTATATTTTTAAAGAAAGGGAAGGGCCGAAGCCCTTACCCTAATTATTATTATTATTATGCGAAGTTCTTAGCGTAAACAATCTCGTCACCCTTGAGGTAAGAGAAACCTAGCTTAAACTGTCCCCAAATCTTATCAGAAGCGAGTTCAGAATCATACTTCATATCAATTGCACGAACATCATTGTACTCATCAGTCAACATAACCAAGTTCTGTGGAGCAGCAATCATAAACTCGTTAGCAGGCATAGATGGGAAGTGAGCAACCTCCATACCGTAGTAAGCAGGAATAGAACCTTCAACAATACCCTGTGGAGTAGTAGTGTACAATCCAGCAATTGCAATTTGGTAGTCCTGCATAGCAGCAGTTCCCAAGAAAATTACAGGTTTGAAATCACGGTCAGCATCTCCATAAACAGCAGCCAACATAACGTCACTCATCGCTTCGTAAGCACCTTGCATTTTGTCAAGAATGTTTAGAGGAGTTAAAGCAGCATTAGTGTCAAAGTCATTTACAGTAGCATCAGCTAACATTTCAACAGTCAATTCAGTACCAGCTAATTGAAGAGCTTTTTCAGCAGACAATTTCGCGAAGTAATCAAATACCCAGTCTTTAAATTCAGCATCCATAGTCTCAGGATTGTTCTGACCTTTCTTTAGCAACAAACCACGGTAAGAAGACTCAAGAGCGTTCTTACAGTTTAAGAAAGCCCACTTGTATGTAAGGACAGTCATTTCTTTTTCAGCAATAGATGCAGAAGAAGCTGGGGTAAAGACACAAATGTCTGTACCGAAAGTTAATGAAGCATCAAAGATAGGTACGTTTACTTTGGCTTTAACACCATCAACTAAACGAAAGCGGTTTAATACAGCCGCTGATTTTACCATAGAGTCAATGAACAAATCTGGTCGTCTGTCTCCGTATGGTAAGCTTGCAATAGTTACACTCATTTTATTTTATTTTAAAAATGTTTTGTTTTAATTAATTTACAATAATTACTTGCGGTTGAAGAAGTTATTAATAGTAGCAACCTTCTCTGGAGTGATGCCATTATAATAAACTGTCTTGTCTTCTACCGATTCTGATACCTCTTCAGCCTTTTGTTCAGCAGCAAATTGCTCCTCAACTTCAGCTTCGTTAGCTTCTTCCTCAACAGAATACCTCTCTTCAACTTTCTTAGTAACAACAACCTCTTCTTCTTCTGACTCTTCAGCCACAACTTCTTCAGGTTCTTTTTCTTCCATCACCTCTTCTACAACTTCCTCTTCAACAGGGGATTCCATAGATTCAATGTGCTTCTGAATCATTTCAATGGCATTTTTCAAATCTTCAATGCCAGCAAACTTATCTTCAAAAGAGCTTACAGCTTCTAGGAGTACGTTATTCTCGTTCTCCAAAGCTTCAATCCTTGCTTCGTACTTGTTAGCGTTAGACTCAAATTGAGCCTCCAACTTACCAAGTTCTTTGCCAAAACTAAATTCGTTCATTTCTTCTTCTTTATATATTTGTTTAATATCAGCCTTAATCTCAATGGAGAAACCATTTATCTCACCATTTTTGATTGAAGTAAATAATTCGTCAGACTCAACTTTAGCCTTAACGAATACTGTTCCGTTTGGAAGGTCAAAGCCGTAGTTCATTGACTTGTCGTGCTCACCTTCTTTCATCCAAACTTCAAGCATAACCACCTCATCCGTATCGTAGGAATGGTTAATACCAAATGCGTTGAACAAGCCCTCCTTAGAGTACTTGTACATAATTTCTTTTATAGTCTCCTCTGTGAAGCGTACATAGTAGTAACCAACTTCTTTGTCATAGCGTAAGATTTCCTTGTTAGGAATCATTATAGGCCCTACTAACTCCTTTTTCTCGTCAGAGGCAAACATATTTATCTTCTCAGTAACCTTAGTTTCATTGAAGTATATAAAGTTTTCTTCTATTGCAGGCTTATCAACAAGGGATATTTTATACATACCCTGCTCAATGTCCTTTAATGTTATATCAAATAACGGTAATTTATCCATTGTCTTTCTTTTTTCTATCGCCCCAAGGCATATTAGATACTTCAACCTCAGCCTTTACCGTTCCCTTTCGTATGGATTCAGCCTTCTTAATTGCCCAGTTAATTCCCGATGTGCCACCCCAACCGAGCCAAGCAACATACCCTCTATCTTTCCAAGGCGTATCTTTAAACTTTGGGTCAATCGCAGAATTTTTACGATGACGATTAAACGCAGCCATACGAGCAATGGTTTCATAACTTAGATTTCTTCTTGATGCTAA
>Ga0208032_1001177_pt1 | contig 11640 bp, 6 predicted proteins | sample MalvirAntarct_66_FD_184254 | JGI IMG/M metagenome (GOLD analysis project Ga0208032, IMG submission 184254) | Marine viral communities from the Global Malaspina Expedition - Malaspina viral metaG Antarct_66 (SPAdes) (version 2) | ecosystem: Environmental > Aquatic > Marine > Oceanic | place: West... | reverse complement strand
GCGGTTGCCCGATCTGTTGACCAGGTAGGCGAAGACGATCAGCCCGACGCCGAGCACTGGTACAAGGATACTACCGGCATCCAGATTGAATGGCCTGAGGACATAGGTGCCGAAGGTGCGGGCGACGAGGCTCTCGTTGATCACCATGGAGAGCGCCATCAGCAGCGATGCCGCCGCCGCGACCGCGCCGGGCCCATAGGCCTTCTGCAGGATCATCGCGATCCCGCCGGCTGACGGGAAAGCATTCGACATCTTGACATAGGTATAGGCGCTGAACCCGGTGACGATCCCGCCGGCGACGAAGGAGAGCGGGAACCAGGGTCCCGCCAGTTCCGCGATCTGCCCGGTGAGCGCGAAGATGCCGGCGCCGATCATGACGCCGGTTCCCATCGAGACGGCACCGGTGAGGGTGATGCTGTTCGCCTGGTAATCGGACTTCATCGTGTGCCCGTCTGTCTCGGTTCCGGCGTGGCCCGGAAAGGTGTCATGGATGTCATGGCGCATTTCCGCCGGGCTTCCTATCCGCAGCGAGGCCGCCCGGCTCGGTGCAAGGCTGCCAGGGCCAGAGATGCCCCATGGCGATATAGATGAAAGAGCCCGACCAGGCGATCAACAGGAGACCGTTCAAGGCCTCGACACCGGTGATGAATTGAAGGTGGCCGCTGGGAAAGACGTCGCCGAGTCCCAGCGAGGTATAGCTCACGATCGAAAAATAGAAATAGTCGAGCGGATCAGCGATGGTCCGACCGCCGAAGTCGCCGAGGGCAAGCGCACCACTGGCGAGCGCATAGGCACCCGCGTACACAGCCACCTCGACGAAGTGGGTCATCAGCGCCACCAGGACGATGACCAGAATACGCACGCCGGCGGTCATTGCGATGCGCGCCATCCCTCCGGAAAGCCAGCGCAGCACGGCGTAGTGAAAAAGGAATGTCGCGACGACGAGCGACACCGCCATGATTACTGCAACGATCATCTCGGACTCCGGTTGATCTGAATAGGTCGGATTCTTCGCGCCGTCTTCAGCGGCTTAGCGTATGGAAGCAAGGGCAATGCAGAGCTGACGTTTTGATCGCGCCGTCTCCCTGTATCCGATGCAGCAGGCGCCCTCCGGTCGGACCTTTCAGAGCAGCCGATGAATTTCTGTGACCGGCGGGCGCCCTCGCGGCTCCCGGAGCGTCGCGGCGCCGCTGTAAGGCACGACGCCCAGTCGCGTCCTTGAAAGAGAAGCCGACCTGCCACCGTCAGGACCGAAAGCGCCCGGTTCACTCAAGGCCGAAGTGGGGCGGCACGGAGGCGGCGCAGGATCTCGGCCCGATCACGAGGAGCACAGCGATGACCGAACAACGCACAGCCTGGTTCGACACCCTGACCGTACGCGATGTCCCGCGCGTCGGCGGCAAGAACGCGTCGCTTGGCGAAATGGTCCGTACGCTGAAGGACAAGGGCGTGCGGGTTCCCGACGGCTTCGCCACCACGGCCGCCGCCTTCCGTGAATACGTCGCGGCCAACGGCCTCGAGGCGGAGCTGCGCGCGCGCATCGAGGCGCTGAAGAGCGGCAAGGCTTCGCTGCACGAGACCGGCGAGGCGATCCGCAGGCTGTTCCTCGACGCCGAATTCCCGGAGCCGATCGCCGAGGCAATTAAGGAGGCCTATCGAGAGCTGTCGCGGCGCGGCGAGCAGCGCGAGGTCAGCGTCGCCGTGCGCTCCAGCGCCACCGCCGAGGATCTGCCGCAGGCGAGCTTCGCCGGTCAGCAGGAGACCTTCCTCAACGTGCGCGGCGAGCGCGCCCTGCTCGACGCCTGCCGGCGCTGCTACGCCTCGCTGTTCACCGACCGCGCCATCAGCTACCGCGAGACCCAGGGCTTCGACCATCTGGAAGTGGCGCTGTCGATCGGCGTCCAGCGGATGGTCCGCTCCGACCTTGCCGGATCGGGCGTCATGTTCTCGATCGACACCGAGACCGGTTTTCCCGGCGTCGCGGTGATCAGCGCCGCCTGGGGTCTCGGCGAGACCGTGGTCCAGGGCGCCGTCGACCCGGACAAGTACCTGGTGTTCAAGCCCCTGCTCGGCGACGGCCGCCATACGCCGATCATTGAGAAGACGCTGGGCGCCAAGGAGACCAAGATGATCTACGCGACCGGCGGCAGCACCCGCACCGCGACGGTCGCGACCACTCAGAAGGAGCGGCAGGCCTTCGTCCTCGCCGAGGCGGAGATCCTCGAGCTCGGCCGATGGGCGGCGATCATCGAGGACCACTACGGCCGCCCGATGGACATGGAATGGGCCAAGGACGGCGAGACGGGCGAGCTCTACATGGTCCAGGCGCGGCCGGAGACGGTGCAGTCCTCCCGGCAGACCGGCCAGTTCAGGACCTATCGGCTGAAAGAGAAGGGCATGCCGATCCTTACCGGCTCGGCGATCGGCGAGGCGATCGCCGCCGGTCCCGTCTGCGCCATCCGCAGCGCCGCCGACATCGACCGCTTCCGCGACGGCGCCATCCTTGTCACCGGGATGACCGATCCGGACTGGGTTCCGATCATGAAGAGGGCGGCCGGGATCATCACCGACCATGGCGGCACGACCAGCCACGCCGCCATCGTCAGCCGCGAGCTCGGCGTCCCCGCCATCGTCGGCACCGGCCACGGCACCGAGCTGCTGCGCGACGGCCAGGAAATCACGCTCTCCTGCGCCGAGGGAGACCGGGGCGTGGTCTATGACGGCATCCTGCCGTTCGAAGCGACCGAGGTAGACCTCTCCGACCTGCCAGCGACCCGCACGGCGATGCTGGTGAACATTGCCAGCCCCGCCGCCGCCTTCCGCTGGTGGCGCCTGCCGGCCAGGGGCGTCGGGCTGGCGCGGATGGAGTTCATCATCAACAACCTGATCAAGATCCATCCGATGGCGCTGGTCCATCCGGAGCGGGTGGCCGACCCGGCGGTGCGGCGCGAGATCCGCGACCTGACCCGCGGCTGGGAAGACCCGAAAGACTATTTCGTCGAGACGCTGGCGCTCGGCATCGCCAAGCTCGCCGCCCCCTATCATCCGCACCCGGTGATCGTGCGCTTGAGCGACTTCAAGACCAACGAATATGCCCATCTCCTCGGCGGCGCCGCCTTCGAACCCGAGGAGGAGAACCCGATGCTCGGCTGGCGCGGCGCCTCGCGCTATTACGACGAGCGTTACCGGGACGGCTTCGCCCTCGAATGCCGCGCACTCAAAAAGGTGCGCGAGACGATCGGGCTGACCAATGTCATCGTCATGGTGCCGTTCTGCCGGACGCCGGAGGAGGCGGACCGCGTGCTGGCAGTCATGGCCGAGAACGGGCTGTCGCGCGGCGAGAACGGCCTCGAAATCTACATGATGTGCGAGATTCCGTCGAACGTGTTCCTGGCGGAGGAGTTCGCGGAACGCTTCGACGGCTTCTCGATTGGCTCGAACGACCTGACCCAGCTCGTGCTCGGGGTGGACCGTGACTCGGGCGAGCTCGCGCCGCTGTTCGACGAGCGCAACGAGGCGGTCAAGCGCGCGGTGCGGGAGGCGATCGCCAAGGCGCACGCAGCCGGCATCAAGATCGGCATCTGCGGCCAGGCGCCGAGCAACTATCCCGACTTCGCCGCCTTCCTGGTCGAGGAGGGGATCGATTCAATCTCGCTTAATCCCGACAGCTTCGTCGCCACCGTGCGCCGCGTGGCAGAAGAGGAGGAACGGCTCGGCGCGGCGACGGCACCCCGCGCGGGCGAGGCTGTACGATGAAGGTTGTCGTCTTCGAGACCGAGGAATGGGAGCACCAGGCCTGCCTGCGGCTGAAGCCGGCGCACGAGCTGAGCTGCACGCGCGAGCCCCTCGATGCTCGCACGGCCGCAACTCACGCGGACGCCGAGATCGTCAGCACCTTCGTTAACTCGAAGCTCGGCGCCGACGTGCTGGCGCAGTTCCCTTCGCTCAAGCTGATCGCGACCCGCTCGACCGGTTACGACCATATCGACCTCGGCTGGTGTGCCGCGCACGGTGTGGCGGTGGCGAATGTGCCCGACTACGGCGATTCAACCGTGGCGGAGCATGCCTTTGCGCTGCTCCTCGCCGTGGCGCGGAGCCTGGTCGAGGCGGTCGAGCGGACCCGCCGCGGCAACTTCTCGCAGGCCGGGCTGCGCGGCTTCGAGTTGCGCGGGAAGACGCTCGGCGTGATCGGCACGGGGCGGATCGGGCGGCGCGCGATCGAGATCGCCCGCGGCTTCGGCATGACGGTCATCGCTCACGATCTCTACCCAGACGCTGACGCGGCGAGCCGTCTCGGCTTCTGCTATGCCGACCTCGACGAGGTGCTGGCTGCGGCGGACGCGCTGACGCTCCACGTGCCGGCGACGCCGGGCTCCGCGAGCCTGATCTCCGACCGCGAGTTCGGCCTGATGAAGCCGGGCGCGATCCTGATCAACACGGCGCGCGGCAATGTCGTCGACGTGCCGGCGTTGGTCCGGGCGCTTTCCGACGGGAGGCTGCGGGCCGCCGGGCTCGACGTCCTGCCGCAGGAACCGCTGATCCGCGAGGAGGCGCAGATCTTCCGTGAGGCGTGGACCGAAGGCCACGACCTGAAGGCGCTCGTCGCCAACCACGTGCTGCTGCGCTTCCCGAACGTGATCGTCACGCCGCACAACGCCTACAACACGGAAAGCGCGGTGCGACGCATCATCGAGACCACGCTGGAGAACATCGAGGCCTTCGTCCGTGGCGAGCCGCGCAATTTGGTCACTCATGGCTGACGACAAGGCCGCCGGAGCGCCCGTCGGTGTCCATGGGAGGCGTCAGGCGCCGCCTCCATCACACGAACCGGCACAGGCAGCTTCCACACCGGCGGAGCCGGACAGCGGCCCCGTCCGGATCGACCGCGGTGAGCCGCTGCCGCTCGGGCTGCACGATTGCCGCGACGGCTTGAACATCGCGGTGTTCAGCCGGCACGCCACGGCCATGACCCTGCTTCTATACGAGACGGCCGCCGGGACCCAGCCGAGCGCCCGGTTCCCTCTCGATGCCCGGTGTCACCGGACCGGCGACATCTGGCATGCCAGCTTGACGGGAGACCTTCGCGGGAAGCTCTATGCTCTGCAGGCCGACGGGCCTCGTTCGCGGGCTGGCGGAGACGAGTTCGATCCTCATCGAACGCTGCTCGATCCCTACGCCGCCGCCGTCACAGACCTGTCCGCCGGTTCGCGTGGCCGCTGCGTCATCGCCGACCAGCGCTTCGACTGGGCTGACGAGGCACCGCTCCGCCATCCCTGGAGCGAGACGATCCTCTACGAGACCCACGTGCGCGGGCTCACGATCGACCCGTCCTCCGGAGTCCGCCGACCGGGGGAATATCTCGGCGTCGTCGAGAAGATCCCCTATCTGCGGGAGCTCGGCGTCACGGCGATCGAGCTGATGCCGGTCCAGGCCTTCGACCCGGATGCGGTCGAAGGGCTCAACCCGCTGAGAGGCGAGCGGCTGCGCGATTATTGGGGCTACAATCCCGTCGCCCTGTTTGCACCTATGCCGGGCTATGCCGGCGATGTCGCGCCGGGCGGCGAGCTCGTCGCCTTTAAGACAATGGTCCGGGAGCTTCACCGGGCAGGCATCGAGGTCATCCTCGACGTCGTCTTCAACCACACGGGGGAAGGAGGGAAGAACGGTCCGACCTACAGCTTTCGGGGGCTCGACAATTCGATCTACTACGTCCTGACGCCCGATGGGGAATACGTGGACTATACCGGCTGCGGCAACACGCTGAACTGCAACCATCCGGTGGTGCGCAGCATGGTCGTCGACTGCCTGCGGCACTGGGTGATCCACTGCCACGTCGACGGCTTCCGCTTCGACCTCGCTTCGGTGCTCGGGCGGGATGAGCAAGGCAACCTGCTGGCGAACCCGCCTCTGCTCGAACAGATCGCCGAGGACCCGATCCTGCGCGACGTCAAGCTGATCGCCGAAGCCTGGGACGCCGGAGGCGCCTTCCAGGTCGGCCGCTTCCCCGGCCGCCGCTGGGCCGAATGGAACTGCCATTTCCGCGACGATGTTCGCCGCTTCTGGCGCGGTGACCCGGGCATGACGGGCGCCTTCGCGACCAGGCTCGCCGGCAGCAGCGATCTCTACCAGCACGGCGGCGAAACCCCCCTCAACAGTGTCAACTTCATCACCAGCCATGACGGCTTCACGCTCAACGACCTGGTCAGCTATGCGCGCAAGCACAACGAGGCAAATGGCGAGGACGATCGCGACGGCCTCGACGAGAACTACAGCGACAACAACGGCGCCGAAGGGCCGACCGACGATCCGCACATCGACGCGATGCGGCTGCGCCAGATCAGGAACCTGCTCGCCACGCTCCTGCTGTCGCGCGGCGTGCCGATGCTGCTCGGCGGCGACGAGTTCCGTCGGAGCCAGGCGGGCAACAACAACGCCTATTGCCAGGACAATGCGATCTCCTGGTACGACTGGTCGCTGGCGGAGCGGAATGGCGAGCTCGTGCAGTTCGTTCGGCGGCTGATCGCGCTGCGCAAGGCGCATCCGGTCCTGCGCTCCGAATCCTTCTACACGGACGGGGAGATCAACTGGTTCGGACCAGCAGGGCAAGAGCCCGACTGGAACGGGGCCGACAACCGGCTCGGCTGTCTCGTGCGGGGCAGCGACGTCGCACTCTGCCTGCTCTTCAACGCCTCTCCTGTCCGATGCCGGTTCGTCGTGCCGGCGCCGCCAGGGCGAGGATGGGAGGTGGTGATCGACACGTCGAAGGAGCAAACCACCGCCGACACTTCGTTCGGCGCCGGGCACCGGATGAATGCTGCGGGCGAGATCTGGCTCGATGCGTGCACGACAGTCGTCGCTGTCAGCCGCTCCAAAGAAGCGTAGCTCAGGAAACCTGAGGCGGGTTCTCGGCCTGCCGGAATCGAGGGGAGTCTAAAAGATGAGCAGAGTGCGAGACAAGGTGGCGATCGTGACAGGAGCCGCGCTGGGGCTGGGCGAGGCCTCGGCGCGGATGCTGGCGCGGGAGGGCGCGAAGGTGGTCGTCACCGACATCAAGGATGAGGAAGGCGAGCGGGTGGCGCAGGGCATTGCCGAGGCCGGCGGCGAGGCGATGTACCTTCACCACGACGTCGCCGTGGAGAGCGCCTGGGAGCAGGTGGTGCAGACCGCCCTCGACCGGTTCGGGCGGCTCGACGTGCTCGTCAACAATGCCGGTGTCGGCTGGGGCGGGCCGCCGGAGGAGGAGACGCTGGAGCGCTGGCGCCGCCTGATGAGCGTCAATCTCGACGGCGTGTTCCTCGGCACCAAGCATGCGATCCTGGCGATGAAGCGGAACAAGCCGGGCGGCTCGATCATCAACCTGTCCTCGATCGAGGGGCTGGTCGGCGATCCCAATCTCGGGGCCTATAACGCCTCGAAGGGCGGCGTGCGGCTCTACACCAAGTCGACGGCGCTTTATTGCGCCAAAGCGGGGCTGAGCATCCGGGTCAACTCGATCCACCCCGGCTATATCTGGACGCCGATGGTCGAGAACTACCTTGCCGAGAACGGGGACGTCGAGGAGGGCCGGCAGACCCTGAACGCCCTGCACCCGATCGGTCATGTCGGCGAACCGGACGACATCGCCTTCGGCGTACTCTATCTCGCCTCGGACGAGTCGAAATTCGTCACTGGCACCGAACTGGTGATCGACGGCGGCTACACCGCCCAATAAGCGGCCTCCCGCCGCGACATCCGTTCACTCGCCGGCTTCGAACTCCCCCTGCGCGCCAGCCTTCAGCGCCGAGCAATGCAATGACCGACCTTATTCAGCAGCAATCGGCCGCCATGAATCCGGCTCAGCCCTGGCACGCCGTTCCCGTCGAGGAGGCTTTGCAGGTGCTTGCAACCGGCCACGACGGTCTGGACGGGCAAGAAGCCTCCCGGCGGCTTGCCGGGCACGGCCGCAACCGCCTGCCGGTAGCCAAGCCGCGCAGCGCGCTCCGCCGCTTCCTCGCCCAGTTCGACAACCTGCTGATCTACGTACTGCTTGCCTCCGCGGCGATCACCCTGGCGCTCGGCCACGGCACCGATGCGGCGGTGATCGCGGCCGTCGTGCTCCTCAATGCCGCGATCGGCTTCGTGCAGGAGGGTCGCGCCGAGCGGGCGCTCAGTGCCATCCGCGGCATGCTGGCGCCGCACGCCTCGGTAATGCGCGGCGGGCATCGCCTCACAGTCGAGGCGGAGACTCTGGTCCCGGGCGACCTCGTGCTGCTCGATCCCGGCGACCGGGTCCCGGCCGACCTCCGTCTTCTTCGGACACGCAATCTGCGGATCGAGGAGGCGGCGCTGACCGGTGAATCGGTTCCGGTCGACAAATCACCGGCGCCGGTCGCTGCCGAAGCGCCGCTCGGCGATCGCAATTCCGTCGCCTTCTCGGGCACGCTGGTCGCAGTGGGCCGGGGCGCCGGCGTGGTCGTCGCCACCGGCGCCGACACCGAGATCGGGCGCGTCAGCGCCCTGGTCGGTGCGGTCGAGACGCTCAGAACGCCGCTGCTGCGCCAAATGGACGGCTTCGCACGGCGCCTCACGGTCGTCATCCTCGGCCTGTCGGCGGCGGTCTTCGCGTTTGCCGTACTCGCCCGCGGCTACGCCACAGAGGACGCCTTCCTGGTTGTAGTCGGCTTGGCGGTGGCGGCGATCCCCGAGGGACTGCCGGCGGTGATGACGATCGCGCTCGCGATAGGGGTGCGGCGCATGGCGGCGCGTAACGCCATCATCCGGCGCCTGCCTGCTGTCGAGACTCTGGGCTCGGTCTCGATCATCTGCACCGACAAGACGGGTACGCTGACGCGAAACGAGATGACGGTGGCGGCGGCCGCGACATCCGTCGACACCTTCGCCGTGAGCGGCGAAGGCTACGGCCCGATCGGCGCCATCCGACGGGACGGGGAGGAGGTCGATCCGGAGATCCATCCGCCGCTCGTCGAGCTGGCGCGCGCGGCCCTGCTCTGCAACGACGCGGCCCTCCGGCGGACCGAGGGCGGATGGGTGGTGGACGGCGACCCGATGGAGGGCGCTCTGGTCGCTTTTGCGATGAAGACGGAGATCGACGTCGAGACACTGCGCCGCGAACTCCCGCGGACGGACGAGATTCCCTTCGACGCCCAGCATCGCTTCATGGCGACGCTGCACCACGATCATGATGGCGCGGTTTTCCTCTGCCTCAAGGGGGCGCCGGAGCGTGTGCTCGCGATGTGCGATCGCCAGCGTGGTCCCGCGGGCGACGAGCCCCTGGACCGGGCCATCTGGCGGGAGCGGGTGGAGGCGCTGGCAGCGCTCGGACAACGGGTGCTCGCCGTCGCCACCAAGCCGATGCCGCGGCAAATGCACACTCTCGCTTTCGCCGACGCCGAGGGCGGCCTGACGCTGTTGGGCCTGCTCGGTCTGATCGACCCACCGCGCGAAGAGGCCGTCACGGCGGTGCGCGACTGCCAGGCGGCGGGCATCCGGGTCAAGATGATCACCGGTGACCACGCCGCGACCGCCGCCGCCATCGCCCGGCAGATCGGGATCGTAAATTCCGACTTCGTCGCCACCGGCGCAGAACTCGACGAACTCGACGATGCAGCCCTGCGCCGCACGGCGCACGATACCGACGTCTTTGCCCGCACCACGCCGGAGCACAAGCTGCGCCTGGTCGAGGCGCTTCAGGCCGACGGTGCGGTGCTGGCGATGACCGGCGACGGGGTTAACGACGCCCCGGCGCTGAAGCGCGCCGATGTCGGCGTCGCGATGGGGCGAAAGGGTACGGAGGCCGCCAAGGAAGCGGCCGAGATGGTGCTTGCCGACGACAATTTCGCCTCCATCGTCGCCGCCGTGCGCGAAGGCCGGACCGTCTTCGACAACGTCAAGAAGGTGATTGCCTGGACGCTGCCGACCAACGGCGGCGAGGCGCTGACTATCATCGGCGCCATCCTGATCGGGCTGACGCTGCCGATGACTGCGGTGCAGATCCTGTGGATAAACATGGTCACCGCGCTGGCGCTCGGGCTCACCCTGGCGTTCGAGCCGACCGAGCCCGGTACCATGCGCCGGCCACCTCGCGCGGCCGGCGAGCCGCTGCTGTCGCGATTCGTGGTCTGGCGGATCGTCTTCGTGTCGATCTTGTTCGTGATCGGGACGTTCGGAATGTTTTTCTGGGCCGAACGTCGAGGACTGTCGCTGGAGGAAGCGCGCACGCTGGTGGTCAACACCATCGTGGTGATGGAGATTTTCTATCTGTTCAGCGTGCGCTTCCAGCATGGTCCCTCTCTCACTTGGTCCGGCGTCCTGGGCACTCCGGCGGTGCTGATCGGTGTCGGAGTCGTCGTGCTTCTCCAACTCGCTTTCACCTATGCGCCGCCTCTCCAGGCCCTGTTCGATACAAGGCCGGTGGGACCGTCGGACGGACTGGCGGTGGTGGGCACAGGAATCGCCCTGTTGGCCATTCTCGAAATCGAGAAGCTGGTTCGGCGAATCTGCAGGCGCCTACGCCTTCGTGGTCAGACCGCATGAGGAGAACACTTCCCTCAGATCGGATGGGAGGTCGAATGGCCGAAGGACGGGCTGTGCCGGGACGTTTGACAGCTCAGGTATCCGCCGTCCGAAAACCCCTGCGCCCTTGTGCCGCTCAGGTGATCACGGACGGTTTATCCCGCCGGGCGGAGAACCCCGCGAACTCGCGCGCCATGGCCGCAAGGTCGGCCAACGCCGATTGCACATCCTGGTCGTGCCGACCCGGATTTGATTCATAGCGTTCAAGATAAATCCGCAGGATCGCGCTGCCAGTTCCCGTGCCGGACAGCCGGTAGACGATGCGAGAGCCGTCATCGAAGAGAAGGCGGACACCCTGGTGGGGTGTCACACGGTGATCCACGGGATCCGTGTAGCTGAAGTCGTCTCCCAGACGGATCGTCAACCCGCCGAGTCGGCGTCCGCTCAATTCGCCGATTCGGGCGCGAAGCACGCCCATGATCACGTTCGCGGCTTCGCTGTCGATATCCTCATAGTCGTGCCGGGAATAGAAGTGGCGTCCATATCTCCGCCAGTGATCCCGCACGATCTCCGCCAGCGGTTGCCGGCGTTCGGCCAGGATGCTCAGCCACAGCAGCACCGCCCATAGGCCATCCTTCTCGCGGACGTGGTCCGAACCCGTTCCGAAACTCTCCTCGCCGCATAATGTGACCTTGCCGGCGTCAAGCAGACTGCCGAAGAACTTCCAGCCGGTCGGCGTCTCGAAGCAGGGGATGCCGAGCTCCTCGGCGACCCGGTCGACCGCACGGCTGGTCGGCATCGAGCGCGCGACGCCGACCAGCCCGGCGCGGTAGCCTGGAGCGAGGTGCGCATTGGCGGCGAGAACCGCCAGGCTGTCGCTCGGGGTCACGAAGAAGCCGGGTCCAAGTATCATGTTGCGATCGCCGTCGCCGTCGGAGGCCGCCCCGAAATCCGGCGCATCCGCGCCATTCATGGCCTCGACCAGTTCCCACGCGCGGACCAGGTTCGGGTCGGGCTTGCCGCCGCCGAAGTCCGGCAGCGGCACCCCGTTTACGACGGTGCCGGCCGGGGCGCCGAGACGGTCCTCCAGGATCGCACGGGCATAGGGGCCCGTGACCGCGTGCATGG
>Ga0208032_1001176_pt1 | contig 11642 bp, 15 predicted proteins | sample MalvirAntarct_66_FD_184254 | JGI IMG/M metagenome (GOLD analysis project Ga0208032, IMG submission 184254) | Marine viral communities from the Global Malaspina Expedition - Malaspina viral metaG Antarct_66 (SPAdes) (version 2) | ecosystem: Environmental > Aquatic > Marine > Oceanic | place: West... | reverse complement strand
TCATCGACCTGCAAATAGTCCTGAACGGCGGTCTTCAAAGTCGCTAAAGTAAAACTCATGATGTGGTTACCTCCACAGTTCCAACATTACAGGATATTGCAAATGTTTGCAATTGTGTGCCGAGAATACCATCGCCGGAATTAGTGTAGACCGTAAAGAAATTATTATCGGTTGGCTGGTCAGGTCTTGGATCTTTTAACGCCTGTGGATCAACAGGTGTAGGCTTCGGCATGAGCTGAGGCTCTTTCGGAGACCATTGATCCGGTCCAACCAAATAACCATTCCAAGTCTTTTTCATGTCGCGCAGGCGGTATCTGAAACCTGAAATGTCACAGATGCCCCAAGCGTTTTTGTTAGATGCGAAGGCCACGGCTAAGCGATGTTATAGCTTCGCAAGTCGGGCGCGATCCTAAAACTTGCTCGCTCCTCGTCTTGGCTCATTGCTCGCGTGAACTCTTCTTCGTAAAGCTGCTTGAGCATTTGAACTTTTTCTGGCGCTTTCTTGAGAGCCAGATAATAGGACAAACCAGCCGTCAGGCAGGGGTAAAACCGAAAAGGCATCTGCAAAGAATTAGCACCGCCACCAGCATCATCCATCCGAGTCAGGACGTTAACATACAGTGTATAGGTGCTGTTTTTGTCAGGCTGCGGCCAAACCGTTACGGTCGGAGACAACTGCTTGTCAACGAAGAACTGGTTAGGCTTACCTGTCGTTGTTTTAGTCGCTAGGTGCGAGTATTCCGCCCGACTCATCCTGCTTAACGGAATGTCAGTATTAGTGCCCTGAAATTCTTCTCGAACAAAAACGTCAAGCACATCAATTGCCGCTGTTGAGTCTGTCGGATCAAGATTGTAGGTAATCGTTCCGGTCAACATCGGGATTGCGTTTTGTTTGATCGTCCACTGATTTAAACCACGGTTAGCCCACTCAGCCAGCATTAGGTTGAGCGAGCGTGTAGCAGTTCGCAAATCATAACCAGTACGCAATTCAATTCCGCATCTTTCAAATGCTTCTTCGATGTACTCGGCTACATCAGGCTCGAAACTTTTAGTTCCGCTAAAAGCCATTTACTTTCTCCTTCCGCGACCTCTTCTGCCGCCGGTAGCTCTGGGACGGGGTGGTTCTTTTCTGGACTTATCACCCATCTTATCACTCTTGATGCCAAGGGCCTCAATAATGCTTGCGCCCATACCTTCAAACCGTCTCGGCCCCATTCGTTCCGCATCAGGATTCGGCCCCATTTCTGGCGGCGTTAACCCACCACCGCCGGGAAGTCTTGGCATTCTAGTGCCTCTGCCGCCACGATCCGCTTTACCTGCAAGCATCTCTTGAATTCTTTGAAGCTGATCGCGTGAAGGGCCTCTTGGACCTCTTCCCGGTCCAGTTTTTACGGTTCCGCGAACATTCCCTCCCCTGCCGGAAGGACGTTTTTTGCCGCGAGGAGACTCGTCGTCAATACCTGAACCGCCCCCGCCGGGGCGAATTATTTTTCCCGCAGGAGGGATCTCACCCGCAAGGAATCCGGGTCCGCTCATACCAACTGGTTTAGCAGCTCCGCCCATTTGTTTTTTAGTCACCCTGCCGTATAAACCAGAGTTGCTGTTATTCTTTTTCATCGTCTAAGTCCTCTTCGTTAGCTTCGGCATACAGATTGTCGAAAACTTGGTTCACATCTAGGGTGTAGTCTAAATCAGATTTACTGTAATGAATATGCTGGCTAGGCTTAAAGTCTGGCGCACCATCTCCCGTTTCAAACCATGCAGGATGCGTGACCCGTACACGATTATTAGGCAACGCGACAATATTCCCAGTCCATTTGCCTGCATCAAGAAGCTCTAAAACATGCGACTGTTTGTGTTGGGCAGGGTCATCAGCAATTTCATTTTCTGAATAATCCACCGTGAAATAGTATTTTGCAGGATAAAACTCACCGTCAATCTTAGCGAGCCAAGGACAAGGAGTGCAGCGATCAAGAACGTAAACAGCGTGGCAATGAGAGCTGCAGTCCCAAGGCTGAGCAGCCCAGACAGGCATTGGTTCAGGCCATTCCTCAAGCGGTGTGTCAGCGACCAGCGCGGTAATCGGCATTCTTGCCCACATTGCTCCACCATGTGCGTTTTGTTCTTCATCATCGTCGTATGTCTCAGCTCCGGTAAAAATCATCTGAAAGGATAAACACCGAGTCGGCATAGTGGTTACAGCAATCGCCATCGCATGAATAAATTCGCCATGATATTTCTCATGATTATGCGTGTATTCTTTGCGAACCCAGCACTTGAAGTGCGGGATATTGCTCTGAAGATAAGCCACTATCTGCGCCCGTATAAACCACTATTACTAGATGAAGGCTTTCTTGCACCGCCCTTTGCTGCGCCTTTGGTTTTCATTGCGGCACCACCTTTAGCGTAACCCTTGGTCTTCATGGCCGCACCGCCCATTTGCATTCCGGGTGGCTTTGCTCTTTTACCTTTGCCCATACCGCCTTTCGCGCCAGCTCTTTTTCCGGGCTTGAAGCCATACTCGTCGGACAGATCTTTTATTACGCTTGTCGCCTGCTTGCTTCCTTCTTTTGCTTGAACGCCATCAAGCATACTTCTTTGAGCGCGACTTAAAGTTGCTCGACGCTGAGCGCGGCTTTTTGGAGCGCCGCCAGCGCTGTAACCTTTTGCTTTCATAATCATTACCGTCTCCCAAATAAACCAGAGTTGCCCGGTTTCTTGTTGATTGATCCGCCTTTCGCGGCGAAAGTTTTAACCATTGTAGGCTTGCCACCTACGCCTTGCCGCTTAGATCTTTTTCTGCTGACAGCACTGGATTTCTCTCCCGCTGTCATGCTGGCCGCTTTTGCTGCCGGAACGCACTTTGGGTATGACCTGCCGCTTTTTGACGTTGAAGCACTTTTTCGGCCACATTCTCAGGAGCAGAAGATTTCACGACTACCGCCTCCTTCGAGAACTTGTGTATGAAAACTTAGGAGCCGCTTGCAGTGCTGGGGCTTGCGTAACTTGAAATGGGCCTGATTGGCTGTATGCGGGAGCGCCAGTCTTTACATACCCTGAACCAACTCCGCCGCCGGGCATGTTGCCTGTTTTTACGGGCGAAACTGGATTTAAAGTTTGTTGATTATAAAAGTCAAGATAACCAGAATTATCTACAATGCTTTGATTGCCTCCGCCGCCAGAGCCTCCGCCAGCAGGGTTAAAACCAGCCGCCTCTGAATCTGAAGGGCCAACATCCATATATCCAGTTGGAATGTTTCCGCCCATGAAGTTCTCGATCGGCGTCCCGCTAAACCCACCACCTGTTGAGCCACCACCTGTTGAACCGCCACCTGTGTCAACGACAGGAGTTTTCTGCGCATTGATCTCGTCAATAATTGACTTTCTTAGAGCATCAACATCAATATCTTGCTGCGTCCCGACACTACCTTTTAACGCATCGATCTGAGCCTGAATAGGATTAATCGCGCCAGTTATCGCCTCTTGCCGCTGGGCGCCAATTGGGTTCATTGCTGCAGCAATAGCCTCTTGACGTTGCGCTGCAAGGGGGTTCATTGCTGCAGCAATAGCATCGGCACGTTGTTTAGCGATGTCATCAGGGTTAAGCATTTGCTTTTGAAGCTCTGAGAACCGAGTGTCGAAATCTCCTGTAGCGCCGGTCAACGATGCTTGAAGTGCCGCAAGCTCATCTTTACTAGCTGTCGCGGCCAATGACTCCTGAAGGACTGCTAAATCTTGGTTTGTAGCCCTTCCTTCAACCGCCTTTTGAAGAGCCTCGATGCCACCGGCATTGCCTTGCAAAGATTCTTGGAGCGTGGCCAAGTCTTCGTTTGTAGCTCTTCCTTCAAGCGCCTTCTGCAACAACTCTACCTTTGAGCTAAGGTCTACAGAGCTGGCAATAGTGCCTGTGAGAGCGGTCCCTATGCCTTCGATGTCAGATTGAAGCTGGTTCAAACTTTCTGTTGACGCAAGAGCGCCCATTTTGCCCTCAACTTCCCCTTTTAATGTCTCGATGGCTGAATTAATTTGATCGGGCGACAAAGTTCCAGTCTCTAAAGCGCTGGCAATTGAAGCGTTCACTTGATCGTTGGTTAACGAACCATCACGAAGCGCCTCCATCTGCGCGAACAAATCTTTTCGCTCGTCGCTGGCAGTGCCTTTAAGGGTATCGGCATCACCGCGCAATTTTTTAATCTGAAGCTGCAGGTCGTCAGGGTCTGCCTTTGCTGCGATACTGTCCTTTAAGGTTTGAACATTAGCCTCAATGTCGCCAATCAACGTGCCTCGCTCGTCTCGCAAAGCCTGTATCTGGGCTGCGCTTTCTGTGGCAATATCACTTTGAATCGTAACCAGATCGCCTTTAACCGCGTCAATTTCTTGCTGCACAGCCTCTGCTGCGCTTTTTTGAGATCCAGTTAAAGCAGCATCACGAGCGTCAAGATCAGTGTTAATTTGAGCCGTAGTCTCGTTTAAAGAAGATCCAAGATCCCCAATTCTGCCCTCCAAGTTAGTAATCAGGTTGCCTTGAGATAAATCCTCGGCAGAAAGCTCCTCTCTTGTCGATGCTAGGTCATCTCTGACAGAACCTATTGTGGCTTGAAGTGCATCTTGAGCGCTTTTTTGAGAGCCAGTTAAAGCCTCGTCCCTTGCGTCCAAGTCCGAACTAATTTGTTTTTGCGTGTCATTAAGGGTGGTGTTAAGTTCCTCTATCCTAGACTGAAAGTCAGTCACTAAAGATTTCTGCTCGTCCTCCAAGCTGCCGACAGCAGTTGCTTGAGCCGCTTTTACGCGCTCTTCTTGAGCCGTCAAGTCAGCAGCAGTCTGATCCATGTTTGCTTGAACCATATCGGATATGCGCTGCTGCTCTGTCGAGATCGTAGCTCTTTCATCAAGACCCTGCTGCCTTAAAGCTGCGGTCTCGGTATCAACACCGGCTTGAAGCTCCTTGATCCGCTCCTCAAGAGCGGTAGTCATATCTGATCGTTGAGAAGAGGCAGCGTCCGAAGAAGTCGAGATCTCTTCCCTTAAAAGATTTTGAAGGTTGTCAATTTCTGTCTGTCGAGCGGCAGAAGAAGCTTCGTCTGCAGTCTTTTGCTCCTCCATAATCTTGTTGTATTGATCAGAAAGAAGCTCGTCTGTCGTAGGGCCTTCAAGCTGTCGCATCGTTGGAGTGGCAGGGGCTTCTCTTGGGCCGCGGTCATAAACCGGCTGCTGCATCAGGTAATCACTCAACGAGCCGTAAGGGGAAGCCGAGCTTCCGTATTCGTCTTGAGCGCGGCTTAAATCAGTTGGTTCTGCCATTAGATCACCATTTTTTGCATGACCAGTACCGAGGCGTGAGTTTGTCCTTCGCCGTTGAGCACTTATGGCGAGCACGAAAACTGGCTCTTCGTTCTGGTATGTTTTTTTTAATTGTCATGTTTGGATCGCCAAAACGAACCAGCTTGATTTGATCGCCCTGCCTTGCAAGCACAGCAAACTTTTTGTTACCGCCAGAGGTTCTTTTCGGCTTGTTAAAACCCGAAAACGACTCGCCACTATATGTGACCCTGCCGCTTTCGGTTCTTTTAGCGTCTCTGGTCGTAGCCATACTAGGCGTACTCTTTTACAAGTTCCAAGATAACCGTGTAAGTGTCGGTACTGCTCGCCCCGATAGTGGTGAACAAGACATCACCCGTTACACCATCACCAGCATTGTTTGGAATGCCGGTGAAATCAGAATAATCATGGAAACCATTGCTGTCGGGCGATAGGCCGATAATCAACGTGTTTGCGGTGGCATCGCACAAAAGTTCAACGCCCATGCCTACACACTGCCACCAGATCTTGGCAACAGTGACCTTGGAGCAAGATTTACCGGCGCTATTTGCAGTCAGGGCAGATACATCAACCTTGACCACATTAGCTTCTCCGGTGCCGTCTGAAATATTTGTAAACTTCAGGACAGCTTTGCGCTCGCCGTCCTGAATGGTTTGAGATGTGACTGCATCAGCCATTATGACTCTCCTGAGTTATGGCAATTAAGCGTCAGCGAAAGGAGTAACAATCGTTCCTGAACCTAGCAATAAAGAGTCATGAACTAAGTACGTTGCAGTGTCAATCGCAGTAATTTTAATAACACTGCCGACGAGTCCACCCTTAGTTGAGCCGTTTAAGGTAATGACATCGTTAGATGCTGCAGGAATAAACGCTTTTTTAGCGCCATCATCTACGGCAACCATTACGGCGCCAACAAACTTGTCAGTGCCGTCAGTCAAGATATCAAGATCAGTCGCTGCGGTTTCTACATAAAAGAAAAACGAAGCGCCAGTGTTGTTTTCTTGGCTTGGGGCCGTTGGGTCAGTGGGGGTGTTGACGTTGATAGATGGCAAAGTAAACTTGCCGTCTGCGTCATCTAGAAAAATGATTTTGCCAGCATGAGCAGCTACGGTAAGCGTAGTGTCTGCCGCAAGGCTGATCGTGCTGTTCACGCCTGCAGTGATAAAACCAGCTAAAGATCTAACGGGACCAGAAAAAGTAGTTTGTGCCATGGTATATTCACCTCTTACGAAAGGATTCGCCCTAATGTCTTCGTAACGTCCGCTGAGCCGGTCGTTAGGGCTGTTTTTCTCAGTTGACTAACATTCTAGGGCAATATTAAGACAAAAAAAAGGGGCTATTTAGCCCCTTTTCTCATCGTTTAAAATAAAACGATTGTCTAGGAATCTATGATTCCTGCAGAATGTTAGTGATCACTACGCCTAAGCGCCTTGTGAGCCGTAAATTCCACGCCAATCACTCCACCCAAAACTATATCGCTCTCTCGCTTTATAGCGGATGTTTCCGGTTGAGAAGTCAGGTTCCATAGAAGTTTCCATCGCGGAGCGTTGGAACATCTTGAGACCTTCGCCTTGGTCTGTAACCGAAGTCAACAGGAAGAAGGCATCTGGGTCGTTCAGATAATGGTTAACAGTGTAACCACCCGGCAGAACGCCAGTGCTCTTGATCGCATTGAGATCGTTGTCAGCAGTACCAGATCGCTTGTCCGAATTCAAAATTCGGTCAGCAACAAAGACCAACTGAGGAGGTACGACTAACTTAGTCGCCTGAACCGAAATGGTCAGTCCTCGGTCATCAGTGTAAGTGCTGATGTCGATCAAAGCATCTTCCAATGAAGTTTCGTTCAAGTCAGCCATAGTCGCTGCTCGGTTAGCGGCAGTACCGCCACCAGACAGAGGGTGAGCTGTGTTGATCAAAGAAACGCCATCGCCGCCAGTATAGGTGCCGCTGAACGCATTGTTCAGTACATCAGCGCCTTTTACTTCTTTGGTGTTACCCATAGAGCGAGCAAGTGCCTTAACATAGCGCTTACCTAAACTGTCATAAAGATTATCTTCGACAGCTTCCTCGGTCAGTGCAAATGCCAACGCAATTGTCTGATGCGTATAACGTGCCGAGTAAGACTCGCCAGCATTATCAAAGACAACACCTTGACCTTCAGTTTTAGTTGGTGCTGAACCAAAGCCGGTGATGAGGACTTCTTCCTCGAAGGCACGCTGAGAATCTTCAATTGCGAAGATGTCTTCGTACTCTCGATCGTAGGAGTCATAGCTCATACCGAACAAAGAGTTCAAGCCGGGTTCTAGCTCTTTAGCTAGTTGTGCTCTTGAAATAGCCATTTGTTACTCTCCTTATGCTAACCCAGCGCCTTTAATGCCGAATACATGGTTTTCGATTACGACAAGCACATTGGTATGTGCTGACGCTACATCTGAATTTGTCGGATCTTCAGAAATATCAATCGCCTTTACTGGCAGCGTCAAAGCTGTTCCGCCGTCAGTTACTTGCAGTTCAGCCCCAGAAACACCAGATAGGGTAGAGCCTGCCGTCGTGTAAACGATATCAAAGTTACCAAACAAATCAGCAATCGGGAAGGCTATAGCCGCCTGAATTTCAAAGACCACCATTGGGTCATCGATAATAAAAGCGATAAGGTCCGAAGCGTTAGTGCTTGCCGGATAGTAATTGCTATACACTTGCTCACCAGAGGTGGGGTCTGTGTACTGACAACCATTAAATACACCAACAACGGGCACTACGCCCCCGTCAGCATGAAGGGCAATGTGCCCACCGGTTACCTGAGTAACCATGTCACCTTGAAAAATGCTCGTATCATAATTCGCAGCAATGCGATAGCGACTTTGACCACCAGTATAAGGTGCTCCGCCGATCATCCGAACAGGTTTCATTCCAAAAGCGGCATCTTTATTAGCCATTTTTATCTCCTTGAGACTTAGCGTCTACCAAATGTTACTTGGGAATCTCGCTGAGGGTCATACTTGACGTAACGCTGATCGCCGCGAGTCTCATTGAACATTGTGTTATCCAATGCGTCAGTGGCCGCTTGATTTTTCGCATTATAATATGCGTTGCGCTCTTCAATCGTTTCGTCGGGTATTTTCGCCAGCAATAATCCTTCGTTGTATATGACTCCAGCGTGCTTTCCGGCATCCATTGTGGGAAGCTCCCATTCTGGAGGAAGATCAGATGCTTTTACAAGCTCCCAACCTTCCCTTATCCGTCTGCTTACGTTCGCCCGATCCTCTTGCCCTAGCATTGATTCCCTGATCCACCGATAGGTGTAACCGGGAGGTGCCGGGGGAGTTTCGAGCTTACGAACTGGTCGCCACGGTCGTCGTCGAGCCTGTTTATCGTGCGTCTCGGAATCACGCGAAGCGCGGGTCTTATTAGCTGAATCTGTCATTATCTTGCCTCCCTTTGAGCAATTTTTTGCTTTTCTGACGCTACACGTTTAAGCCAAGCTTCCTCGGACATATTGTGCGGCTTCAAACCACGGAGGCGCTGAAGTTCAGATTGAGTGAACTTAACACCACGCTTGCTGCCCTGTGTTTGTTGCCGTCCAGCAGAACTGGCGGAAGCGACTCTTTGCACAGCGGGTCTATCTTCCTTTTTTTCGGCTATCGAGTCACCCTGTAAAGTCGGGTAGATCCGAAAAACTCTTGTGTCCAATTCATTGTAATACTCTTCGGAGTCTGGTTCAAACCCCTCGTTAATGAGATTGAAATGAGTGAAGTACGCAAACTGAGTCGCCTGAAGGTTTTCTTCGTTCTCAGAATCGCCATACCATTTGTTTTGATCATGCCAGCCTAAAGCTTCGCTCGTAGGTTTAACCTCTTCTTGCACCTGTTGTTGAGGCTGAGGCTGGTATGCCTGATAGTTTTCTTGCTGCGAATCTTGTTGAGTAACGTATTGCGACTGCCTAGATTGCGCAACTCGAAGCTTCTCTTTCTGGATGGCGATATCGGTCTTTAACGTATCCGCCTTTGAAATCAGATCAGCGTCACCCGATCGAATCGCTTTCCGATAGATGTCATCGATTTGGCTTTCTTTCGAGGAAAGAGCTTCTTGCTCTTTCTGCAACACAGTCGTCTGCTGAACAACAGAATGCTTTTTGTACGCATCAAGTTCCTGATCTTTTTGCAAAGCAACAGACTCAAGATACTGAGCACGATCCTCAGCCTGCTTGGTCTTTTGGTTAAGCTTATTGATCCGCTTGCTAACCGATTTGGTGTAACGCTCAAGCTCGTCATCGTTGCTTACAGCCTGACCTTCTGGCGGATCTTCAACGATCTGAACCTCGATTTCTTCTTCTACCGCATTTGAATTTTCTACTGTCATCGCCAGCTACTCACTATGTCATCGGGGTTTAGGATAGTTCCAATGACTTCATCGTCATTGATTATGCGCACCTCGTCTCCATCTTCAAGCTTAAAACGAGCGCCTGCATACCGGCCAATTAACACCCAATTGCCTTCTTCGCACCATGGGGTTTTGCCGTACTTTTCTTTATCTGAGTAACACAGAAGACCTTTTTTCACGACATAAGCAACAACCGTCGCAAGTGATTCTCGGTCCACAGTATCTTTGGTTAAGTGAATACCACCCTTGCTTGTTCGTTTCCCGATATAAGGGATAACAAGCATTCGCCAACCAGACGGCGTAGGCATCCTCTCCAGCACACTTTTACTCAGCAATGACGGATCTAAAACCAGATCCTCCTTCTGAATAAAAGCCGATTCAATTGACGGTTTTGTCACTAGCGCTCTCCTTTTGCGTAAAAATCTTGGATGTGTTGTTCCACCAAGTTTAACGCAGTTAGCTCGCCTTGCAAACTTTTATAATGTTCCATATCTTTAAGCAAACCTTCGCACAATGTTTCAACGATCAAACTTCTTCGATCACCTACCATTCGCTTTAAAGATGAGGCTAGGTCAACATCGTCTCTCATACGCGCTCGTAATAATCTAGGCCCTTAGTTGCAGCGCCAGTTCCTCTGGTGCGCATCTTCTTAACCTTAACTTTCAACTGGCCATTTGAGACTGAACCGCCGTCCTTCATGCCTTTTGACGTTTTCATCGCAATAGCGACAGCTTGATCTTTTGGCTTACCTTCTTTCCTAAGCATACTGATATTCCTGCTAATGGTTTTTTGACCGCTACCCTTCTTCAGAGGCATCGCCCTTCTCCTCTCCTGCCAACTTCTTCTTAAAAGAAACTTTTGCTTTTGGCTTCGGCTCAACTGTCTTTGAAGCAACAGGACTCGGCGCTTCAATCGAGACAGAAACCGGCTCTGCGCCGCCCCGCTCAATCCTTGCTAACTTGGCTTCAAGCCTTGCCTCGTCCGCCGACTGCTGAAGATTTTTCTTTTCTGCAAGCATCTGAAACTCTGCTCTTTCTGCAGCTCGCATCATGGCTTTGTTCTTTTTAAGCTCTTCTTGCTGCTCAAGAATATAACTGGTTGTCATCGCATACCTCCAAATTTAGCTTGTAATTCAAGCATTTTCAACTCGGCCTGCTGCTCAAGCCTTTGAGACGCCATATCAAGCTTGTCGTCAGCCACTTCTTTTTGAATGCCGATCCGTTGCTTGTCTATCTGAGATTCAAGCAACTTTTCTTCGCCACGCTGAGATTGCTTATCTTCAAACTGGCTTTGATCGGCAGTCAATTCTTGCTCTCTTAGATCCAACTCTTTTTGTCGAATCTGAACGAGAGGATCTTCTTCATTACCCTGCCCGATTGATACCAAAAAGTCTTGCGCCAACTTAGCCATAATTGGCGACGAAAAGCTCTCAGTAATCATTTGAATCTGGCTAACCACTTGGGGTTGTTGCTCTGGAGGCACTTGCGTCATTTGCTGCTCAAGCTGCTGAACCTGCTGCTGTATCTGTGGTGGCATTTGTTCCTTTGCCATCTTGGTAGACATGAATTGCAAGTGCTGCATACTGTGCGCAATGACCAAAGCCTGCAACTGCGGGTTGGTTTTCACAACTTCAGCCAAGAACAAAGACCTATGAGTATCAACGTGAGCCTGATGATTTTGCGGCTCAAAAGCCTGCTGAGGCTGCGCCATCATAAAACCGCTGTTCTCAATCCCTGCATCAATCGGAGCAGGAGGTGGGGGCGGTGGCGGTGGCGGCTGCAGAAGACTGTCAACATTATCAATCCCTAGCGCAGAATACATCCGGCGGTAAGCTTCATAAATCCCTTTTGGCCCATGAATCTCCGGGTTCGACTGCACGAGCTGCATAAGCTCTTGAGCCATTGTGATTCTTTGAGACTGGCTGAAAATGTTAGGATCTGACA
>Ga0208032_1001172_pt1 | contig 11669 bp, 16 predicted proteins | sample MalvirAntarct_66_FD_184254 | JGI IMG/M metagenome (GOLD analysis project Ga0208032, IMG submission 184254) | Marine viral communities from the Global Malaspina Expedition - Malaspina viral metaG Antarct_66 (SPAdes) (version 2) | ecosystem: Environmental > Aquatic > Marine > Oceanic | place: West... | reverse complement strand
ATATTTTTTATCACTAGCGAATACTTTAAGATCATACTTTAACGACAAACTTTTTAACGGGCTCATTAACACTATCCTTAACTATTGTTATTACTAGATCCTTATCCTCAGATCTTACCTTTAGTTTACAGTCTTTTAGCGAAGAGTCAACCATTATCTCTCTGCTAATTGGAACTCTCAGATATTGGTCAATAGTTCTTGCAACGGGCCGTGCGCCCATGTTATCATTAAATCCTTTTGTCATTAGAAGATCTATTGCTGATTCTTTTACTAGTAAACGTATATTTTTAGTCTTCAATTGTTCAGTAAGCTCTGCAATAAATTTAGCAATAATCTTACGTTTGGTTAGGTTATCTAATTTAACAAACTTACAAATGCTATCAATACGGTTACGAAACTCAGGACGGAAGAACTCCTTCATAGCTTTTTCGTCTTCTCCTGTTCGTTCTAAACTACCAAATCCTATGCTATTCTTATCACCAGCTTCGGAACCCAGATTACTGGTCATAATAATGACAGAATTACGTGCATCTGCACGTTTACCGTTACTGCCAGTTACATATCCTTCATCCATTAATTGTAATAAAACATTAGTAACATCAGGGTGTGCTTTCTCAATCTCATCAAACAAAATAACACAATTAGGATTACGATCAATGTCACGAATTAGAAGTCCACCGCTTAAATTACTATCCTCATAACCTACATATCCTGGAGGCGCACCAACAAATCTAGCTACACTGTGTTTCTCTTGATATTCACTCATGTCATATCGCAGTAACTTCATTGACAAGTTCTCAGACAACTGTTTTGCAACCTCAGTTTTACCTGTGCCAGTTGGTCCTAGGAACAAAAATACTCCAGTTGGCTTATCAGGCATACTTAATCCAGCCTTGGATACGTATACCTTTTCCATTACCTTGTCAATAACATCGTCCTGGCCGTACACAGCTTCTTTAATTCTTTGTTCTACCTCTACTAGATTTGTTCCAGTAGTAGCGACATCGCTAAGTTGGTCTAGTGGGATACCAGTAATCTTACTGCACTCATATTCAATAAGCTCTTTAGTAATTACTGGACTATCAATTTCCTGTTGACGCTGTCTGGCACATGCACTATCTATTAAGTCAAATGCTTTGTCAGGCAAACGTTTGTCAGCCATGTGTCGAACACTAAGATCAACTGCTGAGTTAATAGCATCAGGATTTATTTTTGCACTATGGAACTCTTCGTAGTACTTGGCACTGCCTTTAAGTATCTGTTTAGCAACCTTAGGACTAGGCTCGTCTACTGTAATACGATAAAACCGCCGCATTAACGCACGATCTTTTTCAAAACTACCAGTGTACTCTTCCCAGGTAGTGCTTGCTATAACTTTAAGTTTGCCGCGCCCTAAGTAGGGTTTAAGCATGTTAGCAAAGTCAGTACCACCTTCTGATCCGGATCCAGCACCCTTCATAGTATGTGCTTCATCAATAAACAGAATACAATCGCCCTTGGATATTAATGCTTGCATTACGTCTTTAATGCGCTCTTCAAACTGCCCACGATACATAGTGCCAGCTAATAGCACCCCGATGTCTAAATTATATACAGTATGGTCTTGTAAGTAATCTGGTACGTCTTCTTCAACGATCTTAATAGCAAGTCCTTCTGCAATAGCAGTTTTACCTACACCAGGATCTCCTACCATAAGAACATTACTTTTGTTTCGGCGAGCAAGTGTTTGGCAAATATCGTCAATAATATCGTTTCTGCCAATTACAGGATCAAGCTCTTTGTTTTCTGCTAATGATGTAAAATCTGTGCAATATTGTTTAAGGACACTTTCGTAATACTGCTCAGCTTCTTCGTTTTTAAGTTCCTTGCCAAATTTATGAGATACAAAGGACGCAAACTCTTCTTTCCTAATGCCATACTTCATAATGAAATACGCACTGTGGCTGTTGGACTCGCTCATTAAACTAATAAAGATATCAAACATTAACAACTTATCTCTGCCGCTAAACATTACTTGCGTGTAACCACGATTAAACACACGCTCTAATGCATGTGTGCGAGTTGGTTTTCCAGTTAGTGCATTTTTTTCTCTGGGAATTTTAGTGTCAATGTATACTTTTACTTCCTCAATAAAATCTGCAAATTGAATTCCAAACTCTGTAAGCATTTTTCTAAAACTATCTTCTAAAAGCATGGCGTACAATAGATGCTCAGTAGTTACATATCTGCTATTGCGAGTTACAGCTAATCTGTTTGCCGCTTCAATTAGTCTTTCTACGTCTTTATTAGGCTTCAATAGTTTAGTTCCTTCTGCCAATCTTTAATAACATTTAATTGATCTTGTTTGAGGTTTTCAGGTATCTTAATAGCAACTACCAACACAATGTTTCCACGACTAGGTGATCCGTGTTCGTATAGTCCTTGTTTTTTTAATGAAAACATAGCACCATTCTGTGTGCCACTGTTAATAGTTACGTTAAGTGTTTTATTGTCTAAACTTTTAATGCTAACCACTGTGCCAGTAATTGCATCAAAACAGTTTACGGTATGAGTGCAGTATAAATGATTTCCTTGAATTTGAAAGTCTGTATTATTACTTACCGCAATAATAACATACAAATCACCAGGTGTCAATTCCTTAAAACTCGCATCGCCTAATCCAGGGTATCGTATTCTATCACCGTTCTTAACTCCGCGCGGCACGGTAATTTGTACTATCCTTCTGTCTCCAGATATATGCTTAACACTTACACTTTTCTCTTGTTGCGTTAATGTGTCTTTAAGACTGCAATCAATATTAATATTTAAATCTTTGTTTTTTGTTTGTTTTCTATAACTTCTAGTTTTTGCAAATGGCCCAGCTTGGTTACCAAATGTTGAATTCATGTCAGTAAAAATGTCACTAAAGATGTCATGATCTTTTCCATTAATGTTTACATGAATACGCCCGCCCCCATTCCTTGTATGATCATAATGAGCACGTTTATCAGGATCTTTAAGAATGTTGTGTGCTTCGTTTAATTGCTTAAACTTCTCAGGATCACCTCCTGTGTCAGGATGATCAGACTTAGCCTGTTTGCGATATGCAGATTTAATATCATCCATTGTTGCAGTTTGAGACAATCCTAATAATGCGTAATAGTCCATACTAGTAATTATCCTAGATAGGGCCACCGTTAGGAATTATTTCTTAGACATATACGCTGTCATGCCCATATAAGCACCAACTACACCAGCCATACCAATATAGAACAAGGCTGATAAGTCTCCAAGCAATTTAAGTCTTGTTTCTGGAATGAATCCTGGAATCATCACAACTGTTGTAAATATAATCATAGCAGCCATGGAGATCCAAGCCATACGCCTTTGAGCATCAGCTTTATCTTCTTGCATTTCCAGCAATTCAATCTCTTTCATTTTAGAAAGTTCTTCGTCAGTCACGACTCCATCTCCATCCAAATCATACTTGTTATATTCTGATTCATTTTGCAACTTCTTTTGCTGTGCCATCACAAGCTCCTCTAATATGTGTATATAATTACTTATCAGAAAACTTAAAATTTAGGCTTATTACAACACGTAATCCAGTGCTGATGTTTTTAGTTACGTTATGCGGAATAGTACTATCAAACATGCAGAACCAACCTTCTTGTGGTGTTATTATCTTTTGCTCGTTTACGTATGGATTTGGTTTGTATTGAAATACAAACTCTCCGCTATCTTTAGGATATTGTACCCAAAAAGCCGCGCTTACTTGAGCCCCGTGTTTATAATTGTCTGAGGTTTCGTGGCTATGCAGATTAGTCTGATCTCCTGGAGCATGCACTACTGCCCATGCTGCTTCATTTGGATCTACATCCTTCATGCCACTGTGCCAACACAACTCAATATCCTGATCAAAGAATATTTTCCATTGTGCAATCATTTGTCTTATTAGTTCTTGCACATCATGACTAAACTCAATACGAACGTCTTCGTTACGTATACTAGTTGAATCAGAAGACATTAGTCTACCTTTATGGTAATTCTTTAATACCATATCAGCAATAGACCGGGTGTCTATTTCTTCTAAACACCCGGTCAAATATTGACAAGAAAAAAGGGTTTCTACCTTCATCCTAAATTTTAGTGAAGTTCTTTTGGCAATTTATCATAGTCTACCATATAGAATCCATTATCTTGAATCTCAACAGCACCTGCATACTTTGTGCCTAATAGTTCTTGTGCCATTACACCTTTTTGGATTTCTTTACTCCAAATATAGTTATATGTGTATACGTTCATGTCTTGTTGAGCATAAGCGAACTTAATGTTCTCTTTTAGACGCACGTCACTCCACATTTTCTTCCAGCCTTTGCTAATTGACTTACTAGCGTCTTTAGCAGCCTTAGCAGACCAATCTGCGGCATCTTTGGCGGCTTTTGCAGTTTCAGCAGCGGCAATTTGTGCTTGTCTAGCGGCTTCATTAGCTGCATCAGTAATTGCTTTTGTGCAAGTATTAATAGTCTGGTTACAGGTATTAATTGCATCATTACAAGCACCAATAGTTTGGTTGGCTGCGTTAGCCATATTCTGCGCACTAAATGCATCACTTACAGCATTAACACTAGCATTAGTCCAGTTTGCTACTTGATTAGCAGCATCAGCAACGTCATTCGCCGCATCAGTACATGCTTTTGCAGTAGTTTGTGTTGCTACTTTAGCACCAGCGTATGCCTGATTTGCAACTTTCTCTGCGTCTTTAGCAACTTTCTCTGCGTCTTTAGCAACTTTAATTGCTTCGTCTTGTGCTTTGTCGATACCGTCTGTTACATGATCCATGGCTTCGTCGAGTGTTCCGCCTGCATCAAGAAGTGCATTTGCTCCATCAACAAGTGGTCCAATATCAATATCCACATCAATGTCAACATCTAGGCCAAGTAATAGTGCGGCTTTTCCGTCGATACCAAACGAGATTGTATCATCTTCGTATGTGGCATGAGCTGAACCTTGGACACCAACTTGTACACCAATGCTAACACCAGCTTCTCCAGATACTTCCATGTCACCTAATGGGGTATCAACACCTGCTGATCCACTAGCATCTGCACCAACATTTGCACCAGCAATAGCGCCAGCACCTACGTCAACGCCATGTTCGCCAACACTTGCATGTCCGCCTGCTTCTGCATATGCTTCTGCGTGTACGCCAGCTTCGCCTTCTGCATCAGCACCAACCGTAATATCACCTAATGGCGTATCAATTCCTGCTTCTGCACTTGCATCTCCACTTACACCAGCTTCTGCTCTTGCACTTGCTCCAACGTCTGCCGCTGCTGTAGCATCACTGCCGTCCCAGCCTGCACTACCTTCGGCATGTGCTTCTGCTTCTGCACTTGCATGTGCTTCAGCAGTACCTTCTGCACTAGCAACAGCATCTACACCAGGAATAATTTCCTGACTTGCATGTGCTTCGCCACTTGTGCTTGCACCAGCTTCTGCGCTAACATGAACTTCTGCTCCTGCAGCAACACTTGAATCTGTTACTTCGTAACCAGCACTTGCACCAGCTTCTGCGCCTGCGTGTGCTTCTGCTTCATAACTAGCACCTGCTTGTTCGTTTCCCGTTGATCCACTAGCTGATGTTTCAGCTGAAACAGCCTCGGTAACAACGTATTGTGGTTTAGAAACCTTAACAACGGCGTCTTGTGAAGCGGCTACCTGTGCTTGTGCTGCGGCATAATTGTCTGCTTCTTCTTTTTCTTTTTCTACAGCATCGTCATGTGATTTTTGTGCATCATTTGCGGCTTTGGTCGCATCAGCTTGTGCTTCTTGAGCTTTTTTTGTTTCTGCATCAGCATGTGCTTTAGCAGCATCAGCCTGTTGTTTTTTAATATCTGCCGCATGCTTGTCGTTTTTGGCAGTATTTAACTCTTGTTGTTTTTTATTCTTTTCCGCTTCTGCGTTAGCTTTTTGTGATTCGTTACTCATATTTTAATCTCCTATATCAATTTTATTTACTAACCATATCCATCATAAGCTGGCTGTTCGCACGTTCTTCTAATCTATCTATCTTAGCTGAATCTCTCTCCGCGACAGCCGCTATCTTAATGGCGTTATTATTTAAATTATCGATACGGGCTTCTAGCTGATCTATCTTGGCAGCAATCTTAGGGTTAACTTTACGCCATGCTTCTGGATCCTGATCCAACATGGTTATTCCTAACGTATCTCGCAACCAGTCCATGCATTGGTCAAATTTTGAATATGCCCATAACCCAATACGTGTATCTTTAATGTAGAAAAGGAATGCGGCGCCAAATAAAGCTCCTGCTATACCAGTGTAAATCCATGTTCTATCACTAGCCATGTTTTCAATCATTTCCCACATATTATTTCTCCTTGTATGCTTTGTCTGAAGTATCCATTTGAATAATTTCATATTCCATGGGTGTCTCACTCTTTAGTAAGAAATACTTTCCGTCAATGGTAGTGCCAGATAGTCTAGTGTCTTTCTTACTGTTAAAAGACGCAACTTCAAAAACTTTATTCTTCGTCATGTGCTTTACAGTAAGTCTGTGATCTGGGTCAAACCATATCTTAATTCGTTTCCATATATTCATGTTATTCATCATCCAATTTTGAACAATTACTACAACGACACTTCTTGCAAATTTCAATAACACCTAGCCTGTCACCGCGAGTTTTAAAGGCTTCTTCTCGTAACGGACTTCCACAGTGGCTACCGTGACCACAATTCTGACATCCTGAGCTAGCAACTCCACTGAGACCTAACATAATTCCGCCGCCAACTGACATTAAAAGAGTCCCTTTAATGAGTCTAGTAAGCCTGGCTTGGGTTGGCTGTTTTCTTCGTTAACTTTATCTTCGGTTTCTTTTATTTGCTTGTTAGCTGAATCAATCGCATCCTTAGACTCTTTGTAATAGCTTTCGTATGCGCCAATTATTGTTTTTTGTTGTTCAATAAGAGCTCTAACACTACTGAGGTTTGTTCCGAGATTTTCGTAACCCTTGTCTGTTAAGGCAAATAATGCAACAGGTCTCCCTGATTTTTTAATCTTAGCAAATATCTTATCGTAGTTTTCAGGAGTAATAATGAAAAACTCTACTGGCTTTGTTCTAAGCACATCCACACTGGGAAGAGTTAGCTCAGGTTTAGCTATTGGGGTAGTCGTAATCTGTAGTACTCTTGGTGAGCTACAGGCACTAAGGAGTACTAGCACCACTCCACAACCAAGGACATTCATTATTGAACGCTTTACCTGTTTTTGCATTTGATTCTTTCTCCGTAAGTTTTGCACCACTTTCTAATTCAAAACATCTATTGACGTTAGATGTGGCTCTGTTGATTATTTTCTGTACTAATCCTGGTTTTTTATTTGCTAGCACACCTAGGTCATGCTTTTCTAACTTCTGCGACAATACGTTATTTTGAACTCTTATCGAGGCAAACTTAGAGTTAACTTCTTTAAGCTCTTGTGTAATTCGTTGGAAGTTTTCTTCCATTACTTTTTTAGCTTTCTCTGATTCTTGAACTGCTAATGTAGCTTTAGCCTCGTTAGCAACTAAGATACTCATACGACTCTGTGTATCAGTATAATACCAATACCCAAGTCCGCCCATGGCAAACATTAGTATCATCATAATTCCTGCGAGTTTTAGTCCCATTATGCCAATGCTCTCATTCTATCAACAAGTCTATCAGCACGTTTAGTAACTTGCTTGTACCAACCTGAGTCAACCATTTCGTCAGCGGCAGCATCCCAATCTCTAGCATCTACGCCACGCTTCATTCCTTTGAACTTACTTAGCCTTGGACGGCCCATGTTAAACATCATGTTAGCAATAACTAACTGTGCTTCTTCTGGCAAGTCATCAAAGTCTGGATAAAGTATATCACAGTCTTTTAACACTGATTCGCAATCAGATTGGAACGCCTCAGTAACACGATCTTCGCTTACTGGAGTGTCATCGTCTTGTCCATATTCTGGATCTGATTCTAAAATTAAATGGCCAATGCCAAATGTAGGGTAACCTAGATGGTCTTTATATACAGCGTATACTACGCCTTCATCAACTTCTAGATCTTCTTGCAGTTGCTCTAAATTCATCGATATCTCCTAATGTGCGAGGAACTCTCGCAATGTTTAACATACCTTCCATCATCCCCTGTGCTGCTTTGTTGTCTCTATATTTCTTAGGACTCAATGGTATGTGTGTTGCAATGTTATTTTGAGTTAGGTTATACAAGGGATCTTTCTTAGTCCCCATGTAGGGTAGCATAGTCCAATCACTGCCTTCAATGGTAGTAATATTTTTTAAATCGCTTAGAAGACTCATAAACTTTTCTGGGTAATCGCTACGACGTTCTGCTTCAATAAACACCAAATAGTAACTGTCTTCAATTTCTCCAGCACTTGTTTCAGCATCAAGGATCCAGTCATACCCTTTTTCTAAAAATGTTTCTAAATCAACAGCCGCTGCCTGTCCCATAACTTTAAAACTAGCGACGATAACATCATCATCAGTGCCCATCTTAGCACCAAACTCATCAAAATGAATTTCAGGCTTAACTCTGTCTTCTAAATCGTTTGGATCCATGCCTTCTGTAAGTTTCATTATACTTGCGCCTCTTCGCCTGGCTGTGTCTGTCCAGCAGTCATATCGTCTAGATCTTCTTCGTATGAATCGTCTAAATCACTTAAATCAATATCTCTACCTTCAAGTTCAATAAATCCTTCAACAGCATCCTTGACTAACTCACTAGGCATTTTAATTTTTACAATCCAAACTGGATTTGATGTAAGTTTTGGCTTCTTTGTGCCTGGCTCAAAATCATCGTAGTTATTAATTTTAACTGGAGTTTTAAGTTTGTCTTTGCTATACTGTACAATAACATTATAGCCAAGTAATCTGCTAGCACCGTCCGGATCAGGCATGGACTTGGATGGCCACATAAAACTACATTCAATCCAATGGGCAGTTTTAATAGGACCCTCTATAAGTTCGCCCTTTTTCCAGTTCTTAAAAGCATATAAATCAACTTCATCAAGAACTCTTTCAAAATCCATAAGAGTTTCCATGCTACTATCGCTCATATAAATTCTTTTAGTATTGTCAACAATATCTTTGACGTCCATGGTGGTGCCCTTTTAACTTATTTAATGTATTTATGCAACATTTGACTATGAAGCAAATGATTATTTACCCAAATAGCATGTGCTTTTTCAGTAGGATGAGTAGTATAAAAGTCCTGTTTAGTGCGTTTAGCCCAGTTAAACATGCCGTCATTTATTATAAACTTGCTCATATCTATATCAGATCTTAATGTAGTAAGAGTATTATCTATTTCACCATTAAATTTAAATAAACTGTCATCCACATAGGTAAACATATAATTAATATCGTGCTTAATAAGGTAGTTTTGCAACATTACTATTTCGCACCAACTCGTATATGTTTCCCAATACTCGGTTTGTGCTACATTTTGTACATAACTTTTAGCAAAGTCAGTAATGCCTAATGATTCAGCATTAGTTCTAGTAGCCTGCTGATGTTTTAATGTGCTGTCATCTTTATTAAAGAAATGATCTTCAAAGGTTTCGTCGTTATAGGTCCATGGATTAATACTATACCAAGGACTATCTATATGTCCCGTCTCATATGCAAATCTAAACTCATAACGATTGGGAAAACTCCACATAACTGCAACAAACAAGTCTAATTCTCGATACTTGTGTATTGCGTTCATTACATTACGTCGGATAGCACTATTACTAGCCGCAGGACGGGCTGTATTACATATATTCATATCAAGTTTGTTGGCAAGTAAGTTAGCCCAAGCATGTTCTTGACTGGGTAACTCACTGCCGTATGTAAAACTATCACCGCCTGCAATTAAAACTGTCATAAGTTATATTTTCATCCTCAGGGGTCTTATACGCTAATAATATTATTGTATTTGCTGAATAAGTTAATCGTATCTTGTGACCCAACGCCTGTAATTAACATTGAACATCTAGGGGTATGCCCTGCATTTGCTGTGCAATGTGGCACATTATACCAATCAAAACCATATATTTCACCTGCACGATAGTTTGTATGTACAAAGTTACCGTATTGTAAAAAATGACCAGGCTCCCAGTCTGTTAACATTACTATAAAGCGATATACATTGTGCGGATTATCTTTGTCCCATTTTTCAAGTTTGTCTATGTGCAAGTTCCAAACTTGGCCCGGATGTTGAACATGCACACGGCTTTGGATTGGCTTTTTAACCCCCTGTAAGCACAATGAGTCTGTCATACGTTGGAATACTGGAAGTAGTTGATACTCAAGGTTTGTTAACGCTAAGTCTGGATCTGCACCACTACGTACTAAATCATACTCTTCGCTAACAATATCCGGACTCGTGCCGTCTATAGGATTACGATTACGCCATGTAATCTCTTTACTACTTGCTATTGTTTGTGCTAGAGCTTTACTCCAATCGCCTTCAAAACGCCCGACATAACGCATTGCGTCATATGCCGGGTCGCTTTTGAAAGGATCGAAATGGTAGTCAGTTCTAGGCTTGTAATTATCCCAGTTACTTTCCATTACTTGGCTAAGTCTTCCTTGTATACACTCTTAAGCCCTAGTGCAGTTTTATTAAATTTAACTAGGTTCTCTAATGCCGATGGTGTTACAAAAGTTAACAGTTTGTCACGTTGTGAATCACCTGCTTTACCAATGTACCAGTCGTACTTACCATTTTTCTTAATAAGATTAGCAACTGCGGTTGGGTCTTTACTCATTGCAGTTAGTGCGGCTGCAAGTTTATCACGATTTGAGTTACCTTTGTTTACCCATAGTGCTTTTTGTAGACCATCACGGAAACTCTTTACAAGTTTATAACTGTTGTAAAAGTCACCACTTGGTGTTACGCCCCAACGTTTCTTAAAAAGAATTTCTAGTTGCAAACCAGGGTAGTTAGGATCGTCTGCATGACTTCCGTCTGGCTGTAGTAGTCCATGATGGAACCAAAGCTCTGCATTTTCATCCGGTGCTACATGTTTCTTATATGTTGCTGGATTTTCACGAGTGCCTGTTAGTTCGCCACGTTTAAATGCAAGACGCCTTTCAGCAGTTTTCATGCCTTTAACCCAAGTAACGTTTTTCTTAAAGCAATTAACGTATTCATCTACGCTTTTGTCTGGACCACAAATTAGTAGCGCAATCGCAAATGCTTCTGGAACCATGCCTGAGCCTGCTGGGAACGCTGGACGGTCCATGTCAGCACCTTTGCGTTTACCAGCAATAATGTTAAGGTTCATCATACCAACACTGTCATACTCGCGATAGTCATAGTCTACATTTTCTTGCAAAAATGAAACACCGTTGCCGCCATGACTAACCATTACAGTTTTGTCATCGTCACGCATAGTGTTGTGCCATTTGTTAAATCCAGGAATATCTCTTGCTCCTGGTAGCATTTTAATCTTAATCTTTTCACCTAAGAACGGCTCAAGTTCTTTAGCGATAATTTCTGCCCACACTGTGGTTCCTTGTCCGGCACGTTGCGGTACAACGAATGTATAGTCAGCTAGTGCAGTGGAACTAATTCCACAAACTAGTAATAGTGATAGTAAAAAGCGTTTCATTATATTCTCCTTTTAATTGAATTACGC
>Ga0208032_1001171_pt1 | contig 11693 bp, 10 predicted proteins | sample MalvirAntarct_66_FD_184254 | JGI IMG/M metagenome (GOLD analysis project Ga0208032, IMG submission 184254) | Marine viral communities from the Global Malaspina Expedition - Malaspina viral metaG Antarct_66 (SPAdes) (version 2) | ecosystem: Environmental > Aquatic > Marine > Oceanic | place: West... | reverse complement strand
GCGTCAGCTCGAGCGCCTCGTAGTCGCGCTCAAGCGCGGCGAGGTCCTCGGACGCCTCTTCGAGGAGTGCGGCCCGCTCTTCCTCGTCGCCCTCGGCAGCGAGTTCGAGCATGGCGCTGATGTCCTCGGACGAGGACTCGAGACGTTGCCACGTGGTCAGGAGATTCTCGATACGCGACACCGAGCGCATCACGTTCTGTGCGCGCTTCGGGTCGTCCCAGAGGTCAGGCGCCTGGGACTCGTCGCGGAGTCGGTTTAGTTCGTACTCGCGTGCAGGGAGGTCAAAGTCGCACCTGCACATCCCGCACCTTTGCGAGGAGCTCTGCGACGCGGGCCTTTAGTTCATCCATGCCCAGATCTTCTCACGACGACCGCACGAGGTCGAAGGGCTACTCCGTGTCCCCCGCGAGCCGCTTCGCCGCCTTCAGCGTGTTCACCAGCAGCATCGCGCGGGTCATCGGGCCGACGCCGCCCGGGACGGGGGTGATGGCGCCGGCGACCTCGAGGGCGGGCTCGTAGTCGACGTCGCCGCTGAGGCGAGCGCGGCCCTTCGGCGTGGTGCCAACCTGGGTCGTGCCGACGTCGATGACCGTCGCGCCGGGGCGGATCATGTCGGCGGTGATGGCCTTCGGGACGCCCATCGCGGCGACGAGGATGTCCGCACTGCGCGTGATCGCGCCGAGGTCTTTCGTGCCGGTATGGGCGACGGTGACGGTGGCGTTGACTGATCGGTCGGACATCAGCAAGGCGAGCGGGCGGCCCACGAGGAGCGAGCGCCCGACGATCACCACGTGCGCCCCCTTCGTCTCGATGCCCTCGCGGCGGAGCATCTCGACGACCCCGGTGGGGGTAGCGGGGGAGTGCACGGCCTTGCCCTGCACGAGCATCCCGAGGCTGGCGGCGGTGAGGCCGTCGACGTCCTTGAGCGGGTTGATCGCCTCGATGATCTCGTTGTCGTCGACCTGGTCGGGCACGGGGAGCTGCATGAACAGCCCGGAGACCCTGGGGTCGTCGTTCAGGCGGTGGAGATGGGCGAGGACATCTGCGTGCGAGGTGTCCGCGGGAAGCCGCACGGCCTCCGACTGCATGCCGACAGCCTCGGCATCCCGTTCCTTCATGCGCACGTAGACGTGGGAGGCCGGGTCGTCACCGACGAGGATGACCGCGAGTTTCGGAACGGGCCGCCCGGACTCGACGAGGGCGGCGACCTCGCGGGCTACGTCCGCTCGCACCGCCTCGGCGATCGCGTTGCCGTCGATGATGCGTGCGGTCATGCGTCCTCCGTCGCTGCTAGTCGTCTGAGGCCGAGTATGGCATCGGTTCTCGTTAGGGGTGCGTGCTAGATTCGCGCGAGCCCTCAATCGGTACGGAATGCAGAAGGTCGCCCGTGAGCACGCACGCCGTCGGCGTCGACGTCATCGAAACGCAGCGCGTCGGGAAGGTGCTTTCGAAGCATCCCGAGCGCTTCCTCCAGCGCGTCTACACGCCCGCCGAGGTGGGCTTCTGCCGGGGTCGCGTGCCCGAACTTGCGGCCCGCTTCGCTGCGAAAGAGGCCGTGATGAAGACGCTGGGCACCGGGGCGCGCTCCGTGGCCTGGCGCGACATTGAGGTGCTGCCCGACCGTCGAGGTAAGCCGCTGGTCTACCTGTATGGCGGGGCCCAGCGGCGCGCGGAGTTCATCGGCCTCGAGGCGATCGATATCTCGCTGACCCACCTCGAGGGAATCGCGATGGCGGTGGTGGTAGCCACGGCGACGAAGCCCGAGTTCGAGCATGCGGAGTCGAGGGCGCGCCTGGTGCAGTTCCTGCAGGCGCGCGGGCTGATGGGCGAGGACGAGCAGAACTCATGACGAAACTGGTCACGACCGAGCAGATGCGCGCCCTCGAACGTGCCGCCGCCGAGGCGGGCACGCCGGAGCGCGAGTTGATGCGCCGAGCGGGCATCGCCGTCGCGCAGGAGGCGTGGCTTTCGCTCGGGATGAACGAGGGCGCGCCGATCCTCGTGCTTTGCGGGCCGGGCAACAACGGCGGCGACGGTCTGGTTGCCGCACACGAGCTGTCGCAGTGGGGGGCCTCCGTCGCGGTCTACCTCACCCGCGCCCGAGGCGACGACGACGCCGAGTGGGTGACAGTGCGCGACGCCGGCCTCCCCGTGACCACCGCCGAGGACGACCCGACCTTCGAGGTCCTCGAACGGCTGCTGTCGCAGGCCGCGTTCGTGGTGGATGCGGTGTTCGGCATCGGACTCCACCCGGCGGAACGCCCGATCGAGGGCGTCCCGTCGGAGGTACTCACCCGCCTCCAGGCAGCGCGCGAGGGGATCTCGCCCCCGCAGGTGATGGCCGTGGACGTGCCCTCGGGCGTGGACGCCGACTCGGGGGCGGCGGACGCGTCGGCGGTGCGGGCCGACCAGACGGTCACGTTCCAGTGCGCGAAGCTCGGGCTGTTCCTCGGCGAGGGTCGAGCCCTCGCGGGTCGGGTCGAGGTGATCGACATCGGCATCCCGACCGACGCCGTGCGTGACCTACCCGTCGAGGAACTCCGCCTGCGGGACCTCCGCGCGGCCATGCCGAAGCGGCAGGACGACTCCAACAAGGGGACCTTCGGCCGCGCGGTCATCGCGGGTGGCTCGAAGCGATACCCCGGCGCGGTGCGCCTTTCCGCCGAGGCGGCCGCGCGGAGCGGCTGCGGCCTCGTCACGCTCGCCGCGCCCGAGGCGATCCAGCCGCTCCTCATGGGCCTTCCCGACCCCACGCACGAGCCGCTCCCAGGAGCGGACGGCCACCTCGACGCCGAGGGTGCTCGCGCGCTGCTGCGCGCGCTCCAGTCCGGCAACGCCCGCGCGATGCTCGTCGGGCCCGGCCTCGGGCTCACCGACGGGACGAGGGCGTTCGTGCAGCACCTCCTCGCCGGCGTAGACGCCGTCGCGGGCCTCGAAGCGCTCGTGCTCGATGCTGACGCGCTCAACGTGCTCGCCGAGGAGGCGGAGTGGTGGACGCGCACCCCGATGGCGCGCGTGCTGACGCCACATCCCGGCGAGATGGCCCGCCTCGTCGGGCGCTCGGTCGTCGAGGTGCAGGCGCGGCGACTGGATGTCGCCGTCGAGTACGCGGAGCGGACACAGTCGGTCGTGGTGCTGAAGGGCGCGGGCACGATCATCGCTGCCCCCGACGGGCGCGCGCGGATTTCAGACGTGGCGAACTCGGCGCTGGCGCACGGAGGCACCGGCGACGTGCTCGCGGGGCTCATCGTGGGGCTGCTCGCGCAGGGCATGACGCCGTTCGACGCGGCCTCGGCGGCGGTGTGGGTGCAGACCGAGGCCGCCAGGCAGGTCTCCGAGGTCTACGGAGCGCCCTCGACGCTGGCGAGCGACCTCCTCAAGGCTCTCCCAGAGGCTCGCAAACTGCTCGAACCACCCTCACCTCGGGGTGAGGTTATGTCGAGATTCGAGGGTGGACAGTCGCCGATCTAGACCCTCCCGCTGATACAATTCGTAGCGGTATTCGACCGGGTTACCCCCGGATCGGGAGGGTTGCCCTCGTGAACGAAACGCCTGAGGCGGCACACCTCGGGAAGAGCGCTGTTGCGACTTCGGAGACGGAGACGCTGGCACTCGTGTTCCCGGGTCAGGGTTCGCAGGCGCCCGGCATGGGCCGCCTGATCTACGAGAACTCTGATGAGGCTCGCCGCACCTTCGAGGAAGCCAGCGAGATCACCGGCATCGACATCGCCGAGATCTGCTTCGAGGCAGAAGCGGATGTCCTCGCATCGACCGAGAACACGCAACCCGCAGTGCTCACCACCTCGATCGCCATGCTCCGCGCGATGCGCGAGAAGGTGACCGAGGTCCGCGAGAACGTGGCGCCGCGCCTCATGGGCGGGCACTCGCTCGGCCTGTTCAGCGCCGCCGTGGCCTCGGGCGCGCTCTCCTTCCGTGACTCCCTGCTCATCATCATGGAGCGCTCGCGCCTCATGGGTTCGTTCAACGACAACCGCCCCGTCGGCATGGCCGCCATCGTCGGCCTTGATGTCGACACGGTACGTGGCATCTGCGACGACGCGACCGAGGGCGACCTGAGCCGCGTGGACGTCGCGAACCACAATGAGGCGGTTCAGACCGTAATCTCCGGCGACGTCACCGCCCTCGAACGGGCGATGGCACGTGCCAAGGAGCTCCAGGGCAAGGCGATCCGCCTCAAGCTCAAGGTCTCCTCGCACACGCCGCTCCACGAGGGGCAGGCGCAGGAGTTCGCCGAGATCATCCGGGAGGTGCCGTTCGCCGACCCGGAGATCCCGATCGTTTCCAACATCACGTCCGAGCTGATCCACACCGCCGCTGAGATGCGCGCGGAGTTCGAGGCTCAGTTGAAGTCGCCGGTCCTGTGGGCGGAGAACGTCCGCAGGATGACTCGCGAAGGGGTCGACACCTTCGTGGAGGTCGGTCCGGGCCACGCCCTGGCGCGCATGATCAAGCGCATCCAGGACGACAGCACCGCCGTGTCGCTGGACGACGCGCGCGAGGCGCCGATCCCCGTCTCCATCCTCCCCTCCCGACGTCCGTCGAGTTAGGACGCCTCATGCGCCGCGTTGTCGTTACGGGACTCGGGTTGATCACGCCCGTCGGCAACGACGTAGCGTCGACGTGGGAGTCGCTGATCGCGGGCCGCTCCGGCCTCGGCCTGGTGAGCCGCTTCGACGCTTCTGCCTACGACCACCCGATCGCCGCCGAGGTGAAGAACTTCAACATCGCCGAGGTCGTCGACTCCAAGCTCGCGAGGAAGATCGACCTCTCCTCTGGCTTCGCGCTCGCCGCCTCGCACCAGGCGCTCGCTGACGCGCGCCTCGACATGACGCAGGAGGACACCTCGCGCGTCGGGGTGCTCCTCGGCACGGGGATGGGCTCCGCCCACCTGATCATCGAGCAGCAGCAGATCCTCGACGAGAAGGGCCCGAGGCGGGTGTCGCCGTTCCTCGTGTCCCACATGCTGCCTGACACCGCCACCGGCCTCGTCGCCATCGCGACCGGCGCCCGCGGCCCGAACTTCGCCGTCACCGCCGCCTGCGCCACCGGCGGCGCGGCGACCGGTGAGGCCGCCGAGATGGTCGCGCGCGGCGATGCCGACGTGATGATCGCCGGCGGCTACGAGGCGCCCCTACAGCCGATCTACTACGCCGGGTTCAACGCCATGAAGGCCCTCGCCGAGCATGAGGACCCGACCAAGGCGCTCCGCCCGTTCGACTCGACTCGCAACGGCTTCATCCTCGGTGAGGGTGCCGGCGTCCTGATCCTCGAAGAGCTCGAGCACGCGAAGGCCCGTGGCGCGCGGATCTACGCCGAGTGGCGCGCCGCCGGGACGAGCAACGACGCCTACGACATGTTCGCGGCGGCCGAGGATGGCCACGGCATCGCCCAAGCGATGCGCCTCGCGATGTCGCGCGGCGGCATCGAGCCCACTGACATCCAGTACATCAACGCGCACGGCACGAGCACGCCGCTCAACGACCGCGTCGAGACCCGCGCGATCCGCGAGGTCTTCGGCGAGGCCGCGGACGACCTCATGGTCTCCTCGACCAAGTCGATGCATGCGCACATGATGGGTGCGGCCGGAGCGGTGGAGGCGGCGGTCATCGCGCTCGTCTGCCACCACGGCATCGTGCCCCCGACGATCAACTACAACAACCCTGACCCCGACTGTGACCTGGACTACGTGCCGAACGAGGCGCGCCAGGCGGAGGTCCGGATGGCCATGAGCACCTCGGTCGGCCTCGGTGGCCACAACTCCGCGATCATCTTCAGCAAGTGGGAGGACGCCTAATGCCAGAGCTCCAGGAACGGCGCGTGGTCGTGACGGGGATCGGCATCCTCTCGGCGGTCGGCGCTGGCCGCGACCTGACGTGGACGAACCTCCTCGCCGGCAAGAGCGGCATCGTGAACAGGACCTTCCCTCGCGCGTCTCCGGGCAGGTGCCCGACTTCGACCTCTCGACCTACATCGACCGCAAGGGCGCGCGGCGCATGGACCGCTTCACCCACCTCGCCGTGTGTGCGGCGGGCGAGGCGCTCGACCACTCTGGCCTCGACGTGGCCTCCGAGGGCGACCAGATCGGCTGCATGATCGGCTCTGGCATCGGCGGCATTGGGACGCTGGAGGCAGAGTTCGACGTCTTCTTCCACAAGGGCCCGAACCGCGTTTCCCCGCTCCTCGTGCCGATGTTCATCCCGGACATGGCCGCCGGTCAGACCTCGATCCGCTTCGGGCTGCGTGGCCCGAACTACAACACCGTCTCCGCCTGCGCCTCCGGCGCGGATGCCATCGGCACCGCATTCGAGGTCATCCGCCGCGGTGACGCCGTCGCGATGGTCGCCGGGGGCTCCGAGGCGTGCGTGACGCGCATGTCGATCGCCGCCTTCGCGAACAGCCAGGCGCTCTCCAAGAACAACGATCCGCTCACCGCCAGCCGCCCGTTCGACCTCGACCGTGACGGCTTCGTGATCGGCGAGGGGGCGGGGATCCTCATCCTCGAGGAGCGCGAACACGCCGAGGCGCGCGGCGCGCAGATCTACGCCGAGGTCATCTCGTACGGCCAGTCGGCGGACGCGTTCCACGTCACCGCCCCGTCCGAGAACGGCGAGGGCGCCGCTCGCGCGATGAACATGGCGCTCCGTAAGGCCGACATCGCCGCCAGCGACATCGACTACGTGAACGCGCACGGCACCAGCACGCCGCTCAACGACAAGTACGAGACGATGTCCATCAAGACCGTCTTCGGGGAGGGCGCCTACGCCGTCCCGGTCTCGTCCTCGAAGTCGATGATCGGCCACACGCTCGGCGCGGCCGGCGGCATCGAGTCCGCGATCACGATCCTGTCGATCGTGAACCAGAAGATCCACGGCACCATCCACCTCCAGACCCCCGACCCTGAGTGCGACCTCGACTACGTCTCGGACGGCCCTCGCGACCTGCCGATCAAGTACGCGATGTCGAACTCCCTCGGCTTCGGTGGCCACAACTCGTCGCTCATCTTCGGCAAGTACGAGGGCTAACCACCTCAGGAGGCCGCCGATGGCTTCCGGCCCTGCTGGCATCACGCTCGACGATCTCCACGCCTCGGATGCCGAGGCGATGGAGGCGTGTGCCCAGATCCTCGTCGACGCCTTCCGCGGGCACACTGACTCCTGGCCGGACGTGCCACGAGGCCTCGAGACCGTCCGTGAGGTCCTCGACGGCGGCGGCGCCTGTCGCGTCGCGCGCCACGAGGGCGGTCGCATCGTGGGCTGGGTCGGCGCGCTCGATGACTACGACGGGCACGTGTGGGAGGTTCACCCCCTCGCCGTCTCTCCCGAGCACCAGGGGCGCGGCATCGGACGCCTGCTCCTCGCCGACATCGAACGGCTGGCGGCAGACGCGGGCGTCCTGACGCTCTGGCTGGGAACCGACGATGAGGACGGGCGCACCTCGCTCGGAGAGGAAGACGCGTTCCCGGATCCCCTCGCGCGGCTCGCGGCCATCCAGAACCGCGGCGGCCACCCGTACGAGTTCTACCAGCGGTGCGGCTTCGTGCTGGCCGGGATGCTGCCGGACGCGAACGGACGCGGGAAGCCCGACATCTTCATGGCGAAGCGCGTCGAGGGATCGCGGGGCGCATCCGACAGCGGGCGCTGACGCCTCGGGCGTACGCGCAGGTAGTGCTAATCTCGGCTTCCTCCCCGCCCTGATCGGTCCGCCATGACCGCGCTTTTCGACTCACCTGCCACCATCCTCGCCGGGTCGGGCAACCGCCGCTGGCGGCTGCTCCCTGCGCCGGACCTCGAGGGGTTCGCGGACGCCGGGCCCGGCCTGCCGCCGCTCATGCGCACGCTGCTGGCGCAGCGGGGGGTGCGGACGACCGTCGAGGCGCGGCGGTACCTCGGCAGTCCGGGCGAACTGACCAACCCCGCGCTCATGCCGAACCTTGAGGCGGCGGTGGACCGCCTCGTGCGGGCGTGCGAGGAAGGCGAGAACGTCGCGGTCTACGGCGACTACGACGTCGATGGCGTCACCGCGACCACACTGCTCGTCGAGGGCCTGCGCTGCCTCGGCGCGCAGCCGATCCCGTACATCCCCGACCGCTTCAGCGAGGGCTACGGCCCGAACGTCCGCGCGGTGCGCCAGCTCGCCGACCGCGGCGCGACGCTCCTCGTCACGGCGGATACGGGCACATCCGCTGTGACCGAGGTCGCCGAGGCGAACTCACTGGGCATGGACGTGGTGATCATCGACCACCACACGATCCCGGACGAGCTGCCGGACGCCCTGGCGATCGTGAACCCGCGCCTCAACGACATCTCGTACGGCTCAGAGCCCGCCGCCGTCGGGGTGGCGTACAAGGTCATCCACGACCTCCATGACCGCATGGGGCGCCCCTACGTGCCCGAGGAGCACCGCGCGCTGGTCGCCCTCGGCAACGTGTGCGACCTCGCGCCCATGCTCGCCGAGAACCGCGACCTCGTACGCCTCGGCCTCGGCGCGCTCAGGCTGACGCAACGCCCGGGGCTGCTCGCGCTCTTCGAGGTCGCCGGCGTGAAGAACCCGGCGACGGTCAACGCCGAGACGATCGGGTGGGTGCTGGGGCCGCGCATCAACGCCGCCGGCCGCATGGAGCACGCGCGCATCGCGCTCGACCTGCTGCTCGCACCCGACCTCCCGACCGCCCGTCCGCTGGCGAAGCGACTCGAGGAGCTCAACCGCCAGCGCCGGGACGACACCGCGAACGCCGTCGAGCTCGCCCGTGAGTCGCTCACCGATGCCGACCGCGCGGGCGCCCTCATCGTGGTCGGGAGCCCGGAGATCTCGTCGGGCATCGTGGGCCTGTGCGCCGCGCGACTCGTCGAGGAGCACTCGCGGCCTGCGATCGCGATGGAGATCCGCGATGGCGAGGGGCGCGGCTCCTGCCGCTCCATCCCCGAGTTCGACATCACCGCCCTTCTCCGGCGGCACGGCGACCTCTTCCTCCGCTACGGTGGCCACCGCGCGGCGGCCGGCTTCAGCATCGAGGAGTCACGCATCCCCGAGATGAAGGCGCGCCTCGTCGCGGACGCCAACGAGCACCTGGACCTCGCCACCCTCGCACCGACGTTCGACATCGACTGCGAACTCCCGCTCGAGGAGGTCGACCGGCGCGCGCTGCAGTGGCTGGAGCTCCTCGGGCCGCACGGGGTCGGCAACGACTCACCGAAATTCCTCGCGCGGAACGTCGAGGTGGTGCAGGCGCGAGCGGTGGGGGCGGACGGCTCGCACCTGTCGATGACGGTGAAGTCAGGGCTCGCCTCGTGGAAGGCGATCTCGTTCGGGAACGCCGAGGCGATGGTGCCGGCGGGCGAACGTGCCGACATCGTCTACGCCCTCAAGCGGGACGACTTCCGAGGAGACGGCGCGCTACAACTCGAGGTGCTTGACCTGCGGCCAGCGACTGCGGACTAGCCGCCAGGCGGTCTGCTAGTTCAGCTCCGAGGAGTGGCGCGACCACAGGGTGTGGTAGCGCTCGCCGGTAATGGCGGCTCGGTGCTCGGCCTGCTCGATCGTGCACAGCGTCTCGAAGCACTCGGCGGCCTGCTCCGGGCAGTCGATGCGGCGGATGATCGTGTCCCAGACGCCCATCGTCACCAGCGAGGCGACATGTGCGTCCCACGGGATGAGGGTGATCGAGTCGGGGCGGGCGAACTGGGGGCGGAGCTTGCGGAGTGAGCGCAGGCGATCCCCGCCGCTCTTCGCCATCGGGACGACCTTCACCAGGCTCCCGGCGTACTCGTTCGTACGGGTGTCGATCAGCAGGGTGCGACGGAGGGTGGGGAAGAAGAGGCTGACGACCTCCGCCTCGGCGATGTTCTGAAGTACCTCACCGAGGTCGATCTCAATGCCACCGTCGATCATCGTTGGCCCTTCCCCCGACCGCTGTCCACCATGCTACTGCTTTGCGAGATCAATCGCAGCGCGTATATCGCCTACTTCTGCACGATACGCAGGAATCGGTGACGCCCCACGCGAAGTTCGTCACCCGGTGCCACCTCGACGGCGGCCTGTTCGACCTTCGCGTCGTTGAGCTGGACGCCACCACCCTGCACGAGCCGCCGCACCTCGCCCTTACTGGCCGCGAGGCCTGCCTCGACCGCAAGGTCGACGAGGGCCATGGGCCCTCCGATGGCGTATTCCGGCATCTCGTCCGGCGTCTCGCGACGCTGGAACGTCGACTCGAAGTACTCGAGGGCGGTGTCGCCCTCGGACTCGCCGTGGAAGATCGCGGTGATGGTGCGAGCGAGCCGCTTCTTCGCGTCGATCGGCCGGAGCGTGCCTGCCTCGATCTCGGCGCGGATGCCCTCGATCTCATCGGGACGCAGGTAGGTGACGAGCGTGAAGTAGTCGACGATGCACTCGTCGGGGATCGACATGACCTTGCCGAACATGTCGTTCGGTGGCTCGGTAATGCCGACGTAGTTCCCGAGGGACTTCGACATCTTCTCGTGGCCGTCGGTCCCCACGAGGATCGGCGTCGTCAGGCAGACCTGGGGGCGCTTGTCGTTCGCCTCCTGCAACTGCCGTCCCGCGAGGAGGTTGAACGTCTGATCGGTCCCACCGATCTGCACGTCCGTGTCCATGTGCAGGGCGTCGTACGCCTGCATCATCGCGTAGAGGAACTCGCTCACATGGATCGGATCGCCCGACTCGTACCGCTTCGAGAAGTTCTCGCGGCGCAGGAACTGGGCGACGGTGTAGTTCGCGGTGAGGCGGATGACGTCGGCGAACGTGAGCTGGCTCAGCCAGTCGCCGTTGAACGCGATCTTCGACTGCTCACGGTCGAGGATCTTGAACGCCTGGTCGGTGTAGGTCTTCGCGTTCTCAGCGATCTCCTCGGGCGTCAGCATCGGACGCGTCTTGTCCTTGCCCGTCGGGTCGCCGATCAGCGCCGTGAAGGACCCCACGAGGAACGTGACGTCGTGGCCGAACTCCTGGAACTGACGGAGCTTGCGCATCGGGACGGTGTGGCCCAGGTGCAGGTCCACCTTCGTGGGGTCGAAGCCGCAGTAGACCTTGAGCGGACGGTCTTCCTCGAGGCGCGCGCGGAGCTCGCGCTCCATCGTCTGGCGCGTGCCTGAGTCTCCGAACTCCGTGCCGGCCATGAGGACGGCCATCTGCTCGTCAACGGGCGCCATCCGGCGGGTGGAGGCGGTCACTGGAACCACGCCCGTGTTGCCTCGACGTCCTGGTTCATCTGCGCCACGAGGGCATCGACGCCGTCGAACTTCAGCTCGTCACGGAGGCGGCTCAGCAGCTCGACCGAGACGATCTGGCCGTACAGGTCGCCCTCGAAGTCGAGCAGGTAGGTCTCGAAGTGGCGCTCGTCCCGGTCGGTGAACGTGGGGTTGGTGCCGATATTGGTCGCGGCGAGGTAGGTGCGGTCGCCGTGGTGCGCTCGCGAGACGTACACGCCGTTGGGCGGCAATGCCCGGTCGGCGGAGACGCCGATGTTCAGCGTGGGGAAGCCGATGGTGCGTCCTCGCTCCTCCCCGTGCAGGACGGGCCCGCGCACCGCGTACGGACGGCCGAGGAGGCGCGCGACCTCCTCCATCTCGCCGGCAGCGAGGGCGTTCCGGATGCGGGTGGAGGAGACGCGCTCGCCGGCTTCATCGTCGTGCATGAGCGGGACGGGGATGACCTCG
>Ga0208032_1001170_pt1 | contig 11709 bp, 8 predicted proteins | sample MalvirAntarct_66_FD_184254 | JGI IMG/M metagenome (GOLD analysis project Ga0208032, IMG submission 184254) | Marine viral communities from the Global Malaspina Expedition - Malaspina viral metaG Antarct_66 (SPAdes) (version 2) | ecosystem: Environmental > Aquatic > Marine > Oceanic | place: West... | reverse complement strand
CCTCCTGGGATCGACCCGACAGGAAGGCTTTCGCTTGCGCCACAGTGGCGGCATAGCCTTCTTGCGAGATATAGCCGACACAGGGCGCACTACAGCGTTTGATCTGGTATTGCAGGCAGGGGCGCGACCGATTGCGAAACACACCATCCGTGCAATTGCGCAGTAAAAAGGCGCGCTGCAACACATTCAGGGTGCGATTGACCGCCCCTGCTGAGGCGAATGGACCAAAGAAATCCCCTTTCCGGTCCCGCGCGCCCCGGTGTTTCACAATTTGGGGAAACTCCTGATCGCCCCGAATTAAGATATCTGGAAATGTCTTATCATCCCGCAACAGCACATTGTAACGGGGCATCAGGCGCTTGATCAGATTGTTTTCCAGCAACAGCGCCTCGACCTCGCTGGCGCAGGTGACAAACTCCATCGTTGCGGTTTCAGAAACCATGCGTTGCAAGCGGATCGGCAAACGCTCCGGCCTGGAATAGGTTGTCACACGCTTGCGCAGGTTATGCGCCTTACCGACATATAAGGGCTCACCATCTGCAGAAATCATGCGATAGACGCCAGCCTCGTTGCCCAGCTTCGCAAGATATCGCTTCACCACCGCAGCCCCGGTCGCAAGACTGGGGCGCGCGGCGACAGTGGGTGCCAATAAGGTCCCATCCGCCGTTTGGCTCAAACTCTCCGCTCTGGTGTCGTTGGGCATACACGTATCACTTTCCTGCCTCAGCATCATGGGCTCTTATAAACGCACACATGACACGCTGGCCTGTTGTTCTCTCTGCACATATGCCGTTGCAAACATTTCTGTCTACTCGGGTTTGCTGAACCTCATATTTCTTTCCGCCAAACGCATTGGTCAAGGGTGCCGATAGCGCTATTTTAACCTTGGCGAATTTCGTCCCATACGGGCCAAATTCAGCGCTGGCACGATTTAAATCCAGCTATCCACCGCGCCTGTGGAAAACCTTGTTGGTAACCAAGGGACGACCCCACGCCTCGCCACATTCCCTAGGGGAGTCAACGGTTTGCCTAATATTTAACCACCAAAAACTAACATATTGTTTTTATTAACATTATAATAAGTCAAGTATGAAAGATTGGTTAAACTGAAAAAAGCTCCTTGCCTGCAGACTTCCCCCGAATCCGGCAAATTCTCCTGTGCACAACTCAAAAACGATAAATTGAATTTTAGGCATATTTTTAAATATTTAGGCAAAAGTGCATTCAATACACACAACCAGCATTAAACTGTACAGTCTAAGTATTGGTGTCATCATCATTCTTCGATATAACATCCCAACCCTGCCTGTTGCCACCCCAGATGTTCTCCCCCATCCAGGGCGATCATCTGTCCGGTATAGCTCGGGCTTTGTATGATGAAGCGCACGGCTTTGGCAATGGCGGTGGGTTCGGTGCGCCGTTTCAAGGGAACAGCGTCCCATTGTCGGTCAAAATCGGTCGTATTCTGCCTGGCGCTGGGGACTGTTGGCCCTGGCCCCACAGCCGCGACACGAACCTGTGGCGCCAAGGCCAGCGCGAGCGTTCTAGTCAATGTCCAAAGGCCCGATTTCGATGCCGTATAGCTGATGAAATGCGGTGTAAGATTAAACACCCGTTGATCGATGATATTGACGGCGACACCATTCTTATCGTCGGGCAATGCCTTTGCGAAAGCCTGAATGATCCGCATGGGCGATTCCAGATTAATCGCCATATGAGATGACCAGCTATCCCGCGTAACCGTATTCCAATCGTCGCGTTCAAAGATTGAGGCATTATTGACGACAACACCCAATTCACCGAAAGCAGACAGGGTTTGGGCGACCAGATCCGTCGCCGCATCTGGGTCTGCCAGATCCGCATCGAACAAATGCACCTCTCGCCCCAAATCCCGAATTTCTTGGGCTGTCGCTTCGGCATCGGATTCTGATCCCCGATAATGCAGCGCGATATCAAATCCATACTGCGCCAAATCCAAAGCAATCTCTCGACCAATCCGGCGGGCCGCGCCCGTGACCAGCGCTACCGGGGCCAAGCGTTCATCCTGTAGCATAAAAGGCACCCGCATCAACGACGCCCCCGACGACGACCAGAAGAGGCCTTTGCCCCCTTGCGCCCCTTCGGCACAGCCTCAGGATTCTTACTGATCAGAGAGGCCGCGATCTCCACATCAATGGGCAGGGAATCGACTGGCATATCCAGGTCATAGGCTTCCAATCGCTTGATCTCGTCTCGCATCTTGGCCGCCGTTTCAAATTCCAGGTCGGCAGCAGCGGCCTTCATGCGCTCTTCCAAATCGCGGATATAGGTTTTCAGATCCACCCCGACCAAATGGGACTGTGCCCCATCACCCGTGCCGACCGTAACCCGATCCCGCTCGTAAACGGAATTCAGCACATCAGAGATGGATCGTTTGATGCTTTCCGGCGTAATGCCATGTTCCGCATTGTATAGCTGCTGCTTCTCCCGGCGGCGACTGGTCTCGTCCAGGGCATAGGTCAGGCTGTCGGTCATGCGATCCGCATATAACAGGACGCGCCCATCCACATTTCGTGCCGCCCGGCCAATCGTCTGAACCAGCGATGTCTTGGACCTCAGGAACCCTTCCTTATCCGCATCCAGGATCGCCACCACCGCGCATTCGGGAATATCCAGGCCTTCCCGCAGCAGGTTGATCCCGATCAAAATATCAAAGGCCCCCAGACGCAGATCACGGATAATCTCAATGCGCTCCAATGTGTCGATATCAGAATGCAGATAGCGGACCTTTAGGCCCGTTTCCGACATGTAATCGGTCAGGTCCTCGGCCATACGCTTGGTCAGCACCGTGACCAGAACGCGCTCCCCTTTCTCCGTACATTGGCGGCATTCATCCAGCAGGTCATCGACCTGATTGGCGGTTGGACGCACGATACAGACCGGATCGATCAATCCGGTCGGGCGCACCAATTGCTCGGTAATGACGCCCCCCGTCCGCTCCAACTCCCAGGGGCCTGGCGTGGCGGAAACAAAGATGGTCTGAGGCCGCATCGCCTCCCATTCTTCAAATTTCAAGGGACGGTTATCAACGCAGGACGGCAGTCGGAAACCAAATTCCGCCAATGTCGATTTCCGCGCAAAGTCACCCCGGAACATACCGCCGATCTGCGGCACGGTGACATGGCTTTCATCCAGCACCAACAGGGCGTTGTCCGGCAGATACTCAAACAGGGTCGGTGGCGGCTCCCCGGCATTGCGCCCGGTCAGATAGCGGGAATAGTTCTCAATCCCGTTACACGCCCCCGTCGCTTCCATCATCTCCAGGTCAAAGACCGTGCGTTGTTCGATGCGCTGTAATTCCAGCAGTTTCCCGGCCTTCTCAAATTGCTCCGTGCGCTGACGCAGTTCCAGCTTGATGCGGTCCATTGCCTGTTTCAGCGTCGGGCGCGGCGTAACATAGTGGCTGCCTGCATAGACCCGGACTTTCTCCAGGGTTGCTGTCTTCTCCCCGGTCAGCGGGTCAAATTCGTGAATTGCATCGATTTCATCGCCAAAGAAAGACACCCGCCAGGCGCGGTCTTCCAGGTGGGCCGGAAAGATTTCAATCGTATCGCCACGCACGCGAAAGCTGCCGCGCTGAAACTGAATGTCGCTGCGTTTATATTGCAGGGTAACCAATTCGCGCATCAGATCGCGCACATCCATGCGCTTTCCCGCCTCCACATCAATAACCATCTGGCTATAGGTTTCGGGGGAGCCAATACCATAAATGCAGGAAACAGACGCAACGATGATCACATCATCCCGCTCGAACAGAGCCCGGGTCGCAGAGTGACGCATCCGGTCGATTTGCTCGTTTCGCGAACTCTCCTTCTCAATGAAGGTGTCAGAGCGCGGAACATAAGCTTCCGGCTGGTAATAATCATAATAAGAGACGAAATATTCGACCGCATTATTGGGAAAGAAGGATTTCATCTCCCCATATAATTGCGCCGCGAGTGTCTTGTTTGGCGCCAAAACCAGGGTGGGGCGCTGTAACTCCTGGATCGCATGGGCGATGGTGAAGGTCTTACCAGACCCGGTCACGCCCAGCAGGACCTGGTCCCGCTCCCCTTCACGCACACCTTCGACAAGCTGCTTGATCGCCTCTGGTTGATCGCCAGCGGGTTGATAATCGGACTCTATTTTGAAAGGGACGCCTCCCTCAGTCAAAGGGCGTGCATATTTCGGTGTTTCACCGAAGATATACCCGACGGGCATCTCTGGTTTCAGATCAATGGTGTCGCTCATAGGGGTGACTATAAACCGCGATTGGCGGCAAGCAAGAGATGCACGAAAGCAATCCCAGCCTTAATGACGGATCAGCCAAACCAGCGCGATCCCAAACACCAGCGCCCCCATTCCGACGCGACGCAGACTCGTTGGTGAAAATGTCAATGCCGCTGCCATCATTCGCTGCATTTGGGTGGGAATTAATGCATAAAGCAACCCTTCCAAAACACATAAAAATGCAAATCCCGTCATCAGCGACGTCCAAAATTCTTCCATGATTCCCTCAACTTCCTGTTTATCGCGCGGCCGATGCCAATACTGGCACCGGAAATTACGCCTGAAACGGTCTGCACATTCTTGCCATATTGCCCTGAATGACGTAGTTACATCACCGAGGGTGAATTCGCCCGACATATTTTATTCTGGCACCTGGCACTTGTTTTTCCCGCTCATCAGTTTGGAGCGACACCGCCTTAGTATTTGCGGTACGGTTTGCAGGGGAGAGTATCATTTTAAAGTTGAACACCAGCCTGCGCTGGATTGCCAGCGCACTGACAGGGATTGTTTTCGCCACGGGCCTATCGCTTGGTGGTGCCCAGGCGCAGTCTGAAATGGCTGCCTTGGCGCCGCGCGTCGGCCCTATGTCTGACTCCACCAGTGCGCTTCCTGCGATTCTGGCGCGAAACGATATCGCCCTCTATACCGAAATTTTTGATCTCCAGAATGACGGCCAATGGGACAAGGCGGATCGGCTGATCGCGCAGTTGTCGGATGATTCTCTGATGGGCCATGTGCTGTTTCAGCGCTATATGCACCCGACCGCCTACCGGTCTTCCTATCAGGAATTAAAGAACTGGCTGGCCGATTATGCGGATCATCCCGGCGCAACGCGCATTTACGGTTTGGCCCTGAAACGCAAACCGTCATCTGTTGGCTATCCACGCAAGCCTCAGGCCGTTGAAATGCCTGCCATGGATGCAGTCGTCGCCTTTGACGAGCCTCAGGGCGGGTCCGAAACCGAATCACCGGCTACGGAAAGCCGCAAATATGCGGGGAAATCCTCAAGCCAGCGCGCCAAAATTCGTGCAATTCAGTCCCAGATTCGATCATTGGTTCAACGCGGCAATGTGACCATCGCCTTAAAAAATCTGGATACCAAGGCCAATCGCGCCCTGTTTGATCCGGTCAGCTTTGCCGAAAGCCTGGGCGTTATCGCGCGGGGATATTTCCGGTATCATGAAGATCAGGAAGCCATGGCGGTTGCCAAGATGGCAACCAAACTGGCCGGTGATGATGCCGCCCGCGCCCATTGGTGGGGCGGATTAGCCGCGTTCCGGGCGAAAGATTGGAATACCGCTGCGGCGCATTTCGCCGCGCTGAGCCTGTCGGTTGAGGCGGATGATTGGCTGAGGGCGGCTGGCGGGTTTTGGGCTTCGCGTGCCTATTTGGTCGGGGGCGAACCCCAGAATGTATCTGCCATGCTGCAGCGCGCCGCAGAAATGCCGCGCACATTCTATGGCCTGCTGGCGACCCGCGCCCTGGGCCAAACACCCCCATTAGATTTTGAAATGCCGGTTCTGTCCGATACAGAGACGGAGTTTCTGTTAGAAATCCCCGCAGCCCGTCGGGCAATCGCGCTGATCGAAACCGGCCAGACCAACCGCGCCGATGAAGAATTGCGGCGGTTTGTGGATGAATTGCCGCCGTCCTTTGTTGGGACACTTCTTGCGCTGGCTGATCGGGCGGGGCTGGCTGATGTCGCCTTTCGCCTGGGGCGTGATATGGAGCGCCGCCAGAAGGTCAGCCTGGACGGTGCCCTGTATCCAGTACCAGGCTGGGAACCGGAAGATGGTTTTGGCATTGATCGCGCCTTGATATTTGCCATCGTGCGCCAGGAATCTCAATTCCGCAGCCGCGCGATCAGCAGCGCTGGTGCGCGGGGCTTGATGCAATTGATGCCGGCCACCGCCGGATATATGGCGGGCGACCGATTCCATGGTTCATCCCGTGCGGAACTGTTTGAACCTGGCCTGAACCTGTCGCTGGGTCAGAAATATGTGCATCATGTCCTCAATCTGGCGGAAATTGATGGAAACCTGCTTTATGCGCTGGCGGCGTATAATGCGGGGCCTGGCAATTTGCAGCGTTGGCGGGCCAAGATTGATTATGCCGATGATCCGCTGTTGTTCATCGAAAGCCTTCCGTCCCGTGAAACCCGCGCCTATATTGAGCATGTCCTGTCCAATTTCTGGATCTATCGCCTGCGGTTGAAGCAGAATGTCGATAGCCTGGATATGTTGATCGGGGGATCCTGGCCGATTTATGTCAGTCAGGATCAAAAGGGTTCCCCGACCGGAGAGCCCCGCACAGTGCGGATCAGCGCGGAGTAATTTCAATGCTGGGTGTTGATAAGAGCCTGCCGTTCAAACCGGTGCGAATTGCGGTGCTGACTGTCTCTGATACCCGCACCGTTGAAAATGACCGATCCGGCGACTTGCTGGTCGCGCGCCTGGAACAGGATGGTCATATCCTGGCAGCACGTCAGATTATCATTGATGATGCAGCACAGATTGTTCAGGTCCTAAATCAGTGGATCGATGACCCGGAAATTGATTGTGTCATAACCACCGGCGGCACTGGTCTGACCGGGCGTGATGTCACCCCCGAAGCATTCGCCGCCGTTCGGGAAAAGGACATACCGGGCTTTGGCGAGTATTTTCGCTGGATGTCCGCCCAGAAAATCGGAACCTCCACCATTCAAAGCCGCGCCATGGCGGTCCTATCCCGGGGCACCTATCTGTTCGCCCTGCCAGGGTCTACGGGGGCCTGTAAGGATGGCTGGGATGAGATCCTGCACTATCAACTGGATTTCCGCCACAGACCCTGCAATTTTGTTGAGTTGATGCCGCGCCTGCGTGAAGTTTAACGCCGCAAACGCCAGATCAGTAAGACCGACACAGCAGATACCGGCACCATCGCAACAAAAACCCAAACCCCCGCAGATTGGGCATCCGCCAGTGTCGGTTGGTCCCCATAGCCCACCAGATTCGCCACCAGCCCGCTAACTGCCGCCCCCAGCGCATAGCCGACGGTCTGAACCGTGGTCATGGCACTGGCGGCCCTGTCTTTATCCTCCGGCGGCGCCGCCTCTGTACAGCGCTGAAGGATATGGCCAAAACAGGCCCCAAATCCGGCCCCCGTGATAAACAAGCACGGCAGGATGGCCCAGACGGGACCGGGTGTTACCAGCAAGGCAAGACCTATTGTTGCCCCTAAGATCGCCAGAAAAGACAGGCGAATGGCAATCACCTGCTGACGGGGAGCCAGACCTGACAAAGACAGCGCCCCCACTGTCCAAGCCACCGATTCCAGCGCGATCATGTACCCAACACCCAGAGGCCCAATGTCATGTAACGTATGAAGCAGGACCGGGCCATAGACGGAAAATGCAATCGTTGCGAAAGAGATCAGGAATATCCCGATCAGGCCAATACCAGTGATATGGGTCATGTCCGTGATGCTGTATGGCAGCAGGCGGCTGTCGGTTGCCGCCTTGTCCAGACGCAGGAACAGCGCGAAACCAAGAATACCGATGCAGGACAAAGCCCCCATCAATACAAGGCTGTCCTTCTGGAGCCCCGCTGTTGCGATACACAAGACCGCAACAGACAACACCAACAGACGGCGCCAGGGCAGGCGCGCCGGATCTGATGGCGGCGATACCGCCACCGGCAAGGCCCAGCGCAAGGCAAATGCGAGAAACAGCGCCTGAGCACAAAACGACCAAAATCCCATTCGCCACATATCAAATTCTGCAAAAATACCACCAACTAACGGGCCTAAGAAGGCCGACGCACCCCAGACCGCCGAAATCGCGGCCATAACGCGGGGCGTATAGTGACTGGGGAATAGTTTCGCGACACCAATCATGGTGCATGCGACCAACATACCGCCCCCGAACCCTTGCAGGACACGCCCCGCAATCATTCCCCCCATTGTCGGGGTGACGGCGCTGACCAGACATCCAATCGCCACAGCCAATGCTGACCAGATCATCAACCGGCGCAGACCAAGCATCCGTGCGACCAATGCCGAACTGCACGCCGCCGTGATCGAGGCCAGAAGGTAGAGCACGAAATTCCAGGAGATGAACGCCTCTCCCCCCACATCAGCGACGACGCCGGGCAGCAAGGTGGCGATGACGGTGCTGTCTGCTGCATGCAGCCAAACCCCGAATGACAACACGGCGAAAAGACCGCGATTGGGTCCGGATAAAACCGTCCCCCAGGATACCGGATTTTCTGTGGTCATCCTTCAGCCTGCACGAAATTCAGCGCTTGATAGGCCGTACGTTGAACATGCTTGCGCTTCAACGGGCTGGCAAGGAACCGGCGCAGGGCAGCAGCGGCCAGGGCATTGAACTGTGTTTCCGGTATTTCCTGCATTTCTTCCCGTATCGCGTAGCTGAGCTTTAATAAATGGCTGGAAACGATGTACTCGAACTTGCCATGATCCTCAACGCCCGATAGGGCCTGTTGAACCGCCTCCAAGGGATCATTGCTGCGCCAGGGGGCCTCATCAATATCAGGATCGGTAAAGCCACTGTTGCGCCCAAGGAAACATCCCATCTGTAACAGGCCTTGGGGCCACAGGTCCGGATAGCGTTCTGCCAATTTCCGCACCGCATTGCCGAAGGTAACCGTATGGGTGAAGTCCAGCCAGCCAACGCTTTGGGCGATGCTGCTGTCGGTCTTGTCCTGCCAATCCAGATCGAAATGCAACAATTGCCAGGCCCCAGCCGTCATGGCGGCGTCGTATAGGGCAATCGGATCCTTCGAACCCGCGCTCAGCCGAGCCAAAATCTCCCGAGCAGATCCCCTGCGAAGCGACTCTGAGTCTGGCTGTTCTGATCCCTGCCCATCCCATGCCTTGAGGGCTTTACCATAGGCACGGAATTCCGGAATCAAATCCTCCCGACTGGCATAGATAAAGGATCGGGTTAGCATCAGACACAGCATCAACAGGCTTTCGCGATCCCCCAACGCCGCGGTTAAGGCTCGCATCTTATAGGTATAAATCGCGGAATGACCGAAATCCGCATAATGCGACAGGGCTGCCCGTGCAAAGCCCCGCTCCATATCCGACCAGGTCAAACCATCAGAAACGGCCCCTCGGACATGGGAACAGGCCGCCGCCTCATCTTCCGCCTCAACCGCGGCGACATAGGCATCCTCATCCCAGGCCCGGGAGGTTGTTGGATAGGAAAATACGGGTTCGCGCCGCGTATCCCAGGCGAAATGACCAATGCATTCTGTCAGCATTCCCAATTGCCGCACCGGGTCTTGAGTCTCACCGCGAAGGCTCAGCCAATCGGCGGCGGCGGGCAAGGCATGGGTCGCGCCATATTCAAACCGGTCCCCCACCCTTGCAATCGTGCGCCGCAAACCGTCCAGCGGATCCCCGCCCGCTTTCATCAGGCGCGCCAATTCCCGTGCAATGCGGTCATATTCATGGCGGTCGAAACAATCGGTGATGTTATCCAATGCCTGAGCAATCGCCGCTTCAGCCGGTGGATCGATTAGGTCCAGTTCCACCTGCCTCGCAACAATCCGGGCTGGATATCGCCGCAGTTTATCACCCCCGACCAGGGTCTCCCCGCTGTCCAGATCAAATTTCCAATTGTGCCAGTTACAGGTCAGGACACAGCCGGAAACATCCCCTTCCGACAAGGGATAGCCTTCATGAGGACAGCGGTTGTTACAGGCCAGGACCTGTCCATCCTGCCACAACAGCAGGATTTGCTTGCCGTCGACTTTGACAACCAGCCGACCGGCCTTTTGCAGTGCTTCGGCTTTAGCGACTGGCTGCCAGTCTTGCGTCTTGGTTTTCATTTACATCCTCGCCTGTCTTGCCCTGCAACGCGATATCCAGACCGTACCATATCGCAAGCTGGGCTATACACTTTCGCATCAAAATAGTTTCTATAGATTTAACTTTATAAATATGACTCACCTATCTTGCTTTAATCAAGTTTTTTCTTTAGAAAGTTTCACATGACAAAACCCACACAGAAACCGCGCTCTCGCCGGGATATCCTGGACCGATTGAAACGCGACGGACCGTCGGACGCATCCGCATTGGCCCAGGCAATGGGCGTCACCCCAATGGCGGTGCGCCAGCATCTGTATGACTTGCAGGCGGAAGGGATGGTGACGACGCAGGAGGACCCCCGCACTGTCGGGCGTCCTGCAAAGCTGTGGCAATTAACACCGGCGGCGGATCAATACTTTCCCGATGCACATGCCGATCTGGCTGTTGGATTGATTGATGCCCTGAAAAACAGCCTGGGTCAGGATGCGCTGGATCTGTTGATCGCGGAACGGTCCAGGCGGCAAAGCGCGGATTATGCCGCAACCCTATCAAAGCCAGAAACCCTGCGCGACAAACTGGACGCCCTGGCAAAGATCCGAACCCGCGAGGGGTATATGGCAATGGTCGAACCCCTGGCCGATACGGATGGATATCTTTTCATCGAAAACCATTGCCCGATTTGCAGTGCCGCCAAGGCCTGCACAGGGTTGTGCGCGATGGAATTGACGGTGTTCAAGATCGCGCTGGGCCCGGACATTCGGGTGGAACGGACCGATCACATACTGGCGGGCGCGCGCCGCTGCGCTTATCGCGTCACGCCTTACTGATCAGGGCCAGACGCTCCGCCACACGGGCCAAAACCGCCGGCCATTCCTCATCAGGCATGCGCCAGAATACATCCGTGTTGGGATAGAATGGGTGGCGTTCCGCCCCCAGCGTAATCCATTCAGGCTTCAGCAACAGCGACCAACAGGGCACATCCAAGGCACCGGCCATATCACCGACCGACGTTCCCATATTGATGACCAGATCACAGGCCTGGGTCAGGGCGGCGGCCCCGTCCAGATCATTGAACAGATCAATATCATCAAAATGCGTGATGGAACGGCCTTCCAGCTCTTCCGGTTGAACGCCATATTGCAAATTCACAAAATGCACATTGGGAACCGACAATACCTTCTGCCATTGGGCAATTTCCGTCAGCGCCGCCTGACTGCGCACGCGCCGCAAGCCGCTGCGCCAGGCAATACCAACCTTCATGCCACTGCCCAATTGATCCAGCCGCTTCTTGATCGCTGCGACCTGATCAGGATCGGCGGTAAAATAGCCTGCCGTTTCTGGAAAGTCAGAAAGCGCGTTGCGAAACAGTTTCGGCAGGGACGCGACAGGGATGGAGACATCCGCCTGGGCATTGGCAATATCAGGCCGCCCAATGGTCTCAACCGTGGAGAAGGCGCGCTGAACCAGGCCCTGCAAGCGCGGGTCACAGCCAACCAGAACAGTTGCCCCCTCACCCGCCGCACGCACAACATCGGGCAGGCAGGACAGGCTGCGAATTTCATCCCCCAGCCCTTGTTCCGGCACGAT
>Ga0208032_1001165_pt1 | contig 11724 bp, 9 predicted proteins | sample MalvirAntarct_66_FD_184254 | JGI IMG/M metagenome (GOLD analysis project Ga0208032, IMG submission 184254) | Marine viral communities from the Global Malaspina Expedition - Malaspina viral metaG Antarct_66 (SPAdes) (version 2) | ecosystem: Environmental > Aquatic > Marine > Oceanic | place: West... | reverse complement strand
GACTGTCAGACTCACTAACTGCCTCAGTGTCAATTGGCACAAAGATATCACTTCGACCAATAAGTACCAATTCAGCGCCTAACGTCTCAAACAACTCTGGATAGATATCGCGTCCTGCACTTGAATGTTGATAAATTCCAATACGTTTGCCTCTAAGCCATTGAGTATCAAATAAGTTGCTATAACGAGTGGTATAGGCAATTGCAGCAGTTTTATCTTCAACAAGATCGGCTAAGGTATCTAAAGGTTCAAAAGTAAATTGACCATTGATGATGGATGACTCATCTGATTTACTGATTTCACCATCAGGACGATAAAATTTCAGACCATTACGATCAAACGGAATATGACTACCTGTGACCATAATAGAAGGGATCGATAAGCTCATTGCTTGGTTAGCTAATGCAGGAGTAGGGATTACCCCATAGTAAATAACTTGTAATCCCAGTTGCTGCGCGGCCACAGCACAAGCTTGAGCCATTGCTTTACTGCTTGGTCGGTTATCAATAGCGAATGCTATAGTGTCAAATGTAAACGAAAAACGCATGGTTTCGATAAAAGAAACAGTAAATGCCGCACATACATCAGCGGTGAAATCAGTGACTAAACCCCGTGCGCCACTGGTGCCAAAGGCAATATTGCTATTGCTAATAACATGGTGACTAACTAGCATGATGAAGACTCCGGTGCTACTCGACCGTATCTGTCTTCAAATCGGACAATATCATCTTCTCCTAAATAGGAGCCCGACTGAACTTCAATTAACTCTAACGAAACTTTTCCTGGGTTTTCCAAGGCATGTATTACACCAACCGGAATATAAGTTGATTGGTTTTCAGTTAATAAAATCTCTTTGTCACCATTAGTTACTTTGGCGGTACCAGATACCACAATCCAATGTTCAGCTCGATGATGGTGCATTTGAACCGATAACTTAGCGCCTGGTTTAACCGTAATACGCTTAACCTGAAAACGGCCACCATTATCAATAGAATCGTATTTACCCCATGGACGATAGACCTCTCGGTGATGCTGCCACTCACTACGGTTTTCTGACTTAAGTTGTTCAACTACTTGTTTAACTTGCTGAACCTCAGACTGCTTGGCAACTAAAATGGCATCCTTGGTTTCAACTACAACGACATCAGTTAATCCAATAGTAGTCACCAGCTTTTCAGAGGCATTAACATAAGTATTGTGAGTGTTAATCCCAATCACATCACCTTTAAATACATTGCCCTGCTCATCTTTATCTTCAATTTCCCACAATGCAGACCAACTACCCACATCGCTCCAGCCACAATCCATTGGTACAACAACAGCATGTTGGGTTTTTTCCATCACTGCATAGTCAATAGAATCATCAGGACAGACTTCAAATGCAGTCTTATCTACACGAATAAAGTCAGCATCTTGTATAGTGTGAATTATGGCAGCTTCGCAAGCAGCATAAATATCAGGGCTATGCAGTTTTAACTCTTGCAGGTAAGTGCTGGCTTTGAATAAAAACATACCACTGTTCCAATAATATTGACCTGTTGCAATATAATCTTCAGCAGTCGCTAAATTAGGTTTCTCAATAAACTGGGCCACAGCAAAACCTAATTCGTTTGCTAATGAATCACCACGCTGAATGTAGCCGTAACCAGTCTCTGGTGCTGTCGGTACTATGCCAAAGGTGACTAACTGATCTTGCTCGGCTAGCGGTATCGCTTTACTAACAGCATAACAAAATGCAGCTTCATTTTTAATCACATGATCAGCAGCAAGCACTAGCAGAAGTGGATCATCGCCATTACGAATGGCTAACATTGCTGCGAGCGCGATAGCTGGAGCAGTATTACGGCCAACAGGCTCTAATACTATGCCGCTATTAGGGATGTTATTTAAACGAAACTGCTCCGCAACAGAGAAACGATGATCTTCGTTACAAATCACCAATGCTGGTGAATGGGAAATCCCTTTTAAACGATTAGCAGTCGTTTGTAACATCGAATGATTACCTAATAAGGTAAGAAACTGTTTTGGAAATTGTTGACGTGACAAAGGCCACAAACGTGAGCCTGAACCACCAGCCATAATGATCGGTAAAATCATAAATACCTCATAAATTTGATTGTTGATAACGAGATTTTGGATATAAAAGAAATAGTGAAATTAATACAAAATGTGATAGAGAAAGAGTTTTTGAGGCTAAGCCAGTACCTGATGAAATAGCTAAAAAAAATGCCAGACTACTCCATAAAGTAAAGTGACCAACGGAATATTGAATTTTTTTAGTTATATAAAATAGTAAATACACTAAAATACCAGAAATTATAATGCCAAACTGTAAAACAATAGCTAACCAAAAGATTTCGATACCATATTTCGTACCATACAATAACTGCTTAAAAAACAACTGCTTATTATAATCACCAAATATCAATTCGGTGAAGGAAGTATCAAATAATATATATAATGCAGTTAATCGAGTTTCAGCACTACCGTTATCATCATCAATCCTAGAAAGCAGTGAGTCAAACAAACCTAAGTTGAGTAATAACAATAAAAATAAAGGCATAGAAATAATAAGAATCGAAAAGAACAAAAAAGCAAATTTTGTCGTACCATATCCTGTAATAACTTCTTTAAGCTTGTATAACGAGATAATACCTAATAAAAATAACGAAACTGCAATTGATGCTCGCCCACCAAATGCGGGTAAAGCAAGCAATGTAATACACAAACAGCATAATTCCGATTTGGATAAGGACTCAAAATTTGACTTAGCATATAAACCAACAACAACAACTGACGCAGCTAAAGTTGCAACCAAAGGATGACCATAAAACGCAACAGCTCTAGAAAACTCCCATTCACTAATATCTAAAAGATCGTTATCTTCCATGCTGAAATAGGTTCTAGGTACAATTGGTTCACCTAAGGCATACTCAATAATAGCAACAAAAGAATTTAGTAAGACTAAAAACAAAACAATCGTTCCAATTTGTCTAATCTGTTTATCATCTAAAAAATCATATAAAATAACGAATAATAGAGGTGTTAACCAAGTTACAATAAAGGGTGCCATTGGCTGTGACAGCGCCAGCACTTGATAAAAAAAACAAATAATGGAAAATATAAAAATAGTAAAAGATGTTTTAGAAATAAAAATAGATTTAATTAGCAATGTTGAATCACGGTATAAAAACAAAGAGAAGAAGCTAAAAAAAAGTAAGTAGAAAGCTGGGTGCACCTTAAATATAAAAGAACCACCCTCTAATGCAAAATTATATCCAAATATTGTTAATACATCACCAGATAGTAAAAACACAGATAAAACTGACATTACTAGTAAAAAAAATGCAATAGGTGGTATTGTACTCATATAGCATACCTAGAAGTATAAAATAAGCGGACTTTATTAAAAAACAAAGTCAAAATTATCAAAAAGTAAGCAAGTACACCGACAAAAATATCAAAAACAATCGATAAATAACTTGCTATAAATACATCACTAAAATAAACCACCACAAAATACATGAACAATGATGCTATAGAGATTTTAAAAAAATCTGTAGTAGGAAAAACAAATTCAGTTTTAATAATAAGGTAACTTAGTAAAGCTAAGCTCACACTGAAAGACGCTATGGTCATCGACATCACACCACCAACAACACCATAACCATCAACAAAGTATAAGCACAAAAAAAAAGTAATAAGGGCTAAATAAAAATCTAAGAATACGATATAGACAGTTTTTGACGTAACAAAAAAGTAGTGATATAAATAATGTGAAATTACAGCAGATAAACCGCCACTAAAAAGCGCCCATGGTAAAATCATTAGAGTTATATTGATGTATTCATCAGCAATTACCAAGACAACCAAATCATCGGCTATGGCTAACAAACCCAATAAAGCAGGAAACATTACGAATATAAGTAGCGAGAAATTATCCGATAACTGATTCATAGCAGAATTAACTCCTTCAGTTTGCATTTTTTTTATCGCAAGGGGTAAACCTGCTGATACAACCAGCATTGAAGCCATACTAGCAGCCCTTAACCCTAGACCAAAACCTACAGCAAACTCACCAACAGCAGACAAGCCTAATTTAAACTCAATAAAATAACGTGGTATATTTAAAGCTAACCAAGAAAAAGCACCGGATAAGATAAAAGGTGCCCCAAATTTAAATGCTGAATTAAATACTATCCAGTTTACTTTAAAAGAAAATCGTCTCTTTCGATTAAAAAAAATTAGTAAGAAAAAACTTAAAAATTCCGCAATAGCAAACCCTAAAATGGGATAAACAATATTATCACCAAACCAATATAATAAACCTAGGCCAACAATTAAACCTACTACAGGGCCAATTAATGATAATAAATTAAAAATAAGGGTTAAATTATTCGAAACTGCCAACGTTAAATTGTGTTGATTAAAACTTCTTAGTACAACAAATATAACTGTAACTACACATATAGTTACAGTAACTGCCCCACCTAAAATGTAAAAAAGTAATCCTACAGTAAATAAAGCTTGCAGCACTGAAGATAACAACATGTACCAACAATTTGTACTCAATACGTCAGATTTATTTACCATGTCATCATTAACGAATCGCAATAAATAATGAGACCACCAAGTAACAAATATAGATCTGGTAAGCTCCTGCTGAGTAGTCACCAGCGTCACAAAGCCTATTGTTTCTTTACTGCAGAAGAAAGTCCAAAGAACAATTGCTAATAATTGAGATAAAGGCCCGAGAACTTGAGATGGCAAATATAATAAAGTACGTTTTAATAACATATTTAGCTCAATTTATAAAAGGGTTTAAAATTCACCAACGATAGAAAATTTTTTACAATATTTTATTATATAATATTTAGGCATTAAAAAAATAATTGGTATTATAAAAAAATTCAGCACTTTTTTCGAGAGCGGTATGTTTTCCCATGTTAAAAATGACCATATTGAATAATACAATATAATTAACCTATGATCAGACTTAAAAGGATGTTTTTCTTTATTAATTGAATAGGAAAAAAGTCTATTCTTCCAATGATATGGACCTAAAATTTTATTTAAATTTAAGTCAATATCAAATTTATTTTTAGCAAGATAAACTATCTCTGTGCAGCAGTAAAAAGTATAAAGTAGGTTTAATCTAAATTTATCAGGTGATATGAGTTTATGTTGACTTATACTAGCATGACCGACTCTATAAGCACCTAAACACTGGTTAATTGAAACGACATCACCGTAAAAAGGAGCTGTAAAAGATAAAAAATGGTCAATCGAATTATTCCATTTAACTCCATCAAATGGAAAATAATTTTCTAAAAATGATCTACTATAAGCAACTCCAGACATCGGTGCAACATCGAAATACCCATATTTCATAATCAATTCGCGATGAGAACTTGCCAGCATATTCCCTGTAGGAATTGTCGATAGCTCTTCATCATTATATTCATTACAAATTCTTAATTTGTATGGGTACATTGAAACTTTTTTATTATAAACTTCAGAAATGACTTTACAACACTCAGGATAAAGATAATCGTCAGAATCAAGGAAGATAACGATATCACCTCTAGTTTGATAAAAACCAACATTTAGAGCTGAAGTTTGCCCACCATTTTCTTTGAAAATAACCTTATCAATATTATATGACTGTATTACAGAACGAGAATCATCAGTTGAACCGTCGTCGACAATGATTAATTCAATATTTTCATAAGTCTGTTCTAAAGCACTTTCGATTGCTTTTCCGATGTACTGCTGGTAATTAAAGTTGTTAATTACGATGCTAATTAAAGGTTTCATAAGTCCTCTAAAACATATTATGTCTATTTTAAAATCATGTGAAGATTAAATAATGCATCCAACTGTTTGGACACTTTAAATGGATTGATAAAACTGTTAACAATTAGAGGATCTAATGATTTATTCTGAATTGAATTCCACTGACGAATAAAGGAATCGGACATTTCATTTATTGTTAATTCACTATCATTGTTAATATCAAGCATTTCACCGCACATGGCATTTCTAAAAGTATCTTGCATTTGCTCAAGCCTTAATGAAACAACGGGCCTTCCAGCACAAATAGCCTCCATAACATATACTGGCCAGCCTTCAAATACTGATGTAACAATGCCTATGTGATAGTCTTTCCACATTTCAGCAATGTCTGGTGAACGCTTAAACCCATGACAAACAACTATATTTTTAACATCATTATACTCTTTAAAAACAGTCGGATCTGTTACTCCAATATAATGGAATTCAACTTTTCCGTTCAATTTGGCTTGTAAAACTTTCAGAATTTTGAACATCATTTGAGGACGTTTAAATTCATCGAGTCGACCAGCAAAGGCAATACGTAAAATACCATCGTCAATATTAAAGGGGGTCGGTATAAAAAGGCTGTCGTCAACACTGACTGTCATATAATGAATATCTTTAGCTTTTTTTGGGAAATCAGCGATTAATCTTTTAGTTTGTTTAGAACTAACAGAAATAATTTTATTGGCGTGCTTTACTGCAAATGATTCATTAAATTTGTGTAAAAACCACACTTTCCCTAATAACGAATCAAGCTTTTTATTAGGGTCTGCATCACCATGCGTAATTAACAAATTTGAAAAATTATTTAAATAGCAAAACCAGGAAAACTCATAGCGTTGAATTTCGACACTAGATTTCATTGTATCATAAGTTTTTTTGATAACCTTTCTATACTTAAATAAAGCAATAAAAAAATTAAATGTTAAAGACTTGAAGATACTCTTAGCTGCTGTATTGATATTAACAACCTTAGTATTTAACACTGGTAAAAAGGTATATTCACGACCGTAATCATTTAACAGAGTAATTGGTTTACCTAGGGGTAACAAATTGGACTCGTCGACACCAACCACCACAAAATCAATATTTTCAGGAAAAAATTTAATGGCATGCCTAACATGAGTTTCAATACCGCCAACTTTACACCCTCTTGGATCAAAAGGGTGAATTGAAATAATCCGATGCATTTATTTTTTTTCCATAATTAATGCTAAATTAAAAATATCATTTGTTTCACTTGCCGCTTTTTGCCAACTAAAATTACTTGCGTTATTAATAGCTAATTGAGACATTTTTTCAAAAAAGCTTAAATCACTGATCATTTTTTTTATATGATTAGCAAATGAAGTCGCATCATCTTTATCAAAAAAAAGCGCTCCTTCACCAGCAACCTCATTTAATACTTTTATATCTGAAGCAATAACTGGCAGGCCAAATTTTTGTGCTTCCAAGACTGGTAAACCAAACCCTTCATATAATGATGGAAAAGCAAGAAACTTAGCTTCACAATAACGTTCAATTAATTCTTCATCCGTTAAATAGCCTAATTTAATAGGTGAAACGTCAACATTTAGTTTATTAGCATATAAATCAAAATAACCATTTGCGTCACGCCCGATATGATAGATTTCACAATCGACATTTTGCTCTTTCAAATGAGCCATTGCTTTTATTAAGGTTTTAACACCTTTATTTGGGGATACATTTGCAACAAATAACCCATAGTTTTTTCTTTGCTTTTCTACTTTAGGGCCATTTAAACAAGCGGACTCTTGGACAACTCGTGTTTTATCGGTTATTGAAGGGTAAAACTTAATAAGATCATTCCGAGTATTATTTGACACACAAATATTAAACTTTGCACGGCGTAGCGTTAATGGGAAGAATATTTTCCACCACAACCGATGATGAAACTTATAATTTTTGGGTGCTATATCAAAGTAGAGATCATGTGTGACGCTAATCAGTGGCACTTTACCAATAAAACAACCTACAGGGTCAGGATTAAACTCTAAATCAATATTTTTTTTCTTTATAATTTTTGACACTGTAAAAACTTGATTTAATATGTTTTTTGGCATTGATTCGATATATGGCTTAGTAATAACCTCTAGTCCTTTGTTTTGCAGCATTGCAGGTAAGCTTTCCTCATCCCAGCATGTTAGCAATACAAATTGATATTGTTTTTGCTCTAATAAAGCATTAAGTAAATAAAATAAATAATTAGAAATACCACTTATTTTATTCCCAGGTTCTAACAGATGATTAATTAATATTTTTTTCATTGGTAACTCTATTTATTATAAATAAAATCAATCACCTTTAATCGGTCATTGTTAGCTTGTTCGTTCCATATATGAACGTTGCTGTAGGAATTTATCGCAATCTGAGTTAAGTTTTGCTCGCTAAAAAAACCAATTATTCTCTCAGCACAAACATTCGCGTTACTTGGATCAATTAACAAGCCTGAATCAAGTAAAACCTCTCTGAACACTGGTATATCGGATGCAACAATCGCGATACCACTGTATTGCAGTTCTAACAGTGGTAAGCCTAAACCCTCATCGTGTGAAGTAGATAAGAAAAATGTGCAGGTTTGCACTAGACTTTTAACTTCTTGTGCAGATAAATAACCATGACAGAACACCCCAGCAGTATCCTTTAACCTTTCAGAGTCTTTTCCCCACCCTAAGCGACCAACTACATGTAATTCAACATTTTTACCTAGTACGTCACGACATTTCTCGAATATGTCTAATGCGCCGGAATAATTTTTCCTTGGTTCAACGGTTCCAAGCATTAAGATTTTCATCTTATGTAAACTAACAGCATTGTACCGGTTCTCGTCGTAATCGAGATTAAATACATTATTGATTACCGGACGATACAACATGATATTTGCATTTGGCTTACAATAGGCTTGTAATTCTGTAGCCGTTTTATTCGAATTAACGAAAAAACAATTGAGATTTTTCGCTGCGTAAGACAGCGACGGTCGCATATAATATTTAGCCCTTATATTTATTTCATTCTGCCTCGATAGTAAAAACATATCATGGATATAGGGTACAACCTTATTACCACGTAAAAAACTAAGTAATATTGATGGCGGAAACCCAGGGGTTAGTACTTTAGCGTTAGGATTAAGAATTGACTTAATTGTTATATAAAACCATTGCTTAACAATTAATAACCATGTACTTCCTGATGTTATATGATATATAGAATCTGTTCCGAGAGCGGTTTCATTAAATAACTCTTCAGTTATCCTTTCGATGCCCGTTGTATTACGGCCAAGATGTGTACAATCAATTATTAACTTAGGTTTTTTACTTTTTAAATAATTCATTTTTTTAACTTAAAATATTCTTTAATCGCTATAAAGATAAACATCCAAGAACTAACCAAATAACGTTTTGCTAAACGGCGGGGTTCACTACTAAATCGATAAAACCACTCTAAACCTGAGTTTTGCATCCAAAGCGGTGCTCTTTTCATTGTTCCTGCAAAAAAATCAATCCCTGCTCCAAATCCAAAACCTTTAACGCCCTTAAGCAAATGACGGTGGCTATCCATCCATAGCTCAGATTTAGGTGCTCCAACCCCCATAAAAAGATGTGTTGTAGTTAGATTATTGAGAGAATTAACTAATTCCTGGCTGTAATTACTGTCATTTTCAAAACCAAAAGGCGGTACCACTACTCTGCTGTGACTATCTGAAAATTCATGCTCCACAAGCCAATCAACTAGAACTCGTTTGGTATCTTCACTTGACACCACAAAAAAAGGACTGTGGTTCGTTGAGGAAAGTTTAGCCATGATTAAAGGAAATAAATCAGCTCCGGTAATACGACCTTTAGCATCATGAGCTAATAATTTTAAAAATCGATAAACAGGAAAACCGTCTGCAGTAACTATCCAAGCTCGAGCACAAGCATCTTTGAACCGCTTGTTTTTACTCATCATCACAATGTGGTCTAGATTAGTAGTAACTAACATGTTAAATCGACTTTCATCATTTTTGTCAATCACTTCCTCAACGATTTCAACGATTGTTTTTACAGTGAAATTCAGCTCAAATACATGCATCAAATTAATAACCTATAGATTTAATAACCAATCAAATAACGACTATATTTAGGAAAAAATCGTTTCACACTAATAGCGATAGCTACACATATGAAAATAACTATAAGAGTACTTAAAAAAAGTAATAGCCAAGGGTAATGGCTCGAAAGAAAAACAATAATACTAGATGATTTCATTTTACTTATACCCCATAGAACAAAAGGATGAAGAAAAAATACCGTAAAACTAGTTGATGCCAAAGTAGATATGTATTTGTTGTTAAAACCTTCATATTTATGTAACCAAACAGCTAAAAAGTTACACATTAAAAATTTCTGTATGAGTAATATATCAATACCGTTAGATAACATTGGGTCGTTATGGTAATTACCAATATGACCTAAATAAGTTTGGTAAAATGCTAATACAATGATACAGAATAAAATCCGATATAAGTATTTTTCTAGTGTACGATAAAAAAAATCTTTGTATTTTGAAAAAGTAATCCCATACAAATATATTGGCATATAATAAATTACTGATTGAAAAACTGATAAGTTATCTATCGGCCTATGAATAAAAATCGAGCATAAAAGCAAGCTAAAAATTATAAAAAACTGAAAAACAAAATTTTGTCTCAAAAAAATAAGGTGTAATGGCGAAAATAAAAAAACAACAAATATAAATGGTATATACCAATAAGCAAATAAAAACGCACCTGTCCAATAATATTTAATAAAAGGTACAATGTATGTTAGAAACGTCCCATTCCCAGTAGGCAAAAAATATCCATTGTATATATCTTTATTCAAATATATATATAAAAAAATAGGAGCAAAACTTAAAATAATATATGGAACTAAGATATTTTTAAACTTGTTTTTTATAAACCGTTTAAAATTGTAACTCTTATAGAAAACATGATGAAACATAAAGCCTGAAATAAAGACAAACAGTGCTGTACCGCCAGCAATAAGATTAACAAAAAATCCAGTATAAAATGGTAGTTCTACCCCGTGATATTCTAAACCAGAAAAATTAAACATGTGTGCAATAACAATAAATATAATTGCAATAGCTCTAAAATTATTAATAGAATTGACAAACATAAGCGAACCTTAAAACAGTAAGTAATTAATTAAATGCAACTTTAGATTAAATAAGTCAAGAGAAATCTAAATAATTTTAACTTCCTGTACTAATTATATTTTAAATAATCATCAAAAAATAACATTCCATATTAACTATATGATAAGTTATGTAAATGTACGTAATTTTATTTCTTTATCAACACGAAATTCGAATATAATACCCCCAAATATTTCGTCTAATTAAGATAACTAAAAATGCATAACCACTGAATACTCAAAAGAGCTATGGGTTTTGTGATGCTTGAAACATCTAAATATGTATTGTGTCTGATGAAACTAATCAGATTAACAAAAAGACACGCTACCGCCACTAGATTACAGCTTCCAGATTGCTATGACGCGTTTCAAATTGTCTATTTCTTTGAGGTTTAACGCTTCAGAACGAAACAGTAGAAGATCCCTTAGTAGATGCTTTTTAGAGCACTACTAACTGATTTTTGACTTAAGTACTTAGTTATTATTAAGTAAAATCAGTTTCACCCTATCTAACAGTTAGTTAGCACAAAGCCACTAACCCGAAGTGATAGGCTGGGATGTAGCAGAAAATAGTAATGATATGAGTTCACGTTGGAAATAAGCTAACGAAGCAAAATCTTCTGATTTTAAGCTCAACAATAGTTATTTGTGGCCTCATGCCTTATTTACAATTTCCTTCTCTACTATT